>Ga0006562J51391_1003827_pt1 | contig 12434 bp, 9 predicted proteins | sample Ararhi6_input_d2_FD_51391 | JGI IMG/M metagenome (IMG submission 51391) | reverse complement strand
CCCGATCCGGCGACGCGGTCGCGGCAGCCGTCTCGGCGGGCGCCCCGCCACGCAGCGCGGCGAAGCCGAATCCGGCGGCGATCCCGACCCCGTAGACGAAGGGCGGCAGGATGACGCCCTGCCAGATGGACGGCTGCGCGACCGGCGAACCCGCGGTCAGTACCACCAGTGTCGAGATGACCGCGAAGGTCGCCAAGGCGGTCAGCGCGCCGACGAGACGCTGATCCGTCTCCGCTGCGCGCATCCCGGTCCGAACGCCCAGTCCAGCGGTCAGAGCGGCGAACCCGAGCAGCGCGATCGTCACCTGGAACGGCACGGCCGCACCCGGCAAGCCGAGCTGCGCGACCGTCTGCGGGTCGAGCGCGATGGTCAGGTTGACGCCGTGACCGACCAGCCAGATGTCCGCGGCGGACCGCCACACCACCGTGAAGTCGGCGCCGAGCTGGTACTGCGCCGCCCAGAGGATCGTGATCGGGACGAGGCAGATCCCGATGCCGATGGCGGCGACGATGAGCGCCTCCAGCGCGGCGAGCAGGGCGACGGTTGTGCGACTCATGACCGAACGGAGCCTACCGGCGCGCACGCGGCGCGGAGGGCCGACACTTCGGCGCTCAGGAGACCGTGACCACCGGCGTCTCGTCGTCGGCCTGCTCCGGCATGGTGATGACCGGCCGCTGCACCAGTTCGAGGATCGCGACGACCAGCGCCGCGAGCACCAGCGTCCAGATGATCAGAGCCGGTGTGAGCGGGCGGACGAACAGCACGACGGCGGCGGCGATCACCGCTACGGCCGCGCGGAGCAGCGTGCGCTGGGCGTACATCCACTCGCCCGCCCGGCCGGTCGTGATGCCATGACGCTCCGCCGACTGGCGTACCCAGGCGACACCGTCGCCGAAGAAACCGCGCAGCCTCCGGGGAACGGCGAACGGGCCGGAGAACCACCCGACCACGGCGACAGCGATCGCGAGGACGAGGACGGCGACCGCGGTCGCGATCATCGCGTCCGTCACCGTCGAGAACAGCGTCTGCGCCAATCCCGAGGGCACCAACGACGGAGAGACCGAGGAGACGAAGACGAGCCGGCCGATGCCGATCGCGGCCAGCGTGATGCCCATGGCGAGGCCCAGCGCGACCGCAGCCCAGATCAGAGCGAGGGCACGACGGCGGGCGACGACGACACCGAGGGCCAGCAGTCCGATCGCGACCCACGGCAGCCACGCCCCGGCAGCCACCGCCAGGCCGTAGAAGAGCTGCAGCGTCGGGATGGAGGAGTTCTGGGCGACGGTGATGGTGCGATCCACCGAGGGGATCTGCGCCGCGAACGTGACCCCCTGATCCAGCAGGAGCTGTTTCACCCGGTCGATGATCGGGGCGAGCTGGATGCCGACGGAGCCGTCGGACCCCACGGTGACGGCCGCCTTCGGGTCGTTCTGCATCGTCGCGATCAACTGGTCGTGACTCGTCCGGAGCGCCTGCTGCCAGACCTGCGCGAACGCGTCGGAGGCGACGAAGCGCTGGACGGTCGAGCGCAGCAGCGACTCGACGCCCTGCGCAAGCGGGCCCTTCAGCGACTCCAGTGCCTTGGTGGCGACCGGACCGGTGCCCAGGTCGGTGATGCCGTCGATCACCTGAGACGTGAGCTGATCGATGTCCACATTGTCCTGCACGGCCTTCACGGCCTCGTCGGTCACGAACGCCTGGACGCCCGGGTCGTGCGCAAGTGGCGCGTACGTCGTGACGAACGAGTCGGTGTCGGTCAGCTGGACCTTCGCCCAGGACGCGACCACCGCGACGGGCGCGAGGATGGCACCGAGGACGATCAGGACGGTCGCCAGCAGGGTCCAGGCCCAGCTGCGCGGGCGCTTCGTCGGCGGCAACGGTGCGATCGGCACCGTGTCGATCGAGGGGTCGCCGCTCTGCATCCGGAGCGCGGCGTTCTCCTCCTCCAGAGCTGCGATGCGCTGCAGCAGCTCGGTGTTCGTCGGACGAGCCATCAGCGTCTCCTTCCGGCACGGTGCGCTCACTGTAGCGCCGCGGTCGCCGTGTGCGGCAGGGAGTACCTGAACGGGATGACGCAGGCCGGAAACAGCGAAGGCCGGGACCTCCCGGTCCCGGCCTTCGCGGTGGTGCGTCTCGGGATTACAGCGCGGCGTAGACCTCGCGCAGCAGCTCCGCCGTCTCGGACGGCGTCTTGCCGACCTTGACGCCCGCAGCCTCCAGCGCCTCCTTCTTGGCCTGGGCGGTGCCCGCCGAGCCCGACACGATGGCGCCGGCGTGGCCCATGGTCTTGCCCTCGGGAGCCGTGAAGCCCGCGACGTAGCCGACGACCGGCTTGGTCACGTTCGCCTTGATGAAGTCCGCGGCGCGCTCCTCGGCGTCGCCACCGATCTCGCCGATCATCACGATGGCCTTCGTCTCCGGGTCGGCCTCGAACGCGGCGAGGGCGTCGATGTGCGTGGTGCCGATGACGGGGTCTCCGCCGATGCCGATGGCGGTCGAGAAGCCAAGGTCGCGCAGCTCGTACATCATCTGGTAGGTCAGCGTGCCCGACTTCGAGACGAGGCCGATCGGGCCCTTGCCGGTGATGGTCGCCGGGGTGATCCCCACCAGCGACTCGCCGGGCGTGATGATTCCGGGGCAGTTCGGGCCGATGATCCGGGTCTTGTTGCCCTTCTCCTTGGCGTAGGCCCACGCCTCTGCGGAGTCCTGCACCGGGATGCCCTCGGTGATCACGACGAGCAGCGGGATCTCGGCGTCGATGGCCTCCACCATCGCGTCCTTCGCGAACGCCGGCGGCACGAAGATGATCGACACATCTGCGCCGGTCTTCTCGATGGCCTCGACGACCGTGCCGAACACGGGGAGCTCGACATCGCCGTGGGTGACGGTCGTGCCGGCCTTGCGCGCGTTGACACCGCCGACGACCTGGGTGCCGGCCTTCAGCATGAGCGCGGTGTGCTTGGTGCCCTCACCGCCGGTGATGCCCTGGACGATGACCTTGGAGTCCTTGTTGAGGAAGATAGACATTCTCGTTCGTCCTTCGCTTACTTCGCGGCCAGCTCGGCGGCCTTGTCGGCGCCCTCGTCCATGGTGAGTGCGAGGGTGACCAGCGGGTGGTTCGCCTCGGTCAGGATGCGGCGCCCCTCGTCGACGTTGTTGCCGTCGAGGCGCACGACCAGCGGCTTGTTCGCCTCGTCGCCGAGGATCTCCAGCGCCTTCACGATGCCGTTGGCGACCGCGTCGCACGCGGTGATCCCGCCGAAGACGTTCACGAACACGCTCTTCACCTGCGGGTCGTTGAGGATGACGTCGAGACCCGCCGCCATCACCTCGGCGGATGCGCCGCCGCCGATGTCGAGGAAGTTGGCCGGCTTGACGCCCTGGTGCTTCTCGCCGGCGTAGGCGACGACATCCAGGGTCGACATGACGAGTCCGGCGCCGTTGCCGATGATGCCCACCTGGCCGTCGAGCTTGACGTAGTTGAGGTTCGCCGCCTTGGCCTTGGCCTCCAGCGGGTCGGCCGCGTCCTTGTCCTCGAGGGCCTCGTGGTCGGGGTGACGGAAGTCCGCGTTCTCGTCCAGGGAGACCTTGCCGTCGAGCGCGATGACGTCGCCCTCCTCGGTGAGGACGAGCGGGTTCACCTCGACGAGGGTCGCGTCCTCGCCGGTGTAGACCTCGTAGAGCTTCACGAAGACATCGGCGACCTTCTCGACGAGGTCCTCCGGGAATCCGGCGGCCCGTGCGATCTCGACGGCCTTCGCGTGGTCGATGCCGCCGCGCGGGTCGACCTCGACGCGGGCGAGCGCCTCCGGCTTCTCCACGGCGAGCTGCTCGATCTCCATACCGCCCTCGACGCTGGTCAGCGAGAGGTAGGAGCGGTTGGCGCGGTCGAGGAGCACCGAGAAGTAGAACTCGCGAGCGATGCGGGCGCCGCCGGCGACCATGACACGACGGACGACGTGGCCCTTGATGTCGAGTCCGAGGATGGCCCGGGCCGCTGCCTCCGCCTCATCGGCGTTCTTCGCGACCTTGACACCGCCGGCCTTTCCGCGACCACCGGTCTTGACCTGCGCCTTGACGACGGTCACGCCGCCCAGCTTCTCGGCAGCCGCACGCACCTCCTCGGGGGTGTCGGCGACGATGCCCGGAAGCACCGGGACCCCGTACTTCTCAAACAGGTCTCTGGCCTGGTACTCGTATAGATCCACGGTTATCCAATCCGCTGGTGTTCCGGTGCGCTCGTGGCTGCCGGCTGATTTCTCCTGACGGTCCGGCGCGAGAATAGCTCGACGCCGAGATAAATTCGCCAGGAAGAACTTTAGACCCTTCCCCTGAACGGGCCGAAACCGGCCGAGGTGTTCACAGGTCCTCGGCGAACGCCGTTGTCCACCGATCCGCCGACGGCGGCCCCGCGGAGCCGACGTCGCCGCGACGGTGGAGGCATGACTCATCGACCTTTCACCTTGATCTCCGCTGTATGCCTCGCGGGGCTGGCCGTCTTCCTCGGCGTCCTCCATGGAGCGCTCACCTCCGCTGCCGGGCCGGCGCGCGCCCTCGTGGGCGACGGCCACGGTCCCGGCTACCAGTCCCCCGACGGCTGGTGGCTGGGCGCCTAGCATTTCGACGACGGCGCACTCGGCTTCTGCCTGAATCCCGGCAAGGTGGCACCGGTCGGCCTCCAGTACAGCTACGCGGACCCCGCCGGAATGGGCTGGTGGACGCCGGAGCAGTCGGCGATGTTCGCCTACTTCGCCCGCACCTGGGCGGGAAGCAGCGACCGCCTCACTGCTGCCTCAGGGCAGCTGGCGACATGGATGCACGCCGGGATGTCCGAACCAGAGGCCCGAGAGCACGCGGCACGAGCGGGCGCCGACAGCGACCGCGTCTACGCGCGGGCGGTCGAGATGCTGGCCGAGGCCCGAAGCCGCGCCTCGACGGGGGTGCGCGCCGCCGTGGTCGTCGAACTCGCCGAGACGGGAGCCGGCCGCGTGCGCGTCGAGCTGACCGTGGACCGCATCGCCGGCCCGGAGCTGCTCCCCAGCGGCGCTCATCCCGTCTCGGTGGCCCTCACAGGTGCCACCTTCGACGACGGCGGGAGCACCGGCACCATTCGGTCGGGGACCGATGTCGCCATCCGGCCGACCGGAGCGGAGGCCAGCGTCGCCGTGAGCGCCACGGCGAAGACGGGCGAACTCCCTTACGGCAACCGGATCACCGTCGCTCTGCCGACGACGGACGCACAGGCCGTGCTGATCGCGGAACCGTCCACGGCGAATGCGCAGGCCGAGGCGCACGCGACCGGCCCGTCACCGCTGCCGTTCCAGCCGCAGGTGGGTACACGCACATCCCTGGCCGAGGCGCATCCGGGTGCCGCGATCGCCGACCACCTCACCGTGAGCGTCGCCGAGGGCGATGGCCTGCTTCCGACCTGGGGCGTTCGCGCCAGCGATGACGGCTTCACCGCCATCACAGCGGTCGTCGAGAGCACGCTGCACGGGCCGTTCGCCGAACCGATCTCCCACGCTCCCGCGCCGCCGCCGGACTCGCCCACGGTCTGCACGGTCGAGACGGTGATCGACGGCGTCGGCGAATACACCACGCCGAGCTGCACGCTCCCGGCCGACGGCTACTACGTCTGGACCGAACGCATCGACCCGGCGCGCACCGATCCCGGTGCGGGCGGAGCACGGGTGCACCCGTGGACGTCCGAGTTCGGCATCGCCACCGAGATCACCCGGGCGCAGACTCCCGTCGTCCCCGTACCGGACATCGAGCCCGCCCTGACTCAGACGAGATTGGCCGACACGGGCACGGACACGCTGGTGCCGGCACTCTGGGGCTCTGGGACCGGCGTCGCAGGTGTGCTTCTGCTGATCGCCGGGCGACTGCGTACCCGCGGAGTTCGTCGGCCACGAGGCAGACTCGCGGCTCTCGAGGGAGCGGCCCTCGACCCCGAGTCGGTCGCCCGCCCCGGTCGGCCGCCGCGCGTCACCGGCCGACGGAACCTGCGCCCGCGGCGCGCCCGCTCCACCTGGGTAGCACCGTGAGCAGCACGCAGCCCTCACTCTCCGGTCACTCGCAGGAGCCGACGACAGGATGTCCGGGTGCGCAGAAACCCCCGCAATCGGCCCGTCGAGGTCGAGGACATCGTCTCCGAGGCGCTGACCTTGGCGGGCGGGGGCCGCGCTCTTCTGTTGCAGATCGCACATCCCTCGGTCGGCCGCGGCGTCGTCGAGCACAGCGACTTCGCCGAGCGGCTCATGGACCGGTTCGACGGCACGATGCTCTATCTCACGGCGACGATGTTCGGCTCGGAGGCGGAGCTCGCGGCCATGCGGAGGATCGTCAACAGAGCGCATGCGCCCGTCCGCGGGGAGAACTCGGCAGATGGATCGGCCTACAACGCCTTCGATCCGGAGCTCCAGCTCTGGGTGGCCGCCACGCTCTACCAGACGGTGATGGACCTGCACCGGCGGGTCTTCGGCCCGCTCACTCCGGCGCAGGCGGACCGAGCGTACGACGAGCTCTCGCGAGCACTGTCCAATCTGCAGCTCACCCACGACCGGTGGCCGGCCCGGCGCGCAGACTTCGACGCCTACTGGGACGGGATGATCCTGGCGCTCCGGGTGGACGACGACGTACGAGCGGTCTCACGGCAGATCCTGTACCCGCGTCGGGTGCCGTGGTGGCTCCGCCCGACACTGCCTCTGGTGCGGCTCGTCACGGCCGGCCTTCTGCCCGACGCGGTGCGACGTCAGTTCGGTCTCGCCTGGAACGAGCAGCGCCAGCGCCGGTTCGACCGCGCGATCCGGTGGACAGCGGCGGTCTACCCCCGGCTGCCGCTCCCCCTGCGCCATCTCCCGCGCGAGCGCTACCGGGCGAAGCTCCGACGTGCGGTGCGCAGAGCGCGTCCAGCCGCCGCGGGCGACCGTGCCGCGATGAAGCCGACCGCGCCGCGCTAGGCGGCGAGACCGCGCCGACGCTCGACGACGCGGGCGAGCAGCACCAGTGCGATACCGACGCCCGCACCGAGAACCGTCTCCAGAACGCGGTCGACGACCAGGACGTTCAACGGTGTCGGACTCGCCAGGTGCGAGACCGACAGAGCCAGCGGAGTGATGAACACCAGAGCCGCGCCGTAGTGCCTCGCGACGAGGATCTCGGCGAAGAACTGGCACACCACGATCACGCAGATCACCACGATCGCGGGAGGCGACCAGACCAGGAGCACNGCCGTGACGGCGACACCGACGATCGTGCCCACGATCCGGTGCAGGGAACGCGAGATGGAGTGGGCCGCCCGCGCAGGAGGGATCACGGCCACGACGCTCACCACGGCCCAATAGGCGTGACCCAGTCCGAACGCGAGGGCGACGCCGCCGGCGATCAGCACACCGGCGACGTTCTGCGCGACGGTGAGCCAGACCCGCGGATCCCGCACGGCCGCGAGGTCGATGCCGGGCCGCCGACGCAGGTCGGGCACGAACCCGGAGCGCCCCAACGCACTGCGCGAGACGCCCGGGATGCGACGCACGGCCCAGCCGGACATGGTCAGCAGCCATGCGAACGCCGCCGCCGCCGCGGCGAGGCCGATGCGCGGGAGCGCGTCCGCCGCCGGAGTCGGCACGGCGGCACAGACCAGCAGGGCGAAGACGAAGAACAGCGCCTGCGGCGGCATCATCTGGAAGACCGTGACGAACAGGGTTCCACCGCCGACGACCAGCACCAGTGCGACGGCCACGAGCGCGAGCGGTTCACCGAGCACGGCGAGACCCACGCCGGCGGAGATGCTGAGAAGCAGCGCAAGGGCGGCGACGGTGAGGGTCCGCACCCGCACCCGATACGGCTCGTTCCTTCCATAGAGCGCCGTGAAGGCGCCGAAGGTGGCGTACGCCGTCAGATCGAGACGGTCGACCGCGAAGAGGATGAGCAACGGCACCGCGACAGCGACGGCCGCCCGCAGACCCACCTCGAGGTTGCGCGGCGCTCCGCCCTTCCGCTCTGCCGGGGCAGCCGCCGTCACAGCTTGTCGATCGGGGCGATCTTGATGAGGAGCTTCTTCGCGCCCACCTTGTCGAACTGGACATGCGCGACGCGCTTGGCGCCCTGCCCGGTCACCTGGGTGACCCGGCCCTCGCCGAAGTCGGCGTGGCGGATGCGGTCGCCGGGCGCCAACTCCAGGTCGCCGTTGTCGCGGACCTTGCCCGTGACGCGGTTCGGCCACTCCGCCTTCGGGCGCTCCTGGCGGAACGTCGACGACGAGAGCGGGTCGTTCCACCCGGTCCCGCCGGAACCGGCTCCCAGACCCGGACGCCTGGCGTTGAGCGCGCGGGACTGCGTGCCGCCGCGGCCGTTCGCCGAACCCGGCGACTGGCGCCAATCGATCAGATCGGCGGGGATCTCTTGCAGATAGCGACTCGGCATCGCGACCGCGGTCTCGCCGAACTGCGCCCGCGTCATCGCCAGCGACAGGAACAGGCGCTTCTTCGCACGCGTGATGCCCACGTAGAACAGGCGACGCTCCTCCGCCGGGCCGCCGGGCTCGTTCGCCGACATCCGGTGCGGGAGGAGGTCCTCCTCGATGCCGGTCAGGAACACGGCGTCGTACTCCAAGCCCTTCGCCGTGTGCAGCGTCATCAGCGACACCGAGCCGCTCGAGTCGTCGATCTCATCCGCGGCAGCGACCAGCGATACCTCGGTGAGGAAGTCGACCAGCGTCCCGTCCGGGTTGTTGCGCGCGAACTCGCGGGTCACAGCCACGAGCTCGTCCACGTTCTCGGCGCGCGCCTCATCCTGCGGGTCGCGGCTGTTGCGCAGCACGTCCAGGTAGCCGCTGCCGTCCAGCAGGAAGGTCAGGATGTCTGCGACCGGCGAGACCCCGGCCGGATTCGACGGGTCGATCTTGGCGGCCGCCTCGTCCAGAAGATTCGACAGCTGCAGGATCGCGTTCGTCACCTTCGGGCCGAGACCCAAGGAGCCGGCGTCGCGCATGGCCGCACGGAACGTGAGTCCGTTGTCCTCCGCGTAGCTCGCCAGCTGCGTCTCCGTCGCCGGTCCGATGCCGCGCTTCGGCGTGTTCAGGATGCGGCGGAGCGCCAGCATGTCGCTCGGGTTCGCGACCGTGATCAGATACGCCATGGCGTCCTTGATCTCGGCCCGCTCGTAGAACTTCGTGCCGCCCATCACCTTGTACGGCAACGCCGAACGGATGAAGATCTCCTCCAGCGCACGCGTCTGGGCGTTGGTGCGGTAGAAGACGGCGATGTCCTTGTAGTCCATCCCCGCGCTGTGCAGCTTCTCGATCTCGTCGGCCACGAACTGGGCCTCGTCGTGGCCCGAGTACCCGGTGTACCCGACGATCTTCTCGCCGTCTCCGACGGCGGTCCACAGCTTCTTGTCCTTGCGGTCGAAGTTGTTGGAGATGACCGCGTTGGCAGCGCTGAGGATGTTCTGCGTCGAGCGGTAGTTCTGCTCCAGCAGCACCACCTTCGCGCCGGGGAAGTCGCGCTCGAACTCGACGATGTTGCGGATGTCTGCGCCACGGAACGCATAGATCGACTGGTCCGAGTCGCCGACCACCGTGAGGGAGGCGCTCGGGATGACGCCCGCAGCATCGCGCAGCGGGCCGACGTTGCGGCCGTGGGCCTCCAGATCGTCGGCGATGTCCGGAGCGACCGGCATGGTGAGCTCGCGGATCAGCGAGTACTGCGCGTGGTTGGTGTCCTGGTACTCGTCGACCAGAATGTGCCGGAACCGGCTCTGGTACAGCGCAGCCACCCGCGGGAAGGCGCGGAAGAGGAACACCGTCTCGGCGATCAGGTCGTCGAAGTCGAAAGCGTTCGCGCGTCGGAGCTCCCGCGTGTACTGGCGGAAGATCTCGAGGAACATGACCTCCTGCGGGTCACTGAGGTTGGCCGAGCGTGCGTGGGTCTCCAGATCGGTCAGCTCGTTCTTGAGCTTCGAGATGCGGTTCGCCGCGCTGCCGACGGTGAATCCGAGAGTGTCGGCGTCGAGCTCCTTGATGATGCGCTTCAGCAGGGCACGAGAGTCGCCCGAGTCGTAGATGGTGAAGCTCGGCGTCTTGCCGATCGTCTCGGCCTCACGCCGGAGGATGCGCACGCAGGCCGAGTGGAACGTCGAGATCCACATTCCCTGCGCCTTGCCGCCGAGCAGCTGCTCGACGCGCTCGCGCATCTCGTTGGCCGCCTTGTTGGTGAAGGTGATGGCCAGGATCTCGCTCGGCCACGCCTCGCGGCTCTCGATGAGCCCGGCGATGCGCCGGGTCAGGACGCTGGTCTTGCCGGAGCCGGCGCCCGCCACGATCAGCAGCGCCTGGCCGCGATACTCGGCCGCTTCACGCTGCTGCGGGTTGAGGCCCTCGAACAGGCGCTCGCTCGGCCCGCGCCAGTGGCCGGAGCCGCCTGGCCCTCCCGTTCCGCGCGAGCCCCGCCCGCTGCCCGTTCCCGGGCCGGAGCCCGCGGTCGCGTCGACGTCGGTGCCGTCGCCCTGCCACCCGTCCAGGATGATCGGGACGGAGGAAGGGGTGGTCTGCGGGGCGTCGGGAAGGCTCGTCATGTCTGCAGTCGATTTTAGTCGCTGCCACCGTCATTCGGCCGCGAGCGTGGTCAGCGACCGTCGCGCACGGCCACCGCCAGGTCAGGATGGTCGGCGAACACGCCGTCCACTCCCGAGTGCAGCAGGATCGAGAAGTGGCGTCGCCAATCCCCCCAGGCCGCCTCCGCGCCCTCGGTCCGGAACTCGGCGGGGAGCATCCCGTTCTCCGGACGCAGCGTCCAGCAGAACACGGCGAGACCCGCGGAATGCGCGAGATCGACCAGATCGGACGTGACCGCGCCGACGTCCGCCCCGTCGTCCTCCCCGAACAGCGCCATCGACACCGAGCCGGAGGACAGCACCAGCGACGTCTCGACGCTGATTCCGTCGACCCGATCGGCTGCCGACGGGGCCGCCGAGCCCAGCGCGTACAGACCGCGCAGGCTGAGATCGGCGTCGTACCCGGGTGCCGACGATCCGAGGGCGGCGACACGGTCCGCCGGAGCGCCGGAATCCTCCAGCAGATACACGCGGCGACCTCGGAAGCCGCGCTCATGCAGCTTCACCAGGACGGTGCGCTCGAAGCTCTCGACCACCACCCCGGCTCGATCCGTCCAGCCCGCGTCCGCGAGATCCCGCAACAGCAGTTCGTCCAGCGGGTACCCCGCCGCCTCGAAGTACGTCGCGTGCTTCAGCTCGGCCACGAGACCCGGCGGCCGCCCAGAGCCCTCGCCCGTGCGATCGATCAGCTCGAGCAGGTCACGCAGGCGGAGGATCGGGTAGTGCCCGTCGAAGGTCGAGCTGTGCTGCCGCAGAGCCGGGATGCGCTCCCGCGCCCGCAGCGTCGACAGTTCGTCCCAGGTGAAGTCCTCGGTGAACCAGCCGGTCAGCGCGACCCCGTCGACCTCCTTGGTCGTCCGGCGATCGGCGAACTCCGTGTGGTCCGCGATATCCGTCGTTCCCGAGATCTCGTTCTCATGCCGGAGGACGAGCACTCCGTCCTTCGTCGCCACGATGTCGGGCTCGACGGCGTCGGCACCGAGCTGGAACGCCAGCTCGTACGAGCCCTGCGTGTGCTCCGGCCGATACCCCGGAGCCCCGCGGTGGCCGATGACCACCGGAGCCGTTCGCGCGCGCATGGCCCGATCCTAGCTCGGAGCACGCATGCCGCCCCCGGCACCGACATGCCGGGTCGTGGACGCGCGAGGAGTGCCAGAATCGACGGGTGTCCGCCGATCCCAACACGGCCCCCGCGCCCCGCGATCCCGCCCGGCCGGACACCGGCACGCCTGCACACGGCGGCTGGAGGGAGCCCGCGTCCCTGCTCCCGCTCCGCTGGGGCGCCTACCGCCCCCGACTGATCGTCGGACTCGCGATGCTCGTCGTCGGAACCGCGTGCGTGCTCGGGACCACGACGTACAGCCTCACGCTCCTCCTCATCGGATCGCTCATGCAGCCGGCCGGCTGGGCCGTGCTCCCGTCGACGATCGGCCGGCGCGTCGCCGTCCCCCTTCCCGTCCTGGGTTTCACCTGGCTCATGCTGGGCGGCTCCGGCTTCGCCTGGTGCTACGCGGTCGTCCTCGCGGCCTGGCTGCTCGTCCGGCTCCGCCCGCTCCCCTCGTTCGCCGTGCTCGTCCTCCCGGTCGCGTGGAGCGTCCTCCTCCCGCTGTTCGTGCACGACTACGAGCACGGCTGGATCACCATCGCCACGAGCACGGCGGTCATCGTCGGGGGCGCGTGGCTCGCGAAATGGATCGCCATCCGATTCGATTCATGGCAATCTGTCAGAACTCTCAGAAAAGAACCCCGTAGATTTGACTGAAGACGACCGTTAACCGGTCCACCCATAGAACGAGGAGCTCATGGCACTCAACAACCCG
>Ga0006562J51391_1086243_pt1 | contig 12450 bp, 11 predicted proteins | sample Ararhi6_input_d2_FD_51391 | JGI IMG/M metagenome (IMG submission 51391) | reverse complement strand
GGACCGTTATCACGTGATCGCGCCGGACTACCCGGGCTACGGTGAAAGCGGCACGCCGGATCGATCGACGTTCGATTACACGTTCGAGAACTTCGGCAACCTCGTCCGCAAGCTGCTCGCGCACCTCGAGGTCGAGCGTTATGCGATGTACGTCATGGACTATGGCGCGCCGGTGGGCTGGCAGTTGTTCCTGAAGAATCCTGAGAAGCTGACCGCGCTCGTGATCCAGAACGGCAACGCCTACGAGGAGGGGCTGAAGGGTTTCTGGGATCCGATCAAGAAGTACTGGGCCGACGGCTCGAAGGAGAGTCGCGACGCGATCCGCAACCTCGTGTCGCTCGAAACCACGATCTTTCAGTACACCGACGGCGTCGACGACAAGGAGCGCATCTCGCCCGACAACTGGATCCACGACCAGGCGCTGCTCGACCGGCCGGGTAACGAGGACATCCAGATGGACGTGATGTACGACTACCGGAAGAACGTGCCGCTGTATCCCGAGGTGCAGCGTCTGCTGCGCGAGCACCAGCCGCCGTCGCTGCTGGTGTGGGGGGAGCGCGATGTCATCTTCCCCGCCGATGGTGCGCACCCGTACAAGCGCGACCTGAAGGACCTGGAGTTCCACCTCATCCCGACCGGCCACTTCGTCCTCGAGGACCGCGGTGACGAGGTGATTCCGATGATCAGGGATTTCCTGGATCGCAAGCTCGCTTAGGATGCCGTCCGCGAGGACGTCGAGCCCGGGTGGAATGCCGCCCGGGCCGCGACGAAGACGAGGCTTTCGGCAAGCGGCGGCGCATCGTCGAGCGTGCCGAAACGGCGCATGCCGACCTTCTCGAGCACGCGGATCGATGCGGCGTGGTCCGGCCTGACGAGCGCATAGACGTCGTCGAGCCGGAGCGCGCCGAAGGCGTTTTCCAGGGCCACACGCGCGACTTCCGTCGCGTATCCCCTCCCCCACGCCTCGACAGCGAAGCGGTAGCCAAGGTTGATGCGGTTGACGCCGCCGTAGTCGTAATGCGACAGGCCGCCGAACCCGATGACGTGCGCAGGCTCGTCGTTGGTCGAGACCGCCCAGGGGCCGAAACCATGATTCCGCCAGCAGGCCAGCCAGGTGTCCAGGACATGATCGGCCGTCGCCTGGTCGGGCAACGGGCCCGCGGGGTTGAACGTGTTGGTTGCCGGGTCGCCGTAGATGGCGAACACGCATGCCGCGTCGCCGGAGGCCACGGGCCGCAGTTGGAGACGCGCGGTTCTGGTCATGCGGAAACGTTACTTCGCGACGAAGTAGATCGCCAGTACCAGCACGGCGACGACGACCAGCACCGCGAGACCGACCGCCGCGAGCCGCCCGAGCACGGACGCGCCCACGTCGCTCGGTGTCTCGTCGGGCTCCGCCTGGTGCGTCACGCGTGGGTCGTGCTTGGCCATGTCGTGTCTCCGTGTCTCGATGCACCGAGTGGAGCACCCGCCCGATGCGGGTTCGGTGAAGATTCGCACGATGTCAGCGGGCGCCCGGTCCGGCCCGTCGATGCAGCAATCGGTCGAGAACCTCGTCCGCGGCGCGTGTGCCGGTCTCGAGTGCGCCATGGGCGGTGGAGAACGACGCGGCATGCGTCGCCTCTCCCGCGAAGAACAGCGTGTCCTCGAATGGCGCGGCCAGAACGGCGCGCTCGCCGGCATGAGTCGGCAGCGCGTGGCTGTAGGAGCCACGTACGTAGGTCTCGCTGCTCCACGACGAGGCGACCAGGGGGCGCAGGTGACGGCGCGCGTCGCTGCCGAGCAGGCCCTCCAGCATCCCGAGAAGAGCGTCGAATGTCGCGGCTTCGCCCTCGGCCGATACGCGCCATGCGCTCCGGCCGCCAAGGAAGGTTTCGATCACCGGACGGTCGAGCGGGCGCAGGTAGAACACCGGACTGTCCGGGTCGTGGGGATCGGCGATCAGGGCGGTTTCCGTCGGCAGGTCGATGTCGCCATCGATGCGCAGGAACAGCTTCTCGTCGCAGCCGAGGGGAAGGTGCGAGGCCGCGTGTCGCCATGGGTCGAGCGCGTCGGGAAGCCGCGGGGTGTCGCCGGTCAGGACGTTGGTCGACATCGTCAGAATCGCGGCGCGGCAACGCACGGCGCCGGACGGCGTCGACAGCGTGACGCCCCGCGCGCCGAGCGAGATAGCCTCGACCGGTGTCGCCAGGCGACACGCCACGTCCTGAGGCAGGCTCGCCGCGACCAGGGTGCCGTATCCACGTGGAACCCGCCAGTTGTTCTCGGTCGCCGCGCGCTCGTAGGCATTGTAGTCGGCCGCGGAGATGCGCTCGAGCGGTGCCCCGCTGATGTATCCGCTCATCGCCTGCAGGTAACCGTTCCAGCGTCCGTCGTCGGCGAGCGCGTCGGACGCCTTGTCCGACGCCGGCGGCGATGCCATGAGCCGATCGTGCCAGGCACGGAACGCCGCATGGGCCTCGGCCTGTTCGCTGGCGGAGAACCGTGGATGCGGCTGGGGTTTGTCCCACGCCGCGGGGCGGTGGTCGATCTCCCAGCCCAGGTCCTCGGCGATGGGCCGCCACGCGTTGCGGTCGGCCGTATGCAGCCAGCCGCAACCCATGTCGAGGGCCATGCCATCGACATGGCGTGTCCACGCGCGGCCGCCGAGGCGCTGCGACGCTTCGAGCAACCACACCGTCAGACCCTGCCCGGAAAGGCGACGTGCCGCGCCGATGCCGGCGGCACCGCCGCCGACGATCGCCACGTCGACATCGAACGTCTTGCCTGTCACCCGATGATCTCCCGGACGCCACGAGACTATCGTGGCGCGGGAGTCATCGACGCCGCGTGATCAGCCGCCGGCCTCGCACACGTCGTTCTCGCAAGCGAAGTCGATCTGGCTGTTGGCACCGACACGGATCGGGATGTTCTTGCGTGTATCCACCGTCGTGCCGTCCTTGTCGAGCGTGACGGTGTACGTCCCCATGGGCAGGTTGCCCAGGCGATAACGACCCTTCTTGTCGATCGTGGTGTCGCGGTGCAACCCCGCGCTGCTCACCGCCACGACCTTCGCCCCCGCCGGACCGTGACCGCCGATGGTGCCAGCGGTCGACTGGGCCTGCACCGGCGCGCAGATCGCCGCTCCCACGGCGACGGCGGCGACGAGCGCCACGCGGCGCATGCCGTTCGTCGAAAGTATGTGGTTCATGTGTTCCCCCTATGCATCGTTTGCTGCCCGCACGGCAATCTAAGCGATGAGGACGCCGCGGGAAAGCGGGATCGGCCTCGTCTGGAGCTTTGTTACAAAACGATACGAATGCGGCGGCGGGACGGCCGCGAATGGTGCGTCCAGGGAAGCGATCCTCGGTTCGAAGCGACCGGGTGGCGTCCCCCAGACCGTGTTTCACACAATGAACCAATACTCGGGGGTCCGAAGGGGTAGGATCGGTGGACGCGCGAGGTAGGAATCATGAAGAACATACTGCTGCAGACGACCATCGAACACGACGACAACGACTGGGCGATTGAACGGTTCAGCCTGCTGAAGGCCCATCTCGAGGGTCTCCAGGACGAAACGGGCGAGGTCGCTTTTCGCGTCACGGCCCGGAATCGCGATCCGCTGCCGCAAGACGACAGCGTTCTGTCGCGCCTGCACGAGTCGGATGTCGACCAGCTCTGGCTTTTCGCGGTCGATACCGGGCACGGCCTCACGGCCAACGATTGCGAGGGCATCAGCCGGTTCCGCCGCAGAGGCGGAGCGCTGATGGTCACACGCGATCACATGGACCTCGGCAGCTCCGTCTGCACGCTCGGTGGGGTCGGCGCGGCGCACCACTTCCACTCGCAAAACCCGGAGCCGGATCCGAGCCGGCATTGCATCGACGATCGCGAAACCACCTATATCTCGTGGCCCAATTACCACTCGGGCGCCAACGGCGACTATCAGGACGTGTTCGTCGAAGGCCCGGCGCACGCGGTACTGGCCGATCCGGAATCCGAGACGGGCGTGATCCGTTTCCTCCCCGCGCATCCTCACGAAGGCGCCGTCGGCGCGCCGCCGGACGACCCGTCCGCTCGCGTGATCCTGCGCGGAAAGAGCCAGACCACCGGCCGCGACTTCAACGTCGCCGTCGCCTTCGAGGCATCGAACGAGGGCGGCCGTGCCATCGCGCAGTCCACCTTCCACCACTTCGCCGACTACAACTGGGACGTGCAGGCGGGTTGCCCGTCGTTCGTCTCGGAGGCACCCGGCGACAAGATGCTCGCGTTTCCCGAGGCGCTCCGCTCGACGCACCGCTACGTCCGCAATCTCGCGTTCTGGCTGAGCGAACATCCGCGGACGACTGGTGCCTCCAGGGAAACATCCCCTTGACCCGGCCGTGCCTATCGCGCCTTCCGCGGGCGGCATAGCATCGAATGCCGGCGGCCGTTCCGCGTCGCCGGTCATCGTTGCGAGGTAGGCATGAACATCGTCGTCCTGGGTGGCAAGGGTGTGGTGGGACACCATGTGGTGGACCGTCTGCGTCGCGAGGGTCACGACGTGACGGTCGCGTCGCGATCGACGGGTGTGGACATCGGCACCGGCGAAGGCCTGGTCGATGCGCTGGCAGGTGCGGACGTGGTCATCGACGCGACCAACGCATCGTCGTACACCACGCAAGAAACGTTCGACTTCTTCCGGAAGGGCATCGACAACATCCTGGAGGCCGAGCGGATCAACGGCGTCGGTCATCACATCGCCATTTCGGTCGTCGGCACCGAACGCATCGACGACAGCATCTACTTTCGCGGAAAGCGCTATCAGGACGAGCGGATCCGCAAGTCGGGCGTTCCTTTCTCGATCGTGCATGCGACGCAGTTCTACGAGTTTCTCGTGGCGATCGTCGTGTCGGCCGAGCGCGAGCAGATCGTCGAACTCGCGCCCGCGTGGATCGAACCGGTGGCCGCCGCCGATGTGGCGGCCGTGATCGCGGAACTCGCGTCGGGCGATCCCCTCCTTGGTTCGGTGGAGATCGGCGGACCGGAGCGGGAACGCCTGTCCGACCTGATTCGTCGTTTCGTCACGATCATGGAAGCGCCGTGCGACGTACGCACCATCGAAGACGCCCCGTACTTCGGCGCGCGGGTGAAGGAACGCGTGTTGTTGCCCTGCGACGGCGCGAGGCGAGGCGAACTCGGGTTCCAGGCCTGGCTGTCGCAGTCCGAGTTCGCCCGCGTGGACTGGTAGGTCACCGCGTCGTTCATCGCGATCCCAACGCTCCACCGTCCGCGGTGGCCACCTGGCGGACAGGCGGTTCGTCGGCCGGGTAATCGACACGGTGATCCCGCAACACCGCGAGCAACGCCGCGTCGCGGTATCCCCCGGCGCGCAGTCGCTCGATCAGCGGCGCCGCGTCGTCCTTGCGCTCCAGCGCCAGCAGCGCTTCGGCGCGCAACGCGAGCAGGCGCGGGTCGTCCTTCTCCCTCTTCGCGTTGGCGGTGTCGCGGAAGGCGTCGACGCGCAGCGCATGCGCGGTGCCCGGGTCGGCCGAGGCGTTGGCCTGCACCAGTCGCGCGGAAGCCATGGCCAGCACCGTCGCCCGGTCGTCGGGCTGCTTCGTGCGAAGGGGAGTCAGCAGGCGCAGCGCCGCCTGGGCCTGCTGTCGCGCCGCGGCGGCATCGCCGAGTGCGCGCCACTGCGCCGAGCGCTCGACAAGCGTCTCCGCGTACTCCCGCTGCCAGGCGGCGTTGGACGGATCCTGTCGCGTCAGCCGGAGGAAGATCGACTCGGCTTTCGTGGTCAGACGGATCGCCGCGAGCAGGTCGCCGGAAAGACGGCGGAGCCGCGCCAGTTGGGTCCCATACAAGGCGATCTGCTCCTGCAGGTCGGCGTTGCTGGGGTCGAGCGCGGCCAGTTCCGTCGCTTCGTCCACGGCGTGCTGCAGGCGCTCCATTCCGGATGCGACGTCGCCCGCGAGCGCCTGCGTGCGACCGAGGATCGCCTGGACGCTGATCAGGTTGCCGCGGCGGTCGATGTTCTTCGGGTCGGCAAGCGATAGCCGGGTCTGCAGGCGCTCGTCGAGCGAGTACTTGGCGACGGCGTCCCCGAGGTCGCCACGCATCAACGCGAGCTTGCCGAGGTTGTTGTACGCGATGCCGAGCGATTCGGCCCATTCGCCGTTCGCCGGCTGCAGGTCGACGAGGCGCCGCATCAGCACGAGCATGCGCCGGTACTGCTTATCGGCATCGTCGAGCTGGCCACGCATCTCCATGACGTGCCCGATGTGGTTGTCCACCAGGGCCAGCTGGAACGTGAGCGCGGGATCGTCGGGCGTCTGCTCGAGCGCGCGTCGCAGGATCGCCTGCGCGGCGGCGTAACTCGTCTGCGCGTCGTCGAGACGGCCCTGCCGCCAGTGGACGATGCCGATGAACCCATGCACTTCCGCGAACGCGGCCTGGCTGGCCGCATCCTGCGGCCTGTTGCCCGCGAGTCGCGCCGCCAGGGGCAGCGCGGCCTGGTACGAGGCGAGCGCGTCGCCAGGCTGGCCCTGGTCGAGCCGCACGCTGCCGATCTTTTCCAGCGCGCTCACGCGCTGGGCGAGCGAGTGCGCGCTCAGCTCGTCGGCAGGCTGCGCCTGGAAATAGCGGATCGCCCGATCGTCGACGGCGGCCATGACGTCGAGGCGCGCGACCTGTGCGAGCTTGTCGTTGAGGTCGCCCAGCATGAACGCGACGAGATCCTCGGCCTCTTTCTGCCGACGCTCGGCGGCGTGCCGCGCGAGCCAAGCCTGCACCGCGAGCGCGCTCGTGATCGCCATGACGCCGGCGGCGACGACGGCGAGTGCGACGGCACGACGCGTCCGGCGCTGTACGTCCCGGCGCCCCAGCTCGTCGCTCACGCGAAAGGTAGGCCAAAGCTTTCGCGGTACCGGTCCGAACGCAGTGGGACGGCCGATCATCCTCCTCGGCACCGCGTAACTCTCCAGCGCGCGGTGCGGCCAACGCGCCCAGCCGTCGTCCTGATGGCTGTAGCTGACGAAGACGCGGTACCGGAATGCCGGAACCGGGGCGGCCTGGATCGTCACGCGCGTCGTTCCCATGGGCTGGCGCTCCCTGCACCGATGTCGGCATCCACACGGGGTGGAAGCCGGACGTGGGCGACCGGCCCTGACGGTCGCGGGCAACCACCCTAGCACCAATAAAGGGGGACGCGCGTCATACCTTTACGCGAATTGCACGTTTCCGGCGCTCTCTTGCGCAAGTCTCGGCGCACCGCTTTACCTTTGCCCGAAAAGCCTCGTATAAGCGATTCATCCTTACGCAGGCGGCAACGATGAACATCACGCTCGACGAGATCCAGAACTTCATCGCCGTGGTCGACACAGGATCGATCACCGCCGCCGCGCAGCAACTCGACCAGACCGTCTCCGCCGCGAGCCGCACCCTCGGTCGGCTCGAACAGAAACTGTCCACCACGCTGCTCCGACGCACGACGCGCCGTCTCGAGCTGACCGAGGAGGGCGAGGCGTTCCTGGAGCGTGCGCGAGAAATCGTCGCGGCCGTGGAAGGCGCCGAGGAACAGATGGCGTCGCGTCGCAGTCGTCCCGCCGGGCGACTGCGTGTGGATGCCGCGTCGCCCCTCATGCTCCACGTCGTCGTGCCGCTGGTCGCGGGCTATCGCGCGAGATACCCGGATGTCGAGCTGGAGCTGCACAGCAGCGAGGGCTACATCGACCTCCTCGAACGTCGCACCGACGTCGCGCTGAGGATCGGGCGCCTGAGGGATTCCACGCTGCACGCGCGACCCATCGCCACGAGCCGCGTGCGCTGCCTGGCCAGCCCGGCGTATCTCGCGAAGGCGGGCACGCCCCGCAAGGTCGCCGACCTCGCGAAGCATTCGCTGCTCGGCTTCACCGAGCCGGACTCGCTGAACCACTGGCCCGTGCTCGACCAGAAGGGGCAGAACGTGCACATCCGGCCGACGCTGAGTTCGTCCAGCGGCGAGACGCTCCGGCATCTCGCCCTGGAAGGGAACGGCATCGTCTGCCTTTCCGATTTCATGACACGCGCCGATCGCGCATCGGGCGCACTGGTACCCGTGCTGGAGAAACACTGGTCCGAGCACCGTCAGCCGATCAACGCGGTGTATTACCGCAACACCGCCATCTCGGCGCGCATCGCGTCATTCGTCTCGTATCTCGTCGAGGCCATCGGCGACGACGGTTTCGAGTTCTGACGATCGGCTTCCTTGCCGAATGCGCGGCCAGACGAATGCTCGCTCAGACGCCCGGCGGGTTCGAGTCGAGGACCTTGACCTTCGGGCCCGTCGATTCGGGCTGCATGCTCTCGTCGGTCGCGAGGAGGACGGAACCCGGGGTAAGGAAGGGCAGCACCTTCTCCATGAATTCGCGTGGCACGGCGACGCGATCGACCAGCGCCTCGCTGACGACCTTGCCGGCTTCGTCACCGTGGCCGGGAATGCCGATGGTGATCCAGTTCGGCATGCGCAGGCCGTTCCGTTCCGGCATGAAGCCCGCGGCGACGATGAAGGCGTGCGTGCCCACCAGTGGGTCGGTGACCTGCACGCGGCTGCGTCCGATCTCGATGCCGTTGCGCATCACGATCACGGTGCCGTCCGCGACACTCAGGACCATGGAGATCGGACCGCTCGGCGACGCATCGGGCGTCCATCGATAGGGCTGCCCATCCGCCAGCGGCGCCAGCGCGAGATCGGCGCCGTTGCGCGGGTCGATCGGAATGACGGCGCTGGGATGCACCACGGATACCGGCGCCGTTCCTTCCTCGGCCACGACGACCGTCATGCCCATGTTCGTGGTGTCGAACAGGAGGCGCGCGAACTCCGTCGGCATGTGCACGCAGCCATGCGACTCCGGATACCCCGGCAATCCACCGGCGTGCAACGCCACACCATCCCAGGTGAGGCGCTCCTGATAGGGCATGGGCGCGTTGTCGTACTTCTTCGAGTGGTGATCCTTGTCCTTCTGCAGGATGGAGAAGACGCCGGTCGGTGTTTCGTGCCCCTTCTTGCCGGTGCTCACCGTGCTGACGCCGATCAGGATGCCGTTGCGATACACGTACGCGCGCTGCTCGGTGAGGCTGACGATCACCGCCATCGGACCAGGCGACTTGTCGCGGGCGCCCCAGATCCATTGCCCGGGCTTGAGCGCGGATGGCGGCGTATCCGCCGGACTCGACTGGAGGGAGCCCCAGATGGGTACGGCGGCCTGAGCGGCCGAGGCGAGCGCGACGGACAGCGCGATGCCGATGAGCAAGCGTTTCATAACGACTCCAGATCCCCGATGCGCCGCAGGTTAGCCGCATCGGCGGACGCGTGCGAGTACGTTCGTGCCGTCGATTGTCCACGCGCTTCGTCCCGCTCCCACCGGCACCGGCGCCGGTGGGAGCCGTCTTGCGCGACGACGCCTAGGGAAGCGCCATCGCGTGTCAGGCGGCCGCGTGGACCTGACGATGCACGTGGACCATCGGGAGGTGTTCGTCGAGCATGAACGACGCGGAGGCGCCACGCCGCAGTCGATCGAAGAAGGCGGCCACGCCGGCATTGCCGGTGGCGAGGTCGCAACTCAGGCGGAGCAGTTCGGTGCCAGGCACCGCGAGCCCCTGGGCACGCCGGACGAGGAACGGCTCGATGCCCCCTGCCACCTGGCGGGCCGCGGCGACATAGGCCTCCTCACCATCCGGGAACAGCATGGCGAGGTCGAGCAGGACCTCGCCGATGCCAGCGAGGCCTTCGGCCATGCCGGGCGAAATCGCGTGCCGTCGCATGAGGTCACGCTGCATTTCCTTCGTCATATCGAGGTAGCGCTGCTCGCCGGTCACCGCGTGGAATCGCGCGGCGACGGCCGCCACACCCGCCGTGCCATGCCGGAGGTACGGGTACAGCGTCACCCCATCGACCTGCTTCGGCCAGCTGGGATCGCCATCGGGATTCGCGCGGCGTTGCGCGATGTCGAATGCCAGCGCTTCCCGCGCCGCGCGGAGGAAGCGCGCGTTCGCGCCCGCCGCGACATGCAGGTGAAGAAGGAAGAGCGCGACCCCCGAGGCGCCATGCCCCAGTCCGACCGGCTGTGGCCGGGACGAATCCCAGTGCAGCGTGCCGTCTCCACCCCGGTCGTAACCGGCGTCGTGCAACAGCGTTTCGCCCACGTCGATGGCCGCATCGAGGAAATCGTGATCGCCCGTCTCGTACCAGGCCTTCAGCCGCGCCAGGCCCCACCCCGCCATGCCGTCGTAGAGCCCGGCTCGCGCCCGGATAGCCTCGTCGAGCGGAGCCCTAAGCAACGTCAACGCCACTTCCCGCTCGCCGGCGTCCAACAGCACCCAGGCGATGCCGGCGTCGCCATACATCAGGCTCGACCCGCGGTCCCGCTTGCTGCGCGCACCGGCGAGGACATAAGAAAGCAAACCCTCTGGCGCACGGCGGCCGCCGCGCATGTAGGCATGGAGAACGCCGGCGGCACCGTGCGCGACGCCCCACGGGTGGCTCTCGAATACTTCGGGACCGGCGGGAACGAAGCGGTCCGGACGTGCCACGGACGCCATCGCGTCGATGAACGCGAAGAGCTCGCCGGCCGGGTCCATGCCGCCGGGATGTGTCGCGGGGCGCGCAGGCAACGGCCCGTCATCGCGGTGAAGCGCTTCGACCGCCTCGCGCAACGTGGCCATCGCCGCCGTCGGCGACGGACGCCGCGCGGGGTCGCTCGACAACAGCGCGTCGATGGTCTCGACGAACACCATCGGATAGCCCATGTCGCGGCACATCGTGCGCGTGAAACGCAGCGCCGCGTCGCGGTCGAGCGGCAGCATCGCGTTCATGGGCATCATCGCCGCGAGCAGGTTCGAGCCGAACGCGTATGCGTCCTCGGCGCGGGTGTCCACCGGTTCTTCACGCCGGGGGCGCGGCGATGCGAAGCCAGGCGTCCGCACGTCCAGGGGCATATCGAGCCCATCTTCGACCGCCGCCTCCATGTCGATGAGGCGGATGTCGCCATCCCGCATGACGATGCAGTTGTGGAACGACAGGTCGCCCAGCGACACACCCGCCGCATGCACGCGCTCCACCGCCTGCGCCATGCGCGTGAAAACCCGCACGACGTCGTCGAGGTAGGCAAGTACGTCCTTGCGCCCGGCGCGCGTCTTCAGCCACGGGTACCGGCGCGCGAGCCAGCTGCGTAACGTATCGCCCTCGATGTACTCCTGGACGAGATAACTGTGCTCCCAGTCCTGGAAGTGCGCGACGGGGAGCGGCGCCACGTGCAACGGCGCGAGGCGACGAAGCAGACGGAACTCCTTGCGCAACGTCGCGGTGGCGGTTTCGCCACCGCCGACATACGGCCGCGCCTCCTTGATGACGATGGGCCGGCCTTCGTCAAGATCGTCGCCCAGGTAGACGCCGCCCGCGGAAGAGAAGGTCAGAGCGCGGCGTATCCGATAGCGGCCGCCCGCGAGGTGCGCGCCGCGGATGCCCTTCGCATCGTCGTCGCGAGGAAAGGGGTCGCGCAGCCACTCGGGCAGGTGGAAGTGCGGCTTGCGCTCGTCGGGCTCCATCGCGCCGTCGGGCCGGCGCAAGAGCCACTCGCGCCGTCCATCCGCGAGGGTGCGATGCTCACCGGCGATCCCACCGTAGCGGTAGTAGAGCACCCGCGAGTCGCGGTAGCGCCGGTCGCTGAGCACATAGGGCCCCGCATAGCCGGACAAGGCTTCGTGCAGGTCTTCGATCACGCGCCGGAAGTCTTCCACGCCGCGCGGGTACACCGTGATGAACTTGCCCGAGCCGCCGCGCGGCCAGCGCTTGCCGTTGACGGCCGCGTGCATGCGTGAGTCCGCGGCGAACTTGAATGCCGTTCCCGAGGCGACCAGCGTGGCCGCGGCGATGGCGAGCACGATGCGGGCCGTCGAAGCGACGCTGGAGATGTGGATTTTCCATCCCTGGGTGGGCAGACAGGCGCCCGGTGGTGTGCACTGCATCCAGATGCCCGACCTGTGGAAGGTCCATGTGCCGGGAACGATGCGTCTTACGGGTTCAATGAAGTCGGCGGTATCGACATCGCGTCGTGCGAAGGGTTCGAAGAATTCCCGATCTACCGCCGTGTACTGCAAAAGCTCGGTGCGTCGCTCCATGGCTGCCGAATCGTCCCCTGGTGTTGTGACCGGAACCCGGCGGCGGACGAGGACTCCGCCCCATCCACCGCCTTCGCCTCCCGTCTTCCGTCGATGCCGCCGCCGCTACCCACAGCGGACGACATCACGCTTCCCGCGCGTCGTGGCGCGTCCCCTACTCTTCGAATCCGTCCGCGTTGGCGGCCGAGCAGCCTCGGTTGCTGCAGCTGCTGTAGTTCGTCGCAGTTTCGTCCGCCTGTCCCATGTCCGCTTCCAGGCGTTGTAAATCGAGTATCCGCTCCATCGTGCCTCCGTTGCTGGTTTGGAAACGTACGCCTGCGGAAGGTGCGG
>Ga0006562J51391_1019554_pt1 | contig 12490 bp, 13 predicted proteins | sample Ararhi6_input_d2_FD_51391 | JGI IMG/M metagenome (IMG submission 51391) | reverse complement strand
TGCCGGAGGGCGTCGACACGTTCGACACCTGGCGGGAGCTCACGACCGTCTACCACGAGGGCGTTCCGGGTCACCACCTGCAGATCGCTCAGGCGGTGTACAACCGCGCGGAGCTCAACTCGTGGCGCCGGCTCCTCGCCGGCTCGAGCGGGCACGCGGAGGGCTGGGCGCTGTACGCGGAACGGCTCATGGAGCAGCTCGGCTACCTCGACGACCCCGCCGACCGCCTCGGCATGCTCGACGGCCAGCGCATGCGCGCCGCGCGCGTCGTGCTGGACATCGGCGTGCACCTGCAGAAGCCGAAGCTCGACGGTGACGGCGTGTGGGATGCCGACTACGCGCTCGCCTTCATGCGCCGGAACGTCAACATGTCGGACGAGTTCATCCAGTTCGAGGTGAACCGCTACCTCGGCTGGCCGGGGCAGGCGCCGTCGTACAAGGTGGGCCAGCGCATCTGGGAGCAGATCCGCGACGAGGCGCAGCAGCGCGCCGGCGACGCGTTCGACATCAAGAAGTTCCACATGCGCGCCCTGACCCTCGGCGGGGTGGGCCTCGACACCCTGCGGATGGCACTCGCGCAGGACTGAGCCCCCGGCACCGTCATTCGGCGCGGAGGTCGCGGGCCAGCAGCGCCACGACCTCCGCGTCGCGGGCCTGCCGGAAATCGTCGTAGTACTGGCCGACGGCCCAGAGGTGCTGCTGCGGATGCGGGCACACGTAGTCGTCGGCCAGCCCGGGCTCCGGGCGCCACGCGGCGGGTGCGACCGGCACCGCCAGGACGATCCGCGCGGCGCCGTGTGCGCGCAGCGAGCGGCAGGCGGCCGTCGCCGTGGCCCCCGTCGCGACTCCGTCGTCCACGACGATCACGGTCCGTCCCGCGGGGTCGCGCCCCGGCACGGTGTACAGCGCTTGACGGCGCCGCAGCTCGGCCCGCTCGTCCTGCTCGACGGCGGCGAGCTGCGCAGGCGTCGCCCAGTCGTCGGCATCCGGATGGACGACCCGGACGCCGTCGGCGATCGCCCCCACGGCGAACTCCGCGTGTCGCGGTGCGCCGAGCTTGCGGACCGCGACGGCCGTGAGCGGGAGACCGAGAACCCGCGCCACCTCCGCCGCCACGACCACGCCGCCGCGCGGCAGGCCGACGACGAGGGCGTCGCCGCCCCGCCAGGCGTCCAGTGCACGGGCGAGGTCGCGGCCCGCCGCGGCGCGATCCTCGAAGAGGGCCATGAGCCCACCGTACGCTGGGGACGGCGCGGGTGGAATGCCCCGGATCTCCGCGGGGAATGCCCGCCCGACGCGCCGAGTTCCATTCATCAGTATGGAAAGGGACGGATCATGACGGTACAGCTGGGCCTCGACACTTTCGGCGACATCACCCTGGACGCGGAGGGTCGGCGCGTCAGCGACGCGCAGACGATCCGGCACGTCGTGGAGCAGGCGGTCCTCGCCGACGAGGTCGGCGTGCACTTCTTCGGCGTGGGGGAGCACCACCGGCCGGACTTCGCGATCTCGAGCCCCGAGATCGTCCTCGCCGCCGCCGCGGCGCGCACCTCCCGCATCCGGCTCGGCACGGCCGTCACGGTCCTCTCCAGCGACGACCCGGTGCGCGTGTTCGAGCGGTTCGCGACGCTGGATGCCGTCTCGCACGGGCGCGCGGAGGTCATCCTCGGCCGGGGGTCGTTCATCGAGTCGTTCCCGCTCTTCGGCTACGACCTGCACGACTACGAGACGCTCTTCGAGGAGAAGCTCGACCTCTTCTCGCAGCTGCTCACCGAGAAGCCCGTCACGTGGCAGGGAACCATGCGCCCCTCGCTCGATGCGGCGGACGTGTACCCCAAGACCGAGCACGGTCTGACGGCCTGGGTCGGCGTCGGCGGAAGCCCGGAGTCCGTCGTCCGCACCGCGCGGTACGGGTACGGACTGATGCTCGCCATCATCGGCGGCCCCGCGGCGCGGTTCCGGCCGTTCGTCGACCTGTACCACCGCTCCCTCGCCGGCTTCGGCCGGGGGACACTCCCCATCGGCATCCACTCGCCCGGGCACATCGCCGACACCGACCAGCAGGCGTGGGAGGAGGCGTATCCCGGTGTGCAGGCCATGAACGACACGATCGGGCGCGAGCGCGGCTGGCCGCCGTACAACCGGCTGCGCTTCCAGCACGACGTCGGGCCGGAGGGCGCGCTGTACGTCGGTTCGCCGGAGACCGTCGCCCGGAAGATCGCCGACACCGTCCGGACGCTCGGCGCGGACCGGTTCGACATGAAGTTCTCGACCGGCACGCTGGGGCACGAGCAGATGATGCGCTCCATCGAGCTCTACGGCACCCGGGTGGCCCCGCTCGTGCAGGACATGCTCGCGTCGCGGTGACGGCGGAGCCCCGGCATCCGTAGCATTCAAGGATGACCGATGTGACGACACCGACGGTGGCGGCGCGCCTGGACGCCCTGCCGTTCACGCGCGGGCACGCCCGCATCCTCGGCGGCTCCGGCGTCGGGTGGGCGCTGGATGCCATGGATGTGGGCCTCATCTCCTTCATCATCACCGTGCTCGTCAGCGAGTGGTCGCTGACGGGGGAGCAGGCCTCCTGGATCGCCTCGGCGGGCTTCGTCGGCATGGCGGTGGGCGCGACCCTCGGCGGGCTCCTCGCCGACCGTCTCGGCCGCCGCTCGGTGTTCGCGATCACGCTGCTCGTCTACGGCGTCGCGACCGGGGCGAGCGCCCTGGTCGGAGGCCTCACGCTGCTGCTCGTCCTCCGATTCTTCGTGGGCCTCGGGCTCGGCGCCGAACTGCCGGTGGCGAGCACGTACGTCAGCGAGTTCGCCCCGGCGCGCATGCGCGGCCGCCTCATCGTCATCCTGGAGGCGTTCTGGGCCGTCGGCTGGACGGCTGCCGCGCTCATCGGCTTCTTCGTCATCCCGAACGTCGCGGAGGGCTGGCGGTGGGCGTTCGCGATCGGGGCGATCCCCGCCGTCTATGCGCTCGTCATCCGGTGGGGGCTGCCGGAGTCGGCGCGCTGGCTGGAGCGGCAGGGCCGCCACAGCGAGGCGGAGGCCATCGTCGCCCGCCTCGAGGCGTCGCCCGCGCTCGCCTCGTCGCAGCGGCGCCGCGGCGAACCGGTCCTCGTGCCCACCCCCCTCGCGGGCCCGGCCGCCACGACGGCGGGGGAGCGCCTGCGGGCCCTGTGGGCCGCGGAGTTCTCCGTCCGGACGGCGTGCCTCTGGCTCGTGTGGTTCTGCGTCAACTTCGCCTACTACGGCGCGTTCATCTGGATCCCCACCCTGCTGTTCTCGCAGGGCTACGACCTCGTGAAGTCGTTCGGCTTCACCCTCATCATCACCCTCGCCCAGCTGCCCGGGTACGCCGTCGCCGCCTGGCTCATCGAGGTGTGGGGGCGGCGCCTCACGCTGTCGGTGTTCCTCGCCGGATCGGCCGTCTCGGCGGTGCTGTTCGGACAGGCCGGCACCGAGGGGCTCATCATCGCGACGGGGATGGCGCTGTCGTTCTTCAACCTCGGCGCGTGGGGCGCGCTCTACGCCGTCACCCCGGAGATGTACCCGACCTCGCTGCGCGGCACGGGCTCGGGCTGGGCGGCGGGCGTCGGACGGATCGCGTCGATCCTCGCGCCGCTGAGCGTCCCGCCGCTCCTCGCCCTGGGGGGAGTGCCGGTCCTGTTCGTCGTGTTCGCGGTCTTCTTCCTCGTGGCCGCGGGCGCCGCGTGGGGACTCGTCGACAAGAGAGGGCAGACGCTCGATGACCGGTGAGGCGGGGGAGGTGCGTTTCGCCGCGATCGGCGACTCCTTCACGGAAGGCGTCGGGGACGAGCTGCCGGACGGCACCGTGCGCGGCTGGGCGGACCTCGTCGCGCAGGGCTGGGCGCGGTCGCGCGGCGCCGACATCGCCTACGCCAACTTCGCGATCCGGGGCAAGCTCGTCTGGCCGATCGTGCACCAGCAGCTCGAGGCGGCGCTGGCACTGGGTCCCACCCACCTGTCCTTCAACGGCGGGGGCAACGACATGCTGCGCCCGCGCACCTCGATCACGCACATCGCGGATGCGTTCAGCCACGTCCTCCGCCGCTGCGACGAGGAGGGCGTGACCCTCATCCTGCTGTCCGGGGCCAACCCGTCGGCGCAGCTGCCCATGGGCCGGCTCATCCAGCGGCGCGGCGACCTCATGTCGACCGCGGTGATCGAGCGGATGGGCGGTCGGGGCGACGTCGTGCAGGCGCTGAACTGGCCGGATGCCGAGCTGTCGCGGCCCGCGTACTGGTCGGAGGACCGGCTGCACATGAATGCGCGCGGCCACCACCGGGTCGCCGCCCGCGTGCTCACCGCCCTCGGGCAGAGCGTGCCCGAGGGGTGGTGGTCGCTCCCGGAGCTGCCGGATGCCGTGCGCCTGCGCCGCGCCGAGTACATGCGCGATCACCTCGGCCCCTGGGTGCGGCGGCGACTCACCGGTACGTCCTCCGGCGATGGGCGGGAGCCGAAGTACGGCATCTGGACGACGGTTGCGGCACCGGTCTGAAGCACAACGGCCGCGGCGCTGTCAAGGGGAGGCGCGCCGGCGGAGGGATCGGTCATGATGTCAGGACGACCGACCCACAAGGAGTCAAAATGAGCATCGGAGCAGGAATCGCGCTCTTCGTCATCGGAGCGATCCTCGTCTACGCCGTGAACGTCGATGTGGAGTTCGTCAACCTCGACATGATCGGCTACATCCTGATGGGCGCGGGCGCACTCATCTTCATCATCGGTATCGTCATGATGCTGCGTCGCCGCCAGACGGAGTCCGTCACCCGGACGGTCGACCCCGTGGCCGGCGAGCGCGTCACGCGCAACTCCACGAGCACCTCGGGGGACCCCACCGTCTGAACCCCTCCCACCCCCGGCGGATCAGCCGCGCTCGCGTCTTCGCGGGCGCGGCTTGTCCATTCCTATGTGCACGCGGGTCTTGCGGCGCTCGACGACGATGAACGCGCCGCCCAGCAGCCACAGCGGCACCTGGGTGAGGAACGCGAGCCGGAAGGCGTCGAGCGTGTACGTGTCGGGGGTCCCGGCGCCCTGGAGATCCATCGCGAGCCCGATCATGAAGATCGCGATGAGGGCGGCCAGGAATCCGCCCGCGTTGGTGACACCGGTGGCCGTGCTGAGCCGATGGGCCGGGTTGTGCGTGCGCGCGTGGTCGAACGCGATCATCGACGCCGGCCCGCCCATCGCCAGGGCGAACGCGAGGGTGTACAGGAGCCACAGCGGCGCCGGGCCGGGCCAGAGGATCACCGTGAGCCACACCACCATCTGCACCGCGACGGCGGGCAGCACGAGCGCGCGGGAGCGCATGTTCGGGATGCGGCGGGACAGCTCGCCCATGATGGGCCCCAGGGCCATCCCGATGAAGACGTAGACCGACGTGATGCCCGCGGCCTGCCCGAGGCTCAGCCCTTCGCCGGCGGTGAGGAACGGCATCCCCCACAGCAGGATGAAGGCGGTGCCGGCGAACGGGGTCGTGAAATGCGACCAGAACGCCAGGCGGGTGCCCGGGTGGGCCCAGGCGGCACGGATGCCCACCCCGGTGTCGACCGAGGACCGCACGACGCGGACGGCACCGGTGTCGGTGTCGACGGAGACGTCCGCGGCGACCTCCGGCGGGTGGTTCCGGATGATCGCGAAGACGAGCACGGCGAACAGGACGCCGAGCCCCCCGACGCTGCCGAATGCGATCGTCCAGGTCGTGGCGTGCAGGAGCGCCGCGAGCGGCAGGACGGCGATGAGCTGGCCTGCCTGCCCGACGATGCCGGTCAGCTGCACCATGACGGGCGCGCGCTGGGCCGGGAACCACGTCGCGATGAGACGGAGCACGCCCGGGAAGACCGCGGCGTCGCCGGCCCCGACGAGCACGCGCGCGACGAGGGCCACCCCGACGCTCTCCGACAGGGCCATCGTGAGCTGACCGGCCGCCATGAGCACCATCCCGATGGTCATGATCGGGCGCGCGCCGTAGCGGTCCAGCAGGACCCCGATCGGCAGCTGCATGCCGCCGTACATGGCCAGCTGGACGACGGCGAAGAGCGACAGGGTCGCCGCATCCGCGGAGAAGCGGTCGGCAGCGTCGACGCCGACTGCGGCGAGCGACGTGCGGTTCGTGACGGCCAGGACGTATCCCGCGACGCCGACGGTCCAGATGATCCAGGCCCGGAGGGACGACGCGGGGGAGGAGGTCACCCTCCCACGCTACCCGCCGGCGCTAGAGTGCCCGGATGGTCGACATCGAGATGGCGCGGATCGGCGCGGGGCGCGTCGAGCTCCACGACGCGCGGCGCCGGCTGCGTCGCACGGTGCAGCTCGCACCGTTCGAGATCGGCGTGTACCCGGTGACCGAGGCGCAGCTGGCCGAGGTCCTGGGGATCATGGCCGCGCATCCGCAGCGTCCGGCGGTGGAGGTCGCATGGCTGCGGGCCGTGCACTTCTGCAACGCCGCGTCGGAGTGGGAGGGCCTGGACCCGGTGTACGCGTTCGACGGGGAGGACGTGACCTGGCATGTCGATGCCGACGGCTACCGCCTGCCGACGGAGGCCGAGTGGGAGTTCGCGTGCCGCGCCGGCTCGACCGGCGCGCACTACGGGCCGCTGCGGGAGGTCGCGTGGACGAGCGCCGACGGCGTGGACGGGCCGAAGAACGTGGGCGGCAAGCTGCCCAACCTCAACGGCCTCTTCGACACGCTCGGGAACGTCTGGGAGTGGTGCTGGGACCTGCTGGACCCCGCCCGGTATCGCGACTACCGGGTCTTCCGCGGCGGCGGGTTCGCCGACGATGCCGCGAGCGTGCGCGCGTCGACGCGGCGCGGCGGTGCGCCGCGCATGCACCATGAGGATGTCGGGTTCCGCCTCGCCCGCGGCGGATTCGACACACCGGGCGCGGCGCAGGGGTGGTCCGCGGCGGACGATGCGGCGCGCGCAGACATCGACGGCCCGCTGCCGCCGGGGTGGACCCCGCTGCGGTGACCGATTCTCCGAGCGATGTCGATTCCGCTCCCGGCCATTCGACGTCATAGTGAGAGGGAGCCGACGGCATCCCCACACACCCAGGGAGAAGAGCACATGAAGCACATGCTGATCATGCGGGCCACCGCCGACGCGGTCGCGGCGTACGAGGAGATGGACTTCGAGACCGTCATCAACGCGATGGGCGCATACAACGAGGCCATGATGAAGGCGGGCGTCATGGTCGCCGGCGACGGCCTCGCGCCCGAGCCCGGCTACGTCGTCGACTTCTCCGCCGACCCGCCGCTGGTCACCGACGGCCCCTACGGCGAAGTGCACGAGCTGTTCAACGGCTTCTGGATCATCCAGACCGCCACCGCCGACGAGGCCGTCGAATGGGCCAAGCGCTGCCCGCTCGGACCGGGGTCGAAGCTGGAGGTGCGCCGCGTGACCGATGAGACCGACTTCGCGGATTACGCCGACAACGAGTTCGTGAAGAAGGAAGCCGGCTGGCGGGACGAGCTCGCGCAGCCATGACGCCGGCGGACGCCGCGCGCGCCGTCGACGCCGTCTGGCGCATCGAGGGCGCGCGCATCGTCGCGGCCCTCGCCCGCATGACGGGCGACCTCGGGTTCGCGGAGGACGTGGCCCAGGAGGCGGTGGCGGAGGCGCTCGCATCCTGGCCGGAGAACGGCATCCCCGCCAACACCGGCGCCTGGCTCACCGCGGTCGCGAAACGCCGGGTGATCGACGCCTGGCGGCGCCGGGAGCGCCTGGACAAGCGCCACCGCGCGATCGCGCACGACCTCGCGGAGGCCGTCGAGGACGAGTGGGAGCCCATCGACGACGACCTGCTGCGCCTCGTGTTCACCGCGTGTCACCCGGCGCTGTCGCGGGAATCGCAGGTCGCGCTGACCCTGCGGGTCGTCGGCGGGCTCACCACCGTCGAGATCGCGCGGATGCTGCTGGTCCCGGTCGCGACGGTCCAGGCGCGCATCACCCGGGCCAAGAAGACGCTCGCCGCGGCGCACGTGCCCTTCGAGACGCCCGACCCGTCGGAATGGCGGCAGCGACTCGATGGCGTGTTGAGCGTCGTGTACCTCGTGTTCACCGAGGGCTATTCCGCGACGGCGGGGGAGCGGTGGACCCGCCCCGACCTTGCGGACGAGGCCCTGCGCTTGGGGCGCGTGCTGGCGGGCCTGCTGCCGCGGGAGCCCGCGACGCACGCGCTCGTCGCGCTCATGGAGCTCCAGCGGTCGCGGTTCGCGGCACGGGAATCGCGGACCGGAGCCCCGATCCTGCTGGCAGACCAGGACCGGAGCCGATGGGACCAGGGTCAGATCGCGCGCGGACGCGCCGCCCTGCGCCGCGCCGACGCGGAGGCCGCGGCCCGCGGCCAGGGGAGAGGCGCCTACGCGCTGCAGGCTGCGATCGCGGAGTGCCACTGCGTCGCGCCCAGCGTCGAGCAGACCGATTGGGAGCGGATCGTGGTGCTCTACGAGGCGCTGGGCCGGATCGCGCCGAGTCCCGTCGTCGAGCTGAACCGGGCCGTCGCCGTCTCGATGGCCACGGGGCCGGCGACGGCGCTGGCGATCGTGGACGACCTCGCCGCGGCGGGGGAGCTGCGCGGGTCGCCGCTCCTGCCGAGCGTCCGCGGCGAGCTGCTGGCCCGGCTGGGACGCGCCGCCGAGGCGCGCGCGGAGTTCGAGGAGGCGGCATCCCGCACCGCGAGCGCGCCGCAGCGCGCGCTGCTGGAGGCGAAGGCGGCGGCTCTGGACTGACCCTCAGTCGGCGACGCGGGCGTACTGCGAGCCGGAGGCGGTGCGCTCCAGGAGCGCGTGGTCGACGAGATGGCGACGGAGCACGGCGACGTCGCCGCCGGGGGCGTAGCGCGCGAGGCGCTCGTTCACCTGCGTCTCGGTGAGCACTTCGCCGTGGCCGATGGCCCGGTCCGCGACCCAGCGCAGCAGGTCGCGACGCTCCGCCGCAGCCGCAGGGTAGCGGTCGATGCGGCCTGCGGCGTCGAGGAACCGGGTGATGTCGCCCTTGGCCGGACGCGGGCGTGGCGCGTCGCGGCGCCACACGTCGTTGCCCTGCGCGTCCGTGCCGGCGAGGGAGAACCCGGCGGCGCGCGCCGTCTCCGCGCTCTCCAGGTCGGCCGGGACGACGGCGAGCGCATACGACACCTCCGAGCCCCACGGTGCGAGGCCGAGGATCCGGCCGATGGCCCCGCCCACGACTCCCTGGGCACGGGCGGCCTGCACGACGGAGAAGGACAGGCCTACGGTTCCCCCCTCGAGCACGCCGTCGAGCCACCCGACGTCGGCGTCGTCGACCCGCAGCAGCCAGCGGCGACGATCACCGTCGTCGGACAGCGGGGTCAGCTCGAGCCGCACGCGGGTCACCCCGACAGGCTAACCGCGCGGCCGCCGTCCGTGCAGGGTCGCGGGCCGGCCGCGGGGCCGTGCGCGCGCATCTGCAGGACCGGCCGTGACCACTGGGACAGAAGTCGCCTCGTACGTCCCACGCGCCACACCCGGTCCTGCATTTCGCCGCGGTCAGCATCCGGCGACGGACCGGCTGCGCCGAGGGCGAAGACGGCCGCGCGACGGGGGAACTTGTCAGCATCAGCCATGCGTGATATCACTGTTCCATGAATGCCTTCGAGATCCTGGCGGATCCGGTGCGGCGCCGCATCCTGGAGCTGCTTTCGGCGGGGGAGTGCACGGCGGGAGAGCTGACGGCGGCGGTGCGTGACGAGTTCGGCATCTCGCAGCCCGCGGTGTCGAACCAGCTGCGCGTGCTGCGGGACAGCGGCTTCGCGCGCGACGAGCGGCGGGGATCGCATCGGCTGTACGCCCTGCGCGACGACGCGCTCGACGAGGTCACGGACTGGATCGACCGGTACCGCGGCTTCTGGCGGAACCGCCTCGACGCGCTCGAAACGGAGCTCGCCCGCGGCGCACGGGACGGAGGAGACCGTGATTGAGGAGTTCACGCGGAGCCTCACCGGCCGCGCGGGACAGCCCGTCCTGCGGTGGGAACGCCGCTACATGGCGCCGCCGAGCGAGCTGTGGTCGGCGCTGACCGAGCCGGAACGACTGCGCCGCTGGCTGGGTGAGGTGACGGGGGAGCGCGCGGCGGGGTACCGCATCAGGTTCGCCGACGCGCCGGACGCGCCCGCGCACGCGCGGATCGAGGAGTGCTCGCCGCCGAGCCGGCTCTGCGTCGCCTGGGAGTGGCAGGGGGAGCGGGCCAGCCGGGTCGTCGTCGACCTCGCGCCGGACGCAGACGGCACGCGCCTGACGCTCACGCACAGCCTGAACGAGCCCGATCACCTGCCGGATTACGGCGGGGGCTGGGAGCGGTGCTTCGCGACCCTCGCGGCGCAGTTCGGGGGCGCCGTGCCGGCGGACGACGAGCCCGCGCGGGCCGCGCGGTGGGGGGACATGCAGCGCCGAGCGGTCGATGTCGCGCTCGATCTGCCGGTGCCGCCGGAGCAGGTCTGGACCGCCTTCGCGACCGCCGAGGGACTCCGGTCGTGGTGGTGGACGCACTGGGATGACGTGGAGATCGCGGCCGACCCGCGACCGGGCGGCGCGTATCGCATCGCGGCGCCGGCCGCCGGCATCCTGCTCGAGGGCCGCTACCTCGAGCTCGAGGCGCCGACCCACCTGGCGTTCACCTGGCAGTGGACGGATGCCGACGGCACGTCCCGAGACGAGGCGTGCGACGTCGCGATCACCGCGACCGACGGCGGCTCCCGCCTCACGGTGCGGCATACCGGGCCCTGGTCAGACGAGGCGCCTGCCGAGAGCTACCGGCAGGGCTGGGAGTTCACCCTCGGCCAGCTCCGACGGACGCTCTCGGGCTGAGCCGGCAGCACCCGCGGGGCGGCAAACTGCAGGATCGGATGTGACGCGTGGGGCCCGTGACGCGTCATCCGCCCCAGGAGTCACATCTCATCCTGCCGTTCGCACGGCGACGTGCTCAGCGCCCTGTCTCGGCTGGCCCGGGGGACGCGCCGCAGCGCGCCGACACCCAGGCGGGGAGCGCCCGATATCACGCGAGCTGACATAATGTGCATTATCGGCTAATGGTTGTCACGGGGTCAGGAGGGCTGCGGCGGGGCGCCTAGGCTCGAGGTGTGCTGGACTCGCTCACCGGATTCGTCGTCGTCGGCGTCGCGATCCTCGTGGGCTGGATCATCGCCCGCATCGATCTGCTCGGCCCGCATGCGCGCCACGTCCTCGGCCGGCTCACGTTCTTCGTCCTTTCACCGTTCCTGCTGTTCGTCGTGCTGGCGCAGGCCGACGTGCACACGCTCTTCTCCGCGCTGCTGCCGGTCTCGGCGATCGCCGCGGCGGCGGTCTTCGTCATCCACGCCGTCGTGGCGCGGTTCGTCTGGCGACGGGATGCCGGAGAGACCCTCATAGGGACGCTCTCGGCCGGCCAGGTCAACTCCAACAACATGGGCATCCCGCTGTCGCTGTACCTGCTCGGCAGCGCCGCGTTCCCGGCACCCGTCATCCTCCTGCAGCTCCTCGTCTTCACGCCGCTGTCGATGGCCGCCTTCGAGGCGATCTCGACCGGTCAGCGGCGCGTCATCCCGATCCTCCGGCGGACGCTGACGAACCCGATCGTCGTGGGATCGGTGCTCGGCGTGGTCGTGTCGCTGTCCGGCATCCGCCTGCCACCGATCATCATGGAGCCGGCGAGCCTCGTCGCGGACGCCTGCATCCCCGTGCTGCTCATCAGCTACGGCATGTCGCTGCACGGCCAGCGCGTCCTGTCCCCGTCCGGCCGGCGCCGCGACATCCTCCTCGCGGCGACGCTGAAGCTCCTCGTCATGCCGGTCGCCGCGTGGACGGTCGCTGCCCTCGTCTTCCGTCTCGGGCCCGCGGATGTCCTCATCGTGACCGTGCTGGCGGCCCTGCCGACCGCGCAGAACGTCTTCAACTACGCGCAGCGCTACGACGTCGGCGAGACGATCGCCCGCGACACCATCCTGCTCACCACCGTCGGCTGCGTGCCGGTCCTGCTGGGCATCACGCTCCTCCTCGGCTGACGGTGCCCGCCGGATGCCGTAGCACCGAGGAAGCCCACGGGTCTACCCTGGTGCCACCTTCGTGCCCGAGACCTCGCAGAAAGGGCCTCCATGACCACCGACACCGACCTCGGCAGACCCGCCACCGACACCCTCCGCGCCGCCCTCGGCATCAGCGGCATGCTCGCCCTCATCGCGGGCCTGCTGATCCTCATCTGGCCGGGCAAGACCGCGCTGGTGGTCGCCGGCATCGTCGCGATCTACGCCATCGCGTCCGGCCTCGCGTACGCCGCGCTGGGCCTCTTCTCGCGCAACAAGGGCGGCTGGGCGCGTGTCGGCCACGTCGTTCTCGGCCTCATCTTCATCGTCGCGGGCATCGTCGCGTTCGCCAACCTCACCGCGACCGCGGTGTGGCTCGCGGCGTTCCTCGGCATCCTCGTCGGCATCATGTGGATCATCGAGGGCCT
>Ga0006562J51391_1058127_pt1 | contig 12505 bp, 11 predicted proteins | sample Ararhi6_input_d2_FD_51391 | JGI IMG/M metagenome (IMG submission 51391) | reverse complement strand
CCGGCGTCGCCGGTCGCCGAGAAGGGCGTCGTGCCGGTGGTCCGGTAGGCGCCGCCGACCGGCGCGCTGCCCCATCCACCCGCTGTGACGCGGGAGAAGTCGTCGGAGACCAGCTGGCTGCCGACGACGTAATTGGAGGGTGCAGCCGACGCCGTGATCGCCGGCAGGCCGAAGACGGCGATACCGGCGGTGGCGACCGTCGCCACAGCGGTGACGACGATGTTGCGGGTGAAGATGCGGGGAGCGGGGGACTTTTGGGTGTTGGTGAGGCGGTGTCTGGCCTTGCGGACCATGGACTGTCTTCCAATACTGATAGTTCGCGAACAGAAAAACACAGAGGTGAGACCAGGCCTTCTGCGCGGAGCTGAGAAGAAAGCTAGCACGAGCTCCTGCAAGACCGCGAACCAAAACCGTTAAATCTATCGCGCGTCCCTGTCGACACGCTATGGCGATACACCCCCCCTTTCGGGTGGCCCAGCCAGGCGCTTCGGGGCCGCCGGACCCATCCCGGGCCTTTCCGGAAGAATGGCGGTATGCCCGGCTCCGACACCTTCCGCATCCTCACCGTCTGCACGGGAAACATCTGCCGCTCCCCCGCGATGGAGTTCCTGCTGGCTCAGGCGCTCGAGTCCGATCCGCGCTTCCACGTGCACTCCGCCGGGACGCACGCGGAGCGCGGCTGGCCGGTGAACCCGCCCATGGACCGCCTGCTGGAGGACCGCGGGATCGACGTCTCCGAGTTCGTCGCCCGGCAGGCGGATCGGCAGCTGCTCGCCGGGTCCGACCTGGTCCTCACCGCGACGCAGCAGCATCTCGCCTGGGTGACCGAGCACGAGCCGCGGATCGTGCGCCGCGCGTTCACCCTCACGGAGTTCGCCGACGCGATCGTCGGGGCGCCAGAGGGCTCGGACCTGCGCGAGCTCGTCGCGTGGGCGGCGGCACACCGTCCGGCCCTCCGCATCCGCTCCCTCGGCGCCCCTACCCGCCGGGGATACGACGAGGGCGACATCCTCGATCCGTACGGCCGGGGCGAGGCCGCGTATCAGGCGGCACTCGGCCAGATCGAGCCGCTGGTACAGCGCATCGCACCTGCGCTCCTGGAGGCCGCACAGACCGCCTGACACCCGCACAGGGCACATTCAGCGCACCCCGAGATCACTTGGTGACAAATCCTCACTAATCCGCCAGAATAGGTGAGGAAATCTCAAACCAAGGGGGGAAGCCCGTGACCCGACGCGTCGGCTACGCCGCAGGGGCGTTCGATCTGTTCCACATCGGACACCTGAACATCCTGAAACACGCCAAGAGCCAGTGCGACTACCTGATCGCGGGCGTCGTCTCCGACGAGATGCTGGAGCTCACCAAGGGCATCACCCCGGTCATCCCCCTCGCCGAGCGGCTGGAGATCGTCCAGAGCATCGACTACGTCGACGAGGCGGTCGCCGAGACCGTCCCCGACAAGCTCGACACCTGGCGCGAACTGCGGTTCGACGTGTTCTTCAAGGGCGACGACTGGCGCGGCACCGAGAAGGGGATGCGGCTCGAGCGCGAGTTCGCGGCCGTCGGCGTCGAGGTCGTGTACTTCCCGTACACGATGACCACGTCATCCACCCAGCTGCGGAAGGCGCTCGCGGTCCTAGCCGGCTGAGTCCCCATCCTCGTCGGCGAAGCGGTCGGTCGCCTCGATCAGCGCATCCAGGATGCCCGGCTCGTCGAACGCGTGCCCGGCATCCGGGATCATCCGCAGGTCCGCCTCCGGAAGCGCACGATGCAGGTCCCACGCGGTCATCGGCGGAGTGCACACGTCGTAGCGGCCCTGCACGATCACGGTCGGGATCCCGGCGAGCTTCTCCGCATCCCGGATCAACTGCCCCTCCTCGAACCAACCGCCGTTGACGAAGAAGTGGTTCTCGATGCGCGCGAACGCGACGGCATGCGTCGGCTCGGTGAACGCCTCGACGAGCTCCGGCCGCGGCAACAGGGTGATCGTGGACGACTCCCAGCGCGACCAGGCGACGGCGGCGGGCAGGTGCACGGCCGGGTCGGTGTCGAACAGCAGGCGGTTGTACGCACGCATCAGACGTGACCGCTCGCTCTCGGGAACCGGCTCCAGGAACCCCTCCCAGAGATCCGGGAACAGCGCGGACGCGCCGCCCTCGTAGAACCAGTCCAGCTCGTGCGCGCGCAGCGTGAAGATGCCGCGCAGCACGAGCTCGGTGACCCGCTCGGGATGCGTCTCCGCGTACGCCAGCGCCAGGGTGCTGCCCCACGAACCGCCGAACACCTGCCAACGGTCGACGCCGAGGTGCTCGCGCAGACGCTCGATGTCGTCCACCAGGTGCCAGGTCGTGTTGACGCTGAGGTCGGCCTCCGGCTCGCTGGCATGCGGGAGGCTGCGGCCGCACATTCGCTGATCGAACAGCACGATGCGGTAGCGCTCCGGATCGAACAGCCGTCGGTGGGCCGGCGTCGTGCCGCCGCCCGGGCCGCCGTGCAGGAACACGACCGGTTTCCCCTCGGGATTGCCGCTGACCTCCCAGTACAGCTGCTGGCCGTCGCCGACGTCCAGCATTCCGCTGTCGTACGGCTCGATCTCGGGGTACAGGCTCCGCATGGCTTGAGGGTAGCGGTTCAGAGCCGCGACGCCGGGACGGAGAACGTGTCGCACGCCGCCGCGCCCTGCCGGAAACCGGTGGTGAACCAGCGCTGCCGCTGCTCGGCCGAGCCGTGGGTCCATCCCTCCGGGTCGACGCGCCCGGTCGAGGCCTGCTGGATGCGGTCGTCGCCCACGGCTGCAGCGGCGCTCAGGGCGTCGGCGATCTGCTCGTCCGTGATCGGCTCCAGGAACGGCCGGCCGCTCGGGTCGTCGGTGGTGGATGCGGCGCCCGCCCAGCTGCCCGCGAAGCAGTCGGCCTGCAACTCGGTGCGGACGCTGTCCGACGCCGGACCGGTCTGCCTGCTGCTGTGCTGCTCCATGATGCCGCCGATGTTCTGGATGTGGTGTCCCCACTCGTGCGCCACCACGTACATCTCGGCCAACGGCCCGCCGCTCGCGCCGAAGCGCGAGCGCAGCTCGTCGAAGAAGCCGGTGTCGACGTACAGTGTGCGGTCGGGCGGACAGTAGAACGGGCCGACCGCGCTCGTCGCCGAGCCGCATCCCGTGCCCGTCTGGCCCTCGAACAGGATGAACTCGGGCGACGAGTACGTGGCGCCCAGCTCCGGAAGCTCGCTCGACCAGTACGCCTCGAGCGACGCCGCNGCCCCCTTCATGCGGCAGTCGACGCTGGCGTTCGCCTCGGCGCCCGTCGAGCAGTCGACCGCCTGGTCGCCCGTGCCGATCTGCTGGGTGCTGCCGCCCGCATCCCCGCCGACGATCCCGGTCAGGTCGACGCCGAACAGCTGCGAGACGAGCAGGATGACCACCGCTCCGAGGCCGACACCTCCCGCCGCGATCCCGGCGGTGCGCCCGCGTCGGCGCACCTTGCCACCACTGATGTCGGCATTCGGATCGAACGTCATGGCGCACACGGTACGCCGCGATCGACGACTCCCGGGCGCGTCGGCCGCGGTCTAGGCTCGGCAGCGTGAGCGCATCCACACCCCCAGTGAACGTGACCGTGACCGGGGCGGGCGGGCAGATCGGCTACGCCCTGCTGTTCCGCATCGCCTCCGGGCAGCTCCTCGGGCGGGAGACGCCCGTGCAGCTGCGGCTGCTCGAGATCCCGGCAGGTCTGCGGGCCGCCGAGGGCACCGCACTCGAACTGGAGGACGGCGCCTACCCGCTGCTGCACGGCATCGACGTGACCGATGACGCGCGCGCGGCCTTCGACGGCGTGAACGTCGCGCTGCTCGTCGGCGCGCGCCCGCGGGGGCCGGGGATGGAGCGCAGCGACCTGCTCGAAGCCAACGGCGCCATCTTCGGCCCGCAGGGCGAGGCGATCAACGCCGGGGCGGCGGACGATGTTCGCGTGCTCGTCGTAGGCAACCCGGCCAACACCAACGCGCTCATCGCGAGCGCGCATGCTCCCGATGTGCCGGCGGAGCGCTTCACCGCGATGACGCGGCTCGATCACAACCGTGCCGTCGCGCAACTCGCGCGGCACCTGCACGTGCCCGTCCGCTCGATCGACGGCGTCATCGTGTGGGGCAACCACTCGGCCAGCCAGTACCCGGACGTCACGCACGCGACCGTCGACGGCCGGCCAGCCACCGAGCTCGTCGACGAGCGCTGGCTCACCGACGAGTACATCCCCCGGGTCGCCAAGCGCGGCGCCGAGATCATCGACGTGCGCGGTTCGTCATCGGCGGCGTCGGCCGCGAGCGCGGCGATCGACCACATCCACGACTGGGTCAACGGCACCGGAGACCGCTGGACCAGCGCTGCCATCGTCTCCGACGGCTCCTACGGGGTGCCCGAGGGGCTGGTGTCGTCCTTCCCGGTGCGGTCGGTCGACGGGGAGTGGCGGATCGTGCCCGACCTCGCGGTCGACGCGTTCTCGCGCGAGCGGATCGACGCCTCCGTCGCCGAGCTCGTCGCCGAGCGCGACGCCGTCACCGCCCTCGGCCTCCTCTGACCCCGGTCTCGCCGCTCCATCTGCGAGATTTGCGCCAAATCGCGGTTATGACGGGCTCATACCGGAGATTTGGCGCAAATCTCGAGAGGGGTCAGCGCTTCTTCTGCGACTTCTCGGGGGTGGGGAGGGTGCCCGCGGCGCGGCGCTCGGCGTAGTAGGCGCGAGCCTCCGCCTGACGCTCCGCCTCGGCGCCGGACGCGATCTTCGCGCGCACCAGTTCCGGGCCGTAGCCGAACGCATCCACCAGGTCGACGGCATGCGGACGGATGCGCGTGAGCAGCCGGTCGATGTACGCCGAGACCGCCTGCGCCCGCTGGGGCGAGAGGCGTCCGTTCATCAGGTACCAGGAGAGGTGCTTCTCGATCAGACCGAAGCCGAACAGGTCGCGCAGCCAGGTGAGCACCTGCTTCGTGCCCGCGTCGGGAGCCTGCTCCAGCGCATCCGTGAACGCCTCCCACTGCAGCAGCTCGCCGTGCGCGCGAGCCGCCTCGATGAGCTCGTTCTGCTGCGAGTTGAAGAGCTCGGCCGCGGCCTTCTTGCCCAGCTTGGACGCGGGGCGCAGCCGCCCGGCGATCTGCGCGATCATGGTCTCCACGCGACCGGTCAGCAGCTCGCGCTGGGTGGCGGGCTCCTGCAGCCAGTTGACCGACCGCGCCGTCGAGCCGAAGTCGCGGACCGTCTGGGCGACCGTCCGCAGACCCGAGCCGTGGTACGCCTTCCCCGCGGCCTGCGTGACGACGTAGCGGGCGAGCGCTCCCGCATCCGCCTTCGCGAACTTGCGGCTGTAGTCGGTGAGCAGACGCTTCGCGACGAGTTGCAGCAGGACGTTGTTGTCGCCCTCGAAGGTCACCCAGATGTCGAGGTCCTGGCGGAGCGAGGTCAGCCGGTTCTCGGTCAGGAAGCCGGAGCCGCCGCACGCCTCGCGCGCCTCCTGCAGGGTGTCGAGCGCGTGCCACGTGCTCAGCGGCTTGAGCGCCGCCGCCATCGTCTCGAGGTCCTGCCGATCGGTGTCGGAGTCGGCCTTCCCGCTGAAGACGTCGTCGAACTTGTGCAGGAAGACCTCGTGGGCGAAGCTCGCCGCGTACGTGGTGGCGAGCAGCGGGAGCAGCCGGCGCTGGTGCCGCTGGTAGTCGAGCAGCACCTCCTCGTCGGTGTCGCTCCCCGCGGTGAACTGGCGGCGCTGGTCGGCGTACGTCAACGCGATCTTCAGGCCGATCTTGGCGCCGATCGTCGCGGACCCGTCGAGCGACACGCGTCCCTGCACCAGCGTTCCGAGCATGGTGAAGAAGCGGCGGCCGGGGCTCTGGATGGGCGAGGTGTACGTGCCGTCCTCGGCCACATCCCCGTACTTGTTGAGCAGGTCGGTGCGCGGGATGCGGACGCCGCTGAAGTGCAGGCGGCCGTTGTCGATACCGTTCAGGCCGCCCTTCTGGCCGTCGTCCTCGCCGCCGATGCCCGGGAGGAAGTCGCCGTTCGCGTCGCGGATCGGCACGTAGAAGGCGTGGACGCCGTGGTTCACGTCCTTCGTGATCAGCTGGGCGAACACGACGGCCGCCGTCGCATCCACCGCCGCGTTGCCCAGGTAGTCCTTCCAGGCGCCACGGAACGGGGTGTCGATGACGAACTCCTGCGTCTCCGGGTCGTACGTCGCGGTGGTCGCGATGCTGGCGACGTCGGAGCCGTGGCCGGTCTCGGTCATCGCGAAGGCGCCGGGAACCTCCAGCGACATGATCGCCGGCAGGTACTTCTGGTGGTGCGACTCGGTGCCGAGGTGCAGGACGGCCGCGCCGAACAGCCCCCACTGCACGCCGGACTTGATCTGGAGAGACGGGTCGGCCGCGACGAGCTCCTCGAACGCGGCGATGTTGCCGCCGTTGTCCTCGCTGCCGCCGAGCGACTTCGGGAAGGCGCGGTGCACCTGTCCGTTCTCGACCAGGAGCTTCAGCTGACCGAACACGCGCGTGCGGTGGTCGGCGACCGAGAGGCCTTCCTGCTTCTGCATCTCCGGGCGCTTGGCCAGCTCACGCGACGCCAGACGGGCCTCCGCCCAGTCGCCCAGCAGCTGACGGCCGAGCGCTTCGACATCGACGCGCGGCGTGACGCCGGGTGCGGTGGCCGGAGCGGGCGCCTTCGCGGCGGCGGGCGTGGCGGGGGATGCGGGGGTCGCGCTGGGGACGCGTTCGGCAGTGTCGACCATGACCTCTCCTAACGAAAATCGTGGATTCCGCCACGCTACGACCGGTCGAGCGCAACCGGAAAACGACCGTGCGCCGCCTACAAACCGCGTGTCCGACGCCCCTCCGCCCGATTGTGGAAACCTCCAAATCGGACCCCCTGGGGCGTGACACCCCGCACAAGGGGCCGGGAGCGCGAAACCGCCGCCCCGGGCAACCGGGGCGGCGTCTTCTGAGAGCTCGCGGGTCAGGCCGCGCGACGCGGGGTGCGCGGCGCACGCACGGAGCGCAGGTCGCGCTGCTGCGGACGCGGCGACCGGAGCGGCGTGGTGAGCGCCGCCCGCGCGGCGGCCGCACCCTTTAGTTCGATGACGGAACCGGCCGCCACTTGGGTGTCGCGCTCGATGCGCGCACCGTTGCCGACCATCGCGTTCTCGCCGAGCTTCGCTCCGCTGCCGATCTTCACTCCGCTGCCGACGATGCAGCCCGCGCCGATGTGGACGTTGGCGCCCACGAAGGTGCGGTCGCCCACCGTCGCGCCCTTGTCGATCCAGCTGCCGGCTCCGACGTACGCCTCCATGCCGACGCGCGCGTCGGCCTCCACGTAGGCGGTCGGCTCGATGTAGGCCGACTCGGCCACCCGCGCGGACGGCGAGACCAGGCCTCGGCCGTTCACGTGACGCTTGTACTTGATGACGGCGCCGGTCTCGTCCTCGAGCTCTTCGATCATTCGTGCCATCTACTACTTCCTCCTCCGAGATCGCCGCAGTAATCGTTCAATGTCATAACGCAGGCGGGCAGGAAAAGATTCCCTGATGGCCGCCCGGAACGACGGACGATACCCCGCCTTTCGCCGGCCGCAAAGGGGTCGGTCAGGCGGAGGCGACGACGGCGAGGAGGGCCTCGCCGTAGGCCTCGCGCTTCTTGGCTCCGATGCCGGTGATCCCGTCGAGGTCGGAGAGGGAGGCTGGACGCGCGGACGCGACAGCGCGCAGGGTGGCGTCGCCGAAGACGATGTACGCGGGGACGCCCTGCTCGCGGGCCTGGCCGGCGCGCCAGCTGCGGAGCGCCTCGAACAGCGGCTGGTCGGCGGCGGCGAGGTCGGCGGACGCCGTGCTGCGGGATGCGCGCGGCGCGCGCTCGGGACGGTCCGGCTCCCGGCGCAGCACCACCGGGCGCGTGCCGGCAAGCACCTCGGCGCTCGCCGGCGTGATGGTGAGCACGCCGTACTCGCCCTCGGGCTTGAGCATCTCCTTGGCGATCAGCTGGCGGATCACACCGCGCCACTGACTCTCGGACAGATCGTCGCCGATCGCCCACGTCGACAGGCGGTCGTGCCCGTACTGCTCCACGCGCGGCGTGCGCTTGCCGCGGAGGATGTCGATCAGGTGGCCGGCGCCGAAACGCTGGTTGCGCTCGCGCTGCAGGCGCACGACGGTCGAGAGCAGCTTCTGCGCCGGCACCGTGCCGTCCCAGCTCTCCGGCGGCGTCAGGCAGGTGTCGCAGTTGCCGCACGGGCCGGACGGTTGCCCGAAGTAGCCGAGAAGGTCGATGCGGCGGCACTGGACGGTCTCGCAGAGGGCGAGCATTGCATCCAGGTGCTGCGTCATCCTCCTCCGGTGCGCAAGGTCGCCCGGGGAGTCGTCGATCATGCGGCGCTGCTGCACGACGTCTTGCAGGCCGTAGGCGAGCCACGCCGTCGAGGGGAGGCCGTCGCGCCCGGCACGACCGGTCTCCTGGTAGTAGCCCTCGACCGACTTGGGCAGGTCGATGTGGGCGACGAACCTCACATCCGGCTTGTCGATCCCCATGCCGAAGGCGATGGTGGCGACGACGATCACGCCCTCTTCGCGCAGGAACCGCGACTGCGTCTGCGCGCGACGGGACGCCTCGAGCCCGGCGTGATACGGCAGCGCCGTGAGCCCGTGCGACGACAAGAACTCCGCCGTCTTCTCGACGGACGCCCGCGACAGGGCGTAGACGATGCCCGCGTCGCCGGGGTGCTCGCTGGTGATGAAGTCGAGCAGCTGCTTGCGCGGCTCGACCTTCGGCACGATGCGGTACTGGATGTTGGGCCGGTCGAAATCGGAGACGAAGTGCTCAGCGCCCTCCAGCTTCAGGCGGGACGTGAGCTCTTTGTGCGTCGCCTCCGTCGCCGTCGCGGTCAGGGCGATGCGCGGGACGTCCGGCCAGCGGTCGGCGAGCTCGGAGAGCGCGAGGTAGTCCGGGCGGAAGTCGTGCCCCCACTGGGACACGCAGTGAGCCTCGTCGATGGCGAACAGCGCGATGCTGCCGCGCTCGAGGAACCGCTTCGTCGACTCCGACGACAGCCGCTCCGGCGCGACGTACAGCACGTCGAGCTCGCCCGACAGGTACGCGCGCTCGACCGCGGATCGCGCCGCAGCATCCTGCGTCGAGTTGAGAAAGGCCGCGCGCACGCCGACCGCGGTGAGCGCATCCACCTGGTCCTGCATCAGGGCGATGAGCGGGGAGACGACCACGCCGGTGCCCTCGCGCAGCAGCGACGGGATCTGATAGCAGAGGCTCTTGCCGCCACCGGTCGGCATCAGGACGACGGCGTCGCCGCCCGCGGCCACGCGCTCGATGATCGCCTGCTGCTGCCCGCGGAACTCCTCGTACCCGAACACCGTGCGCAAGGCCTCGGCGGCGGACGCGAACCGCGGCGGCGTGGAGCGGACGACGGGTGCGGTGCGCACCGCAACACCCGAGGCGGCGCCACCCCCGGCAGGCTCCTCCCCCGGCCACGGCGCACCCGCGTACGGGTCGCCGAACTCGGGCATCGGCGGCTCCTCGTCGAGGGGAGGGGCATCCCTGTCGTCGGGGATCCAGCCGTCGGTGAAGCTCATCCCTCGATCGTATCCGGGGCCGCCGACGATCGGCCGGGCTGTGCCGATCTGTGGAGAACTTCCGCATCCACAGGCCGGCCTCCGGTACCATCGCGGACATGCGGCGGCTCATCGTGACCGAGTTCATGACGCTCGACGGAGTGGTCGAGGCTCCCGGCGGCGAGCCCACCCACCGCCATTCGGGATGGACGATCCCGTTCAGCTCCGACGACCTGCGCGCGTTCAAGCTGCAGGAGGTGCTGGAGGCCGAATCCCTGCTCCTCGGCCGACGCACGTACGAGCAGTTCGCGGAGGCGTGGCCCCCGCGCGACGGCGAGTTCGCCGACAAGATGAACGGCATGCCCAAAGCCGTCGCCACCTCGCGGCCGGCCGAGCTGGCCTGGAACGCGACCGCCCTCGAGGCGCCCGTCCGCGCATCCGTCCAGTCGCTGAAGGACGGCGACGGCGGCCCTCTGCTCGTCGCCGGCAGCGCATCCCTCGTGCGCTCCCTGCTCGTCTGGGGCCTCGTCGACGAGCTGCGGTTGCTCGTCTATCCGCTGATGGTGGGCGGCGGCATCCGGATCTTCCCCGACGATCGCGAGAAGTGGACGTTCGAGCTCACCGAGCTGCGCCGCTTCGAGTCCGGGGCGGTCCTCCACACGTACCGGCTGGCCGGGAGCTGATGCCGGCCGCAGTCCTCGGGCTGCTGAGCGCCGTCGTCTACGGTTCCGCCGACTTCCTCGGCGGCGTGGCCGCCCGGCGCATCGGCCCGGTACGCACGACCGCCGTCGGCGCCGTGAGCGGCCTCCTGCTGCTCCTGCTCGCCCTGCCGTTCGTCGGCGGGGAGTGGTCGGCGGCCGCTCTCGGCTGGGGCGCGCTGTCCGGATTGGCGGGCTCGGTCGCCGTCGGTCTGCTCTATGCGTGCCTCGCGATCGGGCCGATGAGCATCCTGTCGCCGCTGACCGCCCTGATGTCGGCCGTCGTGCCGATGGCGTGGGGGCTCCTCGGCGGCGACCGATTCGGGGCCGTCGGCTATGTCGCGATCGGGATGGCGCTGGTCGCGGTGGTCCTTGTCGGCTTCGTCCCGGAGAAGGGCGCCGTGCGGCCGACCGCCCGCGCGCTGCTGATGGCGGTCGGGGCCGGCGCGATGATCGGCGTCTTCCTCATCCTGCTCGACCAGACGCCAGAGGATTCGGGGGTCGTGCCGCTGATCGCCAACCGCGCGGTGAACGGAGCCGTGATGTGGACGCTCGTCGGAGTCCTCGTGCTCCGCGCGCGACGCCGGGTGGACGGGCATCCGCCTCACCTCGAACCGCGCGGAACCGGCATCGCCGCGGCGGGAGGCGCACTCGACGTCTCGGCCAACGTCCTCATCCTGCTCGGCTTACGGCTCGGCGAACTGACCACCATGTCGGTGCTCGTGGCGCTCTACCCGGCGGGCACCATCCTGCTGGCCGCCATCGTGCTGCGCGAGCGGGTCGCGCCCGTCCAGTGGGTCGGCCTCGTGCTGGCCGTCGCCGCCGCAGCGCTCCTCTCCCTCACCTGACCCGCCCCTCGACCAGGCTCCGAGGTGCACGTCGTTGCGGCCGCGGCCGGCGTGTCGCGCGCATCTACGTGCACCTCACGGGATGTCAGGACGCGGGAGGCGTGGGCGGCGTGACCTGCGCGGCGCGTTCGAGGGCGGGGAGGGCGGCGCGGATGGCGTCCACCTGCTCGGGGGTGAGCTCGGCGAGGATGTCGGCGACGGCCCGGGCGCGGTCCGACCGCGCTTCGAGCAGCAGCGCCGTTCCCGCGTCGGTGCCGGAGACGAACAGGGAGCGGCGATCCTGCGGGTCCGGCGTGCGCTCCACCAGGCCGCGCGCTTCGAGCTCGGCGACGATGCGGGTGATCGTGGGCGCCGCCGCCACCTCGATGGCTGCCAGCTCGCTCGGGCGCAGCGGTCCGTTGCGGACGATGGTCGACAGGGCGGAGAGCTGCCCATGGCTGAGCCCTCCGGTGGATGAGCGGATGCGGCGGTTCAGCCGCCCAGCGGCCAGGGCCAGGCGGCCGGGGACATCGTCGTCGCGTCCGGCCGCCGGCCGCTCGTCAGCTTCATGCGCGGTGGGCACCGACTTCCTCGCCTTCCTCGGTGGCCTGCCGCTGGGGTGCGACGGCCTCCTCATGAACATACTTGGCTCCGCCCAGGAAGGAGGCGACGGCGCCGATGACGCTCATGACGGCGGCAGCGATGAAGACGACCACCAGACCGTCGTGGAAGGGCCCGGAGATCAGCTGCGGGAAGAACTCCTTGCCCGTCAGGGTGGCGCCGTCGACGTGCGGCGCGGTGAGGATCCCGGTCGGTCCGAGCAGGCTCTGGATGGGGTTGTAGCCGAGGAAGGCGGCGAACAGGCTGCCCACGGGCGGGGTGTTCCCGACCTGCGCCGCGATGTGCGATGGCACGCCGTGCGAGGTCAACCCGTTGGTGAGGGCCGACGGCAGCGCGACCGACAGCCCCGCGATCATCAGCGAGAAGAAGATGCCGATCGACAGCGAGCTCCCGGCGTTGAGCGCGACACCGGCCATCCCGGATGCGGCGCCGCGTTCGTTCGCCGGGACGCTGTTCATGATCGCCGTGCGGTTGGGCGACGAGAACAGGCCGGAGCCGATGCCGTTGAGACCGGTGAGCACCGCGAACTGCCAGTACTCGAAGTTCACGGGGATGAGCAGCAGGCCCACGAAGGTCGCCGCCACCAGGAGCAGGCCGACCGTCGCGAACGCGCGCGACCCGAACCGGTCGGAGAGCGCACCGGAGATCGGTCCGGCGATGAGGAAGCCGATCGTGATCGGGAGCATGTAGATGCCCGCCCAGAGCGGCGTCGACTCGTAGCTGTAGCCGTGCAGCGGCAGCCAGATGCCCTGCAACCAGATGATC
>Ga0006562J51391_1044529_pt1 | contig 12520 bp, 9 predicted proteins | sample Ararhi6_input_d2_FD_51391 | JGI IMG/M metagenome (IMG submission 51391) | reverse complement strand
CACCAACCTCATCGACGGAGTGCGTCCGCGCCTGTACGGCGACGGCCGCAACGTCCGTGACTGGATCCATGCCGACGACCACTCCTCGGCGGTCCTGCGCATCCTGGAGCGCGGCCGCATCGGTGAGACGTACCTCATCGGCGCCGATGGCGAGAAGTCGAACCGCGACGTCGTGGAGATCATCCTGCAGGCGATGGGACGCCCCGCGGACGACTACGATCTCGTCACCGATCGTCCGGGGCACGACCTCCGCTACGCGATCGACTGGTCCAAGCTGCGCGACGAACTCGACTGGGAGCCGACGTATCGCGACTTCGGCGCCGGCATCGCGGCGACGGTCGCGTGGTACCAGGAGAACGAGGAGTGGTGGCGGCCGCAGAAGGCCGAGGCCGAGGCCAAGTACGCGACCGTGGGGCAGTGACGGACGTGGAGTACGGCAAGACGCTCGCCGCACACGACACCTCCATCCCCGGGCTGACCCTCTTCGACATCCCGGTGCACGGTGACAACCGCGGCTGGTTCAAGGAGAACTGGCAGCGCGAGAAGATGATGGCTCTGGGGCTGCCCGATCTGGGCCCCGTGCAGAACAACATCTCCTTCAACCGGAACGCCGGGACCACCCGCGGAATCCATGCGGAACCGTGGGACAAGTTCATCTCCGTCGCCACCGGCAGCGTCTTCGGCGCCTGGGTCGACCTGCGCGCCGGCGAGGGATTCGGGCGCCTCTTCACCGCGACGATCGACCCGTCGACGGCGATCTTCGTCCCGAAGGGCGTCGGCAACGCGTTCCAGACGCTCGAACCGGACACCGCCTACACCTACCTGGTCAACGACCACTGGACCCCCCAGGCGGAGTACACCTTCTTGAACCTCGCCGACGAGACCACCGCGGTCCCGTGGCCGATCGCGCTCGACCGGGCCGAGGTGTCGGAGAAGGATCGCAACCACCCGCGCCTCGACGCGGTGACCCCGATCGCCCTCTGACGCCTCTTCCCCACCCCACGCCACAGGAGTTCCGCATGCCCGAGAACGTGCTCATCACCGGCGGCGCCGGCTTCATCGGATCGTCGCTGACGCGGCGCCTCGTCGACGCCGGGCACCGGGTGACCATTCTGGACTCGCTCGTCGCCCAGGTGCACGGAGACGAGCCGAGTGAGACCTCCCCGCTCCTGAAATCCGTGTCGGGCATCGCCGACGTCCACGTCGGCACCGTGACGTCGACGGACGACCTCCGCGCCGCGCTGGTCGACGCGACCGTCGTCGTGCACCTGGCTGCCGAGACCGGCACCGGACAGTCGATGTACGAGATCGACCGGTACGTCGAGACGAACGTCGGAGGCACCGGGAAGCTCCTCGACCTGCTGGCGAACGAGCCGCACACCGTCCGGCGCATCGTCATCGCATCGTCGCGGTCGGTGTACGGCGAGGGCGCCTACCTGACCGCGGACGGCACCACCGTCTTCCCTCCGCACCGCTCCTCCGCGGCGATGGAGGCGGGCGACTTCGACGTCCACATGACGGAGGGTGACGCTCTCACGCTCATCCCGACTCCGGAGACGGCGCTCCTGCACCCGTCCTCCGTGTACGGGATCACGAAGCAGTCGCAGGAGGCGCTCATCATGACCGCGGCTCCCTCCATCGGAGTGGAATCCGTCGCGCTGCGCTACCAGAACGTGTACGGCCCCGGGCAGTCCCTCAAGAATCCGTACACCGGCATCCTGTCGATCTTCTCGACCCTCATCCGGCAGGGCAAGAGCATCAACATCTTCGAGGACGGGTTGGAGAGCCGCGACTTCGTCTACATCGACGACGTCGTGGAAGCGACCTTCCGCGCGTGCGTGGACCCGCGTGCCGCGGGGCACACGTTCAACGTCGGTTCCGGGGTGAAGACGACGGTGCGCGATGTCGTGGACGCGCTGTTCCGCGCCTTCGGGACCGAGGTTCCGGTGACGATCTCCGGCAACTTCCGGCTCGGGGACATCCGGCACAACGTCGCCGACACGTCGCGCATCCACGAGACCCTGGGCTTCACCGCAGCCGTGCCGTTCGACGCGGGGATCCGTCGATTCGCGGAGTGGGTGCTCACCCAGCCGCTGGAGACGGACGGGTACGAGCGTTCGCTGGCGGAGATGGCCGAGCGCAAGCTCCTCAAGTGAGCTGCGCCCGGCCGGCTCACCTCAGCGTTCCGGCCGGGACGATCCACACCTTCGCAGGGACGCCGTAGGTCGCGGAGATCCACGCCCGCGCGGCACTGTCGCCGGCGTTCATGAGCCCTCCCGACGCCAGGTACACGGGGTCTCCCGGCTGCTCGCGGACGAAGTGCGCCCGCAGTTCGGCGCCGGCCGAGGGGACCCCTTCCGAACCCCGGGCACCCAGCGCGGCGAAGGTGAGCGGCGCGTAGTCCGCCTTGTTCACCGACAGCCACCCCTCGGCGGTGAGGACGAACGCCCCCGCTCCCGTGTCGATCCGCGTCGGCAGGTCGCCCTCCGTCGCGATCAGGTCGATCGACGCCGGCGAGATCTTCCAGGCGGTCGCCGTCACGGTGCCGATCCGCGACGCCGCCGGAACCGTGAACGTGCGGCCCGCCCCGGTGATCACGCGCACGTCGCCCGCCTTGTCGTCGTACATGCCGACGCCGACGACCGGTGCGGCGAGAGACACCTGCGCGAGCACGTTCGCGGAGACGGACGTCGTCGCCGTCCCGATCCCGTACGGGGCGAGCACGCGGGGATCGGGAACCTCGCGCCTCGTGCCGCTCTGGATCAGCCACGCGTACCCGTCGGGTGAGCGGAGCAGGCCCGCGAGCGCGCCCCCGTCGCGTGTCGTCGCGAGCTGCGCCGTCATGACGACCCGGAGCGATGCGCAGTCCTTGCCGAAGTCGGCCGCGACCCCGCAGCCCGCCGTCCGGTAGCGCGTCCCGCCGTCCATGAGGAAGACCTCACCGCTCTCGCTCTTGATCAAGAGGTCGTAGGAGATCGTGACCCCGGAGAGCGCTCCTGCCACGACGACCCACACCTTCGGGGGGACGCCGTAGCGCGCCGAGATGGCAGCCCGCTCGGCGGCCCCGCTGACGATCTGGGCGAAGCCTCCGGAGACGAGGAACTCCTGGCCGCTGCCGGCATCGCGGACGTAGTGCGGACGCGGCTCGTTGCCGGCCAGTGGAATCCCGGCGTACGCGCCGGATCCCAGCGTGGTGAACACGGCATCACCGCCGTATGTCGCCGACGGCACCTCGAGCCATCCCTCCTGCGTCAGCACGAACGACCGCCCGTCGCTCTTCATGCGAGAGGCGAGGGGTGCCGTGATCGGCAGCATCTTGAAGCTCTGCGGAGTCAGCTTCCGCACCTTGCTCGCGATGACGCCGGTGGATTGCTCGGCAGTCAGGGAGTACTGCCCGCCCGCGGTCGCGAGGACACGCCCGGACCCACCGTCGGAGTAGACACCGGCGGCCAGAACCGGCAGCCCCACGGGCAGACGGGCTGCCGTCGCCGCCGACACCGCGCTCGTCGTCGACGGGATGCCGTAGATCGAGAGGATCGACGGGTCGAGCACCTGACGCATCTGCCCGCTCTGGGGGAGCCAGATCGTGCCGGCGGGGGTGCGGACCAGGTAGGACAGCGTGCCGGCGATGGCGTACTTCGCGAGCTCCGTCCCGGTGACCGTCCGCGCCGTGGCGCAGTCGCCGCCCCAATCCGCGACCTGGGTGCAGTCCCGCAGACGATAGGCCCGAGACCCGTCGAGCAGGTAGGCCGCGCCGTCCGCGGTACGCACGACGCCCTCGGCGGAGGCCGTGTCTCCGATGGCGCCGTCGAGCACGGGCCACACCCGCGAGCTCACGCCGTAGGTACCGGTGACCCATGCCTGGTCCGCTGCGGAGACGGCCTGGAGCGTCCCCCAGGACACGAGGTAGGTCTGATCGTCCGAACGCTCCCGGACGAAGTGCGGCCCGGCGACGCGACCGACGATCGGGAGGCCTGCCGCCGCCCCTGCGGGCAGGGTCGTGAACGGCAGGGTCGACGGGTAGTCCGCCGCGTTCACTTCGAGCCAGCCGTCGTCCACCATGATGTACGAGCGCTCCCCCGACGTGATGCGGGTCGGCATCGTCGATGCGGCCGGGAGCAGTGCGAACGACTCCGCCGTCAGTTCCCGCGCGCTGCGGGCGATCGCCGTCCCGCTCGCGGCATCCGGCACACCGTAGACACCGCCGTCCGTCTGCAGCCGGTAGGGCAGTGTCGCGTCCCGGTAGACCCCGACCGCGGTGACGGGTGCGGCCACCTTGTAATCGGCGAGCATGCCCGCCGAGACCCGTGAGGTCGTCGCGGGGATGCCGTACCGCGGCAGGAGGCTCAGGTCGACCACTTCGCGACGAGATCCGCTCTGCACGAGCCAGGTGGGTCCGTCTGCGGTGATCACGCGTGCGAGGTAGCCGGCATCCGGGTAGCGCGCGACCTGCGCGTCATCCGCGACCGGAAGCGCGTTGTAGTCCCATCCGAGGTCGCCGAGCTGACCGATGTCGTGCACGCGCAGGCGCTGCCCGCTGTCCAGGACGTAGACGATGCCGCTGCGTGTCTTGACGCCGCGCTTCGCGTCGCCCTTGTCGGTGTACGAAGCGAGCTCGGACGCGTCGGCCTGCCGGGGAGACGCGATCCAGGTGTACTGCGCGGCGAGCTCCGCGGTCGCCAGTCGCCACTTCGAGCCGCCGCTGACGATGTAGCGATCCGACGTCCCCGCCACCTGCAGGATCTGCAGCGCCTCGCCCTGCGTCGAGCCGAACCAGTCGGTGTAGTAGTTGTAGAAGTTCCGGTTGCCGTAGGACGAGCAGGCATTGCCGAGTCCGTATCCGGCCGCGAGCGCGGCGGCGTTGGGCTGATAGGGCGTGTAGGAGTAGAGCGCCGCCGTCGCGTAGTTCTGGATGTTGAGGTACGTGCCTCCGCAGGACTCGCTGGGGTTGTATCCGATGTAGTTGACGCCGGGCTGCTTGGCGAACCTCGCCGCCTTATACGTCTTGAGCTGCTGCGTGCCCTTGATGATCTGCGGGCCGAGTCCGGCGAAGGCCGGGTCGCACGGGGCGGTGTCGGGGCAGGAGGCCCCCATGGCCGCGGAGAGGGCGCGGTCGGACGGGGCCTTGCTCGTCGTGAGCCCCTGCTCCTTCTGCAGCGTCACGAGGATGACCTTCGCCGAGATGCCGCACGCGACCTGGGCGCGGTAGATCACCTCGGACACCTTCATCGTGCCGCCCTGGATCGCGGCACAGATGAGGTTGCCGGTCGACTGCGACGACACCGCGGCGCGTGAGGAGATTCCCACCGACAGGACGTTCAGGCATTTGCCGTTGCTGCAGGTGCCGATCTTCGCATCCAGGAAGGCCTGGATCTCGGCGGCGCTCATGGCGGCACCGTCGTAGAACAGCGTGTCGGAGATGATGTTCTCCGCATTGAAGCCGACCACCGGCCCGGCGGCGGCCTTCACGATGCCGGAACCCACCATCTCCGCCGCCGCGTCGACGGCAGGGGCGGAGCCGACGCCGCCCGCGGCGTTCGCGGGGCTCGCGACGAGGAGCGACCCCAGCAGGGCGACCATCGCGATCACCGCCCCCGCAAGGCGGGACGCCGGCCAGGCGCGACCGGACGAACGGGCGATGACGGGGGGGATCATGGGACCATTGTTACTGAAGTAAAGCGCTGATACCACCGTGGAGCGCGCGACACGCCATAGACACGCCGCTCTCGGCAGCCTCAGAGATCGGCATGCAGCTGCCAGACGCGCTCCGCCGCACCGGTCCAGGAGAAGGCGCGCCCACGGTCGCCGGAGAGGATCGCGAGGCGCTCCACGGCATCGGTGGACGCGAGCGCGGCCGCCAGCGACGCGCTGAGCCCGCCTGCGGCGGCGAGCAGCCCGCCGTCGAGCACGATCTCGCGGTGCACTGCGCTGTCGGCGGCGACGAGGGGCACGCCGAGCGCGAGGGCCTCCATGACGCGCCACGGGAAAGCACTGTCGGTTCGCGGTGCGAGCAGGGCGACGGCGCCGGCGAGCACGGCGGCGCGATCGGCCGTCTCGAGCGGCCCGAGCACCACGACGCGGCCCGGCTGCAGACCTGCCGCCGCGGCCAGGTCTGCGACGGCCGGCTCGTCGCCGACGGGGACATCCAGCACGACCACGGGCAGATCGGAGCCCGCCTCCGCGATGGCCGAGAACGCGGTGTCGAGGCGCGCGGACGGGGCCGCCCCGCCTGCGACGACGAGGCTGCCGCCGGGCAGGCCGAGGGATCGACGTCGCCCCACGTCGTCGATCGGGGCGGAGAAGCCGACCGGGGCGGCGCCGGGGATCACCCGGATGCGGTCGCCCAGTCGGGCGATCTCCGCGAGGCGCTCGCCGAGCGCATGCGTCGGAACGACGACGGCATCCGCGTGCTTCACGGCTCGCCGGAGCATGCCCCGGTGCCACGCGACCGTCATCTTCGGCAGTTCGTGGGGCTGCTCCCACGCCGCGAGGTCCCACAGGGTGAGCACCGTCTGGTCGTGGTCGTGCACGCGGTCGTGCTTCACGAGGGGCGCCATGCTCGTGGGCGAATGGACCATGCCGCCGGGAGCACCCGAGGAGACGCCGAGCTGCCAGGCGGCGGCGAGCTCTCGGCGGGGCAGGGCGGTGCGGATGATGTCGGCGACGCCGGGCACCTCGCGCTCCAGGACGGCGGCGACATCTGTCCCGGCCGGTACGACGGCGACGACCTCGCAGCCGGCGGGCGCGGTGCGCACGAGCTCACGGGCGATCTCGCGAGACGCGGTCGCGAGATCCGGCTCGGTCGGCGCGGTGACCTGATCGAGCACGACATGCAGCGTCGCTGTCACGCGTCAGCCCTCCGGGGACGGAGTCGGGGTGGGCGGGTTCAGCGTGGTCTGGATCAGGTCGCGGATGTGCGCCCAGTCCTCGGCGGACGGCGCCTCCGGATCGATCCCCGCGCCTTCCGGGGTGAGCTCGATGGTCGTGACCGGCTGCTCCTTCGCCTTGACCGCCAGGCTCGTGAGGAACGGCAGCAGCGACTCCGGGATGTCGGTCTGGACGAGGTCCTCCCCCGCGGCGGCGACCTCCTGGAAGCGCAACAGCACATTCGCCGGTGTCGCCTGGGCGAGGATCGCCTGCTGCAGTTCGCGTTGGCGGCGCATGCGGTCCCAGTCGCTCGTGGTGTAGCGGGAGCGGGCGTACCACTGCGCGGTGTCGCCGTCCATGTGCTGCGCACCGGCTTCGATCCACCCGGTCGCCCAGTCCTCGGCAGGCTGCCCGTCGTAGCGGGGCCCGCCGCCTTCCGGCAGGCGCTCGGTGACGGTGATGTCGACGCCGCCGAGCGCGTCCACGATGTCGGCGAAACCCTTCATGTCGACGAAGACGTAGTACGGGATCTCGATGCCGAGTACCCCCGCGGCGATGTCCTTCGTCGCCTCGATGGCCGGTGACGAGCCCTGGTCGGCGGCATCCGGATAGATGCTCTCCCCCCGGTCGCTCTGACACACCTCGACGGCGTTGGTCAGCTGGTTGACCCCGGCCGACCAGCCGCAGGTCTGCGACATGTGCCCCTGGAACCCGTCCGGGTAGAGCTCCAGCATCGGCCCCTCCGCGAACGGTGCGTTCTGCAGATCGCGTGGAATGCCGGTGATCGTCACCCCGCCGGTGTCGGCGTTGATGGAGACGACCGAGATGCTGTCGAACCGCATCGAGTCGCGGCCGAGGCCGCTGTCGGCGCCGAGGAGGAGGATGTTGTAGTAGCCGTCCGACGGGGGAACGGACGGTCCGCTGTTGCCGAAGATCGTCGCCAGCGCCTCACGCGCCGGCCCGATGAGGGTCTGCGCCGCGGAGACCGCGCCGCCGCTGGAGATCAGCAGGCCGACGATGGCGACGACGGCGGCACCGGCCCGCGACCATCCGGCGACCTTCACGAAGCGCACGAGCCGGAGCGTGTCGATCGTCAGGACGAGCCAGAGCGCGGCGTAGGCCAGCAGCACGACCTGGACCAGGAGGAGCGCCGCGCCGTTGGCGAGCGAGTAGAAGAGGGACGGCCAGAGGAGGGCCGTCAGGAGGCCGAGGACCGCGACCACCCACAGCGCGAGAGTCGCGACGATGCCGACCCGGCCGAGGCGCCGGTTGCCGGCCACGATCTGCGCCGACCCCGGGATGAGGAAGTTGAGCGCCACGAGCCACCAGGCGCGGCGCGTCATGACGGCCGGCGAGCCGGCATCCGGATGCCGCAGCGGTCGCTCCTGCAGCACACCGGCCGACGCCGCCGGCGCCGGTGCGGAGCGCGGCGGACTGAGCAGGGTCACAGAGCGTCCTTCAGCCGGCGGTTCTTCTCCTCCACCTGCTCCTCGAGGGAGCGGGCGTACTGCTCGAGGCGGTCGCCGAGGCGGCGGTCGTCCGCCCCGAGGATGCGCGCGGCGAGGATGCCCGCGTTCTTCGCCCCGTTGATCGACACGGTGGCCACCGGGATGCCGGCCGGCATCTGGACGATGCTGAGCAGGGAGTCGAGCCCTTCGAGCGTCGCGAGCTGGACGGGCACGCCGATGACGGGCAGGGGTGTGAGCGATGCCAGCATCCCGGGCAGGTGCGCGGCACCGCCGGCCCCGGCGATGATGACCTTCAAGCCGCGGCCGCGGGCTTCCCGCCCGTAGCTCAGGAGCTTGTCCGGGGTGCGGTGGGCCGAGACGACCTCCACCTCGTGCGGGATCGCGAAGTCCGACAGCATCTGCGACGCGTCGCTCATGACCCGCCAGTCGGAGTCGGATCCCATGACGACGCCCACGAGCGGGGTTCCTGACGAGTGCAGCGGCCGGTTCACTCGACCAGGGTAGGCGTCCCGGCTGGAAGATCCCCGCAACGGCGCGGCTGTTCAGTCCGAGAAGAACACCGCCGCGGCGCGCGCCTCGTACGCGACGGCGTCCAGCTCGTCGCCCACCGCGGTCACATGACCGACCTTCCGGCCGGGCCGCGGGTCCTTCCCGTAGGTGTGCACCTTCACGGCCGGATGCGCTTCGAGCGCGGCGGGCAGCCGGCTGTCGAGACCGTCGCTGACGGGGCCGCCGAGGATGTTGACCATGACCGACCAGGCCCGGCGGGGCGACGGGTCGCCGAGCGGCAGATCGAGGACGGCGCGCAGGTGCTGCTCGAACTGGCCGGTGACGGCGCCGTCCTGGCTCCAGTGCCCGCTGTTGTGCGGACGCATCGCGAGCTCGTTGATGAGCAGCCGGTCGTCGCTGGTCTCGAAGAGCTCGACCGCGAGCATGCCGGCGACGTCGAGTCCTTCGGCGATCCGCGCGCCGATCGAGGCGGCCACGTCGCTGAGCCGCGCCGAGGCGTGCGGCGCGGGCGCGAGGACCTCGGCGCACACGCCGTCCCGCTGCACCGTCTCCACGACGGGGTAGGCGACGAGCTGACCGGAGGGGCGCCGGGCGACCTGCTGCGCGAGCTCGCGCGTGAAGTCGACGAGCTCCTCCACGAGCAGCTCGCCGCCGTCCGCGAGCGCCGCGAGCCAGTCCGCGACCTCGTCCGGCGCCGAAACGACACGCACGCCCTTGCCGTCGTATCCGCCGCGCGGCGTCTTCACGACGGCGCGCCCGCCGTGCGCGTCGAGGAAGTCCTGCAGCCCGGCGGCGTCGGAGAAGGCGGCCCAGTCCGGCTGCGGCAGGCCGAGTTCGGCGAGGCGCGCGCGCATGCGGAGCTTGTCCTGCGCGAACCACAGGGCGTGCGGGCCCGGGTGCACCGCGACACCGGCGTCGACGAGGGCCGTGAGCACGTCCTGCGGGACGTGCTCGTGGTCGAAGGTCACGACGTCGACCTCGCGCGCGAAGGCGAGCACCGTGTCGGCGTCGCGGTAGTCGCCGACGGCCGTGGCGGCCAGCTGCGCGGCCATGCCGGGCTCCTCGGCGAGGACGCGCACGTCGATGCCGAGCTCGACGGCCGGCGCGATCATCATCCGCGCCAGCTGCCCGCCGCCGATGATTCCGACCCGAAGTGCCATGCCTGCTCCTTAGCTCTCCCCCATCTTCGCGCATCGCGGCGCGGGGATGCGGCGGGTCTCAGGCGTCGGGCGCGACCACGGGGATGCTGTGCGAGTCGCGGTGGGCGAGGATCTGGCTGACCTCGACCTGGTCGGCGAGCACCTCGTGCACGAGACGCACGGACGGGATGTTCGCGAGCCGCAGCGGGGCGTCGACGCCGTTGGAGAGCGTCAGGGTGCCCGCGCCCCAGATGCGCTGGATGGGACCGCGCCGTTCGGCGATCGTGTACCCGCGGGCGTGGCTGAGCTCCGTGCGGCGACGCCCGATCAGCCCGGACTGCGCGATCACGCGGCGCGTCGTCACGGTGTAGGTGCGGGAGAGCCAGGACAGATACGGCAGCACGACGAGGAGAAGGATGACGAGCCCGGCCGCCGCCCACAGCATCCAGTCCTCGAACGGGGCGGGGAGGTTGCCCAGGAAGTAGCCGACGGCCCCGGCGACGGCGAGGAGGATCAGCACGGGCCACAGCAGCGACCGCCCGTGCGCACGCACGCGGGCGAGGCGCAGTTCCGGGCTCGACGCGGCCGGCACCGGCGTGAGCGGGCGCCCGGGATACGCGGTCGGCTGGGTCACATCCCCATTGTGCGGCGCGCTCCCGACGCTCGGCGGGCGGCGCGCCCGGATCAGCGCACGTGGACGACGTCGCCGGCCGCGACGGCGGTCTCGCCGGCCTCGGTCCGCACGAGCAGCCGCCCCTCGGCGTCCAGTCCGGTAGCCGTGCCGGTGAGGGTCGTCCCGTCCGGCAGCGACACGCGGACGTCCGCGCCGACGGTGGCGCAGAGGGCCTCGATGTCATCGTGCACGGCGCCGGTCCCCGTCACGGCGAGCGCGGCGATCCGGTCGCGGAGTCCCGTCAGGTAGTCGGCGAGGAGCCGGTCCTCGTCCGCCTCACGGCCGAGCGCGAGGAACGACGTCGCCGTCGTGATGGGCAGGTCGGCATCGGGCATGGCGGTGTTGACCCCCGCGCCGACGACGACGGCGAACGGGTCCGACGGGAGGACTTCGGCGAGGATGCCGCAGATCTTGCGCCCGTCCACGAGCACGTCGTTGGGCCATTTCAGCGCGACGTCGTGGCCGTTCAGCTGTGCGGCGACGGCCTTCGTCATGGCGGCCCCCGCGATGAGGGGGATCCAGCCGCGCATCGCGGCGGGCACCGCCCCCACCCGCAGGAGCACCGAGATCGCCAGCGCCGTCCCCGGCGGGGTCGTCCACGTGCGATCCAGCCGTCCGCGTCCGGCGCGCTGGTCGCGAGTCACGACGAGGGACAGGTGCGGATGGCCGTCGGGGTCCGCCGCGGCGTCGGCGAGGAGCTTCGCGTTGGTGGAGTCGACCGTCTCGACGACGTGCACGCGCGGGCTGACGGCGGCGGCGAGCGGATAGCCATGCGGAGAGAGCGCCATGCCGCCACCCTACGCGCGGCACCCCGCCACGCCCCAGGCCTGCCGGAATCCACAGCGGATCCGCCCCCTCGTTGTCGCCTCACTCCAACCGAGCGCCGAACCCGCTCGCTAGTGTGGAACGCGTGACCGATCAGCCCGACCTCTCCACGACCGCCGGCAAGATCGCCGACCTCCGCGCGCGCTATCAGGAGGCGGTCGTCGACGCCGAAGCCGTCGCGATCCAGAAGCAGCACGCGAAGGGCAAGCTCACCGCCCGGGAGCGCATCGAGCTGCTGGTCGACCCGGGCTCCTTCGTCGAGCTCGACGAATACGTCCGGCACCGCACGACGGCGTTCGGCATGGACCGCTCCCGCCCGTACGGCGATTCCGTCGTGACGGGGACCGGCACGATCCACGGTCGCACGGTCGCCGTGTACGCACAGGACTTCACGACGTTCGGCGGCTCCCTCGGCGAGGTCGCCGGCGAGAAGATCATCAAGGTCATGGAGTTCGCGCTCCGCGGCGGCATGCCGATCGTCGGCATCCTCGACTCCGGCGGGGCCCGCATCCAGGAGGGCGTCGTCGCCCTCGGCAAGTACGGCGAGATCTTCCGCCTGAACACGGCGGCCTCCGGCGTCATCCCGCAGATCTCGATCATCATGGGCCCCGCTGCCGGCGGCGCCGTGTACTCCCCCGCGCTCACCGACTTCGTCGTCATGGTCGACAAGACGAGCCAGATGTTCGTCACCGGCCCGGACGTCATCAAGACGGTCACCGGCGAGGACGTCGGCATGGAGGAGCTCGGCGGCGCGTACACGCACAACACCCGCTCCGGTGTGGCCCACTACCTCGCCGAGGACGAGGACGACGCGATCGACTACGTCCGCACGATGCTCGGCTTCCTCCCGGACAACAACATGTCCGAGCAGCCCGCGTACGAGCACGAGTTCGAGTGGGAGACGACGGACTCCGACCGGGTGCTCAACACGATCATCCCCGACTCCGCCAACCAGCCCTACGACATCCACCAGGTCATCGGGCACATCGTGGACGCGGGCGACTTCCTCGAGGTCCAGCCGCTGTTCGCGCCGAACA
>Ga0006562J51391_1016268_pt1 | contig 12520 bp, 14 predicted proteins | sample Ararhi6_input_d2_FD_51391 | JGI IMG/M metagenome (IMG submission 51391) | reverse complement strand
TCGCTCCAGGTCGCCCTTCAGCGACTCCAGGAGTTCCTCGGTGGCGCCGGTGTAGCGGATGGAGTTGGAGAGGAAGCCGCGGAGCTCGTCGATCATCTCCAGGGCGTCGTTGATGCCGTGTTCGTGCTGGAGGATGAGAACGTCCCAGGTCACCTGGGGGGTGACGTTGGGGTTGCCGTCGCGGTCGCCGCCGATCCAGGTGCCGAAGGTGAGCGGGCGGGTGTGCTCGGGGAGCTTGACGCCGACCCGCTCCAGTTCGGCGGTGAGGTCCTCCAGGACGTCGCCGACGGCGCCCGCGTGGAGTTCGTCGAGGTAGTAGATGGCGTTGCGGGCCTCGTCGGCGGGCTCGGGGCGTACGACCCGGAGCTCGTCGGTCTGCCAGACGAGGTCGATGTTCTCGGCCAGACGGGTGTCGTAGCGGCGGCGGTCGGCCTCGATGACGGGGGTCTCGAGGAGCGCGGCGATGCGCCGGAGCTTGTTGAGTACCGACCGGCGCGCGGCTTCGGTGGGGTGCGCCGTGAACACGGGGCGAACGTTGAGGTGGCGGACCGTCTGCTGGACGTGTTCGGGGTCGACGTCCTTGAGGCGGTCGGCGGTGCGGGCGAGCAGACCGCCCTCGGCGGCGCGGCGCTCGCGCAGTTCGCGGCCGCGGTGGACCTGTTCGGTGACGTTGGCGAGGTGGAAGTAGGTGGAGAAGGCGCGGACCAGCTTGGCCGCGGTCTCCAGTTCGATGCCACGCAGCAGTTCGGCGGCGGCTTCGCCGTCCTCGCGGGTCAGGCGGCGGACCTTCTCGACCAGGTCGAGGAGCTCCGGGCCCTCCTGCCGTACGAGGGTCTCGCCGAGCAGGTCACCCAGTCGGCGGATGTCGGCGCGCAGCTCGGTGCTGGTCGTTGTGGTGGCCTGGCCAAGGTCGTCGGCACTGCTCACAGGTGCGGCTCCTTGCAGTGTTGAAGCTCGTCCGGGAGGGAACCCGTACTCCGGCCCCGCGGCGGGCGTCGCATAGGGGCCGGACATCCGGGAAGAAAACAGAGCGGACCGCGCTGTCCGACTGTCTCCAAGGATAGGTGTCCCTGGGGACGCGCAGGTTGGCGGGCTCTTGCCGCCGGGCAGGGCGCTGCCATACTTACGATGCCGTAGGTTACGGAACCGTAGGGAGCAGGGCATTGGTTCGCTGTGCGACCTTCCGCGGTGTGCGGAACCACGGCATCTCCCTCAATCCAAGACCCCCCAGGGGACGCGCATGACCACAGGCAGCTCCAACGTGATCGATGACCCTTCGAAAGCGCCCGACGACACCCCCACGCCCTCGGCCACGCTCGGTGGCGAGCAGAAGCGTTCGATCGAGCAGATCATGCTGCTGATCTTCATCGTCGTCCCGTTCCTGGCGGTGCTGGCGGCGGTGCCGCTGGTGTGGGGCTGGGGGGTGAGCTGGCTGGACCTCGGTCTGCTGGTCTTCATGTACTTCCTCGGCTGCCACGGCATCACGATCGGTTTCCACCGCTACTTCACGCACGGCTCGTTCAAGGCCAAGCGGCCGCTGCGGATCGCGTTGGCGGTCATGGGGTCGATGGCGGTGGAGGGCCCGCTCGTGCGCTGGGTGGCCGATCACCGCAAGCACCACAAGTTCTCCGACGCGGACGGCGACCCGCATTCGCCGTGGCGGTTCGGCGAGACGCTCCCGGCCCTGATGAAGGGCCTGTGGTGGGCACACATCGCTTGGATGTTCGACGAGGAGCAGACCTCGCAGGAGAAGTACGCGCCGGATCTGATCAAGGACCCGGCGATCCGCGCGGTGTCCCGGCAGTTCGTCTACTGGACGATCCTGTCGCTGGCGCTGCCGCCGCTGGTGGGCGGGCTGGTGACGATGTCCTGGTGGGGCGCGTTCACGGCGTTCTTCTGGGGCTCGCTGGTGCGGGTGGCCATGCTGCACCACGTGACGTGGTCGATCAACTCGATCTGCCACGCGGTGGGCAAGCGCCCCTTCAAGTCGCGGGACCGCTCCGGCAACGTCTGGTGGCTGGCGATCCTGTCCTGCGGCGAGTCCTGGCACAACCTGCACCACGCGGACCCGACCTCGGCGCGGCACGGCGTGATGCGGGGCCAGCTGGACTCCTCGGCCCGGTTCATCCGCTGGTTCGAGATGCTCGGGTGGGCCTACGACGTGCGCTGGCCGTCACGCTCGCGTATCGATTCGCGCCGTAACACCGGTGAGGGCGGCTCCCGACGGGGGAAGGCCACCGCCGAGGCGGCATGATTGACGGCGTGGCGACCGATCCCAGCAGTAACCCCAGTAACGAAGCGAAGCCTCGGCGCGCCCGGCGCACCCGTATGACGGGTGCGGAAAGGCGCCAGCAGCTGCTCGAGATCGGTCGCACCCTGTTCGCGGCGAAGGGTTTCGAGGGCACCTCGGTGGAGGAGATCGCGGCGAAGGCCGGAGTCTCCAAGCCGGTGGTGTACGAGCACTTCGGCGGCAAGGAGGGGCTCTACGCGGTCGTGGTGGACCGGGAGATGCGCCGGCTGCTGGACATGGTCACGTCGTCGCTGACGGCGGGCCACCCCCGCGAGCTCCTCGAACAGGCGGCGTTCGCGCTCCTCGACTACATCGAGGAGTACACGGACGGTTTCCGGATCCTGGTCCGGGACTCCCCCATCCCGCAGTCGACCGGGTCGTTCGCGTCCCTGATCTCCGACATCGCCACCCAGGTGGAGGACATCCTGGGCCGTGAGTTCAAGAGCCGCGGCTTCGACCCGAAACTGGCCCCGCTGTACGCCCAGGCCCTGGTCGGCATGGTCGCCCTGACCGGCCAGTGGTGGCTGGACGTACGCCGCCCGAAGAAGGCGGAGGTGGCGGCCCACCTGGTGAACCTGTCCTGGCACGGGCTGGACGGTCTCGAGGCGAAGCCGCACCTGATAGGACGCCGGAAGGCCTGACGGGACGCCGTACGCACGTACGAACGGAGCGCCGTCCACGCATGGGGACGGATGCCGTCCGCATGCGGACGCGGCACACATGCGGGCGCGTCGGTGCCGCACGACGTCGTCAGTGCTTGAAGACGTCCTTGGTCTTCTCCTTCGCCTGACGGGCGTCACCCTTGGCCTGCTCGGCGCGGCCCTCGGCCTCCATCCGCTCGTTGCCCACGGTGCGGCCGATCGTTTCCTTCGCCTTGCCCTTGGCCTGTTCCATCTTCGCCTTGGACTTCTGCTCGCCTGCCACTGTCCATCACTCCCAGTCAGGTCTGCGTGTGGTCTCAGTACTGCGAGTGACCCGTCCTGCGCCCCTCAAACCCCGCCGACCGGCTCCAGGAACTCCAGCCGGTTGCCGACGGGGTCCAGGGCGTAGAAGCGGCGGTGTCCCGGCAGGTCCATGTCCCAGGTGACCGGTGTGCCGTGGGCCTCCAGCCGGGCGGCGTACGCCTCGATACCGGTGACCCGCAGCCCGGGGTGCGCCTTCGCGGACGGTTCGAAGCCCGGCTCGATCCCCAGGTGCAGGTGCACGGCTCCCGCCCGGAACCAGCATCCGCCCTTCGCCGCGAGCACCGGCGGCTTGGGAACCTCGGTCATCCCGAGGGTGCCGGTGTAGAAGCGGCGCAGCAGGTCCTCGGAGCCGGGCGGGGCGGCGAGCTGCACATGGTCGACGGCTGCCAGCACGTCAGGCTCCCTTCACGGCCACCGCGAACAGGCGGCGGAACGGCAGGACGGTGCCGTACTCGGCGCCCGGGTAGGCCTCGCGGAGCAGGTCGCGGTATTCGGTGACGAAGGCGTCGCGGGCCTCGGGGTCGTCGTCGAGGGCGTCGAGGGCGGGGCGCAGGCCGGTGCCCTTGACCCAGTCGAGGACCGGGTCGTCGCCCTGGAGCACATGAAGGTAGGTGGTCGTCCAGACGTCGGTGGCGCAGCCGAGGCGGGCCAGCCGGTCGAGATAGACGCCGGGGGCGTGGACGGAGTCCTCGTGCCGCAGGACATGGCCGAGGCGGCCCTTCCAGCGGGCGCTGTTGCCGAGCTCGCGCATGAGGGCGTGCAGGGGCGCGTCGATGTTGTGGGGGACCTGGAAGGCGAAGGTGCCGCCGGGGGCGAGGCCGTCCAGCCAGCCGGCGAAGGCGTCGAGGTGGCCGGGCACCCACTGGAGGGCGGCGTTGGAGACGAGCAGGTCGTAGGTCTCCTGCGGCGCCCAGCTCGCGAGGTCGGCGTGGGCGAAGTCGAGGCGCGCGCCCGCGTGCGCCGCCGCGTCGGCGAGCATCTGCGGCGAGTTGTCGTAGCCGGTGACGCGGGCGGTAGGCCAGCGGTCGGCGAGGACGGCGGTGAGGTTGCCGGGGCCGCAGCCGAGGTCGGCGATCCGCGGCGGGTCGCCGGGCAGGCCGGGGACGCGCGCGAGGAGGTCGCCGAAGGGGCGGCCGCGGTGGCCGGCGTGACGCAGGTACTGGGCGGGGTCCCAGCTGGGGTTGGTCGTCATGTCCGACACTTTCCCCTCCGTCTTATCTTGAAGTCAAGAGACTTGATATCAAGATGCTTCAGATCAAGAGACTTCACGTCGACACAACCACTACACTGATCGTCATGGAGGACGAGGTCGATCGGCTGGTCGCAGCGTGGCGCCGGGAGCGCCCGGACCTCGACGTGGAGCCGCTGGAAGTACTCAGCCGGGTGAGCAGACTGGCCCGGCACCTGGACCGCGCACGCCGTCTGGCGTTCTCCGAGCACCAGCTGGAGCCCTGGGAGTTCGACGTCCTGACGGCGCTCCGGCGCGCGGGGGCGCCCTACCAGCTCTCGCCGGGCCAACTGCTGACGCAGACGCTGGTGACCTCGGGCACGATGACGAACCGCATCGACCGGCTCGCGAAGAAGGGCTTGGTGGAGCGGCTCCCGGACCCGAGCGACCGCCGGGGTGTGCTCGTCCGCCTCACGGACGACGGCAAGGACCGCGCCGACCAGGCACTCGCCGGACTGCTCGACCAGGAACGAGCGATCCTGGCCGAGCTCTCGAACGCCCAGCGCGGCGAACTGGCGGGCCTGCTACGCCAGCTGACCGCCCCGTTCGACAACATCCCCGGCTAGGTCCACCGGCCCCACGCCCGCCCGGCGGGCGAGGGCGACCGCGGCGAGGGTGGAGTGCACGCCCAGCTTGCCGAGGACGTTCTGCATATGCGTGCGGACGGTGTGCGGGGACAGGAACAGCCGGTCGGCGACCGCCTTCCTGCCCAGTCCCGCGACCATGCAGCGCAGCACTTCCCGCTCCCTCGGCGTGAGCGACTCGACCAGCCGTTCGCTCTCGGTGCGGTGCTTGCGGGCGGCCGTCAACTCCCGCAGGACGCCGGTGAGCAGGGCGGCCGGGAGGTGGGTCTCCTCGCGCAGCACGCCTCTGATCACGGTGAGCAGCCGGGACAGCGAACAGTCCTTCGCCACCCAGCCGGACGCCCCGGCCTGAAGGGCGAGAGCCGCACGGCGCGGCTCGTCCTTCTCGGCGAGGACGACGATGCGGACATGGGGCTGCGCGGACCGGACCCCCACGACCAGCGATATCCCGTCGACGAGCCCGTCCTCCCCCACCTCCTGCACGGGCACGGCGGGCCGTATGCCCGGCAGCGCGGCGCCCAGATCGGCGTCGACGAGCAGCACGTCGTACCGGCGCCCCTCGGCGGCCGCGCGCTCCAGACTGCGCAGTGCCGCCGGGCCGCTGCCGGCCGCGGACACGTCGACGTCGGGCTCGGCGGCCAGTGCCGCGGCGAGTGACTCGGCGAAGATACGGTGGTCGTCGACGACCAGTACACGAATGCGAACCACGAAACCCCCTCCCCCAAGCTCCTTGACAGAGCAGGGGATACCCCAAGGTCCGGAGACGGAGAACGACGACCGCGCGGACACGACGCCCGGACGGGAGGCCACTACCGCAACGGCCGCCGCCGTGCAGAGACTGCTACCCCCACCACGGGCGCCGTACCCGACTGTCTCGCCCCCTGATCAGCACCGGCCCCCACCGGCACTGTTCACAGGGTAGGGCCACGGGCGTAGAGCGGAAGGCAAATTGCAGGATTGGTTCGGTCACCGCGCTTATGGTGTGCCGCATGTTTCGTCTTGAGACAGAAGTCGACAGGACTCGCCGCGATCTTCTCCGTTCGCGGCTGCTCGCCACCAACACCGAGGCCTCCCCGGTCCTGCGCGCACTGCGCGGCACCCCCGCGGAACGCGAATCGGCGCTGCACGTCTGGGCCTTGGACCCGGGCGGCGAGCTGGCCGGCGGTCTGGTGGGCCACACCTGGACGACCTGGCTGCACGTCACCTACCTCTGGGTGGACGCCCGGCACCGGGGCACGGGCCTGGGCAGCGCCCTCCTCGCCGAAGCGGAGCGCACCGCCCGAGAGCAGCGCGGCTGCGACCGCGTACGCCTGGAGACCTGGGACTTCCAGGCCCCGGAGTTCTACCGGCGCCGAGGCTACGAGGTGGTCTGCGTAATCGAGGACTACCCCCCGGGCCTGACGGAGTTCACCCTGACGAAGAGACTGGCCTAGCCCCTCCAGCCCGTCCAGCCCCTCCAGCCCGTCCGGCGCTTGAGGACGAGGCCCTTTCGGGGCTGACAGGGGGTCTGGGGGCACAGCCTCCAGAGTCGGGAACGGGAAGGGGCGGCGGGGGCGAGATCAACTCGCGCACCCACCGCCCCGCGCAGAACAATCAGCTCAGCCGGCGTGCCCCCGCCGCGGGCACCGCCTCGAACACCCGCGGAGCCTTGTGCCCCGCGGCCGCGAACGCCTCTTCGACGGCCTTGGTGAGCGTCTCGACATCGGTGGCCTCGGCCAGCACGATCGCCGAGCCGCCGAACCCCCCGCCGGTCATCCGCGCACCGAGCGCCCCGTGGGCGAGCGCGGTGTCGACGACGAGGTCCAGCTCGGCGCAGGAGACCCGGAAGTCGTCCCGGAGCGAGGCATGACCCGCCGTCAGGACCGGCCCCACCGCACGGGTGTCGCCGCCCGACTCCAGGAGCGCGACGACCTGCTCCACCCGCTGGTCCTCCGTCACCACATGGCGGACCAGGCGGCGGACCTCCTCCTCGTCACCGAGCCGGGCGAGGGCCGCGTCCAGGTCGGCGTACGCGATGTCGCGCAGCGCGTCGACACCGAGGAGGGCGGCGCCCTTCTCGCAGCCGGCCCGCCGCTTGCCGTACTCACCACCGCTGTGGGCGTGCGTGACCTGCGTGTCGACGACCAGCAGGCGCAGGCCCTCGGCGGCCAGGTCGAGGGGGATCTGCTTCTGCGAGAGGTCGCGGGTGTCGAGGAACAGCGCGTGGCCGGCCTCGCAGCACGCGGACGCCGTCTGGTCCATGATGCCGGTGGGCGCGCCGACGTAGACGTTCTCGGCGCGCTGGCACAGGCGGGCGAGCTGCCAGCCCTGCAACCCGAGGTCGTAGAGGTCGTTCAGCGCCAGGGCCACGACGACCTCGATGGCCGCCGACGACGACAGGCCCGCGCCCGACGGGACCGTCGACGACAGGTGGATGTCGGCGCCGGTCACCGCGTGCCCGGCCTCGCGCAGGGCCCAGACGACTCCGGCCGGGTACGCCGTCCAGGCGTCGTCGGACTCGGGCGTCAGCTCGTCGAGCCGCAGCTCGGCGACGCCGCTGTCGAGGTCGGCGGAGTGCAGCCGGAGCACGCCGTCGGTGCGCCGTGCGACCGCCGCGACCGCGATGTGCGGCAGCGCGAAGGGCATCACGAAGCCGTCGTTGTAGTCGGTGTGCTCACCGATGAGGTTGACGCGGCCGGGCGCCGCCCAGACGCCCTCGGGCTCGGCCCCGTACAGCCGGACGAAACCCTCGCGAACTTCCTGTGCCCCCACTACGACTCCCTTGCGCTGCCGGCGATGTGCTGCGCGAACTCCCACGCGTCCGCGACGATACCCGCGAGATCCGCGCGGGACGGGTTCCAGCCCAACTGCTCACGGGCGGTGGCCGCCGAGGCGACCAGGACGGCCGGGTCGCCCGCGCGGCGAGGGGCCACGACCTCGGGGATCGGGTGGCCGGTGACCTCGCGGACCGTCTCGATGACCTCCCGCACGGAGAAGCCGTTGCCGTTGCCGAGGTTGCAGATGAGGTGCTCGCCCGGCTTGGCGGCGGCGACGGCGAGGAGGTGGGCCTCGGCGAGGTCGGCGACGTGGATGTAGTCGCGGACGCAGGTGCCGTCGGGGGTCGGGTAGTCGTCGCCGAAGACGGAGATGGCCTCGCGGCGGCCCTGCGCGACCTGGAGCACGAGCGGGATGAGGTGCGACTCGGGGTCGTGGCGCTCGCCCTGCTCGCCGTACGCGCCGGCCACGTTGAAGTAGCGCAGGGAGACGGCACCGAGCCCGTGGGCGGCGGCCTCGCCGCTGATCATGTGGTCGACGGCGAGCTTGGAGGCGCCGTAGGGGTTCGTGGGCTGCGTCGGCGCGCTCTCCACGATCGGTACCTGCCGCGGCTCGCCGTACGTCGCCGCCGTGGACGAGAAGACCAGCTTGCGCACGCCGGCCTCGCGCATGGCGCCGAGCAGGGCCATGGTGCCGCCGACGTTGTTGTCCCAGTACTTCTCGGGCTTGACGACGGACTCGCCGACCTGCGAGAACGCGGCGAAGTGGAGCACGGCGTCGAAGGAGTCGTCGAGCCACTTGGCGGCGTCGCGGATGTCGCCCTCGATGAACGAGGCACCCGCCGGGACACCCTCGCGGAAACCGGTGGAGAGGTTGTCGAGCACGACGACCTCGTGGCCGGCCTCCAGCAGGTGCCGGGCGACCACGCTGCCGACGTAGCCCGCGCCACCCGTGACCAGATACTTGCCGCTCGTGCCGGTGGTGCCGCTCATGAACTCGCTACCTCTCGCAGTCGCCGGGCCGCGAACTCCGGCGGGACGTCGTTGATGAAGACGTTCATGCCTGATTCGGAGCCCGCGAGGAACTTCAGCTTGCCGGAAGTGCGGCGAATGGTGAAAAGCTCGAGATGGAGCGCGAAGTCGTCCCGGTTGACGCCCTCGAAGTCCTCCAGCGCGCCGAACGGCGCCTGGTGCCAGGCGGAGATGTACGGCGTGGGCGGTTCACCTTCGCCGAAGATCCGGTCGAAGCGCCTCAAGAGTTCCAGATAGACCTGGGGGAACTCTGTGCGCGCCTCCTCGTCGAGGGCGAGCAGGTCCGGCACCCGGCGCTTCGGGTAGAGGTGCACCTCGTACGGCCAGTGCGCCGCGTACGGCACGAACGCGACCCAGTGTTCACTCTCCAGGACCACCCGCTCGTCGGCGAGTTCACGCTCCAGGACGGCGTCGAAGAGGTTCTCCCCGCCGGTCGCCTCCTTGTGCGCCGCGACCGAACGCAGCATCAGCGCGGTGCGCGGAGTGGTGAACGGGTAGGCGTAGATCTGCCCGTGCGGGTGACCCAGAGTCACACCGATCTCGGCGCCACGGTTCTCGAAGCAGAACACCTGTTCCACGGAGGGCAGATGCGACAGCTCGGACGTCCGGTCCGTCCACGCGTCGAGGACCAGTCGTGCCTGTTCCTCGGTGAGGTCGGCGAAGGACGCGTTGTGGTCGGAGGTGAAGCAGACCACCTCGCAGCGCCCGGAGTCGCCGGCCAGCGAGGGGAAACGGTTCTCGAAGACGACGGCGTCGTACGACGAGTCCGGGATCTCGCTGAGCCGGTCGCCCTGGGAGGGGCAGAGCGGGCACTCGTCGGCCGGCGGGTGGTAGATGCGCCCCTGCCGGTGCGAGGCCACGGCGATGGAATCGCCGAGCAGGGGGTCCCGCCGTACCTCCGAAGTGGTGACCGTGGGGTCCAGCGGACGCCTGTCCACCGCGTCGCGCACCGAGTCGTCCCGCTGGTCGTAGTAGATCAGCTCACGACCGTCGGCCAAGCGGGTCGAGGTCTTCTTCACCGCGACTCTCCATCCGTACCTCTAGACCCGCAGACCTAGATCCGTACACCTAGCGAAGCTTCCAACAGAACCAAACACATAAAACCATAAACCCCCACGCGAGTCACCACCACAACCAAACAAAGAACACCAAACGAAGTGAGCAGGGCATGCGAACCCCCACAGACCCGGCCTACACGGCAGCACGGCTGGCGGCAGAGCTCCGGCTGCCGACGAACTGGCTCGACTACACGATCCTCGGCATCTACTTCGTCGTGGTCCTGGGCATCGGCTTCGCCGCTCGCAGATCGGTGAAGACCAGCCTCGACTTCTTCCTCTCCGGACGCTCCCTGCCCGCCTGGATCACGGGCCTCGCGTTCGTCTCGGCCAACCTGGCCGCCACCGAGATCCTGGGCATGGCCGCGAACAGCGCGCAGTACGGCGCGTACACCGTCCACTGGTACTGGATCGGCGCCATCCCGGCGATGGTCTTCCTGGGCATCGTGATGATGCCGTTCTACTACGGCAGCAAGGTCCGCTCCGTCCCCGAGTTCCTGCTGCTGCGCTTCGACCGCGGCGCCCACCTGCTGAGCTCGGCCCTGTTCGCCTTCGCGGCGATCCTGATCTCCGGCGTGAACCTGTACGCCCTCGCGATCGTCGTCGAGGCGCTGCTGGGCTGGCCGCAGTGGGTGGCGATCGTGGTCGCCGGCGCCTTCGTACTGGCCTACATCACGCTCGGCGGTCTCTCCTCGGCGATCTACAACGAGGTCCTGCAGTTCTTCGTGATCCTGGCGGCGCTCATCCCGCTGTCGGTGCTGGGCCTGAAGAAGGTGGGCGGCTGGGACGGTCTGACGGACTCCCTGACGGAGTCCCACGGCGACGACTTCGTCACCGCCTGGGGCGGCACGGGCATCGGCAGCGACAACCCGCTCGGCGCGAACTGGCTGACCATCGTGCTGGGCCTCGGCTTCGTCCTCTCCTTCGGCTACTGGACGACGAACTTCGCCGAGGTGCAGCGCGCCCTGTCGGCGAAGAACCTGTCGGCGGCCCAGCGCACCCCGCTCATCGCCGCGTTCCCGAAGATCTTCATCGTCTTCCTGGTGATGATCCCGGGTCTGGTGGCGGCGGTGCTGGTGCCGAAGATCGGCACGGCCGACTCCGACCTCCAGTACAACGACGCGATCCCCTACCTCATGCAGGAGCTGCTGCCCAACGGTGTGCTGGGTATCGCGGTGACCGGCCTGCTGGCGGCGTTCATGGCGGGCATGGCGGCGAACGTCTCGTCCTTCAACACGGTGTTCACGACCGACATCTGGGCGAAGTACGTGGTGCGGGGCCGGGAGGACGCGTACTACGTCCGCTTCGGCCGTCTCATCACGGCCATCGGCGTGGCGGCCTCGGTGGGCACGGCGTTCCTCGCCTCGTCCTTCTCGAACATCATGAGCTACCTCCAGACGCTGTTCAGCTTCTTCAACGTGCCGATGTTCGTCGTCTTCATCGTCGGCATGTTCTGGAAGCGGGCGTCGAAGAAGTCGGGCTTCTGGGGCCTGCTCGCGGGCACGACGGCCGCGATGGTCAACTACTTCGTCCTCTACAAGCAGGACATCATCGGCATCCCCACCGACCAGGGCGCGAACTTCGTCTCCGCGATCGCCGGCTTCGTGGCGGGCGCGGTCGTGATGGTGGCGGTGTCGCTGTTCACGGCCCCCAAGCGGGACGAGGAGCTCCAGGGCCTGGTCTACGGCACCGTCTCCCCCGGCATGGCCGAGCCGCCGGCGGCGGGCGACGACGCGTGGTACCGGCGCCCGGCACTGCTGGGCTGGAGCGCGCTGATCCTGGCCGCCCTGTGCTACATCCCGTTCTCGTTCTGAGCCCGGTCGCGAATACCGCGGGAGACTGGAGAGACCATGTCCGAGCAATTCGAACCCTCCGAATCCTCCGAGCGCGCCGAGCGTGCCGAGCGTGCCGAGGCAGCGGAGCGGCTGCGGCGTGCGGGGTACTCCGAGGCCGACGTCCAGCGTGAGGTCACGGAACTCGAGGAGAAGTCCGCGACCGCGGCCCGCATCTTCGACCTGCGCCGCATCATCGGCGGCCTGTTCGTCGTCTACGGCGTGATCGTCACGATCGCCGGCATCACGGACAGCGACGCGGAGATCGACAAGGCCCAGGGGATCAACATCAACCTGTGGACCGGCCTGGCCATGCTGGCCCTGGGCATCTTCTTCCTGGCCTGGCTGAAGCTGCGGCCCACCGCGCCGGTCACCCCGACGCTGCCGCCCGAGGCACTGGACGGGAAGCCCCCGCGCGGCGAGTAGCCGCGGGCCGGGGGCAGGTCACGAAGCCGAGCCGGCTCCTGGATCCGTTGCGTCGGGTCCGGGAGCCGGCTCAGTTCGTCTAGTCGTGGTCGGCGACGTTCGCGTTGATGGCGTCGTCCCCGTTGTTGCAGACCTGCTGCGTCGCGTCATGGTTCGACAAGAGGCCGAGCAGCGGGAGGTTCAGGTTCGGGATGTTGATGAGGCCGAACGAGATGTTCTCCACGTGGTTGGAGCACTCCCTGGAGTCCCCGTCCGTGCCGTGGACGGCGGCGGAGGCGAACCCGGCGCCGGCCATGCCGAGGCTTCCGATCATGGCGACCACGAGAGCGGTGTTGCGGAGCTTGCGCATTGCTTA
>Ga0006562J51391_1043594_pt1 | contig 12556 bp, 10 predicted proteins | sample Ararhi6_input_d2_FD_51391 | JGI IMG/M metagenome (IMG submission 51391) | reverse complement strand
GGACGACGAGGAACGGCGAGCCCGGTATCTCGCGGAGGGCGACGCCTACACGTTCTAGGGCCCGTCCTGGTCAGGCCCGGTGGATGCGGTCGACCAGGATGTCGATGACGAGGGGCGTGCGGGGGCCGAAGCTCAGCAGCACGCCGTCCTCCAGGTCGACGACCCGGCGGTTCATGCCCGCCGGGGTCTGGGCGATGCCGGGGATGCTGAGGAGGCCGTCGAGGCCGCCGACCGATTCCAGGCCCTTGCTCATCATCAGGATGACGTCCGGCCGGGCCTGGGCGAGCGCCTCGGCGGTGAGGGGGGTGAAGGGCTTGTCCAGCCCGGCAGCCGTGCCCGCGTCCACCGCGCCCGCCGCGGCCAGCAGCGAGTCGGCGCCGGATCCCTTGCCGCCGATCAGATAGACGGCCGCGCTGCCGCGCAGGTAGAGGAAGGCGACCTGGGGCGCGCTGCCCTCGGGTACGCCCGCGCGGGCCGCGGCGAGTTCGGCGCTCATGCGCGCGTCGAGTGCCTTCCCGGCGGCCGGGACGCCCAGGGCCTGGGCGATGCGCGTGGTGCGGGTGGTGACGTCGGAGAGTTTCGTCGCCGGGTCGAGTACGACGACCGGGATCCCGGCGTCGCGGATCTGCTCGACCGCCTCCTCGGGGCCGGTGTCCGTGTCGGCCAGTACCACCGTCGGCCTCAGTGACAGCACGCTCTCGGCGCTCACGTCGTGCGCCTCGGTGACCTGGGGGAGCGCCTTCGCCTCCGCGAAGGTGGCCGTGATGTCCCGGCCGACGACCCGGTCGCCGAGCCCGAGCGTGAACACGATCTCCGCCACGCCCCCGTTGAGCGGCAGGATGCGCGAGGCGTCCGTCACGGTGACCCGGCGGCCGTCGGAGGAGTCGACGGTGACCGGCAGCTCCGGGGTGGGGGCGGGTCCTTCGAGGGGGACGAGGGAGTTCTTCGCGAGCTGTTCCTGCGCGGCGGCGGCCCGCGCGCTCGCGGTCGTGGGGGTCGCGTCCGGGTCTGCCGCGTTCCCGCTTCCCGCGCCGCTTCCCGCGCAGGCCCCCGTCAGTACGGCGAGGGCCAGCCCGAGGGCGGCGAGGCGTCTTCTGGGCCGGCGTCTCCCGGCTGCGCGCATGGCCTTTCCTTTCCGCTCCGCTGGTGCACAGTTGAGGAATAGTTTAGGTTAGCCTCACCTTAGTTCTACAGGGTGGGGGTGTTGCATGATCTCGGCAAGTGGCCTGCGCGGCCACGGAGTTGGCTGTCTCCTGGCAGCCGCCTCGGCAGCCGTCCTGCTGTTTCCGGCGGCCTCGGCGGCCGTGGCGGCGGGTGGAACGGCGACCGGTCCCGAGGGTCAGAAACTCGCGGTGTCCAAGTCGTCCGGCCTCGATCCGGCGGGCGAGACGGTCACCGTGACCGGCTCCGGCTACAACACCGAGAAGGGCATCTACGTCGCCTTCTGCGTCGACAACGGCGCCGGCAGGACCCCCACGCCCTGCGTCGGCGGCGTCGACATGTCCGGCGAGTCGGGCGCGTCCGTGTGGGTCTCCTCCAACCCGCCGTCCTACGGCGAGGGGCTGGCGAAGCCGTACGGCGGCAGCGCGCACAAGGGCACGTTCGGCGTGCGGCTCAAGGTGCGCGCCAAGGACGCCAACACCGACTGCACCGCCGCCGGGGTGACCTGCGCGGTCATCACCCGCAACGACCACACCCGGGGTGGCGACCAGACCCAGACGGTCCGGATCCCGGTGACGTTCGGGGCGTCGGGGGCGACGGACGGGTCCGGGGCGTCGGCGACACCGAGCGCGAGTGCGAAGGCCGGGTCCGGCGCGACCGGGGGTTCCGGCACCACCGAGGCGGCGGACGGGGCGGCGGACGGGGCGGCCGACGGGTCGATGGCCCGTACCGGGTCCGACCTCGCGCTGCCCGTCGGGCTCACCGCCGCCGGACTGGTCGGCGCCGGGACCGGCGTCTGGTTCTGGGCGCGCCGACGCCGTACGGGAAGCGTCCCGGAACCGAGCTGACACCACCTCATGTACCCGAGGGAGAACCGAAGATGGCGAAGAGACCCGGTGCCGCGGCTCTGGCGGCCGGTGCCCTGTTCGCGCTGAGCTGTCCGACCGTGGCGGCCGCGCAGGTCCGGGCCGAGGGAGAGGCGCTGCCGCGCGAGGTGTCCGGTGGCTCCGCGAGCTGGGCCACGGGCGGCTCCGCACTGACCGGCGAGGGTGTGTCGCTCGACGTCACGCGGCCTGCCGTACGGGCGAGCGCGGACCGCGCCTCGTTCCCGGCCCTCGGCGGTGCCGTCGATCCCGAAGGCGGCTCCGCCGAAATGGAGTTGGGCGGCGCGGTCCGATTCGAGGGCTCGGGGGCGCAGTCGCTCGTCCTCGCCGGGCTGCGGCTGCGGCTCGCCGGTGACGGGGGTTCCCTGTACGGCCGCACGGTCGTCGACGGGCGGGTGCGCGAGCTGGCCCTGGCCGACGTGGCGACGGCCGGCGCCGACCCCGTCGTACGGGCGGCCGCGGTGACCTGGACCGGGCTGCGGGCGTCCCTGACCGCGGAGGGAGCGGCACTGCTGTCCTCCTGGAGCGGGGCACGGTTCACGCCGGGGGACGGGCTCGGCGTCCTTGAGGTCACAGCGGGGACGGGGGAGACGGGAGAGGTGGGGGAGACGGCGGAGGCCGGCGGGACCGGAGCCGCGGCCCCGGAGGGTGCCGGGTCGCCACAACCGTCCCCGGGCGCCGCGGCGCGAACGCGGGCGGGCGGGCAGGAGAAACCCACCGTCGCCGTGGCCCGTGCCGTGCTCACCGCGGGCGCCGAGCAGACGGTCACCGGCGCGGGGTTCACGCCCGGCGCGGTCGTGCTGGTCGCCATCGACGGGGACACGCGCTACCAGGCGGTGGTCGACGCGCGGGGCGGGTTCGCGCGGAGTTTCCCGGTGTACGCCAATGCCTTCGAGGGGGAGCACACGGTCGAACCGACCGTCGTGGGCGGTGAACAGGACGCGCCGAGCACCCGGTTCGAGGTCGAGGCCACCCACTGAGCGGCGTGTCACGCCGTTCGCAGTCGCAGCGAGGAGCGGGCCGGTCGGTCCGCTCCTCGGCATGCCCGAGATCATCGAAAACGCAGGTCAGTCGGTATTTTTTGCCGTCCGTTGACAAACGGCCGGAGATCGTACTTAGGTTTGCCTTACCTAAGTTTCCTCTTGCGGCGCCGCCCGCGGGATCGAACAAGAGAGGCCTTCCGTCATGAGAGTCCCCGCCACCCGCACCATCGCCCGTGCCGGTCTCGCCGTCGCCGCCTCCGCGGCCCTCACCCTGGGTCTGGCCACCTCCGCCTCGGCCGCCACCTCGACCCGCAGCGTCGTCGACGGCGGTACCACCTACAACCTGTCGCTGACGGCTCCCGACACCGCGTCCGCGGCCGGCCAGGTCATCACCGTCACCGGCTCCGGCTACAACACCGGCCAGGGCATCTACGTCGGCCTGTGTGTCGTCGACGGCGCCGCGGGCGTGAACAAGCCCACCCCGTGCCTCGGCGGCCAGGACGAGTCCGGTTCCACCGGCGCCTCGCACTGGATCAACAACGTCTTCGGCGGCCTGTTCGCCAACAGCTCCAAGTTCGGCACCGGCGGCACCTTCAGCGTGCAGATCTACGTCCAGGCCACCCTCGAGGACGGCAGCGTCTGCGGCCAGGACGTCGAGTGCGCCGTCGTCACGCGCGCCGACCACTTCGACACCAACGACCGCAAGTACGACGTGCACGTCCCGGTCACCTTCCCGTAGACGTTCGTAGCCCCGACCGGTCACCAGGGCCGGTCACCCGGGCCGTCGAACGGGCCGGTCACCCGGCCGGCCCGTTCCGGCCCGTCCCACCTTCCAGTGACCGTCCGTCACCCTAGGAACCCCTCATGACAGACGACAGAACCGGCCGGCGGCGGCGCGGCGGTACGACCGGACTCCGGCTCAGGCGTCCCGCGGCGCTCCTGGGAGCCGTCGCGCTGGTGGCCGCCGGAGCTCTGGCCGTCACCTCCGGCTCACCCGCCGAGGCCGCCGACACCCCGAAGACGGCGCTCGGCAAGGACGGCCAGAAACTCACGGTCTCCGCCTCCGCCGGTCTCGACCCGGACGGCGAGACCCTGCGCGTCACGGGTTCCGGCTACGACGACACCCTCGGTATCTACGTCGCCGTGTGCAAGGACAACGGCGACAACCGCGTTCCCACCCCCTGCCTCGGCGGCGCCGACCAGTCGGGGAACGGCGGCTCCTCGATCTGGATCATCCCCAGGAACGCCTCGGACGAGGGCGCGGGCACGGTCGCCGTCCGGTGGGGCGAAGGCGGCACCTTCGCCGTCGACCTCGGCGTCAAGGCCGAGGACGCGGGCCTCGACTGCCTCCAGGTCGCCTGCGCGGTCGTCACCCGGGTCGATCACAACGGCTCCGGCAACCGCTCCCAGGACGTCCGCGTCCCGCTCTCCTTCGAGGGCCAGGACCCGGGCGAAGGAGACGGCGACGGCGACGGCGTGGACGTCCCGGCGGGCACCGTCAGCTATGTGGAGGCGAAGGCGGGCGAGTTCGCCGGCACCAACGCCGGCCGTCCCCTGGACCTGCTGCTGCACCCCGACTCCGGAAAGCTGTACGTCGGTGCGGACAACATCCCCGACACCTCGACCGTGGCCGAACAGGGGCTGTACGTCCTGGACGCGGCGAACGGCACCGCGCTCGGCCACATCGCGCAGGCCCCCGGCCTGAACGGCGCCCTGGCCGCGCGGGTGGTCCGCCGGATCATCGCCCCGCTCCCCGGCGACGGCGTCGTCTTCCACTACCCGTTGCGCGGCATAGGCACCGCCAGGAACGGCGACACGGCCGCGCAGGGCATCTGGGCCAACGGCGCGACCTACACCGGCGTCGGCCAGGACGCCGACACCTCCACCGTGCTGATCGCGGCCGGACCCGAGCTGCGCCGCGTCGAGATCGCCACCGGCGCCGTGAAGGACACCGGACCCTGGAGGGCGGCGGCGAGCTCGGCGTGGACGCCGCCCACGGTGCCGCCTGGTCCCTCGGCACCGCCGGCGGCAAGGCCGTGCTGCGACGCGTCGACACCGGCACCTTCGAGGTCACCGCCACGGCCGAACTCACCCCCGACGTCCTCACCTTCGTCGAGCCGGACCCGGCGACCGGCAACGTCTGGGTCGGCAACGGGACGTCCGTGCTCGTCCTCGACCGGGACGCCAAGCCGCTGACCACCCTGACCGGCGTGGACCGGGCCATGGCGGTGGCCTTCGACAAGGTGACCGGGCGGGCGTTCGTGCTGCGCGAGGACCTCGCCGACGGCACCACGGACAACGCCGGTTCGCTGGAGATCCTCGACAGCGAGACCTTCGAGCCGGCCACCGCCGCCGTCGCCCTGCCGGGCGGCGTCCGGGTCGGTACCTACGCGGGCGTCGCCGTGACCCCCGGCGCCACGTCCGTCTACGTCACCAAGGCGGCCGAGAGCAAGGTCGTCAGGTTCGACGTCCGGATGTCCCCCAAGGTCGTCCAGTCGCCCACCGGCCAGTCGGTCGCCCCCGGTGACGAGGTCACCTTCGTCGCGGCGGCCGAGGGCACCCCCGAGCCAACCGTGAGCTGGAGCGTCAGCCCCGACGGCGGTCAGACCTGGTCGAAGATCGAGGGCGCGACGAAGAACGCGTACACCTTCACCGCGAAGGCCGGCCAGGACGGCTACGAGTACCGTGCCGAGTTCACCAACGCGGTGGGCACCACCCGCACGTCACCGATCACGCTGACCGTCACGCAGGCGAGCGGCGACGGCGGTACCACCGGCGGTGACGAGACCCCGTCCGGCCCGTCCGGCACGAAGACCGGCACCGGTACCGCGGGCCAGAGGCTCACCGTCACCCCGGTCAACGACCTCGCCACCGAGGGCCAGGCGGTGAAGGTCACCGGCTCCGGCTACGACGTCGGCAAGGGCATCTACGTCGCCCTCTGCGTCGACAACGGCGACGGCGAGCTGCCGACCCCGTGCGTCGGCGGCGTCGACATGACCGGCGGTTCGCACAGCTCGGCGTGGATCTCCTCCGACCCGCCGGACTACGGCGAGGAGCTGGCCACCCCGTACGGCCCCGGCGGCACCTTCTCGGTCGAGCTCACCGTGGACGCGAAGGACGAGTTCACCGACTGCTTCGAGGCGAAGTGCGTCCTCGCCACCCGCGCCGACCACACCCTCTCCGGCGACCGCTCCCAGGACGTGAAGGTCCCGGTCGCGTTCGTCGGCCAGGACCCGGTGGACACCGACGACGACACCACCACCGGCGGCACGGACGGCGGTTCGGCCTCGGGCACCTCCGGCGGCACGACCTCCGGCTCCGGCACGGGCGGCACCGGAGGTGCGAGCGGCACGGGCACCTCGGCGACCGGTACCACCTCCGGCGGCAGCCTCGCCGCCACCGGCGCCACCCTCGGCACGGCGGCCGGCATGGCACTGCTGCTCACCGCGGCCGGCTGGTACCTCCACCGGCGGGCGAGGACGGCACGAGCCGGGTAGCGGGCGACGGCAGGCCCATCGCGCGGCCTCAGGCACCGGACCCCGGCGCGGCACCCGCCCGCCGGGGTCCGGCCGTGCCGTACGCGTCCCGGACGGGTACCGCCGAGCCCTCCACCGGAATCTCCACCACCTGCGGCTCCGGGGTGCGGCCCCGCCGCCGGACCGAGCCCGCGACCCGCGGGCCGCCGCCCGTGCGCAGGGCGACGGCGGTCATCGGCACCGCGACGACGAGCAGTCCGGCCCCCAGCAGCAGGCCCATCACCGGGAACCCGGCCCACGCCGACAGCACGCTCCCGGTCAGCGGCCCCGCCGCCGTCCCCAGTGAGGACGCCGACCCGACGAGCACCGCCCAGCGGCCGCGCGGGTCGAGCGAGGCGGCCAGTCCGATCAGGTACGACAGCACGATCGGGTAGAGCGTGTTCCAGGCGATCTCGCCGGCGGCGAAGCTCACCGGCCCGGTCGCGGAGGCGCTGGCGACGACACAGCCGGCGATCAGGACGGTCCCGGCGCCGATGGGCACCGCCCGCCCGAGCCGCGTCCCGAGCGCCCCCGCGCCCAGCACACCCGTGAGCCCGGCTCCCAGCGCCACCGCGAAGACGACACCGACGCCGGCCTCGGTGAGGTGCGCCTGGGTCAGGCCGATGCGTCCGCTGACGCCCCAGAGGGAGTTCTGGACCAGCGACCAGCAGGGCATGGCGGCGGCCAGGACGAGTCCGGCCCGCAGCCGGGGCAGCCGCGACCGGTCCTCGCGGCGGGTCCGGACCGGGGCCGCCCGACCGGGCAGACGCCCCGTCAGCGGCCAGACGGCGAGCGCGGTGAGGGCGATCGCGGCCAGCGGCTGACCGTGCCCCGCGCCCAGGTGCGGCACCGTCAGATAGACGGCGCCCGCGAGCGCGGAGACCCCGAGCAGGCCCGCCGTGGAGACGCGGTGCGGGTCGGGATGGGCGGCGATCCGGGTGGCGGCGACCGTGGTGACCGTGCCGGAGCCGAAGCCGCCGAGGACAGCGCCCGCGATGACGGCGGTCACCCCACCGGCGAGGGCGGCACCGCCGTAGCCGAGCACGGCGAGGGTCAGTCCGATCCGGGCGAGGGTCCGCGCCCCGATCCGCTCCACACGGGAGGCGAGCAGGAACCCGGCGGCGGCCGAACCGAGCAGCAGCGCACTGCCGACGGCTCCGGCCTCGGTGGCGGACAGCGGCAACCCGGCGTCCAGTCGGCCGACCACGGTCGGCAGCAGATAAGGGGCGAGGTACCCGGCCGTGAACAGGGCGACGACGGGCCAGGGCAGGGTGGTGCGTGGGGCGAACACGGGCGTTCCAGGGCATGCGGAAGGGACGGCTCGGAAGGGGCCGGAGGAGGGGTGGGGCGCCGACCGTCGACGGACAGGAACGCGCGGGCAATTTGTATCAAGCACGCGGTGCGAGATGAAGGGCAGGGTGGGTGATGTGGATCACCATGCGTTTGGGATGCCGGAGAGCGGGTAGCGGCGGGCGCTAACGCCAGTCTGCTGCGCCGCCGGAACCCGGTGCCGTCGCCTCGATCTTCGCCCTGATCTCCCGCATCACCGCGACGATCCGCTCCTCGTGCTCCGGCGTCAGCCGGGCCACCGGCACCGAGCAGCTGACCGCGTCCTGCGCGGGGGTGTCGTAGCGCAGCGCGAACCCGAACCCGACGATGCCGAGGACGCCCTCCTCGCGGTCCACGGAGTACCCGCGCGCCCGCACCCCGGCGAGATCGTCGAGCAGCGCCCGCCGGCTCGTGCGGGTGTGCGGGGTGAACGCCTCGTACGGCCCCTCGGGCAGTTCGCCGTCCGGCCGTTGCGCCAGCAGTGCCTTGCCGAGCGCGCCGACGTGCGCCGGGAGCCGCCGCCCGACCCGGCTGATCGTGCGCAGGTACTCGTGCGACTCGCGCGTCGCCAGATACGCCACGCCCCGGCCGTCCAGCCGGCCCAGGTGGATCGTCTCGCCCAGCGCCTCGGACGCCTCGTCGAGGTAGGGCCGCACCAGCCGCACGCGTGGGTCGGAGTCGAGATAGCTGGTGCCGGTCAGCAGGGCGTGAATGCCGATGCCGTAGAGGGAGCCGGTCACATCCGTGCGTACCCAGCCCCGGCTGATCAGTGTCTGGAGCAGCGCGTACATCGAGCTGCGCGGTACCTCCAGCTCGTCCGCCAGCTCCTGGAGCCGCGCCGGCCGGTCGCCGCGCTCCGCGAGCAGTTCCAGCAGCTCGACCGTGCGCGCCGCGGACTTCACCTCGCGGACGCCGCCTGTCTCCGACATGTGCCGATCGTAAGGGTGTGCGGGTCCAGGAGCGCGCACCCATTGACGGTCGGCGTTCGCGTATCTAACCTCCATCTCCATACGTAGATGACGTCTACATAGGGAGATGACCGAGGGTGAGCCTCGACAGGGAAACGGTCCGACGCCTGCGGGACGGCATGGCACAGGGGGTGCTGTCGTTCCCGCTCACGAGCTTCCACGACGACGGCTCCCTCGACCCCGACGGCTTCCGCGCGCATGTCGCGGCGCAGATCGCGACCGCACCCGGCGCCGTCTTCCCCGCCTGCGGCACCGGAGAGTTCTTCTCCCTGGACGAGGACGAGTACCGCCAGGTGGTCACGATCGCCGTCGAGGAGGCGGGCGGCCGCCTGCCCGTCGTCGCCGGGGTCGGCTACGGCTGGGCCCAGGCCGCCCGGTTCGCGCGCATCGCGGAGGAGGCCGGCGCCGACGCCCTCCTCGTCCTGCCGCACTACCTCGTCGCCGCCCCGCAGGACGGCCTCGTCGCCCAGCTGGAGCAGCTCGCCGCCCGCACCCGGCTGCCCCTCATCGCCTACCAGCGCGGCCAGGTCACCTTCACCGCCGCCACGCTGCGGCGCGTCGCCGCCATCCCGGGCGTCATCGGCCTCAAGGACGGCCACAGCGACCTCGACCGCCTCCAGCGGCTCACCCTCGCCGCCCCCGACGGCTTCCTCTTCTTCAACGGCGCCGCCACCGCCGAGATCCAGGCCCGCGCCTACGCCACCGTCGGCGTCCCCGCCTACTCCTCCGCCGTCCACGCCTTCGCCCCGGAGATCGCGAACGCCTTCTTCACCGCGCTGCGCGACGGCGACGACAAATCGGTGGACCGGCTGCTGCGCGACTTCTACGTCCCGCTCGTCGAACTCCGCGACCGGGTGCCGGGATACGCCGTGTCCCTGGTGAAGGCGGCGGCCCGGCTGCGCGGCCGTCCCGTCGGACCCGTCCGCGCCCCGCTCACCGACCCCTCGCCCACCGACCTCGCCGACCTCGGGGCCCTCCTGAGCGCCGGCCTCGACCTCGTAGGAGCCGCGCTGTGAACCTCACGATCACCGACGTCCGCCTGACCCCGATCCTGGTCGCCGATCCGCCGCTGCTCAACACCCAGGGCGTGCACCAGCCGTACACGCCCCGGCTGATCGTGGAGGTCGAGACGGCGGACGGGGTCACGGGCGTCGGCGAGACGTACGGCGACACCAAGTACCTGGAACTGGCCCGCCCGTTCGCCGAGAAGCTGCGCGGCCGCCCGGTGAGCGACCTGAACGGCCTGTTCACCATCGCCGACGCGGTGGCCGTCGACAGCTCCCGGGTCTCCGGGCAGGTGGACGTCGGCGGACTGCGCGGCGTCCAGACCGCCGACAAGCTGCGGCTGTCCGTCGTCTCCGCCTTCGAGGTCGCCTGCCTCGACGCCCTCGGCAAGGCGCTCGGCCTGCCCGTGCACACCCTGCTCGGCGGCAAGGTGCGCGACGCGGTCGAATACAGCGCCTACCTCTTCTACAAGTGGGCCGACCACCCCGAGGGCGTCCCCGCGGAGAAGGACGACTGGGGCGCCGCCGTCGACCCGGCCGGGGTGGTCGAGCAGGCCCGGCGCTTCAAGGAGCGCTACGGCTTCACCTCCTTCAAGCTCAAGGGCGGCGTCTTCCCGCCGGACGAGGAGATCGCCGCCGTACGGGCGCTGGCCGAGGCGTTCCCCGGCCACCCGCTGCGGCTCGACCCCAACGGCGCCTGGTCCGTGGCGACCTCGCTCGAGGTAGCCGACGAGATCGGCGGCATCCTCGAATACCTGGAGGACCCGGCCCTCGGCACCCCGGCCATGGCCGAGGTGGCCGCGCAGACCGACGTGCCGCTCGCCACCAACATGTGCGTGACGACGTTCGCCGAGATCAAGGAGGCGTTCACCCGCGACGCCGTCCAGGTCGTCCTCTCCGACCACCACTACTGGGGCGGACTGCGCAACACCCGGCAACTCGCCGAGATCTGCCGGACGTTCGGTGTCGGCATCTCCATGCACTCCAACACCCACCTGGGCATCTCGCTGGCCGCCATGACCCACGTGGCGTCCACCGTGCCGAACCTCCACCACGCCTGCGACTCCCACTACCCCTGGCAGTCGGAGGACGTCCTCACCGAACGCCTCACCTTCGACGACGGCAAGGTCACCGTGTCGGACGCGCCCGGCCTCGGCGTCGAACTCGACCGGGACAAGCTCCGGTTCCTGCACCGGCGCTGGCTCGACGACGACGGCGCCCTGCGCGAGCGCGACGACGCGGCGGCCATGCGCCTGGCCGACCCCGACTGGGTCACCCCGGCCGTCCCCCGCTGGTGACTTCGTGCCGGTGGCCCCGCACCGGCAACTCCCCATCCCCTGCCCACGATCGGAGCCGCTCGTGTCAGCAGCAGTCCCCGAAACCCACTCCCCGGCCGTCCGGTCCGCCATCCACAAGATCTTCCGCAGAGTGGTCCCGCTGTTCTTCGTGATGTTCGTCGCGAACTACATGGACCGCGTCAACCTGGGCTTCGCGCAGGACGAACTCCGCGCCGACGTGGGGCTGTCCGCCGCGGCCTTCGGACTCGGCGCCGGCATCTTCTTCATCGCGTACGCCCTCTTCGAAGTGCCCTCCAACATGCTGATGGAGCGCTTCGGCGCCAAGATCTGGCTCACCCGGATCATGATCAGCTGGGGTGTCGTCGCCACCGCGATGGCGTTCGTCGACAGCGCGGGCATGTTCTACGCCCTGCGTTTCCTCCTCGGCGTCGCGGAGGCCGGGTTCTTCCCGGCCGTCATCTACTACTTCTCCCGCTGGCTGCCCGACTCCCACCGGGGCCGCGCCACCTCGATCTTCCTGATGGGCTCGGGAACGGCGACGGTCGTCGTCGGACCGGTCTCGGGCGCGCTGCTCGAGATGCACGGCGTCTGGGGCCACTCCGGCTGGCAGTGGATGTTCTTCGTCGAAGGCGTCTTCTCCGTCGTCCTCGGCTTCGTCGTCTACCGCTTCCTCGACTCCGGTGTGGAGGAGGCGACCTGGCTGACCCGGGAGGAGAAGGCGGCGCTCGTCGAGGTGATCGACGCGGAGCAGGAGGCCCGCGGCACCGCCCACGTCCGGGTCTCCCGCTGGAAGCTCCTCGCCGACCCGCAGATCCTGCTCTTCCTGTGGATCTACTTCGCGATCAACGTCGCCCTGTACGCGGTCACCTTCTGGCTGCCGTCGATCGTGGACGACATCGGCGGACTGAGCGCCTTCCAGGTCGGGTTGCTGACCTCGGTGCCGTGGCTGTGCGCGATCGCGGCGGTCTACGTCAGCGGCCGGGTCTCGGACCGGATCGGCAAACGGCGTCCCGTCCTGGTCGGGTTGCTGGTGCTCGGCGGCTGCGGAACGCTCCTCGCCGTCTTCGTGTCGCCGTGGGCGGGCCTCGGCGCGCTGTGCCTGGCGGCCATGGGCTTCAAGCCCGCCTCACCGATCTTCTGGACGATCCCGCAGAGCTATCTCGACGCCCGCGCCGCCGCCCCCGGCATCGCGCTGGTCAACTCCATCGGCAACCTGGGCGGCTTCGTCGCCCCGACCGCCTTCGGCATCATCGAGGACACGACGGGATCGACGAAGGGCGGACTGGTGGGTCTGACGGTCATCGGCTTCCTGGCCGCGCTCAGCGTTCTGCTGGTCCGGGGCGGCGGCCGCAACGACCGCGTCCGCTCCCGCCCGGCGAAGTCCCCGGCCGCCCAGGCACCCCCGGCCCCCGAG
>Ga0006562J51391_1002979_pt1 | contig 12570 bp, 11 predicted proteins | sample Ararhi6_input_d2_FD_51391 | JGI IMG/M metagenome (IMG submission 51391) | reverse complement strand
GACCGGAACGGTACGATCGTCCTGGCCAATCCCCAGGCGGACGTCCTGTTCGGTTACGCTGCGAATACACTGCGCGGGCACCCGATCGAAGACCTGCTCCCGGGTGCGGTGCGTGACGTGCACGTCGCGCACCGGACGGCATACATGCGCAATCCGCGCGTACGTCCGATGGGGGCAGGCTACGAGCTGACGGGCGTTCGCGCGGATGGCACCGCGTTCCCCGTGGAAATCGGGCTCAGCCCAGTGTCCGGCGGCGCCACGCCGCTGTTCGCCGCGTCGATCCGCGACATCTCCGAGACGCAGCGCGCACGCCAGGCGCTCGCGCGAGCCCGATACGACGGCGGACTCGCGGAGATCAGTCGGCGCATCCTGCTCGCCGCGAACGTCGAGGCTGCGATGGAGGGCATCCCCGCCCTCGTAGCGCAGGCGCTTTCCGTGAGCGTCGTCGCGCTGCTGCTTCCCGATCCGACACGGGCGGGATTCCGTGTGCCCGCGGCCACGGGGGTGGACCTGGACGCGCTGGAGAACTTCGCGCGACGCATCGATGTCGCGACGCTTGCCGCGCTATTGCCTCCGGCCCTGGGGCCCGATCCGACCGCCCGCCTGCCATTTCCCGATCCGTCCGACGAAGCGGGCAAGCGTTCCGCCATCCGCGACGGCGTCTGGGCCGCTCTGCCCGATCGCGAGGCACCGGCGGGATACATCGTCGTCGGGGTGCCGGCCGACGAATCGTTCGACTGGGACCGCAAGCATTTCCTCGGGTCCGTCGCCAACATCCTGGCCGCGACGATCCAGCGCAGCCGCAGCGAGGAGCAGCTGGCGCACGCGCAAAGGCTCGACGCACTGGGACAACTTACCGGAGGCATCGCGCACGACTTCAACAACCTGCTGACGATCGTGTCTGGCAACCTGCAACTGCTCGAGAGCGACATGCCCGTGGATCCCGAGGTACAGGAGACGATCGCCAGCGCGTCGCGTGCGGTGGAGCGTGGGTCCGTGCTGACGCGCAAGCTGCTCGCATTCTCGCGGCGGCAACGGCTCAATCCCCAGCCGGTGCGCTGCGAACTCCTGCTCGCCGACCTCAACGACATGCTCGGCCGCACGCTGGGCGAACGAATCGCGCTCGTCGCCGAATGCCCGGAGGGCTTGCCCTCCGTCTATGCCGACCCCGGCGAGCTCGAAGCGGCGATCGTCAACCTCGCACTGAATGCCCGCGACGCCATGCCGCGCGGCGGCAAGCTGACGATATCCGCGCGGACACACGACGAACGACACGGCGGCGGCGACCTCGCGCCCGGGCGCTACGTCGTGTTTTCAGTGGTCGACACGGGCGAAGGCATGCCGCCGGAGGTGCTCGCACGCGCGCTCGAACCGTTCTACACGACCAAGGGGCCGAACCACGGCAACGGGCTCGGACTCAGCATGGTTTACGGGTTCGCCACGCAGTCGCGCGGCCGCCTCGCGATTCACAGCCAGGCCGGTGCCGGCACGCGCGTCGAACTCTTCCTGCCCGGGGCAGTCGACGCGGCGGATGCCACCGCGCCACCCTGCGACATCCAGCAGGGCACGGAGACCGTGCTCGTGGTGGAAGACGAAGCGGGCGTGAGGCGCATCGCGGTCGCCTTCCTGCGTGGTCTCGGATACGAGGTCGTCGAGGCGGCCAGCGCGACGGCCGCGCGAGCGGCGCTGGAGATCCACCCCGGGATCGATGTGCTGTTCACCGACGTGGCGCTCGGCGAGGGGGAATCGGGTTTCGAACTCGCCGCGGAGCTGCGTGAACGTCATCCTGCGCTGCGCGTGCTGTTCACGTCGGGATACGAGCATGGATCCAGCGAAGACGACGCAAATGCCCCCTTGCCGGGCATGCTGCTGCGCAAGCCCTATCGCCGCGAGCAGCTCGCGGCGGCGCTGCGACGGGTGCTCGATGGCGATCCTTGAGTCATGCGGCCTGCGCCATGGCTCGCAGGCCGTCGATGTCGAGCAGGTGCACCTCGCGACGCCGCACGTCGATATAGCGCATGTCGACGAGCCTGCCGAGGACACGACTGACGGTCTCGTGCTTCAGCGCGAGGAAGCTCGCCATGTCGAGCCGTGTCATGCGCAGCACGAAATGGCTGGCACTCATGCCGAGACGCGCCTGGCGAGCCGCGAGGTCGATCAGGAAGGCCGCGACCCTCGGCTCGGCGGCAAGGGTGGCAAGCAGGAGCATCCATGCGTGATCGAAGCGGATCTCCGCGGCGAGCGCGGCGTGGATCTGCTCCTGCAGTCCGGGAATATCGGCGGCGGCTTTCAGCACGGCGGGATAGGGAAGCGCCCACGTCTCGCTGTCTTCCAGGGCGACGGCATCGCTCACGTAGTCGGCCAGTCCGATCGCATCGACACCGACGAGTTCGTGTTTCATCTTGAACGCGGCCACCTTCTCGCGGCCGTCTTCGGTGAGGTCGGACACCTTGAAGGAGCCCTCGTGCACGAGGTGGATCGCGCGGAATGGCTGTCCCGCGCGAAACAGGTGCTGTCCACAGGCGTGGCGCCGTCGCGCCAGCGGGAAGGCACGGCAGAGCGCGTCGATATCGATGGCGGGCAAAGCGATGGACGGGCGACCGGTGTTCATGCTCCCTCCCGGGGATTCACCATTCGGCTACGAGCTTATGGAGCGAGGACTCCCGCAGCATGACTGCGGGAAGACGCCGCGTAACGGCGTGTAACGGCGTGTAACGGCGGCCGGCGTGAACCTCACGGTGATTGACCGGCATCAACGTCGGCACGGTCGTGGCGGGATGTCATACCGTCCATGCCTGCCACGGGAATGCTTCCTTGTTCCGACACCTGCTCGTCGTCGTCGATGGTCGTCCGGAGTCGTTCCGGGCGGTACTCGTCGGCATGCGCCTCGCGTGGTGTCTCGGCGCGCGTGTCACGATCCTCTTCATCGTCCTGAAGCGGCCGGTGCCGGGCGCCCCGGCGCCCGGTGCGTCGCGCATCGGCGTCGGGAACGCGCGCACGCTCTTTCAGCGCGCTCGTCGTGTCGCGAAGGCCCTGGGGGTCGAGCACGCGTTTCGCTTCGCGTTCGGAAGCGATGAGAGCGTACTGATCGCCGCGACCGTCGATTCACAGGCCTGCGACCTCGTGATCGTCCGTTCCGGTTCCCGCCTGGAGGACGAGCCGCGGCTACGCCGTCCTCTAGCGGCGGACCTGCTTCTGTGCCGCTGAGTCAGTGCGCCATCAGGATCGGCAAGCGGCAGCGCGAGAGGAGGTTGATCGTCGTGCCGCCAAACACGAACTCCAGCGCACGCGGATGCCCATAGGCGCCCGTCACGATCAGGTCGGCGCCCATCGCCCCCGCCTCGTCCATCAGCGCGTGTTCCGGCGGCCGGTTCTGCGCGTCGACGCAGGCAACGGTCGCGGTCACGCCGTGGCGCGCCAGGTGGCCACGAAGCCGCGCCTCGCCCGCCGCGGATTCCCGCTCCGCCTGGGAAAGCGATGGCCCGAGCACGGTCACCACCCGGACGGCGTGCGCGGAGCGGAGCCAGGGCAGCGCTTCGTGGACGGCGCGACTCGACGCCGGACCGTCACGCCATGCGACGAGTACGCGTCGTGGCCTCGTCACGAGATTCGCCTTGCGTGGCAACACCAGCAGCGGCCGGCCGGTGGCGACGAGCGCGTCCGTGAAGCGGCGATCCGGTGTCAGCGTGCGACCGATGTCCGCCGGCACGCCCAGCACCAGGAGGCGCGCCGTCCGAGCCACCGACAGGATGCTGCCAATCAGTCCATGGTTGGCATGTTCGAGTGCCAGGCAATCGACGATGCCACCGCAACGCGTCGCGGTGCGCCGGAGCATGGCGAGATGCGCGCTCGCGTCCTCGCGACGCGCGCGATGATCGGCGAGAAGCGCGCTCTGCGGCGACACACCCCAGGGACAGCGAACACGGTCCGGCAGGCCGACGGGCAAGATCGCTCGCGCCGGCATGCCGTCCGCGATCGCCACCGCCGCCTCGACCAACGCACCATCCTGCGGATCCATGGTGAGCAGCGCGAGCACGTCCGCGAAACAGGATGCTTGCATCGCACCGGCTGGCGATGATGGGACCGGCTCCGTGGAGGGCGGTGCGGAGGTCGTGCTCATGGCGGCGCCCTTTCAGTGCGAGAAGAGGATGGGAATCGGTGCGTCGAGGAAGAGTTCGCGCGTCACGCCCCCGGCGGCCCACTCGCGCAGACGCGAATGTCCGTAGCCGCCCGATACCAGGAGCTGCGCGCGCGTGCGGGAAGCGTGCGACAGCAATGTGGCGGCGACCGTCGACTCGCCCGGGTCGACCACGAGGCTTCGTGCGTCCACGCCGTGGCGCCGCAGGTGCCTGCACAGGTCGTCGAGGCGACGCCCCGCGGGGGGCACCGCCGGGTCGCGGCGAACCGAGACGATGTCGACGGCGTCGCAGCCGCGCAGAAGCGGCAGCGCGTCGTTCACCGCGCGCGCGGCTTCCGGCGCGTCCGTCCAGGCGACCATCGCGCGACGCGGCGGCAGCGTGGCGGTCGAGGTCGACGGGACGACGAGCACGGGACGTCCCGCACCGGCGAGCAGTCCGCTGAAATACGCGTGCACGACGGAGGTGTCGATCGGCGCCCGGAACGGCAAGGACAGCACGACCAGATCCGTCGTGCGCGCGGCGTGCGCCGCCAGCGCGGACGGTTCGATGTACAGCGCTTCCAGCACACGGACATCGCCTTCCACCCGCTGCGCCGCGAGCTTCCCACGCCACGCTTCGCTCTCCTTCCGCGCGAGCTGCCGCATGTCGTCGTACACCTGGTAGAAACTCGCGTCCGGCACCAGCGACCATGCATCGACGAACGGCGTGGGCATCAGGAGCATCTGTAGCAGCTCCAGCCGGCTGCCGAAATGCCGTGCGAGATCGACGGCTGCCTCGAAAGCGGACGAATCGCCCGGGACGCCCGTAAGCGCCACGGCGATATCGCGGAAGGCGTGGCCGACCACGTGTTGGGAGGCCTCGACGGTTTCGTGCGCGGTCGATTCGGTCATGGCGGGAGTCCGCTTGCTCGGGCTTTCGTTATAGTCGCGGGCGTCCGACTGGCCTTGATGTGGATCAAGGTGGCATCGCATGACATCGCGACCATGGCCACACCCACCAGAGGGACCCACCGTGGCCGCGGCGCAGCACGACGACCGTTCCGGAAGGAACCCGCCCGAACGGCGCGGGCTCGACGACGCTGAAGCACGCCGTCTCCTCGCGCAGGACGGCCCGAACGACCTTCCAGAAGGCGCCGGAGGTCGCTGTTCCGCCGTGCTGCTCGGCATCGTCGGGGAGCCGATGTTCCTTCTGCTGATCCTCGCCGCGACCGTGTACGCCTGGCTCGGCGACGCCGCGGAAGCCATTTTCCTGGGCGCATCGGTCGCGCTGGTTGTCGCGATCTCCGCGGTGCAGGAGTGGCGAGCACGCAGTGCGCTGGCCGCACTCAGGCGGCTCGCCGCACCATCGGCAAGGGTGCTCCGCTCCGGCGTGCTGCGGACGATCCCGGCTCGCGAGGTCGTCCGTGGCGATGTTCTCCTGCTCTCCGAAGGCGAACGCGTGATCGCTGACGGCGCTCTCCTCGAGGGGCACGTGTTGGTCGACGAATCGCTGCTGACGGGTGAATCGATCCCCGTCGAACACGAACCCGGTCAGCGAGGGCCGCCGCTTCGCGCTGGCACGCTCGTCCTGGCAGGCAGCGGCTGGATGGAGACCACGGCGACCGGAACGCGGACGATGCTCGGCGGCATCGGCACCTCGCTCGCAGACGCGCGTACCGTCGCGTCCGCGCTGCAGCGTGCCGCCAGCCGGATCGTCCGGTTCTTCGCCATCATCGCGCTGTTTCTCGCCGCCGGCGTCGCCGTCGGGTCGTGGTGGTGGGCTGGGCGTCCGCCCTCCGAGGCCGCGCTCTCGGGAATCGCGCTGGCCATGGCGATGCTGCCTGAGGAGATCCCCGTGATCCTCGTCGTGTTCTACGCGCTCGGGGCACACCGTATCGCGCGTCGGGCGGTCCTCACGAGACGATTGGCGGCCGTGGAGACCCTGGGCGCCATCTCGCTGCTGGCAGTGGACAAAACCGGGACGCTGACCTGCAACCGGATGTCGGTCGTCGCCGTCGCCAGCGCGGACGGTGTGGTGAATGCGACAGGCGCGGCGCCACGCGATCTTGTCGCCACGCTGATCGATGCGACTCCACCGCGATCGATCGACCCCACCGACGAGGCTATCGCCCGGTTCGCGCGCGACCGCCTCGATCGGCAGGGCACCGCCGTGCCGGCGCACGCTCCGGCGCGAGAGTTCCCGGTCGCGGAACACCGTCCGTTCACCGCGCGCGTCTTCGGCGTCCCCGGTGGCGGTCGCTGGACGTCCGTGGTGAAGGGTGCCCCCGAAGCGGTGCTCCGCCTTTGCGATGCCGACGAGCACCACCGGGACCGCATCGGCGAACTCGCCGCGTCCATGGCGTCGCGCGGCCAGCGCGTGCTGGCGGTCGCCACGGCAACGGTATGCTCGCCGCGCCTGCCGGACGACCCGTCCGTGGCGACATACCGCCTGGCGGGCCTCGTCGCGCTCGCCGATCCCCTCCGCGACGAAGTCCCTTCGGCGATCCGCGAATGCGCCCAGGCCGGAATCCGCGTGGTGATGCTGACGGGCGACCACGCGGCTACCGCCTGCTCGATCGCGGCGCAGGCGGGGCTGCGGCCGGGCAGCATCCTGACCGGCGACGACATCGATGCGATGGACGACGCGCAACTGGCGCGACGCATGCGCGACGTGGACGTGTGCGCGCGTGTCCGGCCGACGCAGAAGCTACGCCTTGTCAGGGCGTTGCAGCGTGCAGGCCATGTCGTCGGGATGACGGGCGACGGCGTGAACGATGCACCTGCGTTGCGCGCCGCCGATGTCGGTATCGCGATGGGCCGTCGCGGAAGCGATGTCGCACGCGACGCGGCGGACATCGTCCTTCTCGACGACCGCTTCGCGGCGCTGGTCGAGGGTATCCGCTCCGGCCGGCGGATCTTCGACAACGTGCGGCACGCCATGCGCTTCGTGGCCGCGGCGCACGTGCCCGTTCTCGCCCTCACCGTCGTGCCCTTGATCCTGCGCTGGCCTCCCTTGCTCCTTCCCGTACAGATCGCGCTGCTCGAAATGGTCATCGATCCGGCGTGTTCCGTCGTGTTCGAGGCGATGCCCGAACGCGCCGGCATCATGCGACGGCCGCCACGCCGCGCCTCCGACTCGCCGTTCGGCTGGCGCAATGTTTCCACCGGCATGCTCCAGGGCGTGGGCGCTTCCGCCGCGCTGGTGGCCGGCCATGGCATGGCCCTCGCCGCTGGCGTGGCGCCTTCCACCGCCGCGCTTTCGTCGTTCCTCGGCATTCTCGCCGTCACGTTGCTTCTCGTGATGGCCGGTGCCCGTGTCCGGCACCCTTCGCGTTCGCCATGGCTCGCCGTTCTGGCACTGGTCACGGGACTTATCGGCGCGGCGGTCTGCGGCATTCCGTCCTTGCGCGCCCTGCTCGGCTTCGGTCCACCGACGCTCGCCACGGTCGCGCAGGTCGGCGGCGTCCTCACCCTCACAGCCGGCTGGCTCGTGGCGATGCACCGTGTCGTCGCGCTCGCCTTCGGCACCGCGCCGGCCCGGAACCATACGGGCTACGCGACGGTCGCCGGCTTCCATCGGAACGAAAGGAGACCTCGCCATGAAGATCCTGATTGCTGTCGACGGTAGTCCATACGGCGCGCGCGCCTTGCGGTTCGTGCTCCGCCAATGGGCAACATCCAGGAACGCGGCCGATCTCACTTTGCTGTATGTCGACCCCCCTCTCAGTGCGCACGTGAGCGGTTACCTCGACGCCGTGGCGGTGGCGCAGTTCCACGCGCACAACTACGCGCACGCCATGCGTGGCGTGCGGAGGCTGCTCGCCCGGGAGCGCCGGGCCCATGAAGAAGCCATGCTCGTCGGGGATCCGCCCGTGGAGATCGTGCAGTTCGCCCGCAAGGGACGCTTCGACCTCGTGGCCATGGGGTCGCATGGACGTGGCGCGGTCGGCAGCGTGCTGCTCGGCTCCGTCGTGCTCAAGGTGCTCTCACATTCGCGCGTTCCCGTCCTGGTGGTTCGCTAGTCGCTTGATCCACGTCAATAGGCCAGGCCGGGCGCCGAGAGACGATCGGTCCAGACCGACGAGGGCCTCTTCATGTTCAAGCACCTGCTCGTGGCGACCGATGGCTCGTCCGTCGCCGCCATCGCCATACGTACCGCGATGGGCCTTGCGAAGGCGTGCGGCGCATCCGTCACGGCCGTGCACGTCATCGAGCCATTCCGTGCGACCACCTACGGCGAGATGATGCTCCCCGGTTGTGAAACGACGTACCTCGATACCGCACGCAACGACGCGGCGCGTTACCTGCTCGACGTCGAGCGTGCCGCCGCGGCTGCCGGCGTGACCTGCCACACGTTCTGCGAGATCGGTGCGCCGATCCATTGCACGATCGAGGAGGTCGCGAGAGCTCGCGGGTGCGACCTCCTCGTCGTCGGGTCGCATGGCCGACGTGGCCTGCAACGCCTGCTTCTCGGCAGCGAGACGCAGAAGATCCTCCTGACCACCCAGCTTCCCGTCCTCGTCTGTCGCGCCCCACATGTCGCCCACTGAGGCTCCCCATGACCAAGCAGACCTCCGCACCCAGTCCGTCGCTCACCGGCATGGACACATGCCTCCAGCCCGTCGGCGATGTGCTGGCGATCGTCGGCGCGCCGCGCGATGCCGCGTCATTCGTCGCCAGCCGCCTGGCGGCGCGCAACAAGGGCTCCGTGACCGGACTGGTCGTGTCGCCGGCTTTCCTCGGCGCTCACGAGCCGAGCCATGACGCCACCATCTTCTCGCTGCTCGACCGGCCGCCCGAAGCCGTGCACGCACGTGATCTCGAGCCCGGGGGCGATGGCGACTGCTTTCTCCAGCTCGCCCGCACGGTCGGCACGTCGTCGGCACGATGGACGACGGCGGAGGTGGACGTCGCACGGCGTCTCGCTTCACTGGCCGCCTGGCATGACCTCATCGTCGTGCAGCGGCCTGGCGATCCGCATCTGAAGCCGCTCGATGGCCTCAGCCACCTGGTACGGCTCGGCGTTCCCTGTCTCATCCTGCCGACCGTATGCGCGCCGTCCGGTGTCTTCGACCGCGTCGTCGTCGCATGGGACGGCAGTCAGCCCGCCACGCGTTCGGTGCGCGCGGCACTCCCGTTCCTCTCCGCCGCCAGGGAGGTCCTGCTACTCGTCGGCGGCATGGAGAAGGCGCCCGACGATCTGCCGGTCTTCGACCCGATGGCCTTCCTGACGGGTCACGGCATCGAGACGACACGCGGCCGCCTCAGCGCGGCGCCGGCGGTCGCCGGCACCGCCCTGCTGGATCGGTGCCGCCGTTTCAAGGCCGACCTCCTGGTGATGGGTGCCTATGGCCATGCGCCGCTGCGCGAGCGCTTGTTCGGCGGCGCGACCCGTCACGTCCTGGAGCACGGGTCGATCGCCACCTTTCTCTGTCACTGACACTCACGCCAGACGGCACGCCGTATCGAACGAGGGACAGACCACGGACACGCCGCGGTGGCGTAGCGTATCGCGCATCGCGGCCATGCCGCGCGTCGCCTCGCCATGGACGAGGAACACCCGCTGGCGGCGTGCGTCGCCCAGCCACGCCAGCAACTCGGGCGCGTCCGCATGCGCGGAGAATCCGTTGATCGTCCAGACCTTCGCCCGGACTGGAATGTCGTGGCGTCCGATGCGTACGCTCGTGCGGCCGTCGACGATCTCGCGCGCCAGCGTGCCTTCGGCGGCGTAGCCGACGAACACCACGGACGAACGGCTACGCGTGAGATTGTGGCGCAGGTGATGACGAACGCGGCCGCCGGTACACATGCCCGAACCGGCGAGGATGATCGCGCCACCCTCGATGTTGTTGATGGCCATCGATTCCTCGACGCTGCGGGTGAAGTGCAGGTGCGGCGTGGCGAAGGGGTCCTCGCGCCGCAGTTCGTCGCGGAAGCGGTCGCTGAACATTTCCCCGTGCCGGCGAAACACCTCGGTGGCCGAAATCGCCATCGGCGAGTCGAGGAACACGGAAAGCGTGGACGGTAACATGCCGCCCCGCACGCCGCGGTGCAGGCAATAGAGGATCTCCTGCGCGCGCTCGAGCGCGAACGTCGGAATGACCACGTTGCCTCGGGCGGCCAGGGTGTGCGCGACGGCTCCGTAGAACTCCGCCCGCGTCGCTTCGAACGAACGGTGTGGCCGATCGCCGTATGTCGTCTCCATGACCACCACGTCGGCATCCGGCGCGGGCCGCGGCTCGCGAAGGATGCCTGATCCGTGGTGACCGAGGTCGCCGGAGAAGACCATGCGCCGCTGGCTTTTACCGTCGTCGAGATCGAGCACGATCGAGGCCGAACCGAGAATGTGGCCCGCGTCGACGAACGTCGCGCGGATGCCGGGTGCGACCTCGATCGCCTCGTCGTAGGTGGCGACGCGGTCGAACGACTCCAGGGCGCGGAACGCGTCGGCCAGATCGGAGACCGGCCTCGCCGACGATCCGTGGGCGGCGGCGCGCCGCGCTTCTTCCTCCTGCAGCGAAGCCGCGTCGAGCAGCACGATACGGGCGAGTTCACGCGTCGCGGAGGTGGTATACACCGAACCCGTGAATCCGTCGCGCACCAGCTTGGGCAGACGGCCGCAGTGGTCGAGGTGTGCATGCGTCAGCAGCACGGCGTCGATGCTCCGCGGCTCGAATCCGAAGCCGCGAGCGTTCGCATCCATGGCGTCCGGTCCGCCCTGGAACAGGCCGCAGTCTATGAGCACCCGGCTCTCGCCACATTCGACGAGATGGCACGATCCCGTCACGCCAAGCGCGGCGCCGTGGCACGCGTACACGATCATGCGACGTTCTCCTTGGACGGCCGGCCATCGCCGGCCAGGCGCGTGTACCGTGTTCGCGGCCTCAGAGCCTCAGCGAATGCATCACCAGCGTCGCATCTTCGGGGTCGCGCATGCGCGTGAATCCCAGATAGCGCGCGAGCTCTTCCATCTCGCCATTCTCGGCGAGGTCGATGGAGTACATCGTCTTGAATCCCTTGCTGCGCGCGACGGAGATGAGATGGCGCATCAGCGCGACGGCGAGACCTCGGTGGCGCCAGTCGTCCGCGACGGTGACCGCGCACTCGCATCGCGTCCCGTCGTCGGATGCCGCGTAGCGGCTGACGCCGACCTCACGGAGTTCACCGTCGTCATGCACGAGTGCGACGAAGGCCATCGCGTGCACGTAGTCGACTTCCATGAGGTTGTCGAGAAGTTCCTTCGAAGCTTCGCGCAGTTCGCCGAGGAAACGGCAACGTTTCGCTTCCGGCGACAAGCGGCGTATGAACGCCGCCTCGCGCTCGCGATCTTCCGGCTGCAGCGGACGGATGAGTACGTGACTGCCGTCCAGCAGCGTCTCGATCCAGTGATCGCCGTTGATCGAGGCGAAGGCGGGCGGCTTGTCCGTGGTTGCGGCGCTGGTGTTTGACATCGCGTTCTCCGGGAGTGTTCGGGAGGGCCTGCGCGGGCGATCAGTGCGAGAAGAACAGCGGGACGGGCGAGTCGTGGAACAATGCGCGCGTGGTACCGCCCACGACCCATTCGCGCAGGCGACTGTGCCCGTAGCCACCCGCGACGATCAGATGCGCGCGCGAGCGGCTCGCGCGATCGAGGATGACGCGGCTCACGTGCCGTCCCCTCGACTTTTCGACATGAAGCCGTGTATTCACGCCGTGGCGCTTCAGGTGCGCTGCGAGCGTGTCGCCGAAAGCGCCCGCTTCTTCGAGCTGGCTCGCGACAGGGTCGACCATGACGACGTCGACGCTCTCGGCCGTTCTCAACAGCGGCAGCGCATCGTGTACCGCGCGCGCCGACTCCGACGTATCGGCCCACGCGATGGTCACGTGCCGCGGCGGCAAGCACGGCGTGTCGAGCTCCGCCGGCACCACGATGACGGGGCGCCCCGACTCCAGCAGCAGACCCGCGAACTGCGCGTGGACGCGGGCGGTGGACGCGGGGGCGTTCACCGGCCGGGCGAGGACACTGATGTCGGTGCGACGCGCCGCGGCCGCGAGGACGCTGGTCGGCGACTCGTAGAATGCCTCGAGAACCTGCACTCGGCCCTGCACGCCCAGCGTCGGCAGCCGCCGTTCCAGTTCGGTCGTATGCTTCGCCGCCGCGGCGCGGAGCTCCGAGTACCGTTCTGTCAATGATGGGTCGGGGATGAGTGCCCACGCGTCAACGGCCGGCAGCGGCATCGGCAGAACCTGAAGGACGTCCAGTTCGGCACCGTGGTTCCTGGCGAGCGCCGCGGCCGCCGCCAGTGCGGCGCCATCGGCGGGCATGTCCATGACGGCGACGGCTATGTCGCGGTATGCGGGCTGACCCAGCGCGGGTGCGGTGGATGGCTTGCTTGCGGTGGTCGTGGACATGGTGATCTCGTCTCCGTCGGTGGGCCATATGCTTCGACGACTGGAGTGTCCCCGGGAGGGCA
>Ga0006562J51391_1012603_pt1 | contig 12638 bp, 8 predicted proteins | sample Ararhi6_input_d2_FD_51391 | JGI IMG/M metagenome (IMG submission 51391) | reverse complement strand
AGACGCGCGCGCATCTCGGGCGATCCGGTCAACAACACCGCGCGCCGCCGCAGCGCGACGGAGGCCTCGATGCTTTCCCGCAGGAACGACGCCCCGGCGTGCACCGCGGCCGAGCCCAGCGTGTAGACGATCGGCGCGTCGCCCGCGTCGAGGAACGCGGCGAGTTCCGGCGCGAGCCGGTCGCCGCCGGGCGCGTAACGGCACTGCCCGGTGATACGCGTTCGCGCCGGCGCATCCGGCGGGGGCTCGCCGAGCAGCGGGGAGTACATCGCGAGGACGCCGTCGCGCGCGTGCTGTCCCTGATGGAACGGATCGCCCCACGGAGAAACCGGCGGCAGTCCCAACGACACCCTGAAATCGCGTACCGGGCGCGTCCATGGCGCCGTGACGGTGCGCGCGAGGCGGCCCAGCCATCCGCCGCGCCGTGGCGAACCGCGCAGGAACGTGTCGAGCCACGCGTAACCCGTCGCAGGCGGGTCCCATGCGGAAAGGAAGACGGCCGGCGACAGCACGGCCGAGAGCCATGCGAGCCGCCCCGTCTCGCCGATGATCTGCCCGGCGAACGCCAGCGTCGTCGTGACGATCGCATCGGCCTCCGCGCAGACGGGAGCGAGCGCGGCGTAACTCGCCGCGACGTCCGCCGCGGCTAGATCGCGCACGACGAAACGCGGTCCGCGCAGGGGATGGAACGCGCGGGCCGCGAAGGCCGCCTTGTCCTCGGGTTCCGCGATCCCGCTCGCAAGCAGGAAGGCGAGTCCCGCCGCCGCGACGGCCTCCCGGTGGATCGCATGCGCGGCGACCGTGACCCGGTGCCCGCGCGCGACCAGCTCGCGCCCGACGGCCAGGAACGGAAACAGGTCGCCCTGCGACCCGACCGTGGCCATCACGATGTGTCGTCCCGCCATGCCTCGCTCCTTTGCCGACCGGGGCATTCTCGCGGCTATCGCGTGCACGGCGCGCGCGCATTGACTTGCCGGCCGTCGACGACTACCTTGCCGGCTGCCAGCGGTCTTTATCTCGATATTCGAATAGAGAGATAAAGCTAAGAGGGAAGCCGGTGCGATTCCGGCGCTGCCCCGCAGCGGTATGTGGAGACGAACCCGTCACAGGCACTGGATCGATGGCGATCCGGGAAGCGACGGGCGAGGCGACGCCCCACGGCGTCACATCCACGAGCCCGAAGACCTGCCGCCGGCCGGAGCGCATGCGTCGTCATGGACGCGTCCGTTCCGTCCGACCTGGGTGCCGTCGAAGACGGGCGCCCGGTTCGCCCGCGGGGGCGAAGGTCGACGGCCATCCCTCATGACGCGGCCCACCGGCACGCATCGCGCGCGGGTGGACGGCGGTGCGTGGGCGGCCGCCCTTCCCTCCTCTTTTCCCCGAAGAGGATCCATGCATCCCACACGTCACCTACCCCGGATTTCCCCGCATCGGCCGACGCCGCGAATTGAAGCGCGCGCTCGAAGGCCACTGGAAGGGCGAAATTTCCGCCGATGAACTGCAATCCGTGGCGCGCGAACTGCGCCTGCGGCATTGGTCGCTCGCTCGCGAGGCGGGCGCCGATAGCGTGCCGGTGAACGACTTCTCGCTCTACGACCACGTGCTCGACGCCGCCGTGACGGTCGACGCCATTCCGCCGCGCTACCGGCGGTTGCAGGAGCAGGATCCGCTGGCGGGCTACTTCGCCATGGCGCGCGGACACCAGGACGATACGTTCGACCTGCATGCGCTCGAGATGACGAAGTGGTTCGACACCAACTACCACTACATCGTGCCGGAGCTGTCCGCGGAACAGACGTTCCGCGCCCGGCCGGCCAAGGCGGTCGCCGAATTCCGCGAGGCCATGGCCGCGGGGCACGTGGCGCGCCCGGTGCTGCTGGGACCGGTCACGTTCCTTCGTTTGTCCAAGACCGTGGACGGCAGCGATCCGCTCGCCCTCCTCGACGCGCTGCTGCCCGCGTGGATCGACGTGCTTCACGCGCTGGCCGACGCCGGGGCGGACTGGGTGCAGGTCGACGAGCCCGCGCTCGTCCTCGATATCGACGAACCGACGCGCGAGGCTTACCTCCACGCGTATGCGCGCATCGCGGAACGCTCGCGCGTTCGCATCCTCCTCGCCACGTATTTCGGCGACCTCGGCGACAACGTCGACCTCGCCGCCTCGCTGCCGGTCGCGGGCATCCATGTCGACCTCGTCCGCGGTGCCGCGTCGGTCGATGCGTTGATCGACGCGTTGCCCCGCGACACCGTGCTTTCCGCCGGCATCCTCGACGGACGCAACATCTGGCTCAGCGCGCCCGAGGCTGTCCTGCCCCGCGTCGTGGCACTGCGCGATCGCCTCGGCGACGAACGTCTCTGGCTCTCGACATCGTGCTCGCTGTTGCACGTTCCGATCGATGCGTCGGAAGAGAAGCGGCTGCCCGGCGACATCGGTGCGTGGCTGTCGTTCGCGCGGCAGAAGATCAGCGAGTTGCGTCGTTACGCCGACGCCGTCGCCGGATCGGCCGGCGCGCGCGACGTGCTACACCGGCAGCAGGCGATCGTGGCGCGGCGCCTCGCGTCGCCGGACGTCGTGCGCGCCGATGTGCGTGCGCGTGTCCGTGGCCTCACGCCTCAGTTCACGCAGCGACGTTCGGCCTATGCCTTCCGCGCCGCGGTCCAGCGGGAGCGATTCGCCCTGCCCGACCTGCCGACGACGACGATCGGCTCCTTTCCGCAGACCGCCGAATTGCGCAACGCCCGCGCCGCGCACCGCGCCGGCAGGCTCGACGACGCGTCGTACGCCGAGGTGCTGCGCGACGAAGTACGTCGCGCCGTGCGCTTCCAGGAAGAAGCCGGCATCGACGTGCTCGTGCATGGCGAGCCCGAGCGCAACGACATGGTCGAATACTTCGGCGAGCAGCTGGCGGGCTTCGCGTTCACGTCGCTGGGCTGGGTGCAGAGCTACGGCTCGCGCTGCGTGAAGCCGCCGGTCATCTACGGCGATGTCGCCCGTCCCGCGCCCATGACCGTGGCGTGGTCCGCGTACGCCCAGTCGCTCACCGACCGGCCGATGAAGGGGATGCTCACGGGCCCTGTGACGATGCTGCAGTGGTCGTTCGTGCGGGACGACCTGCCGCGCGACGAGGTCTGCCGACAGATCGCCCTCGCGCTGCGCGACGAGGTGCACGACCTGGAAAAGGCGGGCATCGGCATCGTGCAGATCGACGAGCCGGCGTTGCGCGAAGGCCTGCCGCTGCGACGCGCGGCGTGGTCGGCCTACCTCGCCTGGGCGGTGGACGCTTTCCGCATCACGGCGGGCGGCGTCAGCGACGGCACGCAGGTCCACACCCATATGTGCTACTCGGAGTTCAACGACATCATCGAGGCGGTCGCCGCGATGGACGCGGACGTGATCTCGATCGAGACGAGCCGCTCGCGGATGGAGCTGCTCGAGGCCTTCACGACCTTCCGCTACCCGAACGGGATCGGCCCCGGCGTCTACGACATCCACTCCCCGCGCGTCCCGGCGGAGGCCGAAATGGCCGACCTCGTTGCCAGGGCGCTCCAGGTCCTGCGCCCCGACCAGCTCTGGATCAACCCGGACTGCGGCCTGAAGACCCGCGGCTGGCCAGAGGTCGCCGAGGCGCTGAAAGGCATGGTGACGGTGGCCCGGGCGGCAAGGGAGCGCCTGGCGGCCACGATGTAGCTTCGTACCCCTGTAGGAGCGGACCTGGCCGCGACAGCCGTTCGCGTCAGTCCCGGAGTTCGCGCGCCAGCTCCAGGACCGCGGCGAAAGACTGTCGCGGCCAGGTCCGCTCCCACGGGTCCGCTCCCACGGCGGCGCGCCCTGAACATCCATGCAACCGTCACCCCGCGGGGGTACCCTTCCCCCTGCAATCCGGACCGGGGGCGTGTATCATGGCGCGCCCCATTTATCTCTTTATCCGTAAAGAAGGATATATCCCAGCGATGAGCAACTACCTCTTCACCTCCGAGTCGGTCTCCGAAGGCCATCCGGACAAGATCGCCGACCAGATCTCGGATGCGGTCCTCGACGCGATCCTTGCCCAGGACCCGCGCGCGCGCGTGGCGTGCGAGACGCTGGTGAAGACCGGCGTCGCCATCGTCGCGGGCGAGATCACCACCAGCGCGTGGATCGACCTCGAAGCGCTCACCCGCAAGGTCATCCTCGACATCGGCTACGACAGCTCGGAAGTCGGCTTCGACGGCGAGACCTGCGGCGTGCTGAACCTCATCGGCAAGCAGTCGCCGGACATCAACCAGGGCGTCGACCGCAAGAAGCCGGAAGAACAGGGCGCGGGCGACCAGGGCCTGATGTTCGGTTACGCGACGAACGAGACCAGCGAATACATGCCGGCCGCGATCCACTACGCGCACCGCCTCGTCGAGCAGCAGACCAAGGTCCGCAAGAAGAAGAACTCGCCGCTGCCGTGGCTGCGCCCGGACGCGAAGAGCCAGGTCACCCTGCGCTACGAGAACGGCGAGGCCGTCGCCATCGACGCCGTCGTGCTCTCCACGCAGCACGATCCGGACGTCAAGCAGAAGGACCTCATCGAAGGCGTGCGCGAGCTGATCCTGAAGCCCGTGCTGCCGGCGAAGCTCCTGCACAAGGGCACGAAGTTCCACATCAACCCGACCGGCAAGTTCGTCATCGGTGGCCCGGTGGGCGACTGCGGCCTGACCGGCCGCAAGATCATCGTCGACACCTACGGCGGCTGGGCCCGTCACGGTGGTGGCGCGTTCTCGGGCAAGGATCCGTCGAAGGTCGACCGTTCGGCCGCCTACGCCGCGCGTTACGTCGCCAAGAACATCGTCGCGGCCGGCCTCGCCGACCGTTGCGAGATCCAGGTCAGCTACGCCATCGGCGTCGCCGAGCCCACCTCGATCTCCGTGACCACGTTCGGCACCGGCAAGATCTCCGACGAGAAGATCGAGAAGCTGATCCGCAAGCACTTCGACCTGCGCCCGTACGGCATCATCAAGATGCTCGACCTGGTGCACCCGATGTACCAGCCGACCGCCTCGAACGGTCACTTCGGCCGCAAGCCCTACGAGATCACCGACAAGAACGGCAACACGTTCACGGCGTTCTCGTGGGAGAAGACCGACAAGGCCGAAATCCTGCGCGATGCCGCGGGCCTCGGCGCGACGGTCGCGCGCCGGAAGTAAGCGACGCTTCAAGCCGTACGAAAGGGCGCCTCCGGGCGCCCTTTTTTGGCCTGTGGGCCTCACGGCGGTTTCATGGGCGGGGTGCGACATAAGGGCCTTCGTCACCGGAGACCCAACCCATGATCCGCATCCTGTCCACCGCCCTCCTCGCCACCGCTCTGTCGTTCGCCGCGCAGGCCCAGGACAAGGATTCCCAGGGCGGGACGGCGACCGACGCCGGATTCTACAAGAACGCCTCCGCCGCGGGCGTGACCGAGGTGGCCGCGAGCGAGATCGCGCTCAAGCAGTCCACGTCGAAGGCGGTCAAGAGCTTCGCGCAGACCATGGTCACGGACCATACGAAGGCGAACGACGAGCTGAAGGAACTGAAGTCCGGCGACAAGGGCTACTCGATCGCGCACGAGCCGACCCCGGAGGGTTCGAAGATGATCGACGCCCTGTCGCGGCTGAACGGTGCCGACTTCGACCGCGAATACCGCAAGATGATGATCGCCGACCACGAGGAGGCGGTGGCCATGTTCGAGGTCGAGATCGAGAAGGGCTCGAGCCCCGAGCTGAAGGCGTTCGCTAAGAAGACCCTGCCGACCCTGAAGCACCACCTGCAGGAAGCGAAGGCGCTGCCGCAGAAGTGAAGCGATGAGGGGATCGTGCGCTGCGATCGCCGATGCGATCGGCTCCCACCCCTTCGGTCGGCGGCCTGCTACCGGAGGGTGGGAGCCGATCGTATCGGCGATTGAAGCTTGCGGAAGAATCAGGCGTTGCGATTCGACCCGGAGAGCACGTCGACCCACACGGCCAGCACCAGGATCACGCCCTTGATGATCAGCTGCCAGGAATTGTCGACGTCCATCAGCTGCATGCCGCTGTCGAGGCTGGCCATGACCAGCGCGCCGATGAGCGCGCCGTAGACCGTGCCCGAACCGCCGCGCATCGACGTGCCGCCGATGAAGCAGGCGGAGATCGCGTCGAGCTCGGCGCCCGTGCCGGCGGACGGCGAGCCCGAACCGGTGCGGGCCACGGTGATGATGCCCGCGAACGCGCACATCAGGCCCATGATCGCGAAGACCACGAGCTTCACGCGGGCGACGTTCACGCCGGACAGGCGCGTGGCTTCCATGTTGCCGCCCACGGCGTAGATGTGGCGGCCGAAGACGGTCTGCGTCGACACGTAAGTGAACACGGCCAGCAGCGCCAGCAGGATCATCACCGGGATGGGGATGCCGTTGGCGTCGTTGAGCACGCGTACGAAGCCGAAGATGAAGGCGCCGATCGCGACGAGCCGCGCGACGTCGATCCAGGTGGCGGCCTGCTGCAATCCCAGCGACGCACGGCGCATGCGACGGCGGACCGTCAGCGCGACCATGGCGAGGAAGATGAAGGCGCCGATCCACACCGACAGGACCGGCGGAACGAAGCCCTGACCGAGCGCGATGAGGTCGTCCGGCGCGGGAGCGATCGTGGAACTGCCGGTCAGATAGAGCACGAGGCCGCGGAACGCCAGCATGCCGCCCAGGCCGACGATGAACGACGGGACGCGCATCTTCGTCACGACGAAGCCGTTCAACGCGCCGATGACCAGGCCCAGCGCGAGCACAGCGGCGATGGACGGCCAGGTGCCCCAGCCCATGTTCACGGTGAGGATGGCGACGACGCCGCCGAGCAGCCCGAGCTGCGAGCCGATCGACAGGTCGATCTCGCCGGCGATGATGATGAACACCATGCCACAGGCGAGCATGCCCGTGATCGCCATCTGCCGGAACAGGTTGGACAGGTTGCCAGGCGTCACGAAGGCCTGGTCGGTCTTGATGTGGAAGAAGAGCCAGATCAGCGCGACCGCGATGAGCAGCGCGAGGATCTTGTAGCGGACGAACAGTTGCTGGACTTTCTGGGCCTGCATGGAAGGCTTCCTGGTAACGCGAATGGGGTCAGGCGGCGTGTGCCGGCCCTTCGGCGGCATGGGAGATGGCGGCGGCGAGCACCTGCTCGGAGGTCAGGCCGACGTTCGGGAAGTTGCCGCGAAGCTTGCCCTCGCCCACCACGAGCACGCGATCGCTCACGCCGAGCACCTCGGGCATCTCGGACGAGACCATGATGATCGCGACGCCGCGTGCGGCGAGTTCGAACATCAGCTTGTAGATGTCGTACTTGGAACCGACATCCACGCCGCGCGTGGGCTCGTCGAGGATCAGCACCTTGGGCTCGGGCAGCAGCATCTTGGTCAGGACGGCCTTCTGCTGGTTGCCGCCGGACAGGCCGACGATCGCCAGTTCGGGACTCGCCGTCTTCACACGCAGCCGTTTGATCTCGGCATCGACCACCTGCATTTCCGCCTGCCGGTCGATCTGGCCGGCACGGGCGAAATGCGACAGCGTGGCGAGGGTGATGTTGTCGCCCACCCCCAGCAGCGGGACGATGCCCTGGCGCTTGCGGTCCTCGGGAACGAGCGACAGGCCCGCCTTGATCGCCTGTTCGGGGCTGCGCACCTTGACCGGCTTGCCCTCGATGACGACCTCGGCCTCATAGCGGCCCGGATAGGCGCCGAAGATCGCGGAAACGAGTTCCGTGCGACCGGCACCGACCAGTCCGGCGATGCCGACGATCTCGCCGCGGCGCACCTCGAACGAGATGTCGTCGACGCGCTTGCGGTTCGGGTTGGCCACGTCCCAGCAGGTGACATGACGGGCCTCGAAGATCACCTCGCCGATGTCGTGCTCCACCTTCGGGAACAGGTTTTCGATGTCGCGGCCGACCATCGCCGTGATGATCGAGTGCGTGGTCATCTCGCTCATCGGCTTCGTCACGATGTGCTTGCCGTCGCGGATGACGGTGACCGTGTCGCAGACGCGCGCCACCTCGTCGAGCTTGTGCGAGATGTACACGCACGCGACGCCGTCGCGCTTGAGATCCTCGATGATCGACAGCAGCGTGTCGGTCTCGGCGGAGGTCAGCGACGACGAGGGCTCGTCGAGGATGAGCAGGCGCGCGTTCTTCGCGAGCGCCTTGGCGATCTCGAAGAGCTGCTGGTAGCCGCCGCCGTAGTTCATCACCGGGGCGGCCACGTTGACGTCCTTCAGCTTCAGCCGCGCGAGCAGCGCCTCGGCCTGAGCGTACATGGCGTCGTAATCCATGACGCCGCCGAACTTGCGGATCTCGTTGCCGAGGAAGATGTTCTCCGCCACCGACAACTGCGGCACCAGCATGAGTTCCTGGTGGATGATGACGATGCCGGCCTCTTCACTGTCGCGCACGGAGTACGCCTTGAGCGGCTTGCCGTCGAACAGGATCTCGCCTTCCCAGGTGCCGTACGGGTACACGCCGGAGAGCACTTTCATCAGGGTCGACTTGCCGGCGCCGTTCTCGCCGCACAGGCCGACGCATTCGCCCGGCCGTACGGCCAGGTCGATGCCATTGAGCGCGCGCACGCCGGAGAACTCCTTGACGATCTGGCGCATCTCGAACAGGTATTCGCTCACCGCGTTCTTCCTTCTTTCACGAGCGACGCCCCGCAAAATGCGGGGCGCCGCCGGTATCGCCTGACTTACGGGCCAACCTGCGCCTGGGTGTAGAAGCCGTCCTTCACCACGAGGTCGACGTTCGCCTTGGTCAGTTCGGTCGGGGTCAGGAGGATGGTATCGACATCCTTCTTGCCGTTGTTCATCTTCGAGGTGAACTTCGGCGTGCCGCCCTTGGCCAGGTCGACCGCGAGGTTCGCGGCGTCCGTCGCGATCGCCTTGATCGGCTTGTAGACGGTCATCGTCTGCGTGCCGGCCTTGATGCGCTTGATCGCGGCGAGGTCGGCATCCTGGCCCGACACGGCGACCTTGCCGGCGAGCTTCTGGCCGTTGAGCGCCGCGATCGCGCCGCCGGCGGTGCCGTCGTTCGAGGCGACGATGCCCTGGATGTTGTTCTTGTTGGCGGTCAGCGCGTTCTCGACGATGGTCTGCGCGTTCGTCGCGAGCCACTCGTTCGTCCACTGCTGGCCCACGATCTTCACCGCGCCGCTCTTGACCAGCGGATCGAGCACCTTCATCTGGCCCTCGCGGAGGATCTTGGCGTTGTTATCGGTGGGCGCGCCGCCGAGCAGGAAGTAGTTGCCCTTGCCGCCCGTCGCGTTGACGACGCCCTGCGCCTGCATCTGGCCGACCTTGTCGTTGTCGAACGAGATGTACGCGTCGACGTCGGCGTTGAGGATAAGGCGATCGTACGAGATCACCTTGATGCCGACCTTCTTCGCCTCGGCCACCACGGTGGTGAGCGTCTTGGCGTTGAACGGCACGATGACGATGACGTCCACCTTGCGCGAGATCAGGTTCTCGATCTGCTGGATCTGCTTCTGCTCGTTGGCGTCGGCGGACTGCACCGAGACCGTCGCGCCCTTCGCTTCGGCCGCGGCCTTGAAGTAGTCGCGATCGCGCGTCCAGCGTTCGACGCGCAGGTCGTCGATGGAGAAACCGATGACGGGCTTGTCCTTGCTCGCATGCGCCTGCGGCGTCGCGAATACGCCGGCGGCGATCATCGATACGGCAAGCACCGTGTGTAGGGCCTTCTGCTTCATGCTCGTCTCCATGGGTCTATGGAATCGCCCGTCAGTGCGGGCGGAAATCGTCGCCGGGAATGGCGTCGGCGTATAGCGGTTTCAGTCGTTCGTAGGATCGGCGGAACAAAGGGTGGCGCGTTTGCAGGAAATAAGCATGACGCGCTGCATCGGGCTCGCGCGCGGCGGTGATCGCGGGCATCGGGCACACGTCGTCGAGCGACGCGCCCGGTTCGACCGCCAGGCGCGCCAGCCGGGCGGCGCCGAGCGCCGGACCGACCTCTCCGCCGCTGCGCAGCACGAGGCGCTTGCCGAGGATGTCGGCCAGCATCTGCGTCCAGTAGGCGCTGCGCGAGCCACCGCCGATCACGGTGATCTCGTCGGCGACGAGGCCCGTCGACTCCACGGCCAGGAGGCCGTCGAGCAGGCCCAGCCCCACGCCTTCGAGCGTCGCGTTGGCGAGGTCCGCGCGATCGGTGTCGGGCCCCAGGTGCGTGAACGAACCACGGACGTGGGCGTCGTTGTGCGGCGTGCGTTCGCCCGTGAGGTAGGGCAGGAACAGCGGACCGTGTTTGGCGAGTCCCCGCGCTTCCGCCTCGGCGAGCAACGCTGGGACATCGGGCAACCCCGTGAGGCGCGCCGTGAAATCGAGGCAGGTCGCGGCGTTGAGCATCACCGACATCAGGTGCCAGGTGTCGGGCAGCGCATGGCAGAAACTGTGGACGGCCTGCTCGGGACTGGCCCGGAAGCCATCGGATACCGCGAAGTACACGCCCGACGTGCCGAGCGAAAGCATGGCCTGACCGTCGCGCACGATACCGACGCCCACCGCGCCCGCGGCGTTGTCGCCACCGCCGGCGGCGACGGGCACGGTATCCATGCCCCAGCGGTCCGCCAGTTCGCGACGCAGGCGGCCGGTCGGCTGGCTCCCTTCGAACACCTCGGGCATGTGCGAACGGTCGAGGCCCGTCGCCGCCAGCATGGCGTCGCTCCACTGCCGGCGCCGCACGTCGAGCCACAACGTGCCGGCCGCGTCGGAGGCGTCCGTCGCGTACTCGCCTGTGAGGCGAAGGCGCAGGTAATCCTTGGGCAGCAGCACTTTCGCCACGCGCGCGAAGACGTCGGGCTCGTGGCGGCGGACCCACGCGAGCTTCGGCGCGGTGAAGCCGGGCATCGCGAGGTTGCCGGTGATCTCGCGGAAACCCGGCACACGCTCGAGCTCGGCGCACTCGACGTCCGAGCGGCCGTCGTTCCAGAGAATCGCCGGGCGCAGGACGTTATCGGACGCGTCGAGCAGCGTCGCGCCGTGCATCTGCCCGGACAGGCCGATCGCCGCCACGCGGCGCGCATCGACGCCCTTGAGAACATCCGCAACGGCCGATTCGGTGGCCGCCCACCATGCCGCGGGATCCTGCTCGGACCAGCGCGGATGGGGGTGCGACACCTGCAACGGGCTGGAAGCGGTGGCGCGCACCGCTCCCGCCTCGTCCATGAGGACGGCTTTCACCGATGACGTGCCCAGGTCGATGCCGAGGTACATGCGTTCCTGCGCTTCCATGTCGGGTTCCATATCAACCGTAGATATAACGGTTCACGATGTTTTCGAGCAACTCCTGCTGCCCCGACACATGCTTCGGGTGGATGTCGCGCGCGACCGCATCGTCCGAAAGCGAAGCCAGCGTGAAACCGCCATCCAGGATCTTCTTGCCGAACGCATCGTCCCATCCGGCGTAACGCTTCGCCTTGAAGTCGGCCAGCGCGTCGCGCTCGATCATCTTCGCCGCGCGCTCCAGGCTCAGCGCCAGCGCGTCGATCGCGCCGATGTGGCCGTGGAAGAGATCTTCCGCCGCATGGCTCTGGCGGCGCACCTTCGTGTCGAAGTTGAAGCCACCGGTGGTGAAGCCGCCGGCCTTCAGGATCTCGTAGGTGACGAGCGTGAGTTCCTCGACGCTGTTCGGGAACTGGTCGGTGTCCCAGCCGTTCTGCGGATCGCCGCGGTTGGCGTCGATGGAGCCGAACACGCCGAGCGCGATCGACGTGGCGACCTCGTGGTGGAATGAGTGGCCGGCGAGCGTCGCGTGGTTCGCCTCGAGGTTCGTCTTCACCTCGTTCTCGAGGCCGAACTCCTTGAGGAAGCCGTACACGGTCGCCGTGTCGTAGTCGTACTGGTGCTTGGTCGGCTCCTGCGGCTTGGGTTCGATGAGGATCGTGCCCTTGAAGCCGATCTTGTGCTTGTGCTCGATCACCATCCGGAAGAAGCGGCCCATCTGCTCGCGCTCGCGCTTCAGGTCGGTGTTGAGCAGCGTGTCGTAGCCCTCGCGGCCGCCCCACAGCACGTAGTTGGCACCACCGAGGCGATGCGTCGCTTCCATGGCGTGGCGCACCTGCGTGGCCGCGTAAGCGAACACGTCGGGCTGCGGGCTGGTGGCGGCACCCGCGGCGTAGCGCGGATTGCTGAACAGGTTGGCGGTGCCCCAGAGCAGCTTCACGCCGGTCTCGGACTGCTTGCGCTCCAGCACGTCGACCATCGCCGCGAAGTTCTCGCGGTACTCGGCCAGGCCGTTACCTTCCGGCGCGACGTCGGTGTCGTGGAAGGTGTAGAACGGGGTGCCGAGACGGGTGAAGAAATCGAACGCGGCGTCGGCCTTCTCGCGCGCCTTCGCCATCGGCTCGCCGGCCTGCTGCCACGGGCGATCGAAGGTGCCGGCGCCGAACACGTCCGAGCCCGGCCACACGAAGGTGTGCCAGTAGCAGGTCGCGAGGCGCAGGTGGTCCGCCATGGTCTTGCCGAGCACGACCTTCTTCGGATCGTAGTGGCGGAAGGCGAGCGGGTTCTCGCTGCCGGTGCCCTCGTAACGGATCGGGGCGATGCTGGAAAAGTACGACATAACAATTCCTTGACGAACGTGGGGACGAATCCCGACGATCCTGA
>Ga0006562J51391_1022457_pt1 | contig 12640 bp, 12 predicted proteins | sample Ararhi6_input_d2_FD_51391 | JGI IMG/M metagenome (IMG submission 51391) | reverse complement strand
CACGAAGGTGTGGTCGGTGGTGACCTGCTTCAGCTCGCCGTCGCGGTAGAGGTAGATGCGGGAGTCGCCGATGTGGGCGAACGCGATCTGGTCGCCGACGCGCACCATCGCACTGACGGTGGTGCCCATCCCGGTGAGCTCGGGATGCTCGAACACGGTCTCGGCGAGGAGCGAGTTGGCGGCGATCAATGCGGACTGCAGGGCGAACTCGGCTTCGGAGGCGGAGGCGTACTCGCGGTCGGCCTCGCGGATGCGGGTGACCGCGATCGCCGAGGCGACGTCTCCGCCGGCGTGACCGCCCATGCCGTCGGCGACGACGAACAGGTCCCGGCCGGCGTAGCCCGAGTCCTGGTTGTTCGAGCGGATCTTCCCGACGTGGGAGAGGGCCGCCGCCTTGTTCGCCGCCACCGTCTACCGCCGCAGCTCGAACGTGGTCGTGCCGATCTTGATCGGCGTGTCGAGCGGGACCTGGGTCGGGACGGTCACCCGGCGGCCGTCGAGGAACGTGCCGTTGGTGGAGTCGAGATCCTGGATCATCCACTCGTCGTTCCAGAGGAGCAGGCGGGCGTGGTGGGTGGAGGTGTAGTCGTCGCGGATGACGAGGTTCGACTCGCCGGAGCGGCCGATGGTGATGGGATCGCGGCCGAGGGCGAGCTCGGTGCCGGCGCGCGGTCCGGAGGTGATGACGAGGCGGTGCGCGCTCTGGACACTGGCGTTCGTGTGGCCGCCCGCGCGGTTGGCGCCCGACGGCAGCGACGAGACCGGTGCCGACTTCATCACCGGTTCGGTCGGGCCGGCGGGCGCAGCGGCAGCGGGGGCGCTCGCCGCGGCTCCGGCCGGGAACGGCGAGGCGGGTGCGGGCTGAGCCGATTCGGGCAGCTTGCGGACACGCTGGCCGAACATGTCGCTGCGCAGTGCGTAGACGATGCCGAAGACGAAGAGCCAGAGGACCAGCAGGAAGCCGAACCGCAGCACCAGCAGGGTCAGCTCGCTCGGGTTCACGATGGGCTCCAGAAGTTGCCGACGTCGTGCCGCCGGGTGGCATCCTCCGCACGGCCACGGGGGGCGGGCGCCGCCTGGGGGAGGACACGGAACACGATGCGGGTGCGCCCGAGGGTCACGACGGATTCGGGCTCCAGGATCGCCTTGCGCAGGGGCTCTCCGTCGAGCTTGGTTCCGTTGGTCGAGCCGAGGTCCTCCACCTGGGCGCGGCGGCCATCCCACGTGATCATGACGTGGCGGCGGGAGATGCCGGCGTCGTCGACCGTGATGTCGGCGTCCGCCCCGCGCCCGACGACGGTGCGGGAGTGGGTGAGCGGGTAGTGCTTGCCGTTGATGTCGAGGACCGGGGTCCAGGCGACGTCGCCCTTCACGTTCTCGGACTCGACCTGGAGCATCCCGACCGACAGGTCCGGGTCTTCCGCGAGGTCGATGGAGATGCCGCCGGCGAACGCGTAGTGCTGGCTCGCCGCGTGCTTCTGGACGAAGTCGATCAGCTCGTCGGTGAGGGCGGCGCCCATCGATCGCATGCGCGCGTAGTCGGCGGACGACATCCGCAGCACGAAGCTGTTGGGGGCGAGGACGCGGTCGCGCGCGACCACGGCGGCCTTCGTGTCGAGTTCCTTGCGGAGCGCGCTGGTGAGCTCGACCGGCTGCAGCCCGGAGCGGAAGGTCTTCGCGAACGCGCCGTTGACGGCGCGCTCGAGCCCCCGCTCGAAGTTGTCCAGAATGCCCACAGTCTCCCGCTTCCGGCTCGATGACTACATGCATGTTAGTCGGAACCCTGGAAAAGGGACTGGCTATACGGTGAAGATCAGCCCTGCGGAGGACGCCCGGATTCGTGAACGATCCCGGCGTCGTGTTAGAGTTCCTGGGTTCGCGCGAGTGGCGGAATTGGCAGACGCGCTGGCTTCAGGTGCCAGTGCCCGCAAGGGCGTGGGGGTTCAAGTCCCCCCTCGCGCACGGACGTGAAAGGGCCGGATCGAGACATCGATCCGGCCCTTTCCGCATGTCCGGCAGGCATGCGCGAAACCGGTCAGCTTCGCGTTTCGGGCAGGATGTCCGCGAAGTGTGCGTGCAGCTGCGCGGCCACGTCGACNGTGTCGTGGTCGTAGAGCCACTGGTATTGCAGGCCGTCCCAGAGGGCGAGGAGCCACAGCGCTTCGTGGTCGGGATCGCGGTGAGGCGGGAGGACGCCGTCGTCCGCGGCGGCCCGGAGAAGGGTCGCGAAGCCGTCGAGCGCGACCGCGAAGCGGTGCTCGAAGTAGGCGTGCGCGTCGTGGGTTCGCGGTGTCGCCTCGGAGGAGATGACGGCGTAGAGCTCGATCAGTCCGGGCTGCTCCGCCTCGTTGGTGGCGGCTCCGTCGGCGAAGCTGCGGAGGACATCGGCGGCGGATGCCCCCGCGTCCGGCGTACCGCGGTCGTCGATGCGGCGGTCGCGCTCCCGCATGACCTCGTGCAGCAGAGCGTCCTTCGAGGAGAAGTGGTGGTACAGCGCCGACTTCGAGACGCCGACACGTGTGGCGATGTCGAGGAGGCTGGTGTCGCCGTAGCCCTCCCGCGCGAACAAGGTCATGGCGCCGTCGACGATCTTCGCGCGGCGCTCCCGTCCGGTGCGGTAGCCCGTCTCTGCGGCGGACGGCTCCTCGGCGATCGGGGGGAGCGGGGGCGCAGGCGGAAGCGGATGCGTCGCCGGGTGCGTTCCGGGCTCCCGCCAGCCGAGTGGACGCGCGATCAGCTCCTGATGGCGGTCCAGGGTGGCGGCGACATCGACGCGGTCCCGAAGGTACTGCTGCAGCATCCGCAGGCCGTCCCAGGCTGCGGTCAGGCGCAGCGCCTCGTCCTCGACCGACCGGTCGGCCGCGACGAGGCCGCTGTCGACGCCCGCGGCGAGGGCCTCTGCGCGCCGGGCTCGCAGCTCGGAGGCGCGGTCGCGCATCCATTCGTGCAGGGGATGCGAGGGTGCTGAGGCCTCGCCGGTGAGTGCGGCGAAGAGGGCCGCGTGACCCGGGACGGCGTCCTGTCGGTGCGCTGTGGCGGCGAACGGCAGCGCGTCGGGCGGGGTCGCCGCTGCTGCTGCGGAGGCATCGAGCCGGCGGGCAACCTGGCCCAGCAGCTCCTCTTTACCGGCGAAGTGCTTGAGGAGCGCGGGATGCGTGATGCCGGCCTCCGCCGCGATGTCGCGCAGCGACACGAACCGGTAGCCGTTGCGGCAGAACAGATCGGTGGCGGCGTCGAGGATCGCCTGCCGTGTCGCGGCGGCGCGCGCGAACCGTGTCCCATCGATGACCGACGTCACGTGCACCTCCCCGACCTCATCATCGTAGTCAGGTTACCGTAGCGTCGGATTTCAGTTACCACGCGGTCGCTTTTGTGTGTATGCTGGCCGCCATCGTCAAAGCCGACGGTACGAAAGGACTCGAGAAATGACAGAGCTGTCTCCCGCCGCGACAGCGGCGGCAACCGGGACCACCGGTATCAAGACGCCCGGCACTACGCCGGCGCGAACTCCCCGCGGCTACACGCCGGCGCTCTCGGCCGTGAACTTCGGCGTCCTCCTGGCGCTCCTCACTCCGGTGCTCGTGTCGATGGCCTTCAAGGTGCAGCACCTCAGCGCATCCACGGAGGAGGCGACGGCGCAGCTCGGACTCGTCCTCGGCGTCGGAGCCCTGTTCGCCCTGGTGGCGAACCCGCTCGCAGGCCGGCTGTCGGACCGCACCACCTCCCGGTACGGGATGCGTCGCCCGTGGATCCTCGGCGGCAGCATCGTCGGCGTCGGCGCGTTCCTGCTGATCGGTGCGGCGACATCCATCTGGGTCGTGCTCATCGGATGGTGCCTGGTGCAGGCGTCGCTCAACGCCGTGCTCGCAGCCGCGAACGCGACGCTTCCCGACCAGGTGCCCGCGGCCAGCCGCGGCAAGGTCTCGGGCCTCGTCGGCGTGACCACTCCTCTTGCGATTCTCGCGGGCAGCTTCCTCATCAACTTCATCGGCGACGACCTTCTGCGCTTCCTCATCCCCGGCCTCATCGCGCTCGTGCTCGCGGTGATCTTCGTCGCAGTGCTCAAGGACCGCCGCCTCACGGAGAAGCCGCGCCAGAAGTTCACCGTCGGGCAGTTCTTCGGTTCGTTCGTCTTCAATCCGGTCAAGCACCGCGACTTCGGCTGGACGTGGCTGACCAAGTTCTTCGTGATGTTCGGCTACGCGGGCATCGCGACCTTCCTCCCCTTCTACCTGACCGAGAAGTTCCACCTCGACGAGCAGGGCGCCATCTCGACGATCCTGCTGGCGAACCTGGCCTCCACCGTCGGCATGGTGATCTCCAGCCCCATCGGCGGTTACCTCTCCGACCGGCTCGGCAAGCGCCGCCCGTTCGTCGCGGCGGCGGGCGTCATCATGGTCGTCGGACTGGTCGTTCTCGCGTTCGCGCCGACGGTGGCGATCGTCATCCTCGCGCAGGCCGTGATCGGTCTCGGAGCCGGGTCGTTCTTCTCCGTCGACCTCGCCCTCGCCACGCAGGTGCTGCCCAGCCCCGACGACACGGCCAAGGACCTCGGCGTGCTCAACATCGCCAACGCCCTTCCGCAGTCGATCGCTCCCGCCATCGCACCGGGGATCATCGCGCTCGGCTCCGCGACCGCGATCGGCGGTTACTCGGTGTGGTACCTCTTCGGCGCCCTCATCGCACTGCTCGGCGCCGTGCTCGTCTACCGGATCAAAGGAGTGAAATGACCGACACCGCCACGGACACCGCCCTCGCCACCCGCCCTTGGCTGGACGCGCAGCGTCCCGTCGCCGAGCGCGTGGAGCTGCTGCTCGCCGAGATGACCCTGGAGGAGAAGGCCGGGCTCTTCTTCCACACCATGATCGGGATGGGGCCGCTCGACGAGCCGAACCCGACGTTCTCGCTCCCCTCCGCGGTGGAGTACGTGGAGCGCCGGCACATGTCGCACTTCAACCTGCTCGGCGTCGCGCCGACCGGGCGGGAGATCGCGGAATGGCACAACGCTCTGCAGCGGCTGGCCGCATCCACTCGGCTCGGGATCCCCGTGACGCTGTCGACGGACCCGCGGCACTCCTTCACCGACAACCCCGGGACCGCGATGCTGTCCGGGCCGTTCTCGCAGTGGCCGGAGCCGCTCGGGCTCGCGGCGATCCGCAACGAGGACACGGTCGAGCGTTTCGCTGACATCGCGCGCCAGGAGTACCTGGCGGTCGGCCTCCGCGTGGCACTCCATCCGCAGGTCGACCTGGCCACGGAACCGCGCTGGTCGCGCCAGGCGGCGACCTTCGGCGAGGATGCCGAGCTCACCTCCCGGCTGGGCGCCGCATACGTCCGCGGCTTCCAGGGCCGATCGTTCGGCGCAGGATCCGTGTCGACGATGACGAAGCACTTCCCGGGCGGCGGTCCGCAGAAGGACGGGGAGGACCCGCATTTCGCCCACGGACGCGAGCAGGTTTATCCCGGCGACGCCTTCGAGCTGCACCTCCGGCCGTTCGAGGCGCTCATCGAGGCGGGCACGCGCCAGATGATGCCCTATTACGGGATGCCGGTCGGAACCGCGTACGAGGAGGTCGGGTTCGGCTTCAACCGGTCGGTCATCACCGGTCTGCTCCGCGAGCGCTTGGGATTCGACGGGCTGGTGTGCACGGACTGGGGACTGATCACCGATGCCGAGATCTTCGGGCAGCCGTTCCCCGCGCGGGCCTGGGGCGTGGAGCACCTGACGCCGCGCGAGCGGATGAAGAAGATCATCGACGCCGGCGCCGACCAGTTCGGGGGAGAGGCGTGCCCGGAGCTGCTGATCGACCTCGTCGAGTCCGGCGATGTCCTCGAGTCGAGGATCGACGAGTCGGCGCGGCGCATCCTGCGCGAGAAGTTCGAGCTCGGACTTTTCGAGTCGAGCCTGGTCGACGCGGAGGCCGCTGACGCGATCGTCGGGAAGGACGACTTCCGCGCCGAGGGAGAGAAGGCGCAGCGCGCATCCATCACCCTGCTGGTCAACGGTCACGATGGCGAGCCGGTGCTGCCGCTGCGCGGGCGCCCGCGGCTCTACGTCGAGGGCATCGACGCTGAGCGCGCTGCAGCCTATGGCGATGTCGTCGCGACGCCCGCCGACGCCGACGTGATCGTGGTGCGGCTGCAGGCGCCGTACGAGGAGCGTCCGACGGTGTTCGAGAGCCTGTTCCACTCGGGCGATCGCTGGAGTTCCCCGCCGAGGTCGTCGACCACGTGCGGGAACTCGCCGAGCACGCGCCGACGATCGTCGACGTGTACGCCGATCGGCCGGCGATCCTCGAGCCCCTGGTGGATGCGGCCAGCGCTCTGACCGTCAACTGGGGCGCAAGCGCCGAAGCGCTGCTCGATGTGCTCACCGGCCGGTTCTCGCCGCAGGGGTCGCTGCCGTTCGACCTGCCGCGCTCGATGCGCGCCGTGGAGGAGTCGCGCCCTGATGTGCCGTTCGACACCGCCGATCCGCTGTTCCGGTTCGGCGACGGGCTGCGTTACTGACGCGACCGAGTCGCACGCCCTGCCCGAGCGGGACCCCCGATCTTCCCGGGGGTCCCGCTTTCGTGTGCCGGGCTACCGGAGGGTCACCGAGTTGGCCTGGTCGTTCATGCTGCCGAGCGACGACGCGTTGACGGCGTAGCCGTAGGACGCACCCGTGTATGCCGTGCCCTGCCACAGCTTGGTGCTGCATCCGGAGAAGCTCTTGAACGAGCTGACCCGGCCCGACCAGCCGACGTTCCCGAGCGGGCCGAAGTACCAGGTGGTGCTTCCGTTGCAGGCGCTCGAGTTGGTGATCTGGAAGAACGATCCGCCGTACCCGGCGTCGTCGAAGAGCTGGCTCTGCACGAAGGTGGCGCGCACGCCCTCGGGGAGGACGCGGGCGGCGGATGGGTCGGCGGTGGCGGCGACCGGCCAGCTCGGCGGCGTGACCACCAGCAGGTGGGTCTGCTCCAGCACGGCCCGGTTGAGATCCTCGCCGGCATCCACACACACCAGCGTGCGCATGCCCAGGTCGTATGAGCAGGACTGCGCGGGCGGCTCGGCAGCGGGCGCGGCCGTCACGAACGTCGCCGCGATGGCCGCCGCCGCTGCCAGGACCGACGCCGCATGGCGCGCGAAAACAGACGATCTCTTCATCGACTTCCCCCCGAAGCGGATACTGCCCGGCCCCCTGCCGAGCACGCCCATTCTGCCCCACCGAGGTCACGGCCGACCGATTTCGAGATTCGTTGAGAGGATTCGGCGGGGGGACACATTTCCTGGATATGAGCGAGTTGGCCGAGCCGCACCGTGCGGCGGATGCGGGGGAGGAGTCCGTTCCGACGGACCTCGACCTGCTGCGGCGACTCGCCGACGGCAGCAAGGCTGCGCTCGCCGCCCTCTACGACCGGTACAGCCGCGTCGTCTACGCCTACACCGCCGCGCGCCTCGAACCCCGCGAGGATGTGGAGGAGATCAGCCAGGACGTGTTCGTCACCCTCTGGCGAAAACGGGCGACCATCACCATCGCCGGCGAGTCGGTCCTTCCCTGGCTGCTCGTCACCAGCCGCAACCTGATCGCCAACCGCCGCCGCTCCCTCCAGGTGGTGGAGAAGCGCCGAAGCGACAGCCCCGTCGACGGATCACTCGCCGACGCCCGGCCGGGGCCGGAGGAGCTCGCCGAACGCGGCCAGCTGCTCGCCTACGTCGAAACCGTGGTCGCCGCGCTCACCGAGCCCGACCGCACCGTGTTCGAGCTGTGCATCCGAGGCAATCACAGCTATGAGGAGGCTGCCCGCCAGGTGGGCCTGAGCGAGGGCGCCGTCCGCAACCGCCTCTCCCGGCTCCGCGGGCGCCTCCGGAACGAACTCCGCACCCTCAGGGGGATGCCATGACCAATCACGACCTCCTGCCCACCGACGAGCGCTTCGAGCAGATCAAGGCGAACCTGTTCGAGACCATCGCCGTCGACGACCGCCGCCGGACCCGGAAGCACCGCATCATCGCCATCGGAGTGGCCGGCGCCATCGTCGCAGGGACCACGGCCGGCGCGATCGCGGTCGCCCTCGCCTCCCAGGGTCAGATCAACAACGTCACCGATTGCTACGCGGCTGCCGACCTGAATTCCCGTCACGGCACCTCGGTGATGGTGACCGCCGACCTGGACGAGAAGACGCCCAACCCGCTCGATGCACGCATCCGCCTCGCCGAGGACATGTGCGCTGCCACCTGGCGCACCGGCGTGTTCTCACCGGAAGGGTCGTCCAGCACGGCGGAGTATCCGGTGCCCCACCTGGAGACCTGCCAGCTGCCCGACGGGCGACTGGCCGTGTTCCCCTCCGACCAGGCCCTCAGCGAGCTGTGCTCGCGGCTGGGCCTCACGATCCCGCGCGAGTGACGAGAAGGGGTACTCCACCACGCGCGGGAGAAGGGACGGTGCCCGCCGCAACAGACGCCTGGGGGAAGGCGGCGGCGGGCACCTCCCGGCCTCACATCCGAGAACGACGAACCGACGACAGACAGAGAAGCAAGACAGAGAAGAAGGAGACGCCATGAGGACCATCGACCCGGCCGCACTGGAGCTGCCGCCCACGGAGCCCATCGACATGACGGCGCTCATCCAGCAGGCACTCGCGGGCGAGGGCTGAGCGGGGCCGTTCGGCCCGCGCCGGGCTCGGTTCACGCGTGCAGGGCGCGCAGGGCGAGCCACGCCGCCGTGCGGTCGTCCGCATCGGCCAGGGAGAGCCCTAGGAGGCTCTCGACGCGGTGGATGCGCGCGGTGAGCGTCTGGCGGTGGACGCCGAGCCGCTCAGCCGCGGCGCCCCAGGCGCCGTTCTCGGCGAGGAACACGCGGAGCGTCTCCGTCAGCTCGCCGTGCCGGCCCGTCGCATCCCGCAGCGGGTCGAGCAGGCGCGCGATGCGCTGGGCGTCATCGTCGTCGAGCCGGTCGAGGACGAGCGAGATGGTCGGGATGGACCGGTAGCGCACGACCCGCCGGCCCTCCGCCCGTGCCGATTCCACCGCGTGCCGTGCCTCGGCCGCGCTCCCCGCCAGCGTGTCGGTCGGCGCCGGCGCGCCCACACCGAGGAACATCGCGGACGAGTACGCCTCCACGCGAGTCGCCACCGCATCCACGTGGTCGTCGCGGAGGAACCCGGTCACCAGGCCGTGACTCTCGGTATGGATGTGGGCGGCGCCCAGTTCGTCGAGCCAGTGCGACACGAGGCGCTCCACTTCGACGGATGCCGACCGCGCGGTCAGGGCGAATGCGGTGAGCGAGCTCTCGTGCACACCCCACATCCGCAGGAGGGAGACGGCGGGAGGGCCACCGGCCAGCAGCGCGTCGATCATGACCGCGCGTCCGAGACGTTCGGTGCGGGTCGGGTCGTCCGTCCGCAGCACAAGGTCGAGCAGGGCGGCCGCCTGCGAGCCGAGTTCGCGAGCGCGGCTCGACGACTCGGTCCGCGGGCTGACGACGAGCCGGGCCGAGAGGTCTTCGCCGGAGCCGACCGTGTGCACCTGCAGCGAACGGTGGCGCACGCGCACGGGACGGGAGAGTGCGACCGCCATCGCATCCTGCACGTGCAAGCCGCCGGCGCCCGCGCTCGTGATGACCTGGCCGTGCCGATCGAGGAGCACGGCCCAGCCGTCGATGCGGTGCGCCAGCTCGGCGACGACGCCGGAGACACCGCCGCGGCGGGCAGCCAGGGTCAGCACTTTCATCGCACTGGTGACCGCACGATCCTCGGCGGCCTGATCGACGGCCAGGAGCGCGGTGAGGCTGGGGGCGAGCAGCGCGTCGGAGGCCGAGGTACCGACGATCGCGGTCGTGCCCGTCCGGTCGAGCGCTCTCAGGAGAGCCGGGTCGGCGCCGTGGCTGACGATGACGGCGTGCCGGAGTGCCTCCGTGCGTTCGTCCTCCGCGGTCAGGGCGGCCACAGCGGCTCGGGCGGGCGCCACGACGAGCGTCGCGAACGCGGGATGGCCGACTACCGAGAAGTCGTCGAGGCCGACCACCGCATCCACGCGCGTCCCGGCATCGAGGCGGCCTTCGACCAGCCGACCCTGAACGGAACGCGCGACGGAAGCGATGTCGCGGCTCATGGCCTCAGTGTACGGAATGTCGAATCAGCCCGAGGCATCCACACTTTCTGTGGATGACACCGGCCATGAGCGCTTCCTAGCATCGAGCGAGACCCGCGCACGAAGGAGTACCCATGCAGGCCGTCATCTTCACGGAACCGTCCGAGCCCATCCAGTTCACCGAGGTGGACCTCGCGGCACCCGGCCCGGGGGAGGTGCGCGTGCGTATCGCCGCGGCGGGCGTCTGCCACTCGGACCTGCACGTGAAGCGGGGAGAGTGGGATGCTCCGGCACCGCTCGTCATGGGACACGAGGGCTCCGGTGTGGTCACCGAGCTCGGGGAGGGCGTCACCTCGCTGGCCGTCGGCGATCATGTCGTCCTCAGCTGGGTGCCGCCGTGCGGCGACTGCCGGTACTGCCGCTCAGGGCACGAGGCGCGCTGCCAGAAGGTCGCCACCATCGTCGCGCCGAAGGGCGTGCTCTTCGACGGCACCTCCCGACTGTCGCGCGACGGTGAGACCATCCATCACTACCTGGGTGTCTCGTCGTTCGCCGAAGAGGTCGTCGTGCCCGCATCCGGCGCCGTGAAGGTGCGCGACGACGCACCCCTCGACGTGATCGCGGTCGTCGGCTGCGCAGTCGCGACCGGCGTCGGCGCCGTGCTCAACACCGCTGCGGTCGAGCCGGGCTCCACCGTCGCCGTGATCGGCTGCGGCGGCGTCGGCCTCAACGTGGTGCAGGGCGCGCGACTGGCCGGGGCCGAGCGGATCGTCGCGATCGACGTGCTCCCGGACAAGACCCAGATGGCCCTGCAGTTCGGAGCGACCGACCGGATCGACGCCTCCCGAGCGGACGCGGTCGAGCAGCTCTTCGAACTCATCCCGGACGGCGTCGACTACGCGTTCGACGCGATCGGCCGCACCTCCACGACCGAGCAGGCGATCCGGATGCTCGGACTCGGCGGTGCCGCCGTCATCGTCGGCCTGCCGCCGACAGGCGCGAAGGCGTCGTTCGAACCGCTCGTGCTGGCGGAGGCCGACCAGCGCATCCTCGGTTCCAACTACGGCTCCGTGCGCCCGTCCATCGACATCCCCGCGCTGGTCGACCGCTACATGGACGGACAGCTGCTGCTCGACCCGCTGATCTCGGGCCGGCGACCCCTCGCGGAGGCGGCGGAGGCCTTCGACGATCTCGAGGCCGGCTCCGTGCTCCGCACCCTCCTCATCCCCTAGCCCCCGAACCCGAAACGACTCACTGGAGAGCCATGTCAACCACCGAAACCCGGGCGAGCAGCCCGACCGACGCCGGACTCCGGCGCGGAGTCATGAGCGGGCCCGAGCTGGCGGCTCAGGCGATCGCGAACATCGCGCCGAGCGCCGTCATCGCGTTCACGGCGATGTCGATCTTCGTCGGCGCCGGCAACGGGACGATCTACTCGTTCGTGCTCGCCACCATCGTCATCCTCTGCGTCGGCTACTGCGTGGTCGTCTTCGCCCGCAAGCACGCGTCGGCGGGCTCGCTTTACACGTACGTGGCGAAGGGCCTCGGCCCCACCGGCGCGTACCTCGCGGGCGTCACCCTCGTCATCGGCTGCTGGGGCATCGCCGCCGGCTCGCTCGGCGGCGCGGTGTCGTACTTCAACCAGTTCCTTGTGCTCCTCGGCGTGCCCGCGGGCGGCGTCGGCTGGTACATCGGCCTCGCCATCGTGCTGGGCGGCCTTGCGACGCTGTTCACCATCCGCGGCATCCGGCTCTCGGCCCGGGTCTCGCTGGTGCTCGAACTCGTCTCGGTGACGATCATCACCATCCTGCTCATCGCCGCGCTCGTCTGGGCCGGACCCGCCGCGTGGGATCCGGCGCAGGTGTTCGCCGAGGGAGCCCCGTTCCAGGGCATCGCCGCCGGAATGGTGCTCGGCATCCTCGGGTTCGTCGGATTCTCGTCGGCCGACGCGCTCGGCCGCGAGGCCAAGAACCCGTACACCGCCATCCCCCGCGCCATCATGTGGAGCGCCGTCGTGGTCGGCGTCCTCTACGTCTTCGCCGCGTACACCCAGATCGCAGTGCTCCACGGCGACCTCGCGACGAGCGCCAGCCCGCTGGAGGACATCGCGAAGCTGATCGGGATGCCGACCTGGTTCGGCCCGATCCTCACGTTCGGCGTCGGCGCCTCGTTCTTCGCCGTCGTCGTCGCGCCGCTCAACGTCGTCGGTCGCGTCATCTACGTGATGGGCAAAGAGGGCGTCGTCCCGGAGCGGTTCGGCCGCACGCACGAACGCCACCTGACCCCGCACCGCGTGCTGCTGGTCGCCGGTCCCGCGGCCATCGTCCTCGACGTCATCCTGCTGGCTGTCGGCGCGAACCCGATGGACATCGTCGTCTGGGTCGACACGTACGGCACCTATGGCTACATGGTCGCGTACGCGCTCGTGGCGATCGCGTGCATCGCCTACACGCGCCGCGCGGGCATCCCGAACACGCTGGTCTGGGTGTGCGCCGTCGTCGCGGTCGCCGCCATGGCGTATGTGTTCTTCGCGAACGTCTGGCCGGTTCCGGCGTTCCCGCTCAACGTC
>Ga0006562J51391_1001226_pt1 | contig 12640 bp, 10 predicted proteins | sample Ararhi6_input_d2_FD_51391 | JGI IMG/M metagenome (IMG submission 51391) | reverse complement strand
TCGGAAAAGCGGATGGAGGATTTGATCAATTAGATCAAGGACAATCAAGTGAATCCATCGATATGGCTTCAACCATTGACAAAGCCTTTCTGTATACGTCATTTAGCTTATTTCTTGGAACCATTTTATTTGGGCTTCTATGGTTTAAAGCGGCCATAACCGACGTTTTAGCTCGGCGAATGAAGCGACTCTTAACTGTTTCATTGATCATGATGGGCGGAGCACTCTTGTTCCAGCTGCCGATTCAAACTAAGTCAGCGGCAGACGTGTCCTTTTTAGGGGCATTTCAACCATCACTTTTACAAGAAACCATTGCGTCGACTTCGGGCGGGAGTCTGTGGATGATGCTAATGGCGTCATTTGTTCTACTGTCGATCTGGACGATTGTGGCGATGAAAAAAGGAAACTTCACTTCCTTCCGGGTATGGCTGTTTCCACTGCTCATTTTCACTGTGCTCCTATGGCTAAAAGCACAAATCGGTCATCCAGCCGCAACAGATAATAAAATACTGACAACGTCACTTGACTTCATTCATCTCATTTCTGCATCTATTTGGGTCGGCGGCTTAACAGCCATTGTCCTTCTTTTGATGAAGAAACTGCCGAATGAAGATCAGCCGCTCATACGCAGCACCCTGACAGCTTTTCATCCGTGGGCACTGCTCTCAGTTGGACTGATTGTGTTTTCTGGGTTTGTGAATGCGATTTTTATTCTGCAATCATTTGATGCCCTTTTCCAATCAGCCTATGGACGCACCTTCTTAATCAAACTTGGTTTATTTATCATCATGGGTCTACTTGGGCTCGTCCATTATTTGATGCTGAGATGGGAAAAGAAGCAGAAACGAAACGTATCTTTACGAGCAGAGTGGATTATTGGGATCGCTATTTTACTATTAACAGCCGTATTCACCAATATCCCAAGCCCTCCGCCGCCTGCACCAGAGCCATTCTTTGGAGCCAATCAGGTGGAGCATCGTGACCTTGTGTCTTTGAGCATTACCCCGAATGCTCCTGGTAAAAACACGTTCGAGGTGGCATTTACGAAGAAGGATGGACAAACGATCACAGACATTCAATCAGTGACAGCTAAGATCCACAAAGTCTCCTTGTTCGGTGATGAAACGCCTAACGAATTTCAGCTGAAACGATTAAAGAATGGACACTTCTCGGCTGAAAACCTCTTACTAAATGAAAAAGGCACTTGGAAAATTGAGATTCATGCATTAACTGGTTCTTTTGACAACATCGATACGACATTCATTAGAAGAAACTAAAAGGAGTTCATATCATATGAAAAAATACGTTAAAGCTTTATTACCAATGCTTCTCGCTTCATTTTTACTGGCGATTCCTGTGAGTGCACACGTGACAGTCAAACCTGATACATCTGCAACGAATGCTTGGGAAACCTATACGTTAAAAGTACCTTCTGAAAGCGACAGTCCGACAACAAAGGTTGTCATCATGATGCCTAAAGGCGTAGAATTCCAGCAATACGAGCCAGTGCCTGGCTGGAAAACAACAACTGAAGAGAAAAACGGAAAAGTCACAAGAGTCACTTGGGAAGCAACTGGCGATGGTGTCCTTGCTGGCCAGTTCCAGCAATTCGTGTTTGTCGCAAAAAACCCTGAAAAAGCCGGCGAAGCGGCATGGGATGCGTATCAATATTATAAGGATGGAACAGTAGTTGAATGGACTGGCGACAAGGACGCTGATAAGCCTCATTCGATCACAAACATTGTTGCGTCTAATACCGTAACGGATTCACATGGTCAAGAAAAACCAAAAGAAGAAAAGGCATCTGAAACAGCCTCTGCTTCTTCTTCACCACTTCTTCTTGGTCTGTCCATTGCAGCCTTAGTTGTGGCATTAATTGCACTTGGACTTGCATTTAGAAAGAAATAAACCTTACATGAGCGATCGTTTTTTCAAGCGGTCGCTTTTTATTTTCCCAACCTATCATTTCCAATATAGGATTGAATAGGATACTCGTGCATGCCATAATGAGACACATGACCACCTAGGAGGCTATGAGATGAACCATCTAATCATATTTGCTCATCCCCAGCAAAGCTTAAATCAAACCCTATTAGATCTTGTTGTAAGCACTCTTTTGAACAATGGTCATGATGTGACGGTTCGTGATGTGTATAGCATTGGCTTTCCGCCAGAGCTGACAACAGCAGAAAAGGTTGCCATGAGAAACGGACATGTGCCGGTACCGGTTCAAAGAGAGCAGAAGCTGATTCAACAAGCTGATGTCCTCACGTTTATCTTTCCAATATGGTGGACAGGCTTGCCGGCGATGCTAAAGGGTTATGTGGAGCGCGTTTTTTCAGAGGGGTTTGCGTATGAGATCAATGAAAACGGAGTGGTGAAAAATCTGCTTAGAGACAAAAAAGGGGTCATTATTAATACGCATGATGCACCGAGGACCTTTCTTGATTCAAATATGATCATCACCCCCAGCCATCACATGACGACAGATACAGCCGCCTTCGATCTGATCGGCGTTCAGCCAGTCGAACGGCTCTTATTCAGCAGCATGGAACAAGCATCTGCAGACGACATCCACGAGATTCTCAAAGAAACAAAAGAAACGGTGGATCAACTTTTCCCACCGGCTGTTTAACATAAAAAAACTGCCGAGGCTTCTCGGACAGTCACAGATTGTTGACAAAGGGCTAAAATGAACTTGATTTTAGCCCTTTGTCTTCCTTTTCAGCGTGATAGAAAACCTTTGCAGCCCTAGGAAGGACGAGTACTGGAGCGGAGCGAATTTGACATTCGTGAGCACCAGCACGCAGGACTGACAAAGAATGCGAGGGTTTGCCTACACGCTGAGACTGCCGAGACTTCTCGGACAGTCTTTTTCACATGTTATTCGTCTAAACCAATTGACACATACTTCGTTTCTAAATAAGGCTCGATGCCTTCGATGCCGCCTTCACGGCCAATACCGCTCTCTTTCATACCGCCGAAAGGTGCCTGCACAGCGGATGGTCCCCCGTCATTCCAGCCAATAATCCCGTAATCTAGATTCTCAGATATATAGAGACCATTGCGGTAATTCTCTGTAAAGAAATAAGCCGCAAGTCCAAAAGGTGTATCATTTGCTAATTCAATGGCTTCATCTAATGTGCTAAATGTCGTAATGGGTGCAACTGGACCAAACGTCTCTTCATGCATAATGTTCATTGAAGGGTCGACATGAGTTAGCACCGTCGGCTGAACAAAATAATACGACTTCTCATCGTCAAAATGTGTATCGCCGCCGACAAGAACTTTCGCCCCTTTATCCACGGCATCTTGAATTTGGTCGACAATTTTATCGAAGCCTCGCTTATTGATAATCGGTCCGATGGACGTGCCTTCCTCAAACCCATTTCCTACTTTCAGCTTTTCCACTTCTTTGCTGAAGCTTTGCGCAAATGCTTCATGAATTTCTTCATGGACGATTAAGCGATTGGCACAAACACACGTCTGGCCTGCATTACGGAATTTAGATGCCACTGCTTGTTTCACAGCCAATTCAAGGTTGGCGTCCTTATCTACGATCAGCGGGGCATGACCGCCAAGTTCCATAGAAACGTGTTTCACTGTGCTCGCACTGTTTTTGATGAGATGTTTTCCAACTGGTGTTGAGCCAGTAAATGTGATCTTGCGGATCAATGGACTATCTGTGAAGATTTCCCCCACTTCTTTTCCATCTCCAATCACCCATTGTAAGGCATCCTCTGGAATTCCGGCTTCATGGCCTAATTTGACAAGCTCAATGGCCGTAAGCGGCGTGTCTTCAGCAGGTTTCACGATAAACGTACAGCCCGCCGCAAGCGCTGGTGCTGCCTTTCTTGTAATCATCGCCGCAGGGAAATTCCATGGTGTAATCGCCGCAACAGGACCGACTGGCTGTTTTGTGACAAATAGGCGTTTGTTTGTCGTATGAGATGGGATCGTTCTACCGTAAATCCGCTTTGCTTCCTCTGCGTACCACTCAATATATCCAGCGGCATAGACGATTTCCCCTAATGCTTCTTGATACGGCTTCCCGTTTTCTTCTGTGATGATTTTTGCAAGTCTTTCTTTATGCTCGATCATGAGATCAAACCATTTGCGAATGATATTTGCACGTTCATGGGCCGACGTTTTTGCCCATGTTTTGAATGCTTTGTGTGAGCGAGTGATCGCATCTTCAATCTGTTCTTTTGTATGCTGAGCAACTGAGGCAATTTCTTCTCCGGTTGCAGGATTATACACTTTGAGTTCGTTTGTCATGCTCTACCTTCTCCTTCGTTCTTGGATTCATTACATATAGTATATACCCAATGAGTGCCCAACCTAAAAGCAAAATCCATTCAGCTGGCCATGATAAGGAGGCCGGCATCCCTGGAAAATAAAATGAAAGAAAAAGGAAACTCAGTCCAATGGCTAAAACGCCGGTCGTCCGCCAATATTTAATGCGGTATGGTCGCTCAAGCTCAGGTTCTGTCTTGCGAAGTCTCATAAAGGCAATGGACACAATCAAATACCCAACGATGATGCCCACACCGCCTGCATTAACAATCCACACGAGGGCAGGTCGGCCTAGTAATGGTGCAAAAAATGCAAGTGCACCTAAGAACAAAATGGCATTTGTCGGTGTTTTATACTTCGGATGAATATACGCAAACCATTTGGAAATCATGCCTCTTTCCGCCATTGCATAGAGGATACGGCTTGCACCAATGATAAATGCATTCCAGCTCGTCACAATGCCTGCTACACCACCAATGACAAGCACAGTCCCAAACGCCTGATGACCAAGAAGCTGTACCATGGCATCTGCTGTTGCCAGTGATGAAGCCTCAAGCTGACCTTTTGACAATCCTGCCGCTACTCCAAAGACAATGAGCAGATAAAATACAACCGCACTCACAATGGAGATAATCAAAATTCTCCCGATGATCTTCTTAGGTGCGTTAATCTCCGCCGCTACCTGCGGGATGACATCAAACCCAACGAATAAAAAGGGAATCATCACTAACACAGCCATCAGACCGCCAACCCCGCCCTGAAACATCGGCTCAAGGTTTGCAAAATCTCCATTAAATGTAGCTCCGCCTAATAGAAGAAAACCTGTCAGGATAATGGCCACTGTGAACACCGATTGAAAAATGGCAGCAGGCTTTGCGCCAATGTAGTTCAGAGCTGTTAAAAACAGTGCACCGCCAGATCCAATCAATACCCATGTAAAGTAAACATCCCATCCTCCTATATTCCATAGGAAACCAACATGCTGTGTTGGAATGACATAGTCAATGACTGTCGGAAGTGCGACAGCTTCAAACGTAATCACGGACACATAACCGAACAATACGCCCCATGCGGAGACAAACGCTGATTTGATCCCAAATGCCCGCTGGACAAAGACGAGTCCTCCGCCTGTTTCTGGAATCGCAGAGGAAAGCTCTGCATACGTTAGCCCAATAAAAATGACGAGAATGCCCCCTATGACAAAGGCAATCACACTTCCTAAAAATCCAGCTGTTAAAATCCAATCTCCCGAAAGTACAACCCAGCCCCAGCCAAGCATTGCACCAATGGATAAAAACAGTACGTCTGACTGCGACATGGTTTTAGCCATTTGTTGTTTTTGCATACAACCATCCCCCTTTGTTGTTTAGCGTGCTGTGAAGGCGTCTTCGATAATCCCTAGTCCTTCTTGCAGCAGCTCATCTGTGATGACAAGTGGTGTTAAAAAGCGAATAATATTCCCATTGATCCCTGCCGTTAATAAGAGTAGTCCGTGCTTGTTTGCATAGGCTGCAATCGCTGCGGCTGTCTTCTTATCTGGTGTACGCGTTGTTTGATCTTCCACAATTTCAATGGCCGCCATTGCCCCTAATCGCCGGACTTCCCCGATGAATGAGTACTTACTTCTCCACTCATTCGCTTTGTCCTCAATGACTTGTCCAATGTATTCAGATCGTTCATTCAGTTGTTCTGTTTCAATAATATCAAGTACAGCCAAAGCTGCCACACAGCCTAATGGACTGCCAGCATACGTTCCTCCTAGCTCCCCTGGGTCCGCTGCATCAAGTAATTCTTTTCTGCCAACAACACCGCTCAGCGGCAGGCCAGCTGCAAGTGATTTTGACACAGTAATTAAGTCTGGCACCACATCGTAGTGCTCAATCGCAAAATATTTCCCTGTTCTTGCAAATCCTGTTTGGATTTCATCTGCCACGAATACGATTCCATGCTGCTGACAGAATGAAGCGACGTGCTGGACAAAACGCTTCGATGGTACAATGAATCCGCCCTCCCCTTGGACTGGCTCCATCACCACACAAGCGACCGTTTCTGGTGCAACGGTTGCGACAAAGAATTGATTGAACTGATCAATGATGTATTCGTCGTAGGCTGCATCGCTTAATCCTTCAGGTTTTTGATAGTAATAAGGATACGGCGCTTGATAGACCTCTGATGCAAATGGGCCGAATCCAAATTTATAAGGCTTGACCTTGCTTGTCATGCTCATCGTCATATTCGTTCTTCCGTGGAACCCTCTTGTAAATGAGACAACCGCTTGTCTTTTCGTATATTTACGGGCAATTTTCACTGCGTTCTCAACCGCTTCTGCACCTGAATTTAAGAAAATGGCTTTTTTGTCATGGTCGCCTGGTGTAAGGTGGCATAGCTTTTCTGCTAATTCGATATAGGATTCGTACATCATGACATTAAATCCTGGGTGAATCAGGCTGTCTGCCTGCGCTTTGACTGCTTCCACAACCTTTGGATGAGAGTGTCCTACATTTAATGTACCGATGGCCCCTGCAAAATCGATAAAACGATTGCCGTCGATATCGAAAAGCTCGGCTCCCTTCCCTTTCGCTGCAAGATGACGGTTGCCATTACTTACGCCTCTTGCGACGTATTGATCTCTTTTCCCCTGCCATTCCTCTGTTGAAAAACGGTTTGTTGTCGTTTGACTCATTGTCATCCATCCCCTTTATGTCTTTTTTATTATTCTGAATATTTTTTGGTATGATAGAAAGTACCAATATCATTTTTTTCATGGTACCAGAGAGGATGGAATGACGAGATGCTGACAATTCAACTAGATCAAACAGGGGAAAACGGATTTATTTATCATCAAATTTATACAAAAATTAAAGAGGAAATTTTAAACCGTAACCTGCAACCACACGATCAATTACCATCTAAACGAGAGTTAGCAGATACTTTAAACGTCAGCGTCAATTCAGTGAATGGCGCCTATCAGCAGCTGCTTGCCGAGGGATATTTATATTCAGTTGAACGGAAAGGCTTTTTTGTGGAATCACTGGAAACATTTCATGAATCAGGTCAACTGAAACCCTCTTCCCTTCCAGCGGATTTAAAAGAGAATTCGATTGAGCGAAATGACTGGTATTCCTTTTCACATATTTCTGTTGATACAGCCAATTTTCCTTTTAAAAGCTGGCTGAAAAGTGAGCAAAAAGCGATTCACCTCCACCAAGAAGCCTTTGGTGAGCTGCCGCACCCACAAGGCGTCTATGAGCTGCGGGAAACGATTGCCCGGCTGATTGGACTTGCACGAGGGGTCAAATGCTACCCTGAGCAGCTTATTTTAAGTGCGGGTACACAGTCGCTCATTCATTCGCTATCAAGCATTCTTCCAGCTGATCAAATATACGGATTAGAAAACCCCGGCTACCGCAGACTGTATCAAATGCTGAAAAACAATCATCACCGCATTGAAACGATTGGCATTGATCAAAAAGGGGTGCGGATGAGCGACATTCACAAAAAAAAGCCGAATGTCTTGATCATTACGCCTTCTCATCAGTTCCCAACAGGTGTGATCATGCCAATTTCCCGGCGGATACAACTGTTAAACTGGGCAGCTGATCAGCCAGACCGCTATATCATTGAGGACGATTATGACAGTGAATTTAAGTACGGCACAGACAGCATACCGGCGCTGCAAAGCCTTGACCGCTATGACAAAGTCATTTATATGGGGACCTTTTCGAAATCATTGCTGCCCGGCTTAAGGATCAGTTACATGGTGCTACCGCAGCATTTATTAAGACGCTATAAGGAAGAACAGCACTTTTTCATCCAAACGGCCAACCTTTTTACACAATACACCCTTCTTTATTTTATAAAAGATGGCGCCTATCAGCGGCATATTAAAAGAATGAATGGGCTATACGAGGAAAAACGAAAACAGCTCATTGGGGAGCTTGACACTGTCTTTCGTGACAACGTACGAATTATCGGGGAAAATGCAGGGCTGCATTTTATCGCAGAATTCCGCTCAGATCGGACGCAGCATGAGATTTTACAACGTGCCAAAGACCGAAAGCTGAAAATGTACGGGATGGACCGTTTTACCCTTGATGAGCATGTGCCTGGTCACAAAAAAGGCTTTGTCCCGCTCGTCCTCGGCTTTTCGCACATGCGGCCAGAGGATATTAAGCCAGCGGTGAGACGCCTGTATGACTCGATTTATGGGAAATGAAACAGCTCATGTAGATGAATCGTGGCGCTCCTTTGACGGGACTAAACCGACAGAGGAGTGTTACGATCACATTCTTTCATAAACGTAATAGTTGATGTGAATATTTTTTTCTAGCAATTTCACGAGTGTTTGAAGGCTTTTTAAGTTGGTTGGCAGTAACGCAATACCATCTCCCTGTTCAACGATTTTGATCATTCCTTCAAACGAATCTAACTCAAATAGGGTTCGATCACCCAGCATACGTCTGGCCTCATGTCTTAATGGGCAAAGCTGATCACGATTCACGACCAATGAAATATCATCATCGTATATTTCTTTAGATTTTCCATATACGTTCAATGCCAAGCTCTTTACCTCTTTTAATTGATATTCCGGTTTTTCCATTTGATTAAAAGAAATAATTTGATCATACACATCCTCTGTTAACTTTTTGTTGATCGTACTTGATGAAGCAATGATAAAATCAGTGGCTTGAATATCCTCTAAAACTCGTTGCTCGTACAAAACGTTAAATAGAAGTTCAGAGCATAAAACGGTCTTTTTCTTTGAAGTCAATTTTTGTTGAATGTCCTTCGTTTCTTTTACGATTTTTTGAGCGTATTGATAAAATAAATCCCCCTGTCCTGTTGAACTGATTCCATGATGATACCGGATAAAAAATGTTGCATCATATAACGTTTCAAGCGCTTTGATTCTTTGAGAAATATTGGATTGCGCATACCCTAAAGCTTTAGCCGCTTGATTAATCGATTCTTTTTGATACACCTCTATAAAAATAATCAAATCATTTATATTCATCATGATCACCTATCACTTTTTGTGATAACAATAACACAAATATGTATTATTCAACTGGTTTGAAGTCGATTATGATGGCTATTGAAAGGGAGTGTTTCAATGCATGCCATGCAATATCATGTGGATCTGCCTGCGGATTATGATATGAATATCATTAGAAAAAGAGTACGAAACAATGGATGGAAAACAGATGGATATCAGGATTTATTATTTAAAGCTTATTTGATCACTGAAAAAGACAAACATAGAAGTTTACACAATGGCTATTGCCCATTGTATATTTGGAAACAATCTGAGGGCATGACGGATTTTGTGTTTAAGGGGTCATTTGATCATATTTTACGTTCTTTTGGCTGGAAACAAATCAATATTGGCATCACATATTCCGTTCATTTAACAGATGATTTTCATCGTAGCACATTCGTTCTTGAAGAGTATGTGACGATTCATCCTACTGATTGCCTGGAAAACCTAGATATCGCCCATCTCTTTTCTCATTTTAACGACAATAAGGGTGAAGTCATCGTATATAACCCCGATAAATGGAAGTGCGTCAAATATTCTTTTCTGGACTCATTACCAGAGAATATAGAGCAGCAGATTCACATTTATGACATTGTCCATCTGTCTATGGATCATTCATTGGCCTAATTCATTTTACACGAGACGCATCACAAATCCCCAAGGTTACAATGCCTTGGGGATTTGTCATTTGTTGATGCAAGATTCTCTTACCATCGCTCCTTGTCTACAGCTAAAACGGATGACAAGAGGCCTGGAAAAGCGGAATCAATGTCATCCTTTCTGAGAGAGTAGTAACGGTGCTTCCCGTCAATTCTCACTTTCACGATGCCTGCCTCTCTTAGTACTTTAAAGTGATGCGACAGCGTGGACTTGGCAATGTTCATATGATACGTACCGCATGTTCTCTCACCCGCTTCTGCTAAGCAGCGGACAATCTCCAGCCGAACAGGGTCAGCCAATGCTTGCAGCACAGAAATGAGTCTCATGTTTTCTTGGGTTGGATGATTTGGATTATTCATACGATAAATGTATCGTATTTTGTTCTAACATACAATCTCGTTACTCAATCCATCCAAAGTAGCAAATACGACTACCAGTGCATCGCCATTAGTGTTAAATTCAATTGATAAGTTGGCGCAACCAACTTAAGTAATAAATAAAACGATACCTATTCGGTATCGTTTTGTTCTGGTGGATATGATATTTCTCTGCCATCAATATTGATAACATATGGTTCCATGTCTTTAGCCTTTTTAAGCAAGTTAACCATATCCATGGAGTACCTACTAACACCGTTCATGTAAACGTGGTAAACATTGTTACTTTCACGTAGATTAACTCCAGTCTTACTATAAATATCATTAATTAAATCATAGGCATGAGACCAATAAGACTTTTCATAATCATATACTCTTTCGCAGAGCTCAGTAGCAGTAAGAGTAAATTGTACTGCTAGTTGATTAGGATCTTGAATGTCTGCAAATGTAACGAGAGTTCTTGTAGCAGCTTGTTCATCAGCAGCAGAAGACGTTGTAAATGCGCTTAATAAAGTGTCTCTATCTGTAAAGTATCGTAAGCTTGCAATATCAACTTCAAGGTTAGTAATAGTATCGCTCTTTACTACGTTATATACTGTTTCTTCAATTTGTTTAAGAAATTCAATATCAACAGAGTCTTGATATAAAGCTTCGTATAGCTTTTCATAAGTATGTAACTGAATATAATTAACCCTTACCGATTCCCCATTCCCAACCGGGATAGACTTTTCTTTTGGTGGCAGTGTAATATAAAGTTAATTGGCTCCCTACTCCAATCAATAAACCACATGTTATCAATCATTGGTTCGATATCGGCATCAATAATCTGCTTAACATTGTATAATATGGACTTAATATTTTCATCGCTTAAGCTATACCCAATAAAAATTATCGGATGCTCCATAAAATAGGTGAATAATTTAGCAATTAAGTAAATTTGCTTTTTAAAGAAGTAGTCATAATCTTGTTGTTCAATAACTATGCTCTCACAATCTTCAACTGAGCCATGGATTTTCAAGATATGCCCAATATCAGTAGATTTTTTTTGGCGGATGACCTGCTGACCTACTATTGCTTCATACTTAGGAAAAAGCGATTCCAATAGATTATCATAGTTGGTAGTAATAATAGCCTGTGGGTTCAATTGTTTTATTAAGTCAATTTCTTCGGCGAATTCATGTGTTTCAGCATCGAATTGTTCCATCAGGTTAATTAAAATACTTGCAATTTTATATTTCAGGTGCACGCTTCGTGAAGCAGATTCGTAAAGAAAAGGAGGAAACATTTCACCATTATCATGATGTTCCCAAGCAAAAGTTCGGTAGTAATCAACCAATTCGGAAGCAATTTTTGCATAATCTCCATTATGCTCTTGAACAAAATATTGCATAGGCCTCTTAATTTCAGGATTTTCTTTGATTAATTGTTTAAGCAACGCGCCCCAAGTTGGAGAATTTATATACCTCTGGGAAAAGCCAGAACCAATAAAAAAAATTGGTCTACTTTTCATATTATCAATGTATTGTTTTAAGTATTCTAACGAACTATTTAAATATGAATTGTAGTTTGACAAAGCTTCACACTCCCATTTTAGAGTAATATATCCATTTTATCATTGACACTGCTTTCTTACTATATAATATGGAAATAATTTGTTAAACACTGTCGAACTGATAATATTTAGATCTTCAGTATGTTTGAATTTTTTCTACAAAGATTTTCTATAATCACACATTTCCTTTTCAACTTTTTTAATTCTTTTCAAATCATTCGAGAAATTTGAAGCTTGTATTTCATTATATTACCTTTTGTATATTGCGTTCTTGAACAAGTTAAACTCCAGATAATGATCTAATTCCACGGGTTTTCCACTGCTCTACTAACTGTATATACATTAAAAATTATTCTCATTGTCGATAACATCCTCAAAGTTAATTAAGATTGTTTTTTATGTAAGTTTACATTATTTCAATAATCTTCATGAAAAAACAAAGCCATTAATTGATTTGTGTTTTTTCGTTTTAACGAGTATTTATATTTAAAGAACTGAAATTTCTCATTTTACATATCACTATTCAATTATTATAAAAAATACCTGTCGGATGACAGGTATTTTTTAAGCTCATTTTCTTGTCATGTGCCATTGGTTTTGTTATCATAGCAAAAGTGACCACTCGGTTTCCATTGTGACCATATGGTTTTGCCGATTCGGAAAGGACTTATGAAGATGAACGAAAAGCAAGAAGAGATTTTGCGGGTGTCGAAGAAA
>Ga0006562J51391_1056081_pt1 | contig 12679 bp, 14 predicted proteins | sample Ararhi6_input_d2_FD_51391 | JGI IMG/M metagenome (IMG submission 51391) | reverse complement strand
TCTGTGGAAGGAGCGAACGTGACCGCACAGATTCTGGACGGGAAGGCGACCGCCGCCGCGATCAAGGCGGAGCTGAAGGAGCGCGTCAGCGCGCTGCGTGAGAAGGGCATCGTCCCGGGGCTCGGCACGATTCTGGTCGGCGACGACCCGGGCTCGCAGTGGTACGTCGCGGGCAAGCACCGCGACTGCGCCGAGGTCGGCATCGCCTCCATCCGCCGCGACCTGCCCGCCGACATCTCGCAGGCCGAGCTGGAGGCCGTGGTCGAGGAGCTCAACGGCGACCCCGACTGCACCGGCTTCATCGTGCAGCTGCCGCTGCCGGGCCACCTCGACACCGACGCCATCCTCGAGCTCGTCGACCCGGCGAAGGATGCGGACGGCCTGCACCCGACGAACCTCGGCCGCCTGGTCCTCAACGTCAACCGGCCGATCACGTCGCCTCTGCCGTGCACGCCGCGGGGCGTGATCGAGCTGATGCTGCGGCACGGCATCGACATCCGCGGTAAGGATGTCGTGGTCGTCGGGCGGGGAGTCACGGTCGGGCGCTCGATCGGCGCCCTGCTGACCCGCCGCGAGTACAACGCGACCGTCACGCTCACCCACACCGGAACCCACGATCTCGACGCTCACCTCCGACGCGCCGACATCATCGTGGCCGCCGCCGGTGTCGCCGGGCTGGTCACCGCCGCGAACGTCAAGCCCGGCGCGATCGTGCTCGACGTGGGCGTGAGCCGCGTGGAGGACCCGGTGACCGGCAAGAGCGTCGTCGCGGGCGATGTAGCTCCGGATGTGGCCGAGGTCGCCTCCTGGGTCTCCCCGAACCCGGGCGGAGTCGGCCCGATGACGCGTGCGCTGCTGCTGCAGAACGTGGTCGAGTCGGCGGAGCGGGAGCTGCAGTGACCGACGCGTCGCGCGAGCGGACGCATCCTGCTGTCGAGCGCGTCGAAGCGGCGCTGCTCGCGGCGGGGGTCGAGCCGCGGGTCCGCTGGTTCGAGTCGGCGACGCCGACCGCGGCGTCTGCCGCCGCCGAGCTCGGGGTCGAGGTGGGGGCGATCGCGAACTCGCTCGTCTTCACCATCGACGGCGAGCCCCTCCTCGTGATGACCTCCGGCGCCCACCGCGTCGACACCGCGTTCCTCGGCGAGCGGCTCGGCGGCCGCATCCGCCGCGCCGACGCCGAGACCGTCAAGGCGGCGACCGGGCAGACGATCGGCGGCGTCGCACCCGTCGGTCACCCCCAGCACCTGCGGACCGTGGTGGATGTGGCGCTCGCCGGCTACCCGGAGGTCTGGGCCGCCGCGGGTCACGCCCACACCGTCTTCCCCACCACGTTCGACGAGCTGGTGCGCCTCACCGGCGGCGACCCGCACCCGGTCGAGCCCTAGCCCCTCCTCATCCCGCCCCCCACCGTCGAGTCCGCAAACTTTGCACACGACGCGCCGTCGGAGTGTGCAAAGATTGCGGACTCGACGGTGGGCAGAGGGGGAGTGGGTCAGCGGTCGACGACGACGATGAAGCGCTTCGTGACGACGCGCTCGCCGGACGTGCCACGGAGTTCGCCGAGGGCCGCGAGCACGCGGTCGAGGATGCGCGGGCGCAGGGGCAGCGGTGCCTCGTCCGGCTGGTCCACCGTCCCCGCCGGATAGTCCACGCCCGGCTCCGTGGACATCTCGATGTGCGCGCCGCGCAGCTCGCGCACGGGCGCGGGCGGGTCGTCGCGGAAGCGGATCAGCCGCTCGATCGTCGCCCGGTACTGGCCGAGGTCGCGCACATACAGCCGGGCGGGTAGGACGGTGTCGCCGGTGAACAGGATGCCCGTCTGCCGGTCGAAGAACACGACGGCCGACGGCTCGTGCCCCGGCCCGCCGATGACGTCGATCACCCGGCGGCCGAGGTCGTAGGCGACCGTCGCGTCCGGCCAGGTCGGGAAGCCGAAGAAGCCGATCACCTCGGCCGGGCTGGTGCCGACGACCGTCGTGCCCGGCCGATCCCGCAGCAGCGCGTCACCCGCGATGTGGTCGCCGTGCGCGTGCGAGTGCGCGACGACGAGGGGATACGGCCGCACGAACACGACCGGGTTGCGCCGCAGCCAGTCGGCGATCAGGCCTTCGACCGTCGCTCGCAGCGGGAACACCGCCTCATCGGAGGTCGCGCCGGTGTCGATCAGGAGGGCCCGCTCACGCCCGAACAGCAGGTAGAGGAACGGCGCCTCCCAGTGCGACGTCTTCGGCTGCCGCACCTGGACGGTGTCCGCGTCGAGCCACACGACGACCGGATCGTTCACTCCCTGTCCACTCACGCGTCACAGTGTGACACCGCAGGGTGACCGGGAGGTGAACCGGCCGAACAGGCCGAACAGGCCGCCCGCTCAGCTCTCGCGCCGAGCACCCTCCGACGCCTGCACCGTGAAGAGGTCCGGCTGGCCGAACCCGTGCTCGGCGAACGCGCCGTCCAGCGCGACGAGCACGCGGCTGAGCGCGTCCGTCGGCACGAGGGCGATGGCCGAGCCTCCGAAGCCGCCGCCGGTCATCCGCGCGCCGATCGCGCCGTTCGCCTGCGCCGTCTCCACGGCGAGGTCGAGCTCGGGCACCGAGATCTCGAAGTCGTCGCGCATCGACACGTGGGAGGCGTCGAGCAGCTCGCCGATCGCGGCCGGCCCCTGCTCGCGGAGGGTGCGCACGGTGTCGAGCACCCGCTGGTCCTCCGTGACCACGTGACGGACGCGACGGAAGGTCACGTCGTCCATGAGCTCGCGCGCGCGGTCGAGGTCGCCGACCGACACATCCCGCAGCGCTTCGACGCCCAGGATGCGCGCGCCCTCTTCGCACGAGGCGCGGCGCTCGGCGTATCCGCCGGTGGCGTGGGAGTGCGTCACACCGGTGTCGATGATGAGGATCTCGAGCCCGGCGGCCTCGAGCCCCAGCGGCACGACCTCGGAGTCGAGTGACCGGCAGTCGAGGAAGACGGCCGCGTCGCGCTCGCCGAGGAGGGATGCGGACTGGTCCATGATGCCCGTCGGCGCTCCGACCGCGACGTTCTCGGCGCGCTGGCCGACCCGGGCGAGGGTGCGGCGGTCGAAACCGAGGCGCCACAGGTCGTTGAGCGCCACGGCAACGGCGCCCTCGATCGCCGCGGAGGACGACAGGCCGGCGCCGACGGGCACATTGGAGTCGAGCAGGATGTCGACGCCCGGCACGGCGGCGAGGTCGGCGCCGAACTGGCCGAGAGCCCAGGCGACGCCCAGCGGGTACGCCGACCAGCCGGAGAGCACCTCTGGCGCCAGGTCGTCGAGCGGGATCTCGACCACCTCGTCCGCGAAGGTGCTCCCGACACGGATGACGCGGTCGTCACGCGCCCCGACCGCGGCGACGGTGCGCCGGTTGATCGCGAACGGCAGGACGAATCCCAGGTTGTAGTCGGTGTGCTCGCCGATCAGGTTGACCCGGCCGGGGGCCGACCAGACGCCGTCGGGTTCGCGGCCGAACACCTCGGCGAAGTCGTCGCGGACGCCCGTACGCAGGTCGGTCATCGGTCAGCCTCTCGGTCGGAAGTGGATGCGGTGCCCGCCGGAGCCGCGACGGGCTCGGTGACGAGCCCGGTCACGGAGACCGGCAGTTCGCCGACCGGGTTGTCGCGGTCGGCGCGGGCGACGGCCTCGCGGAGCGCGGCGGCCGCCTGCTCGGGCGGGATGTCGCCCACCCAGGCGCCCATGGCCGACTCCGAGCCGGCCAGGAACTTCAGCTTATCCGCGCCGCGGCGGGGCGAGGTCAGCTGGAGCATGAGGCGGATCTCGTCCCGGCGAACGCCGACGGGGGCCTGGTGCCACGCGGCGATGTACGGCGTGGGGGAGTCGTAGAGCGCATCCACCCCGCGCAGCACCCGAAGGTAGAGCGTGGCCAGCTCGTCCCGCTCGGCGGCGTTGGTCTCGGAGATGTCGGCGACGTGGCGGTGCGGGAGGACGTGGATCTCGATCGGCCAGCGCGCGGCGAACGGCACGTATGCCGTCCAGTGCTCTCCGGCGAGGACGACGCGCTCGCTGGCGCGCTCCCGCTCCAGGATGTCGGCGAACAGCGTCGGTCCGTACGCGTCGAGCGAGCGGATGAGCGCGGAGGTGCGCGGCGTGACGTACGGGTAGGCGTAGATCTGCCCGTGCGGATGGTGCAGCGTGACGCCGATGGCCTCGCCGCGGTTCTCGAACGGGAACACCTGGCGGACGCCGGGCAGGGCGGAGAGCTCGGTGGTGCGGTCCGCCCACGCCTCGATGACCGTGCGTGCGCGCGACGGGCTGAGGCTTCCGAAGGATCCGGTGGTGGCCGGGCTGAAGCAGACGACTTCGCAGCGGCCGACGGACGTGCGTGTGCGCCCCAGACCGACCTGGGCCAGGTCGTCGATCCCCTCCGGGGCGTTGTCGTCGACGAGCAGCGGCCCGAAGGAGGGCGACTTGTTCTCGAATACGGCGACATCGTAGAGGTCGGGGATCTCGGACGGGTTCGTCGGTGTCGCGGGAGCGAGCGGATCGAGCTCGGCGGGTGGGAGCATCACCCGGTTCTGGCGCGCTGCNGCGATGGAGANCCATTCGCCGGTGAGCGGGTCCTGCCGCATCGTCGCGGTGGCCGGTCGAGGTGCGGGCTCCCGGAGGTCGGGCTTGCGCTCCGGGCCGAGCGTCGTGTCGGCGTCGTCGTAGTAGATGAGGTCCCGTCCGTCGGAGAGACGGGTGGGACGCTTCGTGATCGAGGCCATGCCATCCTTTCGATTGCGAAAGCGAGGATACCGCTTCTGCTTTCGTATTGACAAGCAATCGCAAGCGCTCCAGCATGGGCGTATGAGCGAAGCCCTCCCCGCGGCGCTCCGGCGCGAACGGATGCTCGAGCTGATCGGGCGCGCCGGCTTCGCCCGGGTGTCCGACCTGAGCGAGGCGTTCCAGGTCTCCGACGTCACCGTCCGCAGTGACCTGGATGCGCTCGACCGCGAGCAGAGCATCCGGCGCGTCCACGGCGGGGCTGTGCTGCGAACAGCAGGGATGCGGGAGCCCAGCTTCGAGGAGGCTCTGGAGTCGTCGGCAGAGGAGAAGCGCCGGATCGGCCTGGCTGCGGCGGCGATGGTCTCCTCGGGCAGCAGCGTGCTGCTCGATGTCGGAACGACCCCCGCCGCTATCGCCCGCGCCCTCGTCGAGCGGGACGACCTGGAGAACGTGACGGTCATCACGAACGGCCTGACCATCGCGCTCGAACTGGAACGCGCCATCCCGCGGTTCGAGGTCGTCGTCACCGGCGGCACTCTGCGGCCGCTGCAGCACTCGCTCGTCGAGCCGCTCGCCGCCGTTCTCCTGGGCCGTGTGCACACCGACATCGCCTTCATCGGCTGCACGGGCGTGCATCCCACCGGCGGCATCACCAACGTGAACCTGCCCGAGGCCGACCTCAAGCGCGTCATGGTCGGTTCCGCCGAGCGGGCGATCGTGGTGGCCGACGGCAGCAAGCTCGGCCGCACGCATCTCGGCCGGATCGCCGCGGTGGATGAGGTGGCTGAGCTGGTCACCGGCGAGTCGGCTGCACCGGAGGCGGTGGCGGCCCTGCGGGACGCGGGGCTGCCGGTGGTCGTCGCCTGAGGCCTAATCTGTTGCCATGCGACCCGCCACCGGTGAACAGTACGAACTCGATTTCGGCGACCTGAGCGCCACCATCGTGCAGGTGGGAGCCGGCATCCGCTCGCTGCGCTTCGCCGAATCCGACCTGACCGAGCCTTACCCGGCGGGGGAGCAGCCGCCCTCGGCGTGTGGGATCGTGCTCGTCCCCTGGCCCAACCGGGTCGCGGACGGCCGGTGGGAGTTCGACGGGGAGCCGCGGCAGCTCGACCTGACCGAACCGGCGAAGCGGAACGCCATCCACGGCCTGCTGCGGCGCCGCCCGTATGAGCTGGTCGAGCAGTCCGACTCAATGGTCACGCAGGCCGCGACCGTCTATCCCGAGCCCGGGTACCCGTTCCTTCTCGACACCACGGTGACCCACGAACTGCACACCGAGGGGTTGCAGGTCACCCACGCCATCAGCAATGCCGGCGAGACGGCGGCGCCGGTGGCCGTCGGCGCGCACCCCTACCTCCGCATCGCGGACGTTCCGCCGGAGCAGTTGACCGTCACCGTGGCTGCGCGCACCCGGTTCGAGACGGACGACCGAAGCAACGTCACCGGCGAGTCGCCGGTCGCTGGCACGTCGTTCGACCTCTCGGCGGGTCGCCGGGTCAGCGAGCTGGAGCTCGACACCGGCTTCGCCGACCTGCCCGACGGGCCGGTGGAGCACATCCTCGCCGCCGATGACGGCCGCCAGGTCGTGCTCTGGGCCGACGAGGCGTTCCGCTACGTGCAGGTGTTCACGCACCGGTCGTTCGCGACGAAGCCCGGGGGAGTGGCCCTGGCGATCGAGCCGATGACCGCCCCGGCGAACGCCCTCAACTCGGGCCGCGGTCTGCGCTGGCTGGAGCCGGGCGAGACCTGGTCGGTGAGCTGGGGCGTCCGCCCGGAAGGATTCGGCGGCGAGGCCTATCTGGCCAGCTGGGGGTAGAGCACGCGAACGTCCTCGTGGAGGTGCGACTTGACCTGCTGCGCGACCTCTCCGACGATCGCCTCCGCTCCACCCTCCTGCACGGTGACGAGGGCCTCGTCGGCGACCTGACGCGGCGGGACCTTCACGCCGGTCGCGTCCGCCGCCATCTCGGTGTCGACGTAACCGACGTGGACGCCGACGACCTGGATGCCCGCGGGCGCGAGCTCCACGCGGCTCGAGTTGCTTGCCGACCACAGGGCGGCCTTCGTCGCGCTGTAGGAGCCGAAGGCGAGCCAGCTGAGGGCGGAGTGCATGTTCACGATGGCGCCGCCGCCGTTGGCCTCGAGGACGGGGGCGAAGGCGCGCGTGACGAGCACCGGTCCCCAGAAGTTGGTGTCGAACTCGCGGTGGATCTCGTCGAGGTCGCCGGTGACGAGCGACTCGTTGACGGCGATGCCCGCGTTGTTGACGAGGATCGTGACGTCGCTCGCGACCTCGGCCGCCTGGCGGATGCTGTCCGCATCGGTCACATCGAGGGCGAGGGGGACGACGCGCGGGTCGTCGCTCGTGACGGTCTCGGGGCGGCGGGCGGCGGCGTAGACCTTCGTCGCGCCGCGCTCGAGGAGCGCTGCGACGAAGGCGGCACCGAGGCCGCGATTGGCGCCGGTGACGAGGGCGACGCGGCCGGTGATGTCGGTCATGTGAAGAGTCCTTCCGAAGGTAAACCGATCTGTGTACTCGCAATGTACACAGATCGGTTTACTTTTTGCAAGCGCCTGACTAAGATCGAGGCATGTCCACAGCCACCGCCCCCGCCCGGCCGAAGCCGCGGGATCGCGTGCTCGCCGCCGCCGCGCGCCTGTTCGTGCGCGAGGGCGTCAACGCGGTCGGCGTCGACCGGCTCGCCCAGGAGGCCGAGGTCTCGAAGCGCTCGATCTACCAGCACTTCGACGGCAAGGATGCGATCGTCGCGACCATGCTCCAGGAGTACGGGCCGCGTGTCGTCACGGGATACTTCGACGCCGACGAGGGTGCCGCCCCACGGGACCGCGTGCTCCACGTCTTCGACGCCCTGCACGCCGCCGCGGAGGCCAGCGACTTCTACGGCTGCCCCTTCGTCAACGTTGCGACCGAGCTGCGCGACCGCGAGCATCCCGCCGCCGTGGTCGCCCGCGGGTTCAAGGACGAGCTGACCGCCTACTTCGAGCGCCAGGCCGCGGCCGCCGGAGCAGCTGACCCCCGCACCCTCGCCATCCAGCTGACCCTGCTGTTCGACGGCGCCTCGGCGAGTGCCGCCATGCGCGGCGGCACGCCCGACGCGGCCCGCCTCGCCGCCGCCCAGCTCTTCGACGCCGCGACTGCCTGACCTGCGCAGATTCGTGCCGGTGCGTTCTGGCGTCGCCAAACCGCACATTCGGCACGAATGTCGCGAGCTAGGGCGCGATCGACAGGAAGATGAACGCCGCGAACAGCACCAGGTGGATGCCGCCCTGCAGCCGCACCGCGCGTCCCTGCACGATGGTGAGGATGCTGACGAGCACTGTCAGCACCAGCAGAACGATCTGACTCGACCCGAGTCCGAGGTGCAGTGCGCCCGGCAGCCAGATCGACGCGACCGCGATCGCCGGAATGGTGAGCCCGATGCTCGCCATCGCCGAGCCGAGCGCCAGATTGAGGCTCGTCTGCGTGCGGTTGCGCGATGCCGCCTTGGCTGCGGCGATTCCCTCCGGCAGCAGCACGAGCAGCGCGATGACGACGCCCACGAACGACTGCGGCAGCCCGATCCCGGTCACAGCCCGCTCGATCGGTGTCGACTCCAGCTTGGCCAATCCGACGACCGCGACCAGGGACACGAGCAGCAGCCCGAGGCTGATCAGGGCCGCGCGCTTGGTCGGCGCTTCGGCGTGGTCGTCCTCGGTCAGGGGCTTGCCCTTTCTGCCCACCGGGAGGAAGAAGTCGCGGTGCGCCACCGTCTGGGTGAAGACGAACATCCCGTACAGGGCGAGGGAGGCGATCGCCGCGAACACCAGTTGCGGTCCGGAGAACACCGGGCCGGGCGCCGACGTGAAGCTCGGCAGCACCATCGTCAGGGTGGCGAGCGCGGTGACCGTCGCCAGGGCCGCTCCACTGCCCTGCGCGTTGAAGGCGGTGGACTCGCGTCGGGATGCGCTGAGCAGAAGCGAGAGGCCGACGATGCCGTTCATCGTGATCATCACGGCCGAGAAGACGGTGTCGCGCGCGAGCTCGGGGGAGTCCTTGCCCGTGGTCATGAGCGTCACGATCAAGGCCACCTCGATGATGGTGACCGCGACGGCGAGGACGAGCGAACCGAAGGGCTCCCCGACCCGGTGGGCCACCACCTCCGCGTGCTGGACGGCCGCCAGCACCGTCCCGGCCAGGACGACGGCGATCACGATGACGGCGATCGTGTTCAGCTCCACCGCCCAGAACGCCACCAGGACCACGACGCCGATCACCGGCACCCCGATCGTCCACCATCGTGCGAGCCAGGTGCCGAGCGCTTTCATGCATCCATCCTGCCAGGCCGCCCTCCGAGGGCTTCGGGACGGTTCCGTCGCCGTCGTCCGGCGGGTCCCGCGGGTTCGGCCGCCGGGGACCGGTTGGATGGGCCCATGACCGGGACTCCGACCCTCCGCGCGCTCTCCGCGACTGCCGTCGCATTCGCCTTCGCCGTCCTCCTGGCGGGATGCGTCTCGCCGAGTCCGGCGCCGACCGGATCGCCCTCCGCATCCACGACCTCGACGTCGCGGCCGACCCCGACCTCCACGGCGACCTCGACGCCGATCGACGGCCAGTGCGACACGGGAGACCTCTCCGGCACTATCGCGCAGGGTGGCGGCGGGGCGGCGGGCAGCGTCGAGGTGACCCTTGTGCTCACGAACAACGGCTCGGGCGAATGCTCGCTGCAGGGCTGGCCGGGCGTGTCGTTCGTCGGCGATGGAAACGGCACGCAGCTGGGTGCCGCGGCCGAGTTCGACCGCAGTACACCGCATCCGACCGTCGTGCTCAAGGCGGGCGGGACCGCCCAGGCGCCGCTGCGCATCACCCAGGCACTGAACTACCCCGAGGCGGACTGCGCCCCGAAGCAGGTCGACGGCTTCCGGGTCTACCCGCCCGGGTCGACCGAGTCGCTGTTCGTGAAGGACGCGGGCGTGACGGCGTGCACGAAGGATTCGGTGTCGCTGCTCACCGTCGGGGCACTGGTCGCCGGCAGCTGATCCGGCGTCCGAGTCACTGGCAGACGCGGGCGAGCGGTCCGTCCCACGACTCCCGCAGATCTGCCGCGGCCCTGTTCGCATCGGCGAGTGCCGCGCCGGGGTCGCCGGCGAAGGCGTGCCCGCCGACGGCGCCCTGCAGGTCGTCCAGCCTCCGGTCGACGGGATCGAGGGCGCGCTCCACGGCGTCCGTCGCGATGTCGCTCGTGTCCGCGCGGAATGTCGTCACCGCTTCCTGGATCGCCGACCCCGCCTCGACGGGATGCGCTCCGAGCGCGGCGAGGTGTGCATCCAGCGCGGCGTCGAGGGCATGGCGCGCGCTCCGGATCGTCGTGCAGTCGCGCCCCCGCTCGGCCGACGCCTCGGAGAACAGCGGAAACTCGGAGGCGGCCGCCACGCCGAGCATCGCGACGGCCGCAACGCAGCCCAGCATCAGCGCCGCAACTCCCGGCCAGAGCCGGACCGCACGCGCCAGCATCCCGGACCGGGTGCGGGTCGCCGCATCCACGGCCGGCGTCGAGCGCGGAGTGCCGGCATCGACATCCGGCACGCTCGGGCGCGAGATGGTCACGGTCGCAACGCTAGGGCCGCTCGGTGAACAGTTCGTTGCATGATTTCCGGTGCCCGGTAGCGTTGCGACATGGACGCCGCCTCCGCCATCGATGTACTCGTGTTCTCCGCGGAGTTCGCCTGCTGCGGCACGCCTTTCGCGGCCGGCGAGGATGTGACGTTGACGCTCCGCGCTCCCACCCAGGACTCGTCGGCCCACGATGGCGTTCCCACGTATCTCCACGAACTCCATCCGCATGACGACCGTGTGCCTCTCGCCGATGTCACGGGGCGCGTCGAGCGGATCGTCGCGTGGTACGAGCGCATGGTCCCGGTCCCCGGTGCTCACTACCGCACCAACGACCCCGACGACCGGATCGAACGCGACGTCGACCGGGTGCCGACCGAGGACCACCCGGCTGGTTATGGCGGCCCGGACTACCGGGTGCGCCTCCGCATCCCCTCCGGAACGCGCCTACCCGATCCCGCTCCCGAGCTGTCGCCTGCCCCCGACCTCGACGCCCCGCCGCCGCCGCGGATACTGCCTCTGCTGACGACGCTGGTCGCGGAAGTGGCGGCGGAGTTCGGAGACGCGGTGGATGTGCTCCGCGGCCGCGAGGACGCCTCCGTCACGCTGCAGCCGCGGCGGGAAGGGGCGGCCGCTGTGCGGTGGAACGCTTACCTCGATCAGCTCACGGCGGAGGTCGAGCACGCGGAGTGGACGCTGACGGACGACGGAGCCGGCGTCGCCGTCCTCCGCGACCTCGTCGCCGCAGCCGCGGCCGGACGCTTCTCCGAGACGGTGGAGGACTGGACGATTGTCTCCGTCGCGACGACGGCAGATGGGCGCGCGTACGAGGCGACGACGACCGTCTCGCGGTTTCCCCTCGGCGGCACCGTCATCATGGTGGGAGGGGCCGCCCTCGAGCGGGTGGAGCGCGCGCGGTCCGGCGATGCGTTCCTTCCGTGGGTCGATGCGCTCTGACCTCACCGTGCGGCCGCTGAGACTCGCGTCGGCGGCCCTCGATACGATCCCGGAGTGATCTCCACCGTCGCCGTCTCCGGCTACCGCTCGCTGCGCGACCTCGTCATCCCGTTGGGGCGGCTGACGGTGGTGACCGGTGCGAACGGGGCGGGCAAGTCGTCGCTCTACCGGGCGTTGCGCCTGCTGGCCGGGTGCGGGCGGGATGAGGTGGTCGTCGCGATCGCGCGCGAGGGCGGACTCGACTCCACCCTATGGGCCGGTCCGGAGCGGCTCGGCCGGGCGATGCTCCAGGGCGACGCGCCCGTCCAGGGCACTGTGCGTCGTGATCCGGTCGCGCTCCGGCTGGGCGTTCAGCTCGACGACGACGGCGTTGGCATCGGCTACGCCCTCGACCTCGGACTGCCGCAGCCCAGCAAGGACACCGCGTTCGGCCGCGATCCCGAGCTGAAGCTGGAGACCGTGTGGACGGGTCCTGCGCCTCGACCGTCGAGCCTGGCGGCCGAGCGGCGCGGCGGCCACGTCCGTGTGCGCGGCGACGACGGCGGCTGGACGGAGCTCGGGAAGACCCTGCGCACGTTCGAGAGCATCCTCACCGAGGTCGTCGATCCCGTCCGTGCCCCGGAGGTGCTGCGGGTGCGCGAGAACCTGCGCGCGTGGCGCTTCTACGACCACTTCCGCACCGACACGGCGGCCCCGGCGCGGCTTCCGCAGCTCGGAACGCGCACGCCGGTGCTCGCCGCCGACGGGACGGATGTCGCGGCGGCCATCCAGACCATCCGCGAGTCGGGCGGCGGCGGCCCTTTCGACGCGGCCGTGGATGCGGCGTTCCCCGGCAGCCGGGTCGAGATCGTGGTCGACGGCGCGCAGTTCTCGGTGGCCGTCCGGCAGCCCGGGCTGCTCCGTCCGCTCGCGGGCGCGGAGTTGTCGGACGGCACCCTGCGCTTCCTGCTCTGGGCGGCCGCGCTGCTGTCACCGCGTCCACCGCAGCTGCTGGTCGTCAACGAACCGGAGACCAGCCTGCACCCGGACCTGCTGCCAGCCCTCGGCTCCCTGATCGTCGCCGCGTCGGCCAACACGCAGCTCGTGGTCGTCACGCACTCCCACGAGCTGCAGGTCGCGATCCAGCGTTCCGCGGCCGACCGCGACCTCGTCGACGACGTGAGCCGCATCCACCTGGAGAAGCAGCTGGGGGAGACCCACGTGCGCGGCCAGGAGGGCCTCCTCGACCGTCCCACCTGGCACTGGCCCACCCGCTGAATGCTCGTTGCGGCTCCGGTGTAGATTCTGGCGTGTGAGTGACCCCGGCCGGCGGCACCGATGGGACCGCGCGGTCTCGCGCCCGCTGACGCCCAGGAAAGATAGCCGAG
>Ga0006562J51391_1075645_pt1 | contig 12709 bp, 13 predicted proteins | sample Ararhi6_input_d2_FD_51391 | JGI IMG/M metagenome (IMG submission 51391) | reverse complement strand
GCATTGACGCGCGCATTGAGGTTGTCGATCACCGAGTTCGGCTGCCCCGCCGCCACACGCCACTTGAGCAGCGCGCCGATGGACGAGGCGAGGATCAGCACGCCGGCCACGCCGCCGAACAACTGCAGCGTGGTCTGGGTGGAAGCGGAGATGTTCATGGCGTTGCTGTTGCTGCTGCTGCTTTTTCTTGTTCGGGCAGGCGGTCATACTCGGGCCGCAGGTCGAGCATGGCGGCGCGCGCGCGGGCGATGAAGGCATTCTTGTCTTCGCCTTCTTCGAGCCGGATCGGCGTGCCGTAGCGCACCGTGCACGCCAGCGGAATCGGCACCAGCGTGCCCTTGGGAAGCACGCGCTTGAGGTTCTCGATCCACACCGGCACCAGCCGCACATTGGGGCAGGCGCGCGCCAGGTGATAGAGGCCGCTCTTGAGCGGCAGCAGGATCTCGTCGCCGGTATTGCGCGTGCCCTCGGGGAACATGATGAGCGAGTCGCCGCGGTCCAGCGCCTCCTTCATCTGCTCGACCGGGTTCTCGCCCTGGCCCGAGCCGTCGCGCCGGATCATGAGCGCGTTGAACACGTCGGCGCCAATGAACTGGCGCAGCCTGGAAGCCATCCAGTAGTCCTGCCCGGCCACCGGCCGCGTGAGTGCGCGCAGGTCGGGCGGCAGCGTGGCCCACAGCAGCACGAAGTCGCCGTGGCTCGTGTGGTTGGCGAAGTAGAGCGTCTGCTCGGCCTTGGGCGTGGTGCCGCTCCAGATGGCGCGCACGCCGGTCAGGAGGCCGGCCGCGCCGATGATGAGCTTGCCCGCGACCACGGCCAGTGCGCGGCGCAGCACGGTGCTTTCGGGGCGGCGGTCTTTTTTGTTGTTGTGGTCTTCTTCGGTCAAGAGAGATCCTGTGTCATCAAGGCAAGAAGAAACATCGCGCTCTGGCAGGCGACCACGATGGCATGCCGCTGCATGAGCTGGCGCGTGCCCTGCACGCGGTCCTCGAGCGAACGCAGCGCCTTCGACGCTTCGGCGTTGCGAAGGCCGAGCCGGTCGAGCGCGGTGTCGAGCGCGTCCAGCGAGGCGATGGCGCCGCGCGCCAGGTCGGCGAACAGCACCTGGTCCAAGCGCAGCCTGAACGCGAAATAGCGCTCGAGCGCACCCAGCACCAGCACTGCGCCAAACCCCATGGCAGCTGTGATCGACAGCGAACGCAGCGTGAGTGCGAGCACCAGCGCCGCGATGCATGTGAGCGCGAAGCCCCACGCCGCCAGCACCGCCGCCGCGCGCAGCAGTGCGGCGAGCGATGCGCAGGTGGCGCGTTCGTCGTCAGTCATGGGGTGGTGCTCCCGAAGCGGCGGTGCCCAATGGCGCGAGCGATATCCGCCACGCCGGCCGCAGCACGACCTGCGGACGCGCAAGCCGCACGGCGTCCTCGGCCTGCGCCAGTCCGCCCATCGCGCCATAGCGGCCCAGCCAGGCGATCACGGCGGCGGCGCTGCGCGAAAAGCCCAGCGCGCAGCACACCCAAACGGCCGCGCCGTCGGCATTGCGGCGCTGCCCTTCGATGACCGCGGCCGCGCGCTGCAGGCGCACGGTCGGCGGCACGGTCAGGTCGAGCATCGGCACGCCGCGCGCATGCGGCACGCCGGCCGGCATCTGCAGTTCGGCGCACAGGCTCACCAGTCGGGGCCGGCCGGCGGCGATCCATTCGGCGCGCGTGGGCTGCCGCCCGAGCAGCAGGCCCGGCACCACTTCGACGAAGGCCGGCAGCTTGCGCGTCCAGAGCCATGCGTTGACGGCTGCGCCCAGGCGATAGGGCGCGAGCAGCCAGCGCGCCGCCCAGCCCATGCGGCCTTGGCCGTCCATCTGGAAGCCGCGGGCGCCGAAGCCGACGTAGTTGAGCGCTACCAGCGCCAGCGAGGCCGAAGGCCAGGCGAGCCACAGCGCAACGCCGCCCAGCTGCACGGCCACGGCGAGGAACAGTGCCGCACCCACGGCGTAGAAACCCGCGAGCTTCCAGCGCTGCGCATCGCGCGTGCAGCGCCAGGCGCGCGGCATCGAAACCGTGCGCTCCAGCGGCCAAAGCCACACGCAGAACAGCCCGAGCAGCGCGCCGGTCGGAATGTCGATGAAGTGGTGCTGCCAGGTCGTGAGCACCGAGGCGCAGATCGCGAACGCCCACACATGCAGCACCAGCCTTGCCCACATGGCGCGCAAGAACTGCCGGTACCAGTCCCACAGGATCACCGCCAGCGCGATGTGCAGCGAAGGCGCCTGGTTGTAGGGCTGGTCGAAGCCGCGCAGCGCGTTGAACAGGAAGGCCGGCGCGCCCTCGACGGTCGGCTGCCCGAAGCTGAAATGCAGCGGCCAGATGACGAAGCAGGTGCAGGCGATGAGCGTTGCGCTCACCAGCCGCAATGCATGCCGGTCGAGCGTGTGCCTGCTGCGCGCGAGAAAGAGCGAGAGTGCGTAGAAGACGTTGATCGTCCAGTACGGAAAGATCGTCCAGGCCCAGAACGGCAGCTGCCGCTCCCACTCGAAGGCCATCGAGGGCACCTGCGCGCGCGTGGTGGCCCACCAGTTGGCCAGGCCGTAGGTCGCATAGAACAACGGCCCCAGGAACACGAGCCAGGCGGCTGCGCGCTTCCAGGGCCGTTGTGCGGGCGGGGGTTTCATCTGGCGCGCAGCCCTGGGCTCACGCGACCCTCACCGCGAGCGAGACGGTGAAGATGCCCCATTCGTCGATGCGCTGGTCGATCTTGCGGAAGCCCGCTTCCTCCACCAGCTGGTCCATCTCGGCCTGCGTGCGGCGGCGCATCACCCAGGCTTCGCCCTGGCGATGGCTGGTGAGCGCGCGCGCAATCATCTCGAGCTGCGGATGCCAGGGCTGGCCGGTGTAGACCAGGTAGCCGCGGTCTTCCACCGCATCGCCCACGCCCGCGAGCGAGCGCCGCACCATTTCGTTGTCGGGGAACAGCTCGTAGAGGCCCGACACCACTGCGAGCGTGGGGCGCGGCGTCACGGTGGCCAGGCTGATGCGGTCGAAGGCGTCGGCCTGCACGAACTGCGCCACGTCTTCCAGGCCCTTCTCGGCAATCAGCGCGCGGCCGTCGCGCACGTTGATGTCGCTGTAGTCGCGCAGCAGGATCGAGCTGGCCTTGACGGGGCTCGCAAGCACCGCGTCGAGCACGTAGCGGCCATGGCCAGCCGCGATGTCCATCACGCGCACTTCGCGGTGCATCTCGGCCAGGCGCTCCATCGCGATGCGGATCAGCTCCTCGACGTGGATCTTGCGCTGCCGGATGCCGCGCCAGCCGATCGAGTTCAGGTAGGTCTTGTCGACGGAGCGGCCCAGCGCGCCCTTGCCCTTCGGCTCGTTGCGGTAGACGTAGTCGAGCGTGCTGCCCGAATCGAAGCCGGTGTCGTGCCCGAGCTTCACGCCGCGCGAGAGCACACCGCCCAGGCGCAGGCTGGCGCGCGTCATGCCCCAGTAGGCGCCGCGCAGCGAGAGCGGCGCCAGCGGCTCGGCCAGCGCACGCGATTCGTCGGCGGTGTTGCCAGCCAGGTGCGCGGCGCGCAGGTCGACCGGCGCGGGCGGCTGGTCGAACAGCTGCAGGATGAATTCGCGGATTGCCTGCACCGCCGGCGCGCGGTCCCTCTCGCCCAGCGTGTCGTGGAAGAAGCCCGGCAGCTCGAGCTTGGTTTTGACGGCGCTGCCCAGCCGCTCGAAGAACTGGTGCTGCGGCTTGTGGTGCACCACCCAGTCCGAGCCCGAGATCAGCAGCTGCACCGGCAGCGTGATGGCGTTGGCGTCGGCCACCACGCGGTCGGCGGCTTCGTACAGGCCGAGCAGGATGTTGACCGCGATGGGCCGCGAGATCAGCGGATCGCTCTCGTAGCTCGCGATGCGCTCGGGGTCGTGCGTGAGGAACTTCGCCTTCACATAGCTGTTGACGAAGAACAGGCCGCGCAGCTTGTGCATCAGCCCGAGCCCGGCGCGTGCAAAGGGCACGTAGAGCTTCACCTTGAAGGCCGGCGAGGCCAGCGTGAGCCCGCGCACCTTGGGCGCGTAGTCGTGCGCCCAGGTGGAAACCAGCACGGCCCCCACGCTCTGCGCAATCACGTGGATGTCGTGCTCCGGCACGCCGTGCGCGCTGCCGATGTGCTGGATGAAGGTCTGCACATCGCGCACCGAGGTGGCAAAGCTCGGGCTGTAGCCGCGCTGGCCCGGCGAGCGGCCGTGGCCGCGCGCGTCCCAGGCGAAGAAGTCGAAGTCGGGCAGGCCGAGCTCGTCGACCAGGTGCGCCATGCGCGCCCCGTGCTCGTGGCCGCGGTGGAACAGCACGATCGCGCCGCGCCGCGCGCCGCCGGTGGCCGGCCAGTGCCGGTAGAAGAGCGATTCGCCGTCGTGCGTGCGGAACTGGCGCTCCTGCGGACTGCGTTGTGGATGGGTGCTTGTATCGGTCATCGGATCCCTGTCGCTATTCATATGTTTGTTCGTCGTGTGCGGTCTACGCCGCCTCGGCCAGTGCGCGGCGCACGCGGTTGGCCACCGTCCAGGCCACGAGCGCCGCGGCCAGCGGCATCAGCCATGCCGCCCAGCCCGGCAGCGGCCAGCCCAGCGCCACATAGAGACCGAGCGCGCCGAACACGAAGGCGCGGTCGCTCTTGCCGAGCGGCCCGTCGTAGCGGCGCGAGGCGCCCACCGTGGGGCCCAGCGCGCCCGCGAATTCGCTCAGCCCCGCCAGCACGATCACCGTGCCGATCCAGAACGGGCTGAACGGCGGCACCAGCGCAAACGGCAGGTACAGCGCGGCGTCGGACACCACGTCGGTCAGTTCGTTGAGGAAGGCGCCGAGCTTGCTCTGCTGGCCGTGCTCGCGCGCCAGCATGCCGTCGATCGCGTTGAACGCCATGCGCACGAACATCCAGGCCGGGATCAGCCCGAAGGCAGCCGGCGACGGCGCCGCAAAGAAAAGCCAGAGCCCGAGCGCGACCGAAACCACGCACGCGGCCAGCGTGACCTGGTTGGCGGTGACGCCCATGGCATGCAGGCGCCCCACGAGCGGCCGCAGCAGGCCCTGGAACCGGGGTTTCAGTTCGTAGATCGACACGTGCCGGCTTCCCCTCGTTTGTTATATGGCCGAAGCATTCTGCCAGTGTGGCAGGCACTAAACTTGCCCTTGCAGCCTCTCATTCCATGACCATCCAGACCGACGATTTCGCCCCAGCCCCGCCCCGCGTGGTGTCCGCCGCCCCCGCTTCGCCCCAGGAAGAGGCCATCGAGCGGGCGCTGCGCCCCAAGCTGCTGGACGAATACGTCGGCCAGGCCAAGGTGCGCGAGCAGCTCGAGATCTTCATCGGCGCGGCGCGCAAGCGCAAGGAAGCGCTCGACCACGTGCTGCTGTTCGGCCCGCCGGGCCTGGGCAAGACCACGCTGTCGCACATCATCGCGGCCGAGCTGGGCGTGAACCTGCGCCAGACCTCCGGGCCGGTGCTCGAGAAGCCCAAGGACCTGGCGGCGCTCCTGACCAACCTGGAGCCCAACGATGTGCTCTTCATCGACGAGATCCATCGCCTGAGCCCGGTGGTCGAGGAAATCCTCTACCCCGCGCTCGAGGACTACCAGATCGACATCATGATCGGCGAAGGCCCCGCGGCGCGCAGCATCAAACTCGACCTGCAGCCCTTCACGCTGGTGGGCGCCACCACCCGCGCCGGCATGCTCACCAATCCGCTGCGCGACCGCTTCGGCATCGTGGCGCGGCTGGAGTTCTACACGCCCGAGGAACTGGCGCTCATCGTGCGGCGCAGCGCCGGCCTGCTCAAGGTGGACACCGACGCGGCCGGCGGCTTCGAGATCGCGCGCCGTTCGCGCGGCACGCCGCGCATCGCCAACCGCTTGCTGCGGCGCGTGCGCGACTATGCCGAGGTGAAGGGCAACGGCCGCATCACCGAAGACATCGCGCACAAGGCGCTTGTCATGCTCGACGTCGACCCGCAGGGCTTCGACCTGATGGACCGCAAGCTGCTCGAAGCCGTGATCCACCGCTTCGACGGCGGCCCGGTGGGGCTGGACAACGTGGCGGCCAGCATCGGCGAGGAACGGGACACCATCGAGGACGTGATCGAGCCCTACCTCATCCAGCAGGGCTACCTGCAGCGCACCCCGCGCGGGCGCATCGCCACGCTGGCGGCCTACCGCCACCTGGGCGTGACGCCGCCTTCGAGCCGCTCCGACGGACAAGACCTCTTCGGAATCTGACGACCCATGCATACCCATGACCTGAGTGCCTGGCAGCACGACCATCATTTCGGCGCAGGCAACGAATCGGCCGAGCGCAGCACCCGCCTCGTGATGTGGATCACCGCCGCGATGATGGTGGTCGAGATCGGCGCCGGCTGGTGGTTCAACTCCATGGCGCTCTTGGCCGACGGCTGGCACATGAGCTCGCATGCGCTGGCCATCGGCCTGAGCGCCTTTGCCTATGCGGCGGCGCGGCGCTATGCATGCGATCCGCGCTTTGCCTTCGGCACCTGGAAGATCGAGGTGCTGGGCGGCTTTGCGAGCGCGCTGATGCTGCTCGGCGTCGCGGCGCTGATGGTGGTGGGCTCGATCGAGCGGCTTCTCTCGCCTTCGGTCATCCACTACCGCGAAGCCGTGGCGGTGGCCGTGCTCGGGCTGGTGGTCAACCTGGTCTGCGCGCGGCTGCTGGGGGCGGCGCACCATCATGGGCATGGGCACGACCATGGCCATGATGCGCACCATCACCACGAGGGCCATGACCACGCGCACGGCCACGACCTGAACCTGCGCTCCGCCTACCTGCACGTGGTGGCCGATGCCGCCACCTCGGTGCTGGCCATCGGCGCGCTGCTCGGCGGCTGGTTCTTCGGCTGGTCCTGGCTCGACCCGGTGATGGGCATCGTCGGCGCGGTGCTGGTGGCCGTGTGGGCCAAGGGCCTGCTCAAGGAAACCGGCAAGGTGCTGCTCGACCGCGAGATGGACCATCCCGTGACGGCCGAGATCCGCGAAGGCGTCGAAACCATGCTGGCCGATTCGGAAACCCGCGTGGCCGACCTGCACGTGTGGCGCGTGGGCCGCGAGGCCTATGCCTGCGCGCTCACGGTGGTGACGCATTCGCCCACGCTCACGGCGGACGAGGTGCGGGCCTGCTTCTCGATGCACGAGGAGATCCGCCACTCGACCGTGGAAATCCAGCGCTGCTGAGGACGCCCCCGAAGCGCGGGCTTCGGCGCGTCATCGATATGTCACGGGACCGCCATCGCCCGGTCACGCGTTGGTGGGAGCCTACCCGTCCATGCAACGCGACGATGCTTTCCTGCGCGCATGGCGCGACACCGCGACCCGGGCTCCCGAGCCGGAGGACGACGATCTTGCGCGCCCGCCGCTGCGCTGCCGCACGCTCTGGATCTCCGACCTGCACCTGGGCACGCCCGGCTGCCAGGCCCGCGCGCTGCTCGACTTTCTCAAGCACACCGAGTGCGAGACCCTGTTCCTGGTCGGCGACATCATCGACGGCTGGCAGCTCAAGCGGAACTGGTACTGGCCGCAGGCGCACAACGACGTGATCCAGAAGCTGCTGCGCAAGGCGCGCAAGGGCACCCGCGTGATCTTCATCCCGGGCAACCACGACGAGTTCGCGCGCAAGTACCTGAACCACAACTTCGGCGGCATCGACGTGGCCGAGGAATGGATCCACGAAACCGCCGACGGCCGCAAGCTCTGGATCATCCACGGCGACCTGTTCGACGGCGTGATCCAGTGCGCCAAGTGGCTCGCGCACGTGGGCGATTCGCTCTACGAATTCACGCTCAAGCTCAACCGCCACCTCAACTCGCTGCGTGCGCGCATGGGGCTGCCGTACTGGTCGCTTTCCAAGTACCTCAAGGGCAAGGTCAAGCGCGCCGTGAGCTACGTGGGCGACTTCGAGAACGCCGTGGCGCGCGAGGCCCGCAAGCGCGGCGTGCAGGGCGTGGTCTGCGGCCACATCCACCATGCCGAGATGCGCGACATCGACGGCATCCTCTACTGCAACGACGGCGACTGGGTCGAGAGCCTCACGGCGCTGGCCGAGCATGCCGATGGCACGCTGGAGATCATCGACTGGGCGCAGCACATGCCGGTGCTGGCCAAAGCGGGCGCGCCGCGCGAGGCCGTGGCGGCCTGAGCCTGGGCCGGGCCCGCCTGCCGGTTCTTCTTCAGCGCCGCATCGTGTCGAGCTGCGTCACGGGCGCGCTGTCGTTGCCCCACGACCCGCGAATGTAGGTCAGCACCGCGGCCACGTCGCCCGCATCGAGCACCTGCCCGAACGGCGGCATGCCGTAGGGCCGCGGATTGCCCGCGGTGGAGGGCAGGTAGCCGCCGTGCGCGATCACCTGGATCAGGTTCGTCGTCTCGGCCATGTTCACGGCGCGGTTGCCCGCCAGCGGCGGAAAGGCGCCGGGCGCGCCCTGGCCCTGGTCGCCGTGGCAATAGGCGCATTGCTGGTCGTAGATTTTGGCGCCGCGGGCCATGGTGCCGGCATCGCGGCGCGTGGTTGCGGCGGCCGGGCGCACGGGGGCCACGGCTTGCGCTGGCACGCCGGGCAGGTCCTTCAGGTAGCTGGCCATGGCGGCCAGGTCGGCCTCGCTCAGGTGCTGCGTGCTGCGAAAGACCACGTCGGCCATCGGCCCCATGACCGAGCCACGCGGCGCCACGCCGTTCTTGAGCAGCGCCACCACGTCGGCCGTCGGCCAGTCGGCCAGGCCGGCCTGGTGCGGATCGGCAAGCGATGGCGCATACCAGTTCTCCGCCGCGATCAGCCCGCCCGAAAGGCCCAGCTTCACCTGCGTGGCGCCGAGCGAATCGCGGCTGCCGTGGCAGGCGATGCAATGGCCCAGCCCGCCGACCAGGTAGGCGCCGCGGTTCCATTCGGCCGGCTTGGCCGTGTTGGCCACGAAAGCCTCGGGCTTGAAGGAGAGCGCCCGCCAGACCGCCAGCGCGGCCTGCGTGTCGTAGGGAAAGCGCAGCCGGTGCGCCAGGTTGGGCGCCGGCGCGGGCGGCAGGCTGCGCAGGTAGGCGTAGATCGCGTCCGAGTCTTCGCGCGTGACCTGCGTGAAGTTCGGATACGGGAAGGCGGGGTACAGCAGGCGGCCGTCCTTGCTGCGGCCGTTGTGCATCGCGCGCCAGAAATGCGCGCTGCTCCAGCTGCCGATGCCGTTCTGCGCGTCGGGCGTGAGGTTGCTCGAATACACGGTGCCGAAGGGCGTCTCGATCGGCAGCCCGCCGGCATAGGGCTGGCCGCCGCGCGTGGTGTGGCAGCCGGCGCAGTTGCCGGCCAGCGCAAGGTAGCGCCCGCGCTCGACCCGCTGCGGCGTGGCATTGAAGGCTTCGGCCTGTTCGGGCAGCGGGTCTTCGCCGCGCAGGTTCAGCGCGACGATGCCGCCGGCCGCGGCGCCCAGCAGCAGCACCAGAACCAGCAGCGTCCAGCCGAGGTGTCGCATCTTCATCGGCGCCTCACTTCGGCATGCCGCCGCAGCGCATCGGCAGTGCGGCGGGCAGCGATGCGGCAGGCTTCGGATCGGCCGGCATCGGCTGCACCGCGAGCCAGCTGGCCACGGCGTTGATGTCGGCTGTGGTCATGCGGCGGCCGATGTCGGCCATGCAGTCGGGTGCGAGTGCATGCCGCTCGCTGGTGAGCCAGGCGCCCAGCTGCGAAGACACGTAGAGGCGGGGCAGCCCCAGCAGCCCCGGAATGGCCGGCTGCACGCCGGTGAGCGCGGCACCGTGGCATTGCACGCAGGCGGGAATTTGCCGCGCCGCATCGCCTTCGAGCGCCAGCTGGCGGCCGCGCGCCAGCTGCGCGGGTGGCGCGTCGCTCACGGGCGAGACGGGCGGGTAGGGCAGGTCCAGGCCCGCGAAGTATTCGGCCATTTCCATCAGGTAGGCATCGGAGAGGTGCTGCACCATGTAGTTCATGTCGGCATTGAAGCGCCGGCCGTCGCGAAAGCTGCGCAGCTGGTTGAACAGGTAGCCCGCGGGCTTGCCCGAGAGGCGCGGAAAGTAGCCGGCATTGGTGGTCGCGCCTTCGCGCCCGTGGCAGGCGATGCAGGCGGCCACGCGCTGCTCGATGCCGCTCGCGGAAGGGGCGGCTGGCGGGGCAGGTGTTGCCGCCATGGCGCAGATGCCGTGGCTCAGCAGCAGCAATGCAATTGCGACGATGCGGCGGACGACGTTGTTCTTCGTCATGTGCCGGCTGCGAAGTGCGCCAGCGCCAGCAGCCCCGCAATGAGCAGCAGCACCGTGGCCAGCGCGACGCCGACGAGTGGCAGCAGCCCGACTTGTGCGGTGCGCCGGTCCGCATCCGCGCGGCGGCCGCCCAGCCCGATGAAACTCCAGAGAACCGCGCGTACCGCGCGCATGAGATTGGACATGCACCGACTGTGCCGCAAGCGCAGCCAAAAAAACAGATGCAGTTCCAAACCAAATCACCGGAGCAGATAAAGTCCCACCACCGAATGAAGACCGCCCCGCCATGAAGCGCTACGAAGCCCTTGCCGCCGACATCGAGGCGTCGATCCGCCACGGCACGCTCAAGACCGGCGACCGGTTGCCCTCGGTGCGGCACACCGGCGAGAGCCGAGGCGTGAGCGCCTCCACCGTGTTCCAGGCGTACTACCTGCTGGAGGCGCGCGGCCTGGTGCGCGCGCGGGACCGCTCGGGCTACTACGTCACCGGCGGCGGGCTGCGCGATGCGCCGCCCGAGGCCAACCTCACCTCGCGCCCGGCCGAGGGGCCCAGGTCGCTCGACGTGAGCGACCACGTGTTCGACATCCTCGAGGCCAGCATGTCGCGCAAGGTGGTGCCCTTCGGCTCGGCGTTTCCGAGCCCGCTCCTGTTTCCGCTGGCACGGCTGGGCCAGTTCATGGCCGCGAGCGCCAAGTCGCTCGACCCGTGGAGCACCGTGGACGACCTCACGCCCGGCAGCGCGGCGCTGCGCCGGCAGATTGCGCTGCGCTACCTGGGCGACGGCATGCAGGTGGCGGCCGACGAAATCGTCGTCACCAACGGCGCGCTGGAGGCGCTCAACCTGTGCCTCGCGGCGGTCACGCGCCCCGGCGATTCGGTGATCGTCGAATCGCCCACCTTCTATGCGGCCCTGCAGGCGCTGGAGCGCATGGGCCTGCGCGCCATCGAGGTGCCGACGCATCCCGGCGAAGGCATCGACCTGGCCGCGCTGGAGCTTGCCATCGCGGCCCACCAGCCCAAGGCCTGCTGGCTCATGACCACCTTCCAGAACCCGCTCGGCAGCCTGATGCCCGACGCGAAGAAGAAGGCGCTGGTCGAACTGCTCGCACGGCACGCGCTGCCATTGATCGAGGACGACGTGTACGCCGAGCTCTACTTCGGCGACCGGCGCCCGCCGCCGGCCAAGGCCTTCGACACGCAGGGACTGGTGCTGCATTGCTCGTCGTTCTCGAAATGCCTGGCACCGGGCTACCGCATCGGATGGGCATCGGCCGGGCGCTTTGCGCGCAACGTGGCGCGCTTGAAGCTGACGACCACGCTCAGCACCTCGGTGCCCGCGCAGCTCGCGCTCGCAAGCTACCTGGAAAAAGGCGGCCTCGACAAGCACCTGCGCAAGCTGCGCCAGGTCCTGGCCGTGCAGCAGGCGAGCTTTGCGCAGGCAGTGGGCCACTACTTTCCCGCGGGCACGCGCGCCACGCGGCCGCTGGGCGGCTACTTCATGTGGGTCGAGCTGCCGGCGCAGGTCGATGCGCTCGCCATCCACGCCCAGGCGCTGGAGCGCGGCATCAGCGTGGCGCCCGGGCCCATCTTCTCGGCCACGCGCGGCTTCGCGCACTGCCTGCGCCTGAACTACGGGCATGCCTGGGACGCGCAGAGCGAAAAGGCGATGCAGACCCTGGGGCGATTGGTGGCAGCCGCCGCGGCAGGCAGCCCGCCGCGCGAGAAAATCGCGCTGCCGTGACCTTCGACCTTTTCTCCGATGCCCTCGAAGACGCCGCACTGCCGCGCGGCAAAGAGGCGATCGGCCCTGGCGCGTTCGTCCTGCGCGGGTTTGCGCTGCCGTATGTCGACGAACTGCTGTCCGCGCTGCACGAGGTCGAGCAGCGCGCCGCCTTCCGCCACCTCGTGACCCCCGGCGGCTTCGCGATGTCGGTTGCCATGACCAACTGCGGCCGGCTCGGTTGGATCTCGGACCGGCGCGGCTATCGCTATGGCGAGCACGATCCCGAAACCGGCCTGCCCTGGCCCGCCATGCCGGCGGCCTTCGCGCGCCTGGCCCAGGCCTCGGCCGCCGAGGCCGGATTTGCGGGCTTCGAACCCGACGCCTGCCTGGTGAACCGCTACGAGCCCGGCACGCGGCTGTCGTTGCACCAGGACAAGGACGAGCGCGACTACGGCGCGCCCATCGTCTCGGTGTCGCTCGGGATGCCGGCCACCTTTCTCTTCGGCGGCCTCGCCCGCAGCGACAAGGCCGCACGCATTCCGCTGGTGCACGGCGACGTGGTGGTGTGGGGCGGGCCCGACCGGCTGCGCTACCACGGCGTGCTGCCGCTCGAAGACCGACCGCACGCGCTGCTGGGCAGCCGGCGCATCAACCTGACTTTTCGCAAAGCGGGATGAAGCGGCCGCTCAAGTCAAATTGATGACTTGTTCCTTTTTTCTGTGCACAACTCTGTGGGTTGTCTGAG
>Ga0006562J51391_1002132_pt1 | contig 12740 bp, 9 predicted proteins | sample Ararhi6_input_d2_FD_51391 | JGI IMG/M metagenome (IMG submission 51391) | reverse complement strand
AAGAATTGCTTAAAGACTTTCAAGAACTAGAATTTGATTCTGCAAAGTTTTGGAGAGCCATCGCACGACGCCTGCAAGTCCCATACGAATGGCCAATCCGAATCGACCATGCAAACGGTCCTATTTATATTGGTGAAACAGAAGATAGCCGTGAGGTTGAGGAGAGTGCGGAGTAAAGGAATTGGTGACCCCCTTTTGGTGAGGGGGTCTTTTTAATAATTTAAAAGATTTCTATTTCTGATATTTTTCACATGAAATAGATATTCTTATTGCTCTTCTAAATCAAATTCCAACCATAATGATATATTAAAAGCGATTTCATGCATTTCTTCTATTTTTGATTGATTCAATTGCTCCGCAAAACGACGTGCCCTTTGAAAAATATCGTCATTCTGCTTAACCACCACATCATTCAGTGTAAGGATTGTGCTGAGCGCCCAGCCAGCAGTTACTAACATATTTTCGTCTTGAATGGAATTCATAAAAGTTTCTACTTCTGAAAAAAACCACTTGATATCATCAATTTGGTCTAAATGAAAAAATACAATTTTATGAAGTGCCTCAGGGTCTCGAGTCTTCAATATGTCTTTCACTTCTTCTTTTGATAATGGCGGATTCTGCTTTTCATATTCAGCCTGCCACTCTTCATCTGACATCCCATCTTCTTCACTATCCTCTGCGGTATAATGCCCCGCAATCAATTCATCAAACGAATCCGTTAATTTAAAATCCGTTTCATATTCTAGATCAAAGTAATGAATTGGCGGATGTTCCTTTGTTTCTCTATAATCCAATGCGATCCACGTATGACCATCCCCACAAATAAGCACAAGTCCCTCAGGCAATTCCCATTCTTCTATTAAATAATTACTATCCATGATGCCTTCGCCTTTGGCAATTCCTCTTAAATGATCAAATGACACATGATCCTCTGCCCATCCATTCGGCTGATCTGTTGGAAAAGCATTATGCAAGGTATAACCGCCATTTTGTTCGAGAATCAGTTTCTTATATGTATCAGGCAAGATGATGCCTAGTTTCTTTTCCGCTTTTGCAATGCCTTTTTCATTGATTTTCTTAAATGTCTCTTCACTTTCTCTGTCTGTGTCCCAAAATGGTTTCAAATAAAATACCTCCAATTGTTATTTCTATCTCATTTTACCATTTAAGAAACCTAGTTTAATAGTCCTATTCATAAAAAAAGAGAAGGGTTCCCCCTCCTCTTGTTGATTATGATTGTTCCTGATTTCTCGCTTCAAATTCATCTAGCATTGCACGCACTTCATCTGTTGATGATGTGTTCATTAATTGGTTTCTTAGGAAGCTCGCTCCTCTGAATCCTTTTACATAAATCTTAAAGAAACGATGCAGTGCCTTGAATGGACGCAAACCTAATGAAGAATATTGATCATGAAGATCAAGGTGTAATCTTAAAAGACCTAACAGTTCGTCACTCGTATGCTCTTTCGGCTCTTTTTCAAAAGCAAATGGGTTATGGAAAATCCCACGTCCAATCATCACTCCGTCTATTCCATATTGCTCAGCTAGCTTTAAGCCAGTTTGACGGTCAGGAATATCACCATTGATCGTCAAAAGCGTATCAGGTGCTACTTCATCACGCAATTTCTTAATCTCAGGAATGAGCTCCCAATGCGCATCCACCTGGCTCATTTCCTTTCTTGTGCGAAGGTGAATCGATAAATTCACAATGTCTTGCTCCAAAATGTGTCTGAGCCAGCCACGCCATTCATCGACCTCTGTAAACCCTAGTCTTGTTTTCACACTAACAGGTAATCCCCCTGCTTTTGCCGCTTGAATCAGCTCTGCCGCAACGTCTGGACGAAGAATCAATCCACTGCCCTTTCCGTTTTGCGTAACATTAGGGACAGGACAGCCCATATTAATATCAAGCCCTTGAAATCCTAACTCCGCCATTCCAATGCTCATTTGTCTAAAGTTCTCAGGCTTGTCTCCCCAAATATGAGCAACAATCGGCTGCTCATCCTCTGTAAACGTTAAACGGCCTTTCACACTTTGAATGCCATCAGGGTGGCAGTAGCTCTCACTGTTCGTAAACTCTGTAAAAAACACATCCGGTCTCGCCGCCTCACTCACAACATGACGAAACACAACATCTGTCACTTCTTCCATTGGTGCTAATATAAAAAATGGCCGTGGTAAATCACGCCAGAAATTTTTACTCATCTTTCATCCAATTCCTCTCATGACATAGCACCTAAAGGGCATGTCCTTCTGTAAATTCTTTCAGCAATTTTTATCATTATATACTTTTGTAAGGATTCAACGCAAAAGGAGTATAAAATGAACAAAATACTATCAGCACTTTATAAAATATCAAAAATTTGAGGAGTCGTAAACGCCGTTCAAAAGCTACTTCTGGGAAACGTGTCACGCGACGGGCAGCAGGAACAGCATCCGGCAAACTAATGAAAAGATATTCAAATAAAAAAGCCCTATGCAGGGGCTTTTTAAATTGTAATTGCCTTTTCTGTTACATGATAAGTGTTAGAAGTAATGATTTTATCAAGTGACCAACCGGCAGCGAATAACACAGAAAAAATTGTTAAACTGATAAATAACTTTTTCATCATAACGCCTCCGCCATTTTTAGTATTTGTTGTTGTGCTTTAATGGTCTTTTTTAGATATTCTCTATTCAATTCAAAATTCCCTTTTTGATAATGATAATCTGCGAGTTTTTCTGATAACTCCGCTACATCTTGCCACAAACTTTTGCTTTCTAAATAACTGTGGCTTTCATTTACCTCCGATTCATTATATTCTTCAAAAAGCGCATAAATGATTTTTAATTTAGCTATATATTCTTGGTCGTCTGCAAAGTTAGCTCTATTTAAGCCAATGGTGAAATATTGGTTTCCTCTATCTTTTTTATCTTGTTCATAGAATACCCAGGACAACATATAAAGTGTTCTAATTCCCGAGATCGTTTCGGCATGTTCTTTTATTTGAATTGAATTTAGAAATTCATTTTCTGCGGTTTCAATTTCTCCGGCTCTTTTTTTCACTAAACCTAAATTATGATGTATTACACCAATAATCCGTTGGGCTGTTTCCTCATTAAGCTCTTGAGCCAAGCTCAAGGCTTCCCTATAATAAGATTCTGCCTCATCTAAGCGGTATAAGTCGTACATATTCGCTCCAAATTTGATATTACAACCGACTACTTTCGCTTTGTAAAACTCGCTTGTTGAATACATTTCTTTTGCTTTTTCCAAATGGTTTAACGATACGAAATGTTGATCAATGCGATAATATGCATCAGCTAGTTTGTAATGAAATTCGGCTCTTTCTATATCATCGGGAACATTCTTTAAATGTTCTTCAGCAGTCTTGTAAAAATTTATAGCAGCAACATAATTTTTTTGGTGGAATTCGTGCATACCTCTAAAGAAGTTTGAATAGTAGTCAAGCGTTCCTTTGACGTGGGGCTGTTTGTTCTCTATTTCTCTGAGTAAATCGGGTAAAGTGGGGCGTTGTTGATTCATTTCAATAGGCACAAGACTTTCAAGCATGAGTCGATGCCTAAACTCCATTAATTGATAATATAGCAGTAAATCTTGATCCTCTTCCATGTGCTCTATTTCTCTTTCAACCTGTTCTTTTAAAATCTCTGCATCCGGCACGCTGAATGTCCTTATAAATCTATACCAATCATTTATTAATATACCAACTTGAGAAGAAAGAATTTTCTCCACTCCTACCATCCCCTTTCTTGCTATTCCCTATAATTACATATATTATCATTTTCAAAATAATTCCACACCGAAAAGAAACCGCAATTTCTCCATAAAATACAATTATATAGACACACAAATGTATAATATTGAAAAAATACAGTATTGAAATACCATTTACCCTTAATTTGGTTGTTGTTACAATTTTTATGTAAATCAAAAAAAGGAGTGATTATCTTATATCAAAGTCCTATAAGAATTTCAAGACATATGCCACTGTTTTTTCTCAAGATGTATTTTATAATTGAGGCTCGAACAACAAGATTTTTTTAGCACTATAAACAGCCTCTTCATTAAATTTTCGGAGGCGAAATTACTATGACTTTTAGAAAAAAATTTGTTCCTGTACTATTAAGCGCAACTTTATTAACTTCCGGTCTTGGTGCGACTACTGCGTTTGCAGCGGAGCCAACTAAATCAATAGCACCAGTACATACAAAGGTATATAAAACATCTTTACAACAAGCCGCAACAAATAACAGCACTAGCCCTATTCAGTCAAATGCTTTAACAACTCAAACAGCCGCAAACGGGGAAGTTTCTACTCAAGGGGCTGTTTCATGGTCATATAAAGCATTCCGAGGTGCTTTACGTTCTGGTGGATGGTTACTATCAAAAGCATTGAAACCCTTTAATCCAAAGGTTGCTGCTTGGATCAGAAAGAAATCTGCTAAGATCGCAAAGGTAATGGATAAAGGGGAAAAGTGGACAGAAAAACAGTTTGTAAAAGCTTTTGTTAAAATGGGTGCACCTAAAGATGTTGCTAAAACTTTGGCAAAATTCATCATTACTCTTATTTAAATAAACAATAAGTGCTATTAGTTTTCTAATAGCGCTTTTTATGGAGGGTATATATTGTCTTTTTCTTATGTGATTTCATTGACTTTTTTAATACTCCTTTTAGTTTCTATCATATTTTATACTTTTTTAAGGAAAAAAAATGTTGTAGATGAACCCCCAGGTGCTATTGCTGCCGTTCTTCTTATTTTACTAATATGTTTTTCCCTTGGTTTCGTTATTGCTATTCCGACTTTCATGCTTTACCTAGTATCATTGGGAGTAAATTTTCTTTTCGGCGAATACATAATTTATGATTCATTTTTCTCTTTGGTGACCTTTTCTTTGTTAGTTAGCATCATCGTAATTTTTTGGTCATTTATAGTTTTATTTATAGGGAAAGGAATTATTTTTTTGTTGAAGGTCCCAAAATGGATAACTTATATTTTAGAATTTTTTGCTTCGTGGGCTCTTATTTACTTCACGATTAAATATGTACTCAATTTAAAGATAATTGAAGTTTCTATATGGGGGAATGGTGTATTAATTTTATCTTTCTTTGTTAGCTTTTTATACATCGGACTTGATATCATATCCTCCGCACTAGATCAAAAAAATCAGAATATAGAAGAAGAACCCCCTATCCTATAATGGAGAAGGGGGTTTATTGATGTATAGAATTTATCTAATTAACATAAGGGACGAATATAGATTACTCAAGATATCTGAATTTTTTCTTTTGAATTACGTGAAAAAAATGAAGTACTTAAGAGGTCAAAAGGTGTAAAACTGATATACATAGGAGTTATACAACATCTTCTTACCTTTCCATTAGTTTTTGGCTCAAGGATCTAATTTGACCAAATTGATTCTCGAACATCAAATCCCACATATTAAGACATTCATTTGCAATATCTTTTATCTCAGGGATAGTTGAATTAGAGGTTTCGTCATATAATCCAATGATTAATTTAGAAATTTCATCTTCTATCCCCCAAATATCTTCAAACTTACCAACATCGTTTCCAAGTAAGTGGTAACTCATTGAAAATATAATATCTTTGTAATCAACAATTGATTTTGATTTTTCTTCAAGATAACGAACAAATGCATGTACCATTCTACGGTTTAAACTAGAATTCATTATTTCAATCAAAAAATCCTTATCTCTATTTAAATCAATGAGATCATCATAAAATAATCGTGAAATTGGCATCTCGAGATCTAATGCACTTGCCTTAAATTTACGTATCAAATCTTTTACTATTGAATTAAATTCACCTTTGTTAAAATAGTTAGTAGCCATAGAAAGTATGGCTTTTGCTTGTGCTTCACTCATTGCATCTACGTTATTAATTATTTCGGAAAATTCATTATTACGAATAAACATTTCTGAAAGACAATTTGCACCCATATCAATTAGGTCTTTATCTTCGGATTCGTAGCATTTTTTTATAGTTTTCAGTACTTGTTCACGATATTTAGGATAAAGCAAAAAGAGCATATTTTTCGTATCATAGAAACCTGCTAACCTGTAATCTTTATCATATTGATTTAATATTATCTCTGATGCCCACTTTCTTTCAATATTATAGGCAGGCCATAATGCGAATAAACTAGCTAACTTCACTGCCGGATTTTCATCAAATACCAATCTTTCAATTGTATCTTTAAACTGTTTAAACAAAGTTCTTTCATTCCATAATAACTCAGCTATTGCTTGAGCTGCGTTACCCCTTACACAGTTAATCGCATTACTTTGTAGCATGGCATAGCTACGCATTTCTTTATCCTCATTATTAGTTACATTCACAATTCCTAATTCTGGGTTATTATGGTTAATCGCAATATCCTTTAGAATATCCAAAATCTCCTGAGACCAATTTACGTTTTTCCTGTCTCTAATGATTGAGCAAATATCGTTCGCCCGATATGAGGTATAATCATATGGATAGGTCAAAATCATTTTTTCCAATAACTCTATCGGCACATCCCCCAATGCCTTACTAGATGCAACGCCACTAAATAAGGAATCTACGTATGATTCCAGAACTTTCTCTTTATTCGAAAGAACTAGATTTATCATTCTTTCAGGTTCCTCAGAAACAGCTTTACTAAAACTACTTGCAAATTCTTCAATAGAAGAACTAATAAAACCTTCTGGAACCTCTATCCATCTGGAAGAATCTTTTTGAATAAGTTTTTTATTAGTTAAAATCTCTATCCACTTTTTGTTATTTAATTTTTTCCCCGCCACGGGTGAGCTTATCGATCCGCTGTGTCCATCTGAATATTTATATAAAGTTGACCCTTTAGGGAATTTACGTCTTAAAATACGCAACAAATTTTTTGCTTGAATGCTCAATCGATTATAGGGAAGAACTTCTAAAATTTCTTTTTGAAAATCACCCCAAAAACTCAAATAAACTGTACGACCATTTTTTTCTCTATTATAATTAATTCTACGACGATATAAGTCTTTAGCTTGCGGAGAAAGATAACTTAGAACTCTCTCTTCTAATAAATTGAAAATATCCTCACTACAGTATCTCGTATGTTTTTCTAATATTTGTTTGGCAAGAAGTAATTTATCACCATTGCCACTTGTATTATCGAATACGTTACTGTTGAAATCACTGCACAAATAATTAATAACAACATCGCTATAACTTTCTGATACTCTGGATAATCCATCCAATATAATTTCATTAAATAAATCATTACCTTTTCCCATGAACTCTTTATAGCGATCAAAGAATTTTTTCGGTTGTTGAGAAATTATTGCGGCATTCGCTTTCTTTATAATTTGGATACAAGCCCTTTCTAGCCCTCTTTTATGAATATATTCCCCAGACCAACCACTATAAATAAAGCTTACGTCTTTATCTATTGGAACGAGTGGTAATAATAAATTAAGAACCTCTTCTCCATTATTGATTAGAATTTCAGAGTCTTCATAGAGAAATGTTTCTTCGTAATAATAAATTTGTTTCCCTTTGCTTTTAATTTTATTTTCCAATAAAAAAGCTAGTAGCCGTATTGTTCTTAATTCACTATTTTTGAGCATCGACTTAAAATCAAGATAGTTATCAGCCATTCGCGGATATCGCTTATAAAATTTCATTCTTAATTCAAATAACTCATCCGTATCTTGATTTATATCGCGCAAAAAACATTTAGAGAATTTATTATCGTCTTCCTGTGAATTAAATGAATATTTTTCAATAAACGTAATATCCTCAGACTCAAAATTTGGGCTTATACTTACAAAGAAATTGATAACCATATCTTTCTTAGATGGGGTGTTAAACCATTTCTCTAAAATGCCACATTGTCTAAGCAACTTAATATAATTGGGCTTTGAAAATATAACGTTATTAATAATGTGATTGCCGTAACTTTCATTATCACAGTTATTCACTATAAAGTTTTGTATATTTTCATCTATTTTATCTATCTGATTTAGCACCTCGAAAAAAACAAATTTGACAAAATACCTGATTTGTTTTGCTTCAAACATTTTTTGTCCAACAGTAATAAAATCATGGCTATCAATTTCAAATAAATTTTGCATAAACATTTGCACTTGATATCTTTTACCAGGTGTTTGTTTATTTTTAGTACCAATAATATCTACAATATCTTCACCATCATAATATCTCTGAAGCATCTTTTCTGCTAAAAAACTGTCTAATATAGATTGATGGGCAAACGAAACTTTCTTTCCTTGAATAATTAAGAAAGAATTTGAAGATAAAAATTCTAAAGATGATTTATTTTCGTTTAATATACTTAAAGGAATAAATATTTTACTAGATCTCTCTAGAAATGTTACTATTTTATCTTTAATCTGAAATAGATTGTCTTCTCTCAATCCAAATTCAAAACATTTATTTGATAGCTGCCCCCACCATTCAGAGATCAAATGGCTTGCTGTAGAACATTCTTCATATACTTTACCAGGATCTAGCTGTTTCCAAATATATAAATTACTTGGAATTCTTAGTATCTCTTTCAGTTTACTTGTTAGTTGCTCATAACGCTTTCCAACAATACCTTCAACTAAATCCTCGTCCAACTCATTAACCTGAACCCTATCCCATTGAATAACGTTCTCTTTTGAATCATCTTTTTTAAATAATGCTCTAATATTATTATCGTTTTCCAAATCATGAGTTCGACACACAAAAACAACAGATATCTTGTTTGCTCTATCATTATTCAATACCTCTATTTGATTAATAATCTGAGAGCATACTAATAAAGCATCTCTAGAATGCGCCAGAGTCCAACGCAGGGCATCTAACTGATCCAAAATAATTACTGCCCTTTTATTTTTAGAAACACTGTGGATACAATGAGTGATTGATGCAGGTAATCCTAAATCTTCTCCCCACTTCTCCGCAGTCATACTTGGAACTCGTTTATCTAATTTAATTGCCAAATATGGTATCTCATTTTCTTCACAATAAATGATAACATCTTCTGTACATCCACTTTTCCCTCTTCCAGCCTTTCCATGTATTATTAAAGATTTCTCTGAATCTAATGCTTGCCTACATATAGAAAATTCTTTTCTCTTTATAAGACTATTGTCCAACGGAATAAAAGTTGATTTATATTCGCGATTCAACTCCTCTAGCCTACGCTTGATTTGTTCATTAGACGAAAGATGTTTATTCCTTCCTAACAAATAATTGTCTCTTATCTCCTCAATTGTTCTGATAATTTCCCCTTTTGATTTACCAATTGACTCATTAACCATTGATACAATCGCACTGTCTTTAATATCTAATAACGATTCTCGAAAATTTACTAGTATATCAAACAAATCAGAGAAGTACTCTTCAAAATCGGTCGGTTTCTTAATAGGCGTATGCTTAAATTCATCTTTTTTAATATTGACAAATTCAACCGCTTCTTTTGCTAGTTTCTTAAATATATCTTGGTAATCTTCCTTTGAAGTGTTATATGCATAAAATACTCTCTGTATTATTGTTTCAACAGTCCTGTTCTGTTCAAGAAATTCTATAAAATAGTTACTATCAACCTCAGTATTATCAAACTTACGATTAAATTCAGTAACTGTATCTTCTATGTCTTTAATTAATCTCTTTTCATCTCGATTTGTTAAGCCTTTTGTCAAAAGATAACCAGCAATGTTTGGGACAATCAAAGTTCCAGCTATATATGCTAAAATGCTCACTATTATTCCCCCCCTAATCGACGACCATGATTTTTCTTATATTCCAATAACAAACCTTCTCATCATCCTTTTAATTACCTATTTTACATTTTATTCATATTTTTATTATATCAAATAGTTAAAAAATTTTCTGTGAATTGGCTGATTAAGTACCAGTAGTTACCGACAAAGAGTTTGAGAGAACTTCAACTAAAACTTTTTTAATCCCCTACTATAAAAAAAAAGACAACCCCCATACAGGTTAGTTGCCTTCTTTTAAAATAAGTTGCGCCACACATTCCACATGTGAGGTATGCGGAAACATATCTACCGGCTGCACTTCCTCCGTCACATACCCACCATCTTCAAGAATACGCAAATCACGAGCTAGCGTCCCAGGATTACAGGACACATACACAACACGGTTCGGTTTCATCTTTAAAATCGTATCAAGCAGTGCTTCATCACAGCCTTTTCTTGGCGGATCGACAACTAACGTATCTGCTTTGATGCCTTCTTGGTACCAGTTTGGGATAACAGTTTCTGCTTCGCCGACTGCGAATTCAACGTTGTTGATTCCGTTTAAGTCAGCGTTGCGTTTTGCGTCTTCAATTGCTTCTGGCACAATTTCTACGCCATAGACTCTGCCTGCTTTTTGTGCGAGAAATAAGGAAATTGTACCGATTCCGCAATACGCATCGATCACGGTTTCTTCTCCTTGCAGCTCCGCATATTCAAGGGCTTTATCGTAAAGCACCTTTGTTTGAGCTGGATTCACTTGATAAAACGAGCGGGCTGAAATAGCAAATTTGATGTCGCCAATCGTGTCATAAATGTATTCTTCTCCCCATAAAACGGTCGTTTCGTCTCCGAAAATGACATTTGTCTTCTTTGAATTCACATTTTGCACAATTGACCGAACATGTGGGAAGCGTGCTATAATCTGCTCAATCACCTGTTGCTTTTGCGGAAAATCAGCCGTTCTTGTGACAAACACAACCATCATTTCACCTGTTGCCATGCCGTAGCGAACCATGACATGACGCAGCCAGCCTTTATGCCGCTCTTCGTTATATGCTTTGATGCCAAACGCATTGCAGATGTCTTTTACTGCCTGTACCACTTCGTCATTTTCTGATTGCTGGATCAAGCATTTTTCCATATCAATGATTTCATGGGTACGCTGCTGATAAAATCCAGCAACAAGTCCGCCTTCCCGTTCGCCAACTGGTACTTGTGCTTTGTTTCGGTAGTTCCAATGGTCTTCCATGCCGAGTACAGGATGAACTTTTACACGGCTCATATCAAGCTTGCCGATCCGCTCCAATACGTCCTTTACTTGTTTCTGTTTAAAAAGCAGCTGGCCTTCATAGCTCATGTGCTGAATTTGACAGCCTCCGCACTGCTTATAGATAGGACATGGCGCATCTTGCCTGTGCTGACTTTCCTTTGTCAGCTCCATGAGTCGTCCAAAAGCAAATCCTTTTTTGACACGTGTGACTTTGATTTTCCCTTGTTCGTCAGGAAGGGCATTCGGTACAAACACAGGGAAACCCTCAACTTTCGCTACACCTGCACCTTCGTGCGTTAAATCTTCGAAGGTTACATTGTAGTATTCATTTTTTTGAACAGGCGGTTTCATTTTCACCAATTTTATCACCTCATTTGCAAAGAAAAACTTGGTCGCCATAAGGAACCAAGTTCAGTCTTCACCCTATTTTTTCAGCTGTTGCTTTTGGCACAATAAATTCAATATGGCGATACAGGTTTTCAAATTCACCTGGCAGCATGCCGCCGTATTCACCATCTAAATTCAATTGCATTTTATCTTTTACATCTACCTTCACGCGATTCGCTTTTGCGTAGATGACATTGTTATCATGAATATGCTCGCCTCGAAGTGCAAGACTGACCACTCGAATGGCTTCTGCTAGGTTGACCTTCTTTAAAATAATCAGATCAAACATCCCATCATCTAAAATGGAATCTGGTGCCAGCTTTTCAAAGCCGCCTACTGAGTTTGTTAGTGAAACAAGAAACAGCATGATTTCTCCATGAAACAATTTGCCGTCATATTCAATTTCGACTTCTGTCGGGCGAATGGAAGGAAGCATCTCCATGCCTTTCAAATAATACGCAAGTTGTCCTAGCATGGTTTTCAGCTTACTAGGCACTTCATAGGTCAGCTCTGTTAATCGGCCGCCTCCCGCAATATTAATGAAATACTGTCCATTCACTTTACCAATATCAAGCGGCTTTGCTACACCATCAATGATGGCATCTGTCGCTTTTAAAATATCTTCTCTTGGAATGCCAAGTGCTCTTGCGAAGTCATTGGTCGTTCCAACTGGAATGATTCCTAATTTTGGTCTTTTTTCAAGCGGTGCTAATCCATTGACGACTTCATTAATCGTGCCGTCTCCACCAGCTGCTACAATTAAATCAAAATCTCTCTGTGCGGCTTTTTCGGCTGCTTGTGTTGCATCTCCTGCACATGTCGTCGCATGACAAGATGTTTCATAGCCAGCCTGTTCAAATTTTTGCAAAACCTGCGGTAAATTCTTCTTAAAGAGTTCACGTCCAGATGTCGGATTGTATATAATTCGAGCACGTTTCATTCATCATCATCCTATTATCATTATGCAATCTATTTTCACCACTAACAACCTTTAATTATACTATGAGATTTGAAAATGGCAACAGAACAACCCCCTAATATTTGAAATCTCACGGTACGTTTCCCTCAGCAGATCAGCATTCTGATAAGATAAAAGAAAACGATGAAAAGGATGGTATGCCATGAAAAAGCCTGTCTATTTCAACCATGACGGCGGTGTTGATGATCTTGTGTCCTTATTTCTACTTCTTCAAATGGAACACCTGAAAGTGATCGGGATGTCTGTGATTCCTGCTGATTGTTATTTAGAGCCTGCGCTGAGCGCTTCTCAGAAAATTATTGATCGTTTTAGCCCATATGAGATTGAAGTAGCCGCTTCCAATTCT
>Ga0006562J51391_1029542_pt1 | contig 12747 bp, 8 predicted proteins | sample Ararhi6_input_d2_FD_51391 | JGI IMG/M metagenome (IMG submission 51391) | reverse complement strand
CCCACGATGAAGTCCTTGAAACGTCCGAATGCAGTCTTTACCGACCCATTCTTCTGCGCGACCTTGAAGCCGCGCATGCGCGCGAAGCGTGCTTCCTCCAGCAGGCCCATCACCGTCGCGGCGCGGGGCTGCGCGACCATGTCCGACAGCGCGCTCGAGTACTTCGGGATGCCGCGGCGCACGGGCTTGAGGAAGATGTCCTCGCCGAGCTCCACCATGCCCGGCATCACGGCGCTGCCGCCCGTGAGCACCACGCCCGACGAGAGCACCTCTTCGTAGCCCGACTCGCGCACCACCTGCTGCACCAGCGAGAAGATCTCCTCGATGCGCGGCTCGATCACGCCGGCCAGCGCCTGCTTGCTCAGCATGCGGGGGCCGCGGTCGCCCAGGCCCGGCACTTCCACCTGCGTCTCGGGGTCGGCCAGCAATTGCTTGGCGAAGCCGTTCTCGACCTTGATGTCTTCCGCGTCCTTCGTCGGAGTGCGCAGCGCCATCGCGATGTCGCTGGTGATGAGGTCGCCCGCGATCGGGATCACCGCCGTGTGGCGGATCGCACCGTTGGTGAAGATCGCCACGTCGGTCGTGCCCGCGCCGATGTCCACCAGCACCACGCCCAGCTCGCGCTCGTCTTCCGTCAGCACCGCCTGGCTGGAGGCCAGCGGGTTCAGCATCAGCTGGTCGACTTCCAGGCCGCAGCGGCGCACGCACTTGATGATGTTCTCGGCCGCGCTCTGCGCGCCGGTCACGATGTGCACCTTGGCCTCCAGGCGCATGCCGCTCATGCCGATCGGCTCCTTCACGTCCTGGCCGTCGATCACGAACTCCTGCGGTTCCACCAGCAGCAGGCGCTGGTCGCTGGAGATGTTGATGGCGCGTGCCGTCTCCACCACGCGGGCCACGTCGGCGGGCGTCACTTCCTTGTCCTTCACCGCCACCATGCCGCTGGAGTTGATGCCGCGGATGTGGCTGCCGGTGATGCCGGTGTAGACGCGGCTGATCTTGCAGTCGGCCATCAGCTCGGCCTCTTTCAGCGCCTGCTGGATGCTCTGCACGGTGGCGTCGATGTTCACCACCACGCCGCGCTTGAGGCCATTGCTCGGCGCGATGCCCAGGCCGGCCAGCTTGAGCTCGCCGCCGGGCAGCACCTCGGCCACGACCACCATCACCTTGGCGGTGCCGATGTCGAGTCCTACGACCAGGTCTTTGTATTCTTTGGGCATTGGGATATGTCCTCGATTCCTCGGTATTCGCTACTTGATTTTTCTTGGGGACTCGGGCAAGACCGTGGTGACGCCGCGCAGCCGCAGGGCATACGCGTCGTTGTGGCGCAGGTCCGCGCCTTCGACGTCGGCCATGGTGCGGCGGTACTGGCCCGCGACCTGGGTCACGGTCTTCAGGAAGCGCTGCAGGCGGGCCGTCACCTCTTCGCTCTGGCCGCGGCCGAGCTCGATCTCGGCGCCGCTGTCGAGCACCACCTTCCAGCTGCCGCGGCTCGACAGCGTGAGCTCGTCGATCCCCAGGTCGTACGGCTGGAACTGCGGCTGCAGCACGCGGTACATGCCCAGCACCTGGCCGGCCTGCTCGATCGGGCCGTCCAGGCGCGGCAGGTTGTCGTCCACCTCGGCCACGTTGGCCTCGAACACGTCGCCGAAGCCGTTGATCAGTTTCGAGCCCGCCTCGTCGCCCCAGTTGGCCACCGGCACCTGCTCGGTCAGCGTCACGCGCAGCTTGTTCGGGAACTCGCGGCGCACCACCGCGCTGCGCACCCACGGCACCGACTCGAAGGCCGCGCGCGCGCGGGCCAGGTCGATGGTGAAAAAGTTGCCCGACAGCTGCGGCGCCACGTTGGCGCGCAGCGTGACCGCGTTGTTGTGCGTGACCTCGCCGTCCACCTTGATGCCGGCGATCGGGAAGAAAGGCTGGCGCAGCACCCACCACGCGCCCGCGGCAAGCAGCATGAGCGCCACCGCCGCGAACGCAAGGTTGGCGACGATGTTCATGAGCTTGACGTCGAAAGGCGCTGGAATGCTGTCGGCCATGGCTATAGCGAGCCTCCCGTCGCGTCCAGCGTCGCGGAAGCCAGCACCCGCAGGCACAGCTCCTCGTACGCGATACCCGCGGCGCGGGCGGACATCGGCACCAGCGAATGGCTGGTCATGCCGGGCGAGGTGTTCATCTCCAGCAGGAAGGGCTTGCGGTCGCTCGCGCGGATCATCACGTCGGCGCGGCCCCAGCCGCGGCAGCCGAGCGTGCGGTAGGCGGCCAGCGTGATGCGCTGGATCTCGTGCTCCTCGGCCTCGGGCAGGCCGCTCGGGCACTGGTACATCACGTCGTCGGTGAAGTACTTGTTCTGGTAGTCATAGGCGCCCTCGGGCGCGGCGATGCGCACCACCGGCAGCGCGCGCGCGTCGAGACCGTGGCCGAGCACGGCGCAGGTCACTTCCTCGCCCTCGATGAATTCCTCGCACAGCACGTCGGCGTCGTACCTGGCCGACAGCGCCACCGCGTCCTGCATCTCTGAATAACCTTGCACCTTGGTCACGCCGATGGACGAGCCTTCGCGCGGCGGCTTCACGATCAGCGGCAGGCCGAGCACGTCGGGCACCGCCCTGACCTGCTCGCGGCTTTGCTGGTCGAAGGCCAGGCGCACGTACTTGGGCGTGGGCAGGCCGTCGGCCTGCCAGATGCGCTTGGTCATGACCTTGTCCATCGCCACGCTGGAGGCCATCACGCCAGAGCCGGTGTAGGGAATGCCGAGCAGCTCGAGCGCGCCCTGCACGGTGCCGTCCTCGCCGTGGCGGCCGTGCAGCGCGACGAAGCAGCGCGCGAAGCCTTCGCTCCTGAGCTCCGACAGGTCGCGCTGCGACGGGTCGAAGGCATGCGCGTCCACGCCGCGCGAGCGCAGCGCCTCGAGCACGCCTGTGCCCGACATCAGGGAGATCTCGCGCTCGGCGGAACTGCCGCCGAAGAGCACGGCGACCTTGCCGAAGAGTTTGGGGTCCTGGAGGCTCATGAGGCCCTCCCTTTGCGCGAACCGCGCTCGGATGTTGAAGGGGCAGAGGCGCCGGTTGCAACACCGGCCGCGCCGAGCTCGACCACCTTGGCCGGCACCGCGCCGATGGAGCCCGCGCCCATCGAGAGCACCACGTCGCCCGGGCGGGCGTTGTCGAGAATGGCGCGCGGCATCGCGGCGATGTCGTCGACGAAGACCGGCTCGACCTTGCCCGCCACGCGCAGCGCGCGCGCCAGCGTGCGGCCGTCGGCCGCCACGATTGGCGCCTCCCCGGCGGCATAGACCTCGCCGAGCAGCACCGCGTCGGCCGTGCCAATGACCTTCACGAAGTCTTCGAAGCAGTCGCGCGTGCGGGTGTAGCGGTGCGGCTGGAAGGCCAGCACCAGCCGGCGGCCCGGGAATGCGCCGCGCGCGGCCGCGATGGTGGCGGCCATCTCCACGGGGTGATGGCCGTAGTCGTCGATCACCGTGAAGGTGCCGGCAGCATCCCCGCCCTGCACAGCCACGTCGCCGTAGCTCTGGAAGCGGCGGCCCACGCCCTTGAAGCCTGCGAGCCCGCGCTGCACGGCTTCGTCGGGAATACCGAGTTCCACCGCCACCGCGATCACCGACAGCGCATTGCGCACGTTGTGTTCGCCCGGCAGGTTCAGCACGATGGGCAGGTCGGGCAGCGTCACTCCGTTGCGGCGCTGCGCGGTGAAATGCATCTGGCCGCCGACGGCGCGCACGTCGATGGCGCGCACCTGGGCGTCCTCGCCGAAACCGTAGCTGGTGACCGGGCAGGTCACGTCGGCCACGATCTCGCGCACCGCCGGATCGTCGGTGCACAGAATGGCCACGCCATAGAACGGCATGCGGTGCAGGAAGTCGACAAAAGCCTTCTTGAGCTTCGCGAAGTCGTGCCCGTAGGTCTCCATGTGGTCGGCGTCGATGTTCGTGACCACCGCCATCACCGGCAGCAGGTTCAGGAACGAGGCATCCGACTCGTCGGCCTCCACCACGATGTAGTCGCCGGAGCCCAACTGCGCGTTCGCGCCGGCGCTGTTCAGGCGCCCGCCGATCACGAAGGTCGGGTCGAGCCCGGCGGCCGCGAGCACGCTCGCCACCAGACTGGTGGTGGTGGTCTTGCCGTGCGTGCCGGCAATGGCGATGCCCTGCTTCAGGCGCATCAGCTCGGCCAGCATCAGCGCGCGCGGCACCACCGGAATGCGCTTCTCGCGCGCAGCCAGCACCTCGGGGTTGTCCGGCTGCACCGCCGTCGACGTGACGACCGCATCCGCGCCGTCGATATGCGCGGCCGCGTGGCCCACGAAGGTGCCGATGCCCAGGCCCGCGAGCCGGCGCAGCGTGGCGCTGTCGGCCAGGTCGGAGCCGGTGATTTTGTAGCCCAGGTTCAGCAGCACTTCGGCGATGCCGCTCATGCCGGAGCCGCCGATGCCCACGAAATGGATGTGACGAATCGCGTGCTTCATTTGGCAAGCTCCTCGCAGGCGCGGACGACCGCCTCGACGGCTTCGGTCTTCTGCATGGTCTTGGCCTTCTCGGCCTTCTCTATCAGCGCATCGCGCCCGGTTTTCTGTAGCAAGTCAGCCAGCAATTCAGGAGTGAGGTCGGCCTGCTGCACCAGCCAGCCGCCGCCCGCGTCCACGAGGAAGCGCGCGTTGGTGGTCTGGTGGTCGTCGACCGCCGAGGGGAAAGGCACGAACAGCGCTGCTGCGCCGACGGCCGCGATTTCTGTGACGGTGCTGGCACCGGCGCGCGCGACGATCATGTCGGCGTCCGCATAGGCCTGCGCCGTGTCTTCGATGAAGGGCGTCAGCTCTCCTTCGACGCCCGCGGCCTCGTAGTTGGAGCGCAGTTCGTCGATCTGCTTGGCGCCGCTCTGGTGCAGCACCTGCGGGCGCTCGGCCGGCGCGATGCGCGCGAGTGCCTGCGGCACCACGGTGTTGAGACCGCGAGCGCCAAGGCTGCCGCCGACCACCAGCAGTTTCAGCGGACCGCTGCGGCCTGCGAAGCGCTCGGCCGGCGCCGGCTTGGAAGTGAAGGCCGCGCGCAGCGGGTTGCCCACCCACTGCGCCTTCTTCAGCACGTTGGGAAAGGCGGTGAACACGCGGTCGGCCACGCCCGCCAGCACCTTGTTGGCGAGGCCAGCCACCGAGTTCTGCTCGTGCAGCACCAGCGGCTTGCCGACCAGCACGCCCATCATCCCACCCGGGAAGGTGATGTAGCCGCCCAGGCCCACCAGCACGTCGGGCTTCACGCGGCGGACCACGCCCAGGCTTTGCCAGAAGGCGCGCAGCAGCTTCAGCGGCAGCAGGAAAAGTGTGAGCGGGCCCTTGCCGCGCACGCCGCCGAACTGCACGGGTTCGAAGGCGAAGCCGCGCGGCGGCACCAGCTTTTCTTCCATGCTGCCGGGGGCGCCCAGCCAGTGCACCTTCCAGCCGCGCTCGCGCAGGGCCTCGGCCACCGCGAGGCCGGGGAAGATGTGGCCGCCGGTGCCGCCGGCCATGACGAGTGCGGTGCGGCCGGTCATACGCGACCTCCGCGCATCAGCGGCGCATGCGCGCCGCAGCGCTGCGCGCTGACCCGATTCTGGTGAAACCATGTCCTCATACGCGGCCTCCGCGCATGAGGACACGGTTTTCGTAATCGATGCGCAGAACGATCGCCAGCGCCACCAGGTTCATCAGAATGGCCGAGCCGCCGAAGCTCATCAGCGGCAGCGTCAGGCCCTTGGTCGGCAGCGCGCCGAGGTTCACGCCCATGTTGATGAAGGTCTGGAAGCCCAGCCACACGCCCACGCCCTGTGCCACGAGGCCCGAGAACACGCGGTCGAGCGCGATGGCCTGGCGGCCGATGTGCATGATGCGGCGGGTGAGCCAGAGGAACAGGCCGATGATCAGCAGCACGCCGACGAGGCCGAACTCCTCGCCGATCACGGCCAGCAGGAAGTCGGTGTGCGCCTCGGGCAGCCAGTGCAGCTTCTCGACGCTGCCGCCGAGGCCGACGCCGAAGATCTCGCCGCGCCCGATGGCGATCAGCGAGTGCGACAGCTGGTAGCCCTTGCCCAGCGCGTGCTCCTCGCTCCACGGATCGAGGTACGCGAAGATGCGCTCGCGGCGCCACGGGCTGCTCGCGACGATGGTGCCGAAGGCCACCACCACCAGCGCGGCGATCAGGAAGAACATGCGCGCGTTCACGCCGCCCAGGAACAGGATGCCCATGGCGATCACGGCGATCACCATGAAGGCGCCCATGTCGGGCTCGGCCATCACCAGCATGCCGACCACCACCACCGCCACGCCCATGGGCAGCACGGCGCGGAAGAAGCGCTCCTTGATCTCCATCTTGCGCACCATGTAGCTGGCGGCGTAGAGCACCATCGCGAGCTTGGCCAGTTCCGACGGCTGGAAGCGCATGAAGCCCATCGGCAGCCAGCGGCGCGCGCCGTTCACGTTGATGCCGATGTGCGGAATGAGCACAGCCACCAGCAGCAGCAGCGAGGCCACGAAGAGCCAGGGCGCGGCGCGCTCCCAGGTCTTCATCGGGATCTGGAAGGTCAGCAGCGCGGCGATGAAGGCGAACACCACCGAGGCCGCGTGCCGCGTGAGGAAATACGAGGCGCTGTAGCCCGCGCGCGCGAAGCGCGGGTTGTCGGGCAGCGCGATGGAGGCCGAATACACCATGATCAGGCCCCAGGTCAGCAGCGCCACCGTGACCCAGACCAGCGCCTGGTCGAAGCCCAGCACGCGCATCGGCGTGGCCTTGGTCTGCGCGATGCCGGCGCCGCCCAGCCGCACGGGCAGGTGCACAGGCAGCGAGTCGATCCCGCTGCGCGCGCGCCTGAACCAGCCGCCGAAGCGGCTGGTGCGTGCGTTGGGCGTGGCGCCTGATGCGGCAGAGTTCAAACCTGTTCCTCCGTCGTCGAGTCGCCCAGGCCGCGCGGACTGTCCTCGTAGGCCTGCACGGCCTCGCGGAACACCTCGGCGCGGTGCGCGTAGTCCTTGAACATGTCGAAGCTCGCACAGGCAGGTGACAGCAGCACGGCGTCGCCGGGGTTGGCGCGCGCGGACGCGAGCTTCACCGCCTCGTCCATCGAGGCGGCGTGCAGCAGCGAGACGCCGGTCGATGCCAGCGCGGCTTCGATCAGCGGCGCGTCGCGGCCGATGAGCACCACGGCGCGCGCGTACTGGCGAACGGGCGCGGCCAGCGGCTCGAAGTCCTGCCCCTTGCCTTCGCCGCCAAGAATGACGACCACGCGGCGCTCCTCGCCCAGGCCGGTCAGCGCGGCGGCGGTGGCACCCACGTTGGTGCCCTTGCTGTCGTCGAAGTACTCGACCTCGTCGATGACGGCGATGGGCTCGACGCGATGCGGCTCGCCCTGGTATTCGCGCAGGCCGTAGAGCATGGCGTTCAGCGGGCAGCCGGCGGCGCTGGCCAGCGCCAGGGCCGCGAGCGCGTTCATGGCGTTGTGGCGGCCGCGGATGCGCAGCGCGTCGGCGGGCATCAGCCGCTGCAGGAAGATCTCTTCCTCGACCACGGCACCACGCTTGCGCTTCTGCGTTTCGTCGGCTTCCAGCGCGCGCACCAGCCAGGCCATGCCGTTCACGCGCTCGATGCCGTAGTCGCCCGGGCGCAGCGGCATCGCGGAACCGAAGGTGACATGCGTGCGGATCTGCGGGCGCTGCAGCTTGACCTTGACGGGCGCGGGCAGCATCGCCATCACGCCGGCGTCGTCGCGGTTGAGGATCATGAGCCCGTGCGCGCCGAAGATGCGCGCCTTGGCCGCGCCGTACGCGGCCATGTCGCCGTGCCAGTCCAGGTGGTCCTGCGTGAGGTTGAGCACCGTCGCGGCCGTGGGCTCGAAGCCCTGCACGCCGTCGAGCTGGAAGCTGGACAACTCCAGCACCCACACGTCGGGCAGCGTCTCGGCGTCCATGTGCGCCGAGAGCGTGTCGAGCAGCGTCGGGCCGATGTTGCCGGCCACGGCCACCGTCTTGCCCGCGCGCTCGACCAGTTGGCCGGTGAGCGAGGTGACGGTCGTCTTCCCGTTGGTGCCGGTAATGGCGAGCACCGCGGGCGTGTAGCCCTTGGGCGCTTCGGGTTCGACGGGCGGTGCCAGTTCGAGCTGCGGCGACGGCTCTTCTTCTACCGCGGCCGACGCCGGGTTGGTGGCGGAGAGCTCGGCGATGCGCGCGACGAACTCCGCGGCTTCCTTGGCGGCGGTCGGGACGTAGGGCTTGCCGGTGGTGGGCAGGCGCGAAACGGTGGCGGGCGCGGGCTCCGCTGCCGGGGCTTCGGGTGATTCGGGGGCTGCTTCGGCAGCCGGGGCTTCCGGCGCTGCTTCAGCGCTGGTTGCTTCGGTGGATTCCAGCGCCGGTTCAGGCGCGGCTTCGGATGCTGGCTCCGCAAGGGCTTCGGCCGGCACGGCCACTTCGCCTTCCTGCGGCGGCGGCACGGCAACGCTGATCGACGGGTCGCGCGGCATCGCTTCGGCCATCGCGGGGGCGGCCGGCTCGGGCTGGGCTTCAGCGGTTTCCGATGTTTCTGCTGGCGTGGGTGCTTCTGCAGGCTCGACCGGAGCTGCGGCTTCGGCGGGCGCCGGCTCTTCCAGCGCCAGCTCGGCCTGTGCTTCAGGCTCGGCGGGAGCTTCGGCAACCGGCTCGGCTTCCGTTGCGGCGGCGACTTCCGCCTCCGGTTCGGCCTCGACCACCGGCACTTCCACCGTCCGCAGGTCCTGCAGCGCACGCGCGAACAGATCCAGCTCGCCACCGACCGGCAGGCCGACGGCACGCGCCGCATCGGCCACCGGCGCGATGGTCGCCGGCGAAAGGCCTGGCGAACGGTACACGGCGCGGATCGGCGTGCCTTCGACCAGCGCGGCCGAAAACGGCCCGCCGACGAAGTTCACGCCTGGCAACTCCTCGCGCAGCGTCGGAAGCAATGCCGGCGCCTCGCGCGTGTCGGCCACGGTCACGACCGCGCCGTGGCGCGCGCACCAGCGCGCCATCGCCAGCCCGGACGCGCCGAGGCCGAGGATGAGGACGGGGAGGTCTTTCAGGTGCCGCATGGTTGTCTTCTTCTTTTCTCTCTCAGCGCAGCTTCAGCGTCGAAAGGCCCACGAGGCACAGCAGCATCGTGATGATCCAGAAGCGCACCACGACCTGCGTCTCGCGCCAGCCGCTCTTCTCGAAGTGATGGTGCAGCGGCGCCATCTTGAGCACGCGCCGCCCCTCGCCGAAGCGCTTCTTCGTGTACTTGAAGTAGGTGACCTGCGCCATCACCGAGATCGCCTCGACCACGAAGATGCCGCCCATGATGAAGAACACGATCTCCTGGCGCACGATGACCGCGATGGTGCCCAGCGCGCCGCCCAGCGCCAGCGCGCCCACGTCGCCCATGAACACCTGCGCCGGGTGCGTGTTGAACCACAGGAACGCCAGGCCCGCGCCAGCCATGGCCGAGCAGAACACCAGCAGCTCGCCCGAGCCGGGGATGTTGGGGAACAGCAGGTACTTGGAATACACCGCGCTACCCGTGACGTAGGCGAACACGCCCAGCGCCGAGCCCACCATCACCACCGGCATGATCGCCAGGCCGTCCAGGCCGTCGGTCAGGTTCACGGCATTGCTCGCGCCCACGATCACCAGGTAGGTGAGGATCACGAAGCCGATGCCGCCCAGCGGATAGCTCACTTCCTTGAAGAAGGGCACCAGCAGGTTGATCTTGGGCGGGAAGTCGAGGTCGAAGCCCGACTGCACCCACGCGAAGAACAGTTGCACCACACGCCAGTTGGAGCTTTCCGAGATGCTGAAGAGCAGGTAGAAGGCCGCGATCAGCCCCACCACCGACTGCCAGAAATACTTCTCGCGCGAGCGCATGCCCTCCGGGTCCTTGCGCACCACCTTGCGCCAGTCGTCCACCCAGCCGATGGCGCCGAAGCCCATGGTGACCCACAACACGATCCACACGAACCTGTTGGAGATGTCGAACCACAGCAGCGTGGCGAAGGCGATGGCGAACAGCACCAGCACGCCGCCCATGGTGGGCGTGCCGCTCTTGGTGAGGTGCGTTTCCATGCCGTAGCCGCGCACCGGCTGGCCGATCTTGAGCGCCGTGAGGCGGCGGATCACGTAGGGCCCGGCCACAAGGCCGACCACGAGCGCGGTCAGCGCGGCCATCAGCGCACGGAAGGTGAGGTACTGGAAGATGCGCAGGAACCCGAACTCGGGCGACAGCGTCTGCAGCCATTGAGCGAGGGTCAGCAGCATGTGGTTTCGCGCGGCTCATGCGTCATGACTCGGCCTCCTTTTGTTGTTGTGGTTGTTGTAGTTGTGCCTGCGCCTCGACGACCTGCACCACGCGCTCCATCTTCATGAAGCGCGATCCTTTCACGAGCACGCTGCCGACCTGCGGCAGGCGTGCGAGCACGGCCGCGCTCAGCGCGTCGAACTCGTTGAAATGGTGTCCGTCGGCACCGGCGAAGGCGGCGGCGGTGTGCGACGTAGCGTCGCCCAGCGTGTAGACGGACTCGATGCCGCGCTCGCGGGCATGCTCGCCGACCTCGGCGTGGAACTCGGGCGAGCGGTCGCCCACCTCGCCCATGTCGCCCAGCACGAGCAGGCGCGGGCCCGGCAGGGCCGCGAGCACGTCGATGGCGGCGATCACCGAATCGGGGTTGGCGTTGTAGCTGTCGTCGACCAGCGTGATCGCATGGCCGCCGGGCAGCGCGACTTCGCTTGCGCGCGAACGGCCCTTGACCGGCTCGAAGGCCGAGAGGCCGGCGCCGATGGTTTCCAGCGACACACCCGCCGCGAGCGCGCAGGCCGTGGCGGCGAGCGCGTTGACGACGTTGTGCCGGCCCGCGATGTGCAGGCGCGCGTCGAAGTCGCCCACCGGCGTGCGGATGCTCACGGCCCAGGCGCCCTGCTTCCATTCGGCGTGCTGCAGCGAGATGTCGGCATCCTCGTGCTTGCCGAAGGTCAGGCAGCGGCGCGAGCCGCCGTCGTGCGCCATGTCGGTCCACAGCGAGGTGAACTCGTCGCCGTAGGGAAAGACGGCCGTGCCGTCTTCCGGAAGCACGGCGAACACGGCGGCGTTCTCGATGGCCACCGCCTCGACGGTGGCCATGAATTCCTGGTGCTCGCGCTGCGCGTTGTTGACCAGCGCGATGGTCGGGCGCGAGATGGCCGCCAGCCGCGCGATCTCGCCCGGGTGGTTCATGCCCAGTTCGAGCACCGCGCGCTGGTGCTGCGCGCGCAGGCGCAGCAGCGTGAGCGGCACGCCAATCTCGTTGTTGAAATTGCCGGCCGTGGCGAGCGAGCGCTCGGCCCGGAAGGCGAAGAGCACGGCCGCGATCATCTGCGTGACCGTGGTCTTGCCGTTGCTGCCCGTCACCGCGATCAGCGGCAGGTCGAACTGCGCGCGCCAGCCCGCGCCGAGCGCGCCCAGCGCGACCAGCGAGTCGGGCACCTCGAGGCCGGCGAGACCCGCGGCCTCCAGCCCGTGGTGCGCGATGGCGGCCACGGCGCCCTGCTTCTTCGCATCGGCCAGAAAATCGTTGGCGTCGAAGCGCTCGCCCTTGAGCGCGACGAACAGGTCGCCGGGCGCGAGCGTGCGCGTGTCGGTGTGCACGCGGGCGATGACGATGGAGCCGTCGCCCACGAGGCGAGAACCCGGAATCCATTGCTGGATCCGGGCCAGGGTGATGTCCAGGGGTGTCGTGATGCCGCTCATGCCGAGGCCCCCCTCTTTGCCAGCGCCTGCAGCGCATGGGCCTTGTCCGAGAACTCGATGCGCTGGCCGGCGATTTCCTGCCAGGCCTCGTGGCCCTTGCCTGCGATCAGCACCACATCTTGCGGCGCAGCCTGCGCGATGGCGTCGGCGATGGCTGCCGCCCGGTCGGGCTGCACCTGCGCCGCGTCGGGGCGCGAGAAGCCGCGCAGCACCTGGCTGATGATCGCGTCGGGCTTTTCGCTGCGGGGGTTGTCGCTGGTGACGATCACGCGGTCGGCCTGGCGCTCGGCGACGGCGGCCATCATCGGGCGCTTGATCGGGTCGCGGTCGCCGCCGCAGCCGAACAGGCACCACAGTGCGCCGCCGCGCTGCTTTGCGAGCGGGCGCAGGCCGATCAGCGCCTTGTCGAGCGCATCGGGCGTGTGGGCGTAGTCGACCACGGCCAGCGGGGCGCCTTCGCCGGTGCCGGCGCGGTCCATGCGTCCGGGCACGCTGGTGAGGTTGGCGCATGCGGCCACGGCCTGGGCGAGCGTGAGGCCCAGCGCGCGCAGCGTGCCGAGCACGCCCAGCAAGTTGGACACGTTGTACTGGCCGATGAGCCCCGTCGACAGGCGCTCCACGGCAGCCGTGCCGTGCTCGGCCACCGAGAACTGCAGGCCCTGCGCGTCGTAGCCGATGTCGCGCGCCATGAGGCGGGCCGGCTTGCCGGCGGCCGAGACGGTCCAGACGTCGAGCGCACCGATGCCGGCGTCGATCAGGTTCGCGCACAGGCTGGCGCCGTGCGTGTCGTCGATGTTGATCACCGCGGCGCGCAGGCCGGGCCAGCGGAACAGCTCGGCCTTGGCCTGCCAGTAGGCGTCCATGCTGCCGTGGTAGTCGAGGTGGTCCTGCGTGAAGTTGGTGAACACGGCCACGGCGATCTGCGCGCCGTCGAGGCGGCGCTCGGCGATGCCGATGGACGAGGCCTCGATGGCGCAGGCGCCGAAGCCGTTCGTGAC
>Ga0006562J51391_1217038_pt1 | contig 12813 bp, 11 predicted proteins | sample Ararhi6_input_d2_FD_51391 | JGI IMG/M metagenome (IMG submission 51391) | reverse complement strand
GTGGCGGTGTCGGTCTCACCGTGCTGCCCGACGGCCGCACCCTGCGCGACGCGGTCGCGGCCGACCCCGTGCCCTTTCTCGGCCAGGAGCATGTCGCCCGTTTCGGCGCGCGCACGATGCTGCTCGTGAAGCTGCTCGACACCGCCGAGCGCCTCTTCGTCCACTACCACCCGGACGACGCGTTCGCCGATCGCCACCTGAACAGCCCGCTCGGCAAGACGGAGGCGTGGGCGGTCATCGAGGCCGAGCCCGGCGCCGCCGCGTTCCTCGGGTTCCGCCGACCCGTCTCGACCGACGAGGTGCGCGTCTGGTGGGACGGCCAGGATGCCGACGCGATGCTCGATGCGATGAACACCGTCCCGCTGGCCGCCGGTGACACGCTGCTCGTCCCGGCCGGGCTCGCGCACGCGATCGGCCCGGGTGTGACGCTCGTGGAGCTGCAGCAGCCCACCGACCTCTCCGTCCTGTTGGAGCGGCGGATGCTCTCCGAGCACGACGCGCTGCTCGGCCTCGACCTGGAAACAGCGATCGACGGGCTGACCCGCGACGTGACGCCCGAGGAGCGGATCGCCGCCCTGCGCCGGGGACGCGGCGCCGAGACGCTGTTCCCGGGCGATGCCGATCCGTTCTTCGCGGCGGAACGCCTCCGCGTCTCGGGCTCCCGCGAGCTCGACCTCGGGTTCTCGGTGCTCGTCGTGCTCGGCGGAGAGGGACGGCTGGAGGCGGAGGGCGGCACGGTCGTGCCGCTAAGCCGCGGGGCGACGGTGCTCACCGCGTTCGCCGACGGCCCGATCGGGTTGAGTGGCGAGCTCGAGTTGATCCGCTGCCGCCCGCCGCGCTGAGCTGCACCGCGAACTCTCTGAGGCGCCCGCTGTCGGCGGGCGCGGCTAGCCTCACCCTATGGACACCGTCTGCGCACTCTGCGAGAGCCCCGCGCATCCCGGCGCGTCCCTCCGGCTGTGCCTGACCCACCTGCTGGAGGCGCACGATCTGGTTGACGCCGAGTTCGGCGTGACGGACGCGCTGCCGTCACCGTGCGCGTTCTGCGGTTCGCGGCTGGGCGTCCGCTACCCGTCGGGGTGGCTCTGCGCAGTGTGCGAGTGGCGAGTGGGCGAGCCGCCTCCGGAGGGCGCGGCCGCATCCCGAGTGGATGTGGTCTATTACCTGCGGTTCCGTGACCGCATCAAGATCGGCACGACCGCGAACCCCGCCCAGCGGTTCGCGGCGCTGCCCCACGACGAGGTGCTCGCGTTCGAACGCGGCGACCGGACCGCGGAGCACCGGCGCCACGAGCAGTTCGCGCACCTGCGCATCCCGGGCACCGAGTGGTTCGAGACCGACCCCGTGCTGGTCGCCCACGTGGATCTCGTCCGCGCCGGCGCCGACGACCCGTGGGCCCCGCTCGCGCGCTGGCGCAGCGAGGCGGCGGCACTGCGCGTCTGACGCCGGCCACGGCCGATGTGTCCCGAACGACGATGAAGGCCCGGATCCGTGCGGATCCGGGCCTTCGTCGAGAGAGAGACGGTCAGGCGACCTCGAGGCTCTCGCGCCGTTCGTCGCGCACGGTGACGGACAGCTCGCCGTCGACCTTCGCAGCGAGGCGGGCCATCTCGGCCGCCTCTGCCTCCGCGGAGGACAGCGCCGCGATGTCCACCAGGGCTGCCGCCGGCACGGGCTCGACGGTCTCCACGACCGCGGTCGCGACGATCTCCTCGGCCTCGGCCTCGGCGACGCGCCGGGCCGCCCGCATCAGGAACGCGGCCACGACGGTCACGGCCCCTGCCGCGAGCGCCAGCACGCCGGCCGTCGTGAAGCCCTCGGTGTAGCCGGACTCCGCGGGGAGCCCGTCCGGAGCGATCGCGCCGGTCACGAGGGCCGTCATCACGGCCGCTCCGACCGCCGAGCCGACGGTGCGCAGGTTGGCGTTCATCCCGCTCGCGATCCCGGTCTGGGTGGCCGGGACGCTCTGCACCACCACGCTCGTGATGGCCGCGTAGATCAGACCGAGTCCGATGCCGAACACGCCGGAGGCGGCGGCGACGGCCACGAGCGACCCGTGGAGGTAGGCGAGCGAGAGGGCCGCGGCCCCCATGAGCACCGCCGACACCACGATCTGCGCGCGGAAGCCGACCCAGCGGGCGAGCGGGCCGCTCAGGAAGCCGGTCACGGCCATGGTCACCAGCATCGGGAGCATCAGCATCCCCGACTCCGCCACGGATGCGCCCAGGCCGTACCCGGTCGAGGTCGGCGTCTGCACGAACCGCGGGAAGAAGGCGAAGATCGCGAACATCGACGCGCCGATGAAGACGGCCGCCGCGTTCATGGACCAGACGCCCGGCTCGCGCATGAGCCGCATGTCGACGAGGGGATGCCGTGAGCGCAGCTCGACGATGATCCAGCCGGCGAGGAGCAGCGCGGCGGCGACGAACAGGCCGATCACGCCCGGCGACGACCAGCCCCACTGCGCGCCCGTGCTGAGCGGCAGGAGGAGGGCGACGAGCCAGCTGGAGAGCAGAACGGCCGCCCACGGGTTCACGCCACCGGTCGCCCGGGTGGGCGATTCGGGGATGAAGATCAGCGCGAGCACGGCGGCGGTCACCGTCAGGGCGACGGGGAGCAGGAACAGGCCGCGCCAGCTGAGCGCGTCGGCGAGGGGTCCGGCGAGCACCGTCCCGAGCCCGCTGCCGATGGCGATGATCGAGGCGATGGCGCCGATCGCGGACGGGAGGCGGCGCGCGGGGAACTCGTCGCGGATGATGCCGAAGGCGAGCGGGAACATCGCCCCGCCGAGACCCTGGATGACGCGACCGGCGATGACGACGCCGATCGACGGCGCTACGGCGGCCACGACGCTTCCGAGAGCGACGGCCAGGAGCGCGAGGACGAGGATGCGACGCTTGCCGACGAGGTCGCCGACGCGACCGAGCAGGGGCGTCGCGACCGCGGCGGCGATGAGCCACGCGGTCATGGTCCAGGTGACGCCTGCGGTCGTGGTGTGCAGGTCGGACTGGATGACGGGGAGGACGGGGACGACGAGCGACTGGAGCGTCGCGAAGGAACCGACGCTGAGCGCCAGGACGGCGAAGGTCAGTCCGGGATGGGATCGAGACATTGTCCGGGGTTTCCGTTTCTCGAGAGGTGCCGAAAGGCGTAGAATTGGAGGGAGGCTCCGTTCGGAGGGTTCCTCCGGTTACGCTCAATACATTACCGGAGGGTGCCTCCGCTTCGCAACCTCGAGTTTTCGACCCCCGAGGTCCGACCCGAAAGGACAGCTGCCGTGACCGGCACCGAGACCACAGCACCGAGCGTCGCCCGACCGCAGAGGGCGGATGCCCGACGCAACTTCGACGCGCTGCTCGCCGCCGCACGCGAGGCCTTCGCCGAGCAGGGACCGAACGCGTCGCTCGAGGACATCGCCCGCCGCGCCGGGGTCGGGATCGGGACGCTGTACCGCAACTTCCCCACGCGCGACTCGCTGGTGGAGGCCGTATACATCGACGAGGTCGCCGCCGTCGTCCGCGCAGCGGAGGAGGCGGGATCGCTCGAGCCCTGGGAGGCCGTCCAGGCCTGGCTCCGCCGCTTCATCGCCTACGTCGGCACCAAGCGCGCGCTCATCGAAGGCCTCAACAAAGACTCCCCCGTGCTGCTCAGCTGCCGCACCTCGCTCTACGACGCCGGCGAGCCGCTGGTCCGCCGGGCGCAGCAAGCGGGTGAGCTGCGCTCCGACGCCACGATCGGCGACGTGATCCGCATGGTGTCCGGGATCGCCGGGGTCGCCTTCGACGACGACCAGCAGCGCGACCGCGTCCTCGCCATGGCCATCGACGGTCTCCGCCCCCGCTGACCAGGGCGCCCCGCCGGACGGCCCCGTACGCTTAGAGGATGGAGCTGGGCGTCTATGCGGTGATCGCTGTGGCGGTCATCGTCGGCGTGGCCGCATTCTCGCGGAAGCTCGGCATCGCGGCTCCGATCATCCTCGTCATCGTCGGCGTCACGCTGTCGTTCCTGCCCGGCGTCCCCGACATCGAGGTGCCGCCCGAGATCATCCTCGACGGCCTCCTCCCGCCGATCCTGTACGCGGCGGCCATCAGCGTCCCGCTGACCGACTTCCGGCGGAACCTCGCCCCGATCGCCGGCCTCTCCGTCGTGCTCGTCGTGATCACGGCCTTCGCCTCCGGCTTCGTGCTGTACACGATGCTGCCGGATCTCAACCTCGCGGCGGCCATCGCGCTCGGCGCGATCATCAGCCCGCCCGACGCCGTCGCGGCCACATCGATCGGCCGCAAGCTCGGTCTCCCACCCCGCCTCCTGACCGTGCTGGAAGGCGAGGGCCTGGTCAACGACGCGACCGCCCTCGTGCTCCTGCGGACGGCCCTCGCGGCCGCGCTCGGCGCCCTCGCGACTCCGTGGGCGGGCGTCGTCGACTTCATCTCCGCCGTGGTCATCGCGCTCGTCGTGGGTCTCGTCGTCGGCTTCGTCTCGGTGTGGGTGCGATCCAAGCTCAGCGACCCGGTGCTCGACACGGCGCTCTCCGTGGTGGTCCCGTTCGCCGCGTTCGCGCCGACCGAGGCCCTGCACGGCTCCGGCGTCCTCGCAGTCGTCATCACCGGCCTCTACACCGGGCACGCCGCACCGCGTCAGTTCAGCGCGCAGGCGAGGATCAGCGACCAGATCAACTGGCGCACCATCCAGTTCCTGCTCGAGAACGGCGTCTTCCTGCTGATCGGGCTCGAACTGCGGACGCTGGTCAGCGACGTCGAGAACCCCGAGGTGCTGAGCGTGTGGAACGCCGTCGGCCTCGGGCTCATCGCCGTGCTCTCGCTCATCGTCATCCGGTTCGTGCTCATCGTCCCGCTCATCTTCGGCCTGCGAAGACGCGCGGAGCATGCCGAACGCTCCGTGCTGCGCGAGTGGCTGATGATCAGCTACTTCCGCGACCATCCCGTCCGCTACCGATGGCAGGCTCTGCGGAAGCAGCGGGCGGAGCAGCGGTACGAGCGGCATCGCACCGACCTGGAGGAGTACCGGCAGGAGGCGATCGACTGGAAGGGCGGCGTCGTCCTCGGCTGGGCCGGGATGCGCGGCGTCGTCACCCTGGCGGCCGCGCAGTCGCTGCCGAGCGACATCCCCTACCGCCCCCAACTCATCCTCATCGCATTCACCGTCGCGTTCGTCAGCCTGGTGGTGCAGGGGGGGACGCTGCCCTGGCTGATCCGGACCCTCGGGCTCCAGGGCGCGGACGCCCGGGAGGACCGCCGGCTGCTCGCGCAGCTCCTCGACGACCTGAGCGAGGCGGGACTCGCGGTGCTCGACGACCCGGAGACCGCGGCCCAGACCATGACGACGATCGACCCTGAGGTGGTCGAGCGGGTGCGGCAGTCGTCGTACCTGCGCGCGGAGTCCGCGTGGGAGCGCACCCTGCTGAGCGACGCACCCCAGGACAGCCGCCCGCACCACGTCTACCGGACGCTGCGGCTCGCCGTCGTCGATGCCGAGCGCGAGCGGCTGCTGCTCGAACGCTCCCGCGGGTCGTATCCCTCCCGCGTCCTCACCGAGGCGCAGGCGCTGCTCGATCTCGAGGAGACCCGCCTCCGCTCCCGCTCGCGGTAGCGATTCCTGACAGACCTCTGCGAACGCCGACCGCCCGCGTCACGACCGTCCCGTGCTCTCGTCTCAAGTGGATGAGACCCGCAGGGGGCGGGAGGAAGAGGAGCGTCATGGAGCTCACCGTGATTCGCAACCGCGACCGACGTCGCATGGTCGTCGCCGTCGAGGCCGAGACCGAGGGCGACGCCCTGCGCGCGATCAGCAAAGCCATCGGCCCGGTCACCGTCGCGCATGAGAAGCTGCCGGTCCGCCGGTCGCGCGCCGAACTCGGGCGGCGCCACGCCCGGGTCATCACGTATTTTTAGCTATTCAAAATATCGGGCTAAGCTCGGGTCATGGACACGGCACGGCTCGAGAGCGCACTGCGCGATGCCGGCCTGAAAGCGACACGTGGCCGGGTGGCGGTGCTGGAAGCGCTGACCGACCGGCCGCACGCGAACGCGGAGACCGTCTTCCGGACGCTGCTGCCGACCCTTCCGGGCACGTCGATCCAGAACGTCCACAACGTTCTGGGCGACCTGACTGCGGCGGGACTGCTGCGGCGGATCGAGCCGGCAGGCTCGGCTGCGCTCTACGAGCGGCGCATCGGAGACAACCACCACCACGTGGTGTGCACCGCATGCGGTGCGGTCGCCGACGTCGACTGCGTCGTCGGTCACGCGCCCTGCCTGCATCCCTCGGATGCGGGCGGCTTCGCGATCGACACGGCCGAAGTCACTTTCTGGGGTCTGTGCCCGTCCTGCCAGGAGCGCGCCGCGCGCGCTCAGCAACCCTGAACGCTCAGCACTCGCGAGCGCTCACCGACACCGGGAGAACAATGACGGACGACTACACAACGACCCAGACCGGAACCCCCGTCGCCAGCGACGCCCACTCGCTGACGGCCGGCCGCGACGGCGTCACCGCGCTGCACGACCGCTACCTCGTCGAGAAGCTCGCCCAGTTCAACCGCGAGCGCATCCCGGAGCGCATCGTCCATGCAAAGGGCGGCGGCGCGTTCGGCGAGTTCGTCGTCACCGGCGACGTGACGGCCTACACCAAGGCGGCGGTCTTCCAGCCCGGCACCGCCACCCGCACCCTCCAGCGGTTCTCCTCCGTCGCCGGCGAGCAGGGCTCGCCCGACACCTGGCGCGACGTGCGCGGCTTCTCGGTGAAGTTCTACACGACCGAGGGCAACTACGACATCGTCGGCAACAACACTCCCGTCTTCTTCATCCGCGACGGCATCAAGTTCCCCGACTTCATCCACTCGCAGAAGCGCCTCCCCGGATCCGGCCTCCGCGACGCCGACATGCAGTGGGACTTCTGGACGCTGTCGCCCGAGTCGGCCCACCAGGTCACCTACCTCATGGGCGACCGCGGTCTCCCCCGCTCATGGCGGACCATGCCGGGCTACGGCTCGCACACCTACCAGTGGATCAACGCGGCCGGCGAGCGCTTCTGGGTGAAGTACCACTTCCACTCGCTGCAGGGCAACGAGGAGATCACGGGCGTCGAGGCCGAGCAGCTGGCCGGCGCCGACGCGGACCACTACCGCCGCGACCTGTACGAGGCGATCGAGCGCGGCGACTTCCCGGCGTGGCGCGTGTCCGTCCAGGTCATGCCGTACGAGGACGCCAAGACGTACCGCTTCAACCCGTTCGACCTGACCAAGGTGTGGCCGCACAGCGACTACCCGCTGATCGAGGTCGGCATCCACACCCTCAACGAGAACCCGCAGAACTTCTTCGCCGAGATCGAGCAGGCCGCGTTCTCGCCCGCCAACACCGTTCCCGGTATCGACATCAGCCCGGACAAGATGCTGATGGCCCGCGTGTTCTCGTATCCGGACGCCCAGCGCTACCGCGTGGGCACCAACTACAACGAGCTGCCGGTGAACCGCCCGGTCGCACCCGTCCACAACTACTCGCAGGACGGCGCGGCGCGCCACGGCTTCAAGCCCGCGGACGCCCCGGTGTACGCGCCCAACTCGTTCGGCGGTCCGTCCGCCCAGGCGGAGCGTGCGGGTGAGGGCTCCTGGGAGTCCGACGGCGCGCTCGTCCGCTCGGCGGCGACGCTGCACGCGGAGGACGACGACTTCGGTCAGGCCGGCGCGCTCTACCGCGAGGTGTTCGACGACGCGGCGCGAGCCCGGTTCCTCGACACGATCGCCGGCGCCGTCGGCGGTGTGAAGCGCGAGGACATCCGCGAGCGCGCCATCCAGTACTGGACGAACGTGGATGCGTCGCTCGGCCGTGCGCTGCGCGACCGCCTCGACTCGGCGGCGCAGACCCCGGACGAGGCCGCGGAGTACGTGGGCGTCGCCGAGTAGGCACGCCCCTTCCACAGCGCAGCACGCCGTCATCCCGCTCGGGATGGCGGCGTGCCGCGTTTCGGAGACCGCTGCTAGAGCGTCGCCTCGATCGTGCGGTCGTAGACCGTGCTCCCGCCGACGCGGATGCGGCCGTCGCCCAGCGGCTCGGTCGCCAGCTGCGACCCCTCGCCCTGCAGGATGCTGAGCGGCCGGCCCAGGCGTGCCGTCAGCGCGATGGCCGCCGCGCCGGTCGCCTCGTCCTCGATGATCCCCATGTCCGGTGCGAACATCCGCGAGCGCAGCGTCCCCGCCGCCTCGTCGATCCAGGCGTAGGCGTAGTGGTGGCCGGAGGTGAACGCGAACGGGTCGAGCGCGTCCACATCCTCCGGCGACTGGAGCTCGAGCCACTCGAAGGTGGGCGCCCACTCGGCGCGGGCGGTGATCCACGCGGTGTCGTCGTCGACGGTGGCCTCGACGTCCCCCGCGGGCTCCCGGAGCACGTCGACCGGGGTCCGCTGATCGGACAGCCACCAGGCCGTGCCGACGCTCGGGTGGCCCGCGAACGGCAGCTCGCGCGCCGGTGTGAAGATTCGGATCGTGGCGGCACGCCCCGCCTCGTCCAGCGCATCCACGAACACGGTCTCGCTGAAGCCGAGCGGGTTGGCGATGTCCTGCTCGCGGGACGCCGTGGCCGGGGAGCTCGTGATGATGCCGAGCTCGTTGCCGTTACGGCCGCTCTCGTTCGTGAACACGCGAACGACGACTACTTCGATGGTCTCATCCATGGCATCAGCCTGGCAGAAGGCCTCCACTTCGTTAACCCGGCGGGTGCATAATCGCGCCATGACGATCGACGACCGCCAGAACGCCAGCGAAGAGGACCTCGCCGTCGAGCACGCCGCCGAGCGGCTCGCCGAGCGCTATCCGCAGGTGCCGCGCGAGCGCATCGACGAGCTGGTCGAGAAGCACCACGAGGAGTTCGAGGGGGCGCCGGTCCGCGACTTCGTCCCGGTCCTCATCGAGCACGACGTGAAGCAGGAGTTGAACGCGGAAGAGCGCGCCGACTGATCGGCGCGCTCTCCCCCGTCGTCCCGATCAGGCCGGGATCAGCGTGTACTTCGTGCTGAGGTACTCGTGGATGCCCTCCAGGCCGCCCTCGCGGCCGAGGCCCGACTGCTTCACGCCGCCGAACGGCGCAGCGGCGTTGGACACCAGGCCCGTGTTGAGCCCCATCATCCCGGTGTCGATGCGGTCGATCATCCGCTGGCCGCGAGCCAGGTCCTGGGTGAAGACGTAGCCGACGAGGCCGTACTCGGTGGAGTTCGCCGCGGCCACCGCTTCGTCCTCGGTCGAGAAGGTGGTGATCGCGAGGATCGGCCCGAAGATCTCCTCGCGGAGGATCTCGCTGCCGGGCTGAACATCCACGATCACGGTCGGCTCGAAGAAGGAGCCGTCGCCCTCCGGCGCGGCACCGCCGGTGAGCACGCGGGCGCCGCGGCCCACCGCATCCTCGACCAGGGCCGACATGGATGCGACGGCACGGTCGTCGATCAGCGGCCCGATGGTGACGCCCTCCTCGGTGCCGCGCCCGATCCGCAGCGCCTGCACCTTCTCGGTGACACGGCGGGCGAACTCGTCGGCGACCGACTCGTGGACGATGAACCGGTTCGCCGCCGTGCAGGCCTGGCCGATGTTGCGGAACTTCGCGAGCATCGCGCCCTCCACCGCCTTGTCGAGGTCGGCGTCGCCGAACACGACGAGCGGCGCGTTTCCGCCCAGCTCCATCGAGGTGCGCAGGACGTTCTGGCCGGCCTGGGCGAGCAACGACCGGCCGACCGGGGTCGATCCCGTGAACGACAGCTTGCGCAGGCGCGGGTCGGCGATGATCGGCTCGGAGACCGTGCGCGCCGTGCTCGTCGGGATGACGTTCACGACGCCGGCGGGCACACCGGCATCGGCGAGCAGCTGAGCGAAGAACAGCGTGGTCAGGGGCGTCAGCTCGGCGGGCTTCACCACGACCGTGCAGCCCGCGGCGAGCGCCGGGGCGATCTTCCGGGTGGCCATCGCGAGCGGGAAGTTCCACGGCGTGATCAGGAAGCACGGGCCGACCGGGCGCTGCGAGACGACCATCGTGCCGGTGCCCTCGGGGTTCTGGCCGAAGCGGCCGGAGATGCGCACCGCCTCCTCCGAGAACCAGCGCAGGAACTCGCCGCCGTAGGTGACCTCGCCGTTCGCCTCGGCGAGCGGCTTGCCCATCTCGAGCGTCATCAGCAGGGCGAAGTCGTCCCGGCGCTCCTGCAGCAGGTCGAAGGCGCGGCGGAGGATCTCGGCGCGGACGCGGGGCGCGGTGGCGGCCCACTCGTCGGCGGCGGCGACCGCGGCATCCAGCGCGCGCATCCCGTCCGAAGGATCGGCGTTGGCGATGCGCTTGATGACGCGCCCGGTGGCCGGATCCTGCACCTGGATCGGGTCGCGGGAGCCCGCCTCCCAGCGGCCCGCGATGAACAGGCCGTCGGGCACGCGGGCGAGCAGCTCGGCCTCACGTGCGGTCAGCTCCGCGGTGGTGTCGACGATGGTCATGCGCCCGCCACCGCCTCTGCGACGACGTCCAGGCCCTCGATGAGGAGGTGGTCCGGGATGCTCAGCGGAGGGAGGAAGCGGATGACGTTGCCGTACGTGCCGCAGGTGAGCAGCACGACACCGGCCGCGTGGGCCGCGGCGGCGACCTTCGCGGTGAGCGCGGCATCCGGCTCGCCTGTTGCGGGGTCGACGAGCTCGATCGCGACCATCGCACCGCGGCCGCGCACCTCGGCGACGCGAGCGTCCGCATCGCGCAGGGCGCCCAGCTTCTCGAACAGGATGTCGCCGATCTGCCGGGCGCGCGCCGCCAGGTCCTCCTGCTCGTAGGTCTCGATCGCGGCGAGCGCGGCGACGCAGGCGAGCGGGTTGCCGCCGTAGGTCCCGCCGAGGCCGCCGACCTGCGGGGCGTCCATGATCTCGGCGCGACCGGTGACGGCCGACAGCGGGAGGCCGCCCGCGATCCCCTTCGCGGTGACGATGAGGTCGGGGACGATGCCGAACTGCTCGGAGGCGAACATGGTGCCCGTGCGGGCGAAGCCGGTCTGCACCTCGTCGGCGATGAAGACGACGCCGTTCGCGTTCGCCCACTGCTGCAGGGCGGGGAGGAAGCCGTCGGCCGGGACGATGAAGCCGCCCTCGCCCTGGATGGGCTCGATGATGAGCGCGGCCAGGTTGGCTGCGCCGATCTGCTTCTCGATCATGGCGATGGCGCGCTTGGCCGCCTCCGCGCCGGAGAGGCCTCCGTCGCGCAGCGGGTAGCTGAGCGGTGCGCGGTAGATCTCCGGGGCGAACGGTCCGAAGCCGTTCTTGTAGGGCTGGTTCTTGGCGGTGAGGCCCATCGTGAGGTTGGTGCGGCCGTGGTACGCGTGGTCGAACGCGACGACGGCCTGCTTGCCCGTGTAGTGGCGGGCGATCTTGACGGCGTTCTCGACGGCCTCCGCACCCGAGTTGAACAGGGCGCTGCGCTTGGCGAAGTCGCCGGGGGTCAGCCGGTTGAGCGCCTCGGCGACGTCGACGTACGAGTCGTACGGCGCGACGGTGAAGCAGGTGTGGGTGAAGGCCGCGACCTGCGCGCTGACGGCGTCGACGACGCGCGGGGCCGAATTGCCCACGCCGGTCACGGCGATGCCGGAGCCGAAGTCGATGAGGGAGTTGCCATCCACATCCACCAGCACGCCGCCTCCCGCTGCGACCGTGTAGACGGGGATGGTCGTGCCGACGCCGGCGGCGACGGCCTGGGCCTTGCGCTCGGCGCGCTTGCGCGACTCGGGGCCGGGGATCGGGGTGACGAGCCGGCGCTCCTGCGGGAGCGAGGGTCCGCCGACGGGGGTGTCGATGGCGGTGTCGAGGATGGTCATGTGTCGAATGTAAGAAGTCGGCGCGAACCACGACCTGGACGCGACGTACAATCGCAGCGTCGGGGATCGACACCCTGGCAGATGGAGCACGATGCCCGCCACCCTCACCCAGCTGCTCGCGCGCGGCGAGCTGGGCCTGCGCCTGCTGACCCCCGCCGGAGTGGGCGACCCGGATGCGTCCCTCGCCTGGGCGCACAGCTCGGACCTGCCCGACCCGACGCCCTTCCTGTCGCGCGGCCAGGTGCTGCTGGTGACGGAGCCGCCGGAGGACGCAGAGCCGTACGTCGGCCGGCTGGCCGAACACGGCATCGCGGCGCTCGGCTTCGGGACGGAGGTGGTCCGTGACGGGGCGCCGGCAGCGCTCGTCGAGGCGTGCACCCGGCACGGCCTCCCGCTGTTCGAGGTGCCCTACCGGACGCCGTTCATCGCGATCGCGCGTTTCGTGGCCGACCGCGTGGCGGCCGATGCGTACGCCCGCAGCACCTGGGCGCTGCGTGCGTCGCGCGCGATCTCGCTCGCGGCCCTGCGGCCGGATGCCCTCGGCGCCGTGCTGTCCGAGCTGTCGCGGCAGATCGAGCGACCGGTCGCGCTCGTCGGCGGCGACGGCGCCGTTGCGCGCAGCTACCCGTCGGGTGTGCTCGACGCGCGGGCACGCAAGGCGCTCGCGGACGCCGCCGACCCGCTGCTGCGGAGCGGCCGTCGCGCCGCGGGTACGGTCGGGACCGACGCCGGACCGTTCGCCCTGCAGACACTCGGCGCCGCCGGGCGCCTCCGTGGTGTCCTGGCCGTCGGGTCGGACGGGTTGGATGCCGCCGCACAACAGGTCGTGACCGGCGTCGTCGCCCTGGCCGGGCTGGCGCTCGAGCAGTCGCGGGCCGCCGACGCGGCACGGGAACGCCTCCGCACGGCGGTGTGGCGCGCCCTGCTCGCCGGCGACCTGGGTGTCGCCGCGTCCGTCGCCGAGCCGGTGCTGGG
>Ga0006562J51391_1168704_pt1 | contig 12900 bp, 13 predicted proteins | sample Ararhi6_input_d2_FD_51391 | JGI IMG/M metagenome (IMG submission 51391) | reverse complement strand
CCTCGATGCGACGGAGCGCGTCCGCGCGCTGGGTCTCGGTCGGTGAGACGGTGACCGTGCCGGCCGCCGCATCCACTACGACCTCGTCGCCGTCGGCCAGGCTCCCGGCGCCGGCCGCACCGACGACCGCGACGATGGACTTCTCCCGCGCCAGGATGGCGGTGTGCGAGGTGGGGCCGCCCTCGGTGGTCACGAGCCCGAGCACCTTGGTCAGGTCGAGCAGCGCCGTGTCCGCGGGGGCGAGATCGTGCGCGACCAGGACGAACGGGGTCTCCGACTGCGGCACGCCGGGAGCCGGCTTGCCCTCCAGGGCCGCCACGACGCGCTGCGAGACGTCGTCGAGGTCGCCGGCGCGCTCGCCCATGTAGCCGCCCAGCTCCTTGAGCATGTCGCGGAAGACGGCGAAGCCCTCGAAGACGGCGCGCTCTGCGGTCTTCCCTCCGTCGATGCGGGAGGCGACGTCGTCGGCGAGGGTCGAGTCCTCCGCCATCATCGACTGCGCCTCCAGCACATCGGCCGCCGTGCCCTGGACGGTGGATGCGCGCTCGCGCAGGTCCGCCGCGACCGTGGCGACGGCCTGCTGCACGCGGGCCTTCTCCTCGTCGGGGGTGCGTGTGCTCGGCTGGTCCGACGGCTCGGGCAGCGGGGCCGACATCCGCAGGACAGGCCCGACAGCGACGCCTTGGCCGATGCCGGCGCCGGTGAGGATGTTCGTGTCGCTCATGATGCGTCCGCCGCTCAGGCGTCGTGGTCCGTGGCCAGGATCACCGCGAGGTCGTCGAGGACCGCCTCGCCGTTGTCCGCGTCGGTGGTGAGCACGATCTTGTCGCCGTGATCGATGCCCAGCGAGATCACGCCGAGGATGCTGCCGGCGTCGACGGTCTTGCCGCCCTCCTTGGTCAGCTTCACCTTCGCGCCCGAGCTGTTGACCGCCTCCACGAAGAGCTTCGCCGGGCGGGCGTGCAGCCCGTGCGTCGATCCGACCGTGATGATCCGTTCAGCCATGGTTGTGCTCTCCTTCGTTCCGTGATGGCCTGGTGGCCGCCGCCATTCCGTATGCGGCTCTGCTCATAGTGCCGCCGCCTTGGCGTCGAGAGCCAGGTCCAGGGCGCGCTCGCCGTCGAGGGCGGCCGGGGAGACGGGGGGAAGCACGGCGACGGCGGTGCCGGTGGCGGCGGCCCGCTCACGGATCGCCGGGACGGCCGACTCGAGGTGTGCGCCGACGAGGACGACATCCACTCCGGCGAGGGACTCCAGCTGGCTCGCACTCCCCGGCTGGACCTCGATGATCGCCCCGCGCTCACGGGCGGCACTGCGCAGCTTGACGGCCACGAAGGTGCTGGACGCACCGGCGCCGCAGACGACCACGATCTTCATCGATCCTTGCCTTTCGTGCTGGGTGGAGCTCATGGAACGTCAGCAATGCTCGCTCGCTGTGCGCCCGCGCTCCAGCAGCGTTTCTTCCGGGGGTGCGGAAAATTGGCCGGAAGCGCACGGCGGCACCCTACGGGGTGGTTGACTCGTCGGGAAAGGTGGTCGCTGGTGGCGCTCTCGGCGAAGCAGACGAGGATGCTCGACATCCTCGCGCGTCGTGCTGCCTGGGTGACGGCTGCCGAGCTCGCGCACGACATCGGGGTGACGACCCGGAGCATCCGCAGCTACGCGGCAGCGCTCGGCGATGTCGTCGAGTCCGGATCGAACGGCTACCGGGTGAAGCCCGAGGCCTACGCCGCCTACCTGGCGGGCGACGGCACGTCGGAGACCGGAACGGCGGGCTCCCCGCAGGAACGGCTCGTCTTCCTCGCCCGGCGCCTGCTTGACGAGCCGGACGGGATCGACGTCTACGAGACGGCCGAGAGCCTGTTCGTCAGCGACTCCACGATCGAGTCGGACCTGACCAGGATGCGCGGCCTCCTCTCCGGCACGGAGCTCGCCCTCGAACGCCACGGCGCCGTGGTGCAGCTCCTCGGGCCCGAGATCGCGCGGCGGAAGCTGCTCAGCCGGTTGTTCCGCGACGAGATGCGGCAGAGCGTCGTCGACGTCGCCCGCATCCAGGAGGCGTTCGGATCGAGCGGTCTGGTCGACTTCAAGTCCGACCTGGTCGCGATGCTCGACGCGCGCGGCTTCTTCGTCAACGAGTACGGCATCAACGACGTCCTCCTGCACATGGCGGTCGCTCTCGACCGCGTCGCGAAGGATCGGGTGCTCCCCGCTGTCGAGGAGCCGGAGGCGAGCGAGACCATCCGCTCACTCGCGCATGACCTGGGGCAGCTGATCGAGCGGCATTTCGGCACGGCCCTCGACACGACCGAGCTGCGCTACCTGGCCATCCTCATGCGCACGCGCGTCATCGCACCCGGCGCCGGGCGCGACACGGTGGAGGAGTTCGTCAGCCCGGCCGACCTGGCGGTGGTCCGCGGCATCGTGGACCGCGCATCCACCGAGTACCTCGTCGACCTCCACGACGAGAACTTCATCGTCCGCCTGACCCTGCACGTGCAGAACCTGGTGGCCCGGGCGCACGAGAACACCTACTCGCGCAACCCGCTCACCCGGTCGATCAAGAGCTCGTACCCGATGATCTACGAGCTCGCCGTCTACATCGCCAGCCGGCTGCAGTCGGCCGAGGGCATCGAGGTCAACGACGACGAGATCGCCTACATCGCGATGCACGTCGGCGCCTACCTCGAGCAGCAGTCACGGCGGCGGGATGCGGTCACCTGTGCGGTGGTGTGCCCCAATTACTACGACATGCACATCCTGCTGCGCGACCGGCTGGAGAGCACCCTCGGCGACGAGCTCGACATCACCAGCGTCATCACGTCGACAGACGCCGACTGGGACGCCATCGATGCCGACCTGGTGCTGACCACCATCGACCCGCGCGGGCGGCGCGAGAACACGGTCATCGTGCAGCCGTTCCTCACCGAGACCGACGTGGAGCACATCCGTCAGGCCGCGTCCCGCATCCGCCGTCAGCGCCACCGCGCGCGGATCAAGAGCGAGTTGCTGGAGTACTTCGACGAGAGCCTGTTCCTGCGGAACTTCTATGCACGCGACCCGATCACGATGATCCGCGCCCTCGGTGACCGGATGATCGCGGCCGGCGCGATCGACCAGGAGTACGTCGACCAGACCGTCGAGCGCGAGCAGATGTCGTCCACGGCGTTCACCGACTCCCTCGCCGTGCCGCACGCCATGACGATGAGCGCACACCGCACCGCGATCGCGATCGTCGTCAACGACACGGCGATCGACTGGGGCGACGCCCGGGTCAACGTGATCGCGTTCATCGCCTTCTCGGCGGCGGGTCGCGCGTCCTTCCAGACGGTCTTCGACCAGTTCGTCGAGGTGTTCTCCGACCGCGAGACCGTGCTCGGCCTCATCCGCCGTGCCGACACCTTCACCGCCTTCATCGACGAGCTCGTCCGCATCATCGACGCCTGACCGTGTCGCCCCCTACGCACAACCGCCCACCGTCGAGTCCGCAAAAACTGACCGGAAATCGCGTGATTCCGTGCAGTCTTTGCGTAGTCGACGGTGGGCGGCGGAGTGCGAGAAGGAGGTGTTACTGGTTGGCGGTGACGTTGTACGTCACGGAGACGCCAGGAGTCTTCACCGAGACCGTGTAGGTGTCGTTGGTGTAGACGGCGGACGTGTCGGTGGCGCCGGGCTGCTGCGTGAAGCCCTTGCCCTCGAGCGCGGACTTCGCGTCGGCGAAGCCGTTCTTGCCCGACGGCTGGACGGTGACCGACCAACCGTTCTCCTTGTCGCCACGGGCGACGACGACGGTGCCGTCGACGATGGGCACTTCGTCCTTCGGGAAGTCGGAGGGCAGTTCCTCGGACTTCGCGTCCTCGGACGAACCGGCCGCCGACGAGGACGACGACGCGGGCGTGTGCGAGGAGACGTAGTTGGTGTTGCCGCCGCTGGAGCAGGCCGCCAGCGAGCCGATGGTGAGGGCCGCCACGATGGCAGCCGGAACGAACGGATTACGTGTGCGCATATGGATTCCTAGTGCTGTATTAAGTGCGGTTTCGCAACACATCAGCCTACCCGTGAGCGCACCGGGCCGCCTAGTCCGTGTCGGTGAACAGTGGCGGAAGCGGTCAGCCGAGCAGCAGAGCGCTCAGCTGGTCGGCGGAGTGCACGACGGCGATCGCCCCGGCGGCCTCGGCCGGCGAACCGTAGCCCCACTCGACGAGGATGGTGGGCAGACCGTGCGCGCCCGCACCCTCGACGTCGTACTGGCGGTCGCCCACCATGACGGTGTGCTCGAGGTCGACGCCGCGCTCGCCGAGGCGGCGCAGAGCCTCGGCGACCACATCCGCTTTGGCGCTGCGGCTCTCGTCGTCGGTCGCGCCGGTGATGACGTCGAAGTACTCGGCCAGGCCGAAGTGCTCGAGGATGCGGGTCGCCTGCGCCTCGGGCTTGCTGGTCGCGATGGCGAGGGGGATCCCGGCCGCGTGCAGACGCTGCAGCAGGCCGCGCACTCCGGGGAAGACGGCGGAGTCGAACGCGCCGTGGGCGGCGTAGTCCTCGCGGTAGACGGCGAGTGCGTGGCGTGCGGCCGGCTCGGTCATGCCGCCCAGGCTCTGCAGCGAGTCGAGCAGCGGCGGACCGACGTACTCGAGGAGCTGGGCGGGGGACGGCACCGGCTGACCGATCGTCGCGAACATGCGGGCGAGCGACGACGTGATGCCGGGTGCCGAGTCGGTGAGGGTGCCGTCGAGGTCGAAGAGGACGCAGGTCCAGGTCCGGGTGACGGTGGAGGTCGGGTTGGTCATAGCGGTCCTATGGTATGTGACGTATCTGAAGCGCAGGTCAGCGCTCGCCGAGGGCGGATTCGATGTGAGAACGTGCGACGACCATGGTGTGCGCGGCTCCTGGGTCGAACTGCACGGCGACGAACTCGGCGGTGTGGATGAATCCCAGCGCCTCGAGCGCCGGCACGATGACCGCCTGCACGCGCGCTCCCTCGCCCTCCGCCGACTGGGCGACGGCCGCCCGGAGCGCGTTCATCGACGTGAAGAGCGGGAGCACCGCCTCGCCGGTGGTGGAGCTGATGGTGCGCAGCCGGGTGTCCTGCGGAGTGGAGCCGGTCACATCCACCACCAGGCCGCCCTTCACCGCGGTGGCGAGCAGCGCATCCAGGTTCTCCAGAGTCGGCTCGGCGGCGAGAGCGGTCAGGGCCTTGCGGACCGGGACGTTCTCGTAGCTCTGGGGGAAACGCGGCTGGGCCATCAGAACAGCCTGCTGTCGCTGTCGTCGAGGCCGCGCATAGCGTCGTAGTCGAGCACCAGGCAGCGGATGCCGCGGTCCTCCGCCAGCGTGCGCGCCTGCGGCTTGATCTCCTGAGCGGCGAACACGCCGGTGACCGGGGCGAGGTGCGGGTCGCGGTTCATCAGCTCCAGGTAGCGCGTCAGCTGCTCGACGCCGTCGATGTCGCCCCGTCGCTTCAGCTCGACGGCGACCGCAGCTCCCGCGGAGTCGCGGGCGAGGATGTCGACCGGGCCGATCGCGGTCATGTACTCCCGGCGGACCAGCACGTGGCCGTCGCCGAGAAGGTGGATCTGCTCGGCGAGGAGCTTCTGCAGGTGCGCCTCCACGCCATCCTTCTGCAGCCCCGGGTCGATGCCGAGGTCGTGCGCGGTGTCGCTGATGATCTCGTGGATGGACACGACGAGCATGTCGGCGGTCTTCGCCTGGGTGACGCGCCAGACCTCGCGGATCCCGGCCGCGCGCTGCAGCTCGTCGGGCTCGTCGACGGTCAGCGTGCACGGCGGGCTCATCCAGTTGAGCGGCTTGTACGACCCGCCGTCGGAGTGGACGAGGAGGCTGCCGTCGGCCTTGAGCATCAGCAGCCGTGTCGCCAGCGGCAGGTGCGCGCTGAGCCGCCCCGCATAGTCGACGGAGCAGTTGGCAATGACGAGGCGCACCGCAACATCCTAAGTGCAGCCGGGGACGGTGGTTGGATGGTCGGCATGGCCCACGAGCTCCTCATCGGCACCTACACCGAACGCCTCCCGCACGTCGACGGTCACGCCGAGGGGGTGCTCAGCGCCCGCTTCGACGGGTCGGACGTGACCGATGTGTCGGTCGCGGCGCGGGTGGCGAACCCGTCCTGGGTGACGGCCGCGCCCGGTGGTGAGCACGTGTACGCGGTGACCGAGACGGAGCCCGACGGTGGCCTCGTCGCCTTTGCGCGCGCGGCCGACGGCTCGCTGACGGAGCTGGGCTCGGCGTCGAGCGGCGGGCCGTCTCCGGCGCACGCGGTGGTGCACCCGAGCGGGCGATTCCTTATCGCGGGGACGTACGGCGGCGGCACGGTGTCGGTGTTCGCGCTCGCCGCTGACGGATCGCTCGGAGAGCGCACCGCGTTCGTGCGGCACGAGGGCCGCGGACCCGACCCGGAGCGGCAGGATGCGCCGCACGTGCACCAGCTGAGCGTCGACCCCGTGAGCGGCGATGTCGTGGTCGTGGATCTCGGCATCGGCGAGGTGCGCTGGTACGCGTTCTCGGATGCCGGCGCGCTGACCCTCCGGCCGGAGGCGACCGTCGTGCTCGGTTCGGCGGGCCCGCGGCACCTGGCGTTCCATCCCGACGGCCGTCACGTGGTGCTGGTGAACGAGCTCGATTCCAGCGCCGACGTGCTGCGGCGGGAGGGCGACCGCTTCGTGCGGGTGCAGAGCACGACGACCCGGGCCGACGGGGCCGACGGCGACAACCTGACCGCCGCCGTGTGCATCAGCGACTCGGGCCGCACGGTGCTGGTGAGCAACCGCGGGGATGACGCGGTCGCGATCTTCGCGTTCGACGCCGAGGCGTCGCGGCTGAGTCTGGTGGACTCCGTCGCGGTCGGTGGCCGCACGCCGCGTGACCTCGTGATCGCGCCCGGGGGCGACCGGGTGCTGACGGCCTGCCAGGACAGCGACGAGATCGCGGTGCTGGCGTTCGACGATGCCCAGCGCAGCCTCCGTCTGCTCGGGACCTCGCCCGTCCCGACCCCGGTCTGCCTCCGCTTCGTCTAGCGCGGCGTCAGGTCGAGCGCGGCGTCAGCTTTCGCGCTGCATCAGGCGGGGTCGGGGGAGGCGGCGCGGCGCTCCGCGGGCGCGTCGACCGGACGCACGGCCGGTGCCGCCAGGAACGCGGCGACCAGCAGCGCGAGCACGAGGAACAGCGCGTTCAGGAGGCCGAAGTGCTGGCCGAGGAAGCCGATCAGCGGCGGACCGGCCAGGAAGGCGCAGTAGCCGATGATCGCGACCGCGGAGACGCGTGCGGCGGGGTTCGCGGCGCCGTCTGCGGCCGCCGACATCCCGAGCGGGAAGCCGAGCGAGACGCCGAAGCCCCAGAGCACGGTTCCGATGACGACCAGCCACATCGGGCCGCCCACGATGAACAGCACGAGGCCGACAGCGCCCATGCCGGCGGTGATCCGGATGGCATTGACGCGGCCGATGCGGTCGACGATCGGGCCGCCGACGACCCGGCCGACGGTCATCGCGACCACGAAGAAGCCGAACACGAGCGCGCCGACGGAGTTGGCCTGACCATGACCGTCGACGACGGCCAGCGAAATCCAGTCGTTCGCCGAGCCCTCGCCGAACGCCATGCCGAGCATGACGACGCCGATGAGGATGAGTCGCCAATCGGCCCACACGGCGAGCGAGGTGCGCATGCGCTCGCCGAACGGGATGCGCTCCTTCTCGGCCGCCTCGTCGCCGAGTTCGGCCTCGCGCGGGATGTAGCGGACGGCCACGATCGCGATCGCGACGATGACCACGGCTGTCCCGAGCAGGTGCCAGACGACCGCGACGCCCAGCGCTGCGGCCGCGGCACCGATCCCTGCGCCGAGCACCGTGCCGAGACTGAAGCACGCGTGCATGAGCGGCAGAAGCGTCTTCCCGATCTCACGCTCGACGGCGGTGGCCTCGACGTTCATCATCACGTCGACCATGCCGTTGCCGAAGCCGAGCAGGATGAGCCCGACGGCGACCGAGGGGATGGAGTGGAAGGTCGTCGCTCCGAAGCCGATGAACAGGATGCCGATGGCGACGATCACGAGGCCGGCGACCATCCCGCGATGCGGACCGAAGCGGACCAGGAGGGGGGAGGAGACGGTGAGGCCGAGGATGGCGCCCACCGACATCCCGAGGATGAGGAGCCCGACCGCCGAGGGGTCCTTGCCCAGTCCCAGGTCGTCGCGGATGCCCGGGATGCGGGCCACCCAGGTCGCGAGGGCGAGCCCGGAGAGGATGAAGATGACGAAGACCGCGTTGCGCCAGGCGGTGAGCTCGCGACGGGAGCGCGTGGTGGTCGAGATCGGCTGTGACATCGGGCGAATTCCTGTGGGTTCGTCTGCTCGAATCGTTTCGATCGAAACGATTCGACTAAGCTATCACACGTGAACGAACCCAGCACAGCCCCTGCGGCCGTCCGGCCCACCCTGGCCGCGGTCGCCCGCCTGGCCGGTGTGTCGAACTCCACCGCATCGCTCGCGTTCTCCGGAACAGGCCCGGTCTCCGACGCCACCCGCGAGCGCGTGCTCGCCGCCGCGAAGCGCCTCAACTACGCCGGGCCCGACCCGCGGGCGCGGTCGCTGCGCCGCGGCCGCTCCGGCATCGTCGGTGTCGTGATGGAGGAGCGCGTGCGCGACGCCTTCCGCGACCCCATCAAGATCGCCCTGCTCGACGGCATCACGGAGGAGATCGGCGCGATCGACGCGGGCCTCCTCATCCTCACCGACGCCGGCGAGGCCGCGCAGCGGATCGAGGACGCCCCGATGGATGCGGTCGTGCTTGTCGGCTGCAGCCCGCGTCTCGACGAGTCGGTGGCGACTCTCCGCCAGCGCGGCATCCCGCTCGTCGCGATCGAGGGAGACCCGGCCGACGGCGTCCCGACGATCGGTCAGGACAACCGGGAGGCGACCCGCGTCGCCGCCCAGCACCTCTACGACCTCGGCCACCGCGACGTCTCGGTGGTGACGCTGTCGCTCACACGTGATCGCGCGCGCGGACCGCTGACACCGGACCGCCTGGCGGCGGCCAGCTCCACCACCGCGCTCGACCGGCTCGCCGGCGCCCGGGACGTCTTCCCGGACGCCCCCGGCTGGGTCACGCGCGGGTCGTTCGTGGAGGAAGGACGCGCCGCCGGCCGTGCCCTCCTCGCCGACGCGCGGCACCGGCCGACCGCCGTCATCGCCCAGAGCGACCTGTTGGCCGCGGGCGTCATCCGTGCGGCCGAGGAGCTGGGTCTGGAAGTGCCGTGGGATGTCAGCGTCGTCGGTTTCGACGGCGTGCGCGTCGACGGCCTCTGGCCGTACGACCTCACGACGCTCGTTCAGCCCGCCGTCGAGAAGGGACGTGCCGCGGGACGGGCGGTCGTCGAGATGCTGGAGGGCGGGGAGCCGATTCCCTCCACATTCACGAGCGTTTTCCACCAGGGCAACACAACGGCGGCTCCACGGGTCTCCTCGGGGGCGCCGGTCGTAGGCTGACGGCATGGATCTCGAAGCCCTCTACCGCGACCTTCACGCCCACCCCGAACTCGCCTTCACCGAGCACCGCACGGCCGGCATCGTCGCCGAGCGGCTGACCGAACTGGGGCTCGAGGTGCACACCGGCATCGCCACGACCGGCGTCGTGGGCGTCCTGCGCAACGGCGACGGCCCGACCGTGCTGCTCCGAGCCGACATGGATGCGCTCCCCGTTCGCGAGCAGACCGGGCTCCCGTGGGCCTCGACCGAGACGGTGACCGACGAGGCGGGCAACGCCGTGCCGCTGATGCACGCGTGCGGCCACGACATCCACATCACCTGCCTGCTCGGTGCCGTCGAGGCGCTGAACGACTCGCGCGGCGAGTGGTCCGGAACCCTCGTCGCCCTCTTCCAGCCTGCTGAGGAGCACGGCGGCGGAGCTCAGGTGATGGTCGACGACGGTCTGTATGAGAAGGTGCCGGTTCCGGATGTCGTGCTGGGGCAGCACGTGCTGCCGTACCCGGCCGGGATGGTCGGCGCGCACCCCGGTGCGGCCATGGCGGCGGTCGACACGATGGAGGTCACGCTCCACGGGCGCGGCGGTCACGGATCCCGGCCCGAGACGACGATCGATCCGGTGGTGATGGCGGCGGCGACGGTCATGCGCTTGCAGACGGTCGTGTCGCGCGAGATCTCGCCGCAGGACACCGCGGTGGTGACGGTCGGCAGCCTCCACGCCGGTACGAAGAACAACATCATCGCGGCCGAAGCCACGCTCGGGATCAGTGTGCGCAGCTTCAACGAGGAGGTCCGGCAGCGCGTGCTGGACGGCGTCCACCGCGTCATCGCGGCGGAGTCGCAGGCGTCCGGCGCCCCGAAGGCTCCGGATATGGAGTGGGGGGAGCGCTACCCCGTCACTGTGAACGACCCCGAGTCGACCGAGCGGGTCAACGCGGCCTTCGCGGCCGAGTTCGGGGCCGATCGGGTGCTGCACCCCGGCGCGCTCTCCGGCAGTGAGGACGTCGGCAATCTCGCGACGGCGGCCGGTGCCCCGCTGGTCTACTGGATGCTCGGAGGGGCCGACCCGGAGACGGTGCTCACCGCGATGGCGGCGGGCACGGTCGACACCGATATCCCGACCAACCACTCGCCGTTCTTCGCGCCGCTTCCGCAGCCGACGATCGACACCGGGGTCCGGGCGCTCGTGGTCGCTGCGCGGGAGTGGCTGGCGTAGGGGCTCACTGGGAGCATCGGCGCTCCCGTGCCGCCTGCGCCGGCGGTGGAGGCGTAGCGGCCGAAGCGTGAGGGTCAGATTGTCGCGCCCGCACGCATCCACGTGCGGGAGCGAGCGCGCAGACCGAGCGTGAGCGCGCGGGCGCCGATGTAGCCGAAGGCGAACGCTGCGGTCAGGGCGGCCAGGCCGGTCGCATCGTGCCCGCCCCAGACGGCGGCGGCGACCGCGAGCGGGACGAACACAGCCACGTTCGCGAGGCCGGTGAGGGCGAGATACCGGGCGTCTCCGGCGCCGATGAGCACCCCGTCGAGCACGAACACGTACCCGCCCAGCGGGGCGCCTGCGCCCACGATCGCCAGCGACAGGGGCAGCAGCGCGGCGACCGACGGATCGCTCGTGAAGACGCGCGCCGCGACAGGGCTCAGCGCGATCGTCACCAGGCCGAGAACCGCGCCCGCGCCGATTCCCCACTGCACGCACCGGCGCAGCACCGCACGGACGTTCTCGAGGTCGCCGGCCCCCAGCCCCTTCCCGATGAGTGCCTGCGCGGCGATGGCGAGGGCGTCGAGGGCGAAGGCGAGAGTCGCGAACACGGTCATCGTGACCTGGAAGGCGGCGAGTTCGTCCGGTCCGAGACGGGTTGCGGCGAAGACCGCCAGAAGCATGGCCGCACGCAGGCTCGCCGTGCGGAGGAACAGCCAGCCGCCGGCACGCGCCGTCCGGCCGATGCCGGTGTGATGGGGGAGGAGGGAGGCTCCGACCCGGCGGGCGTGACGGGCGACGATGATCGCGTACACCAGCACCATCGCCCACTGCGCCGCGACGGTACCGAGCGCCGACCCGCGGATGCCCAGTCCGGCGACGTAGATGAACAGATAGTTGAGCACGATGTTCGCGGCAAAGCCCGCGACCGCGACGGCGAGCGGCGTGCGGGTGTCCTGGAGTCCGCGCAGCAGCCCGGTCGCGGCGTAGACCAGCAGCATGGCCGGGAGCCCGAGCATGGACAGGCTCAGGTACTGGGTCGCCTGCTCGCTGACCTCGGACGACGCTCCGAACAGACTCACCAGGAACGGCGAGGCCGCCCACCCCGCGCCGGCGAGCACCACTCCGAGCACGAGCGCGAGCCAGCAGCCGTCCACGCCCGCCGCGACCGCACCGCGCTCGTCGCCCGCTCCCAGCCGCCGCGCGACAGCGGGAGTCGTGCTGTAGGCGAGGAACACCATCAGCCCAACGATCGTCTGCAGCACCGCACTCGCGATGCCGAGACCCGCGAGGGGCGCGACCCCGAGGTGCCCGACCATCGCCGAGTCGGCCAGCAGGAAGATCGGCTCCGCCACCAGAGCCCCGAGAGCGGGAACGGCGAGGCGGAGGATCTCGCGGTCGACCGGGCGGCGGAGAAGGGTGCTCACGACCATCCACGCTAGCCCGCGCCGCCGACGTCGTGTCGTCGGACCGATGTCGGTGGCCCTTCCTACAGTGGAGCCATGAGCCACCTGATGCCGGAACCCCTCGCGACCTGGACCTGGCGGCTCGAGCGCGTGCGCAACGGTCGCACGGTGCTCACCCGGGCCCAGGCGGCGACCGCGCGCACCGACCTCGTGAACGACCGCGCCGCGCATCCGGCCGACTACGCCGACTACGAGGAGGAGTACGCGACGGCTCTCGACGAGCTCGAGGTGCTGTCGCGGCAGGCCAACCGGCACGACGACCTCCTGTCGGTCATGGCAGCGGACCGGCGAGCGGCCGAGCGAGAGGCCGCCGCGAGCGGGACGGCGTCGGCGGGTGGGTCGACGAGCACGTCGGCAGCTCGCTCCCTCACCTCCCTCGCGACCGAGCACGACCGGGTGGCAAAGGGGCTGCCGGAGGCGCTCGACCAGTGGGTGCACCGGCTGATCCGGTACCGCGCGGGCGTGAAGATCATCACACCGATCGAGGCGGCGCGGGCTGAGATCCGTCTGCGCAACGAGGCAGACCTGCAGCCCGCCGCATACCGCACGGGCGTCGCCGCGGCGTACTACAACCGGGTGATCCGTGAACTCGGCGAGATCGCCACGGCGGAGCGTCCGGGCCGACGGGATGCTCCCGGGCTGACGCGCGGGCTCGGCGCGGCGCTCGTCTGATCTGTTCCCGCATGGGGTCGCGCCGGCCGTGTCCTCAATGGCGGGGTGCGGCTCGGCGATCCGCCACTACG
>Ga0006562J51391_1017569_pt1 | contig 12910 bp, 11 predicted proteins | sample Ararhi6_input_d2_FD_51391 | JGI IMG/M metagenome (IMG submission 51391) | reverse complement strand
GTGCCGCCGTTGACGCTGACGTTGTGCGTGGAAGCCGCGCCCGTTCCGTTGTCGTAGCGGACGTTCATCGTGTACGAGCCGGCCGACGGGACCCGCACGGTGAAGGTCACCGAGCTGGTCGTGTTGTTGATGTTGCCGACCTTGCTGCCGTTCGACGCATCCGGATCCGTGACGAGGGAGGTGTCCGATGTGCGGGCGGCCTTCTCGGCCTCGTACTGCTGGGCGTCCAGCGGGATGGAGCCGACGCGGATGTCGTTGTAGGTGGTCGTGAGATTCTCGACGTTGGTCGCCTGGTACAGCGTGCGGCCGTCCACCGAGTAGTCGATGCTCTGGGCGAAGCCGCTGAAGGTGCCGCCTTCGGCGTCCGGTCCGTCGTACGTGACCGCCATCGGAAGTCGCTCCCACGGCCCGTCGCCGAGGTTGTAGTTGACGTAGAAGTTCTGACCGCCGTCGATGGTGCCTGTGGCATCCAGCGACCACTTGGATGCGACGACGACCATGCCCTTCGGCCCGCCGCCCGGGACCCACTTCACGTACGGCGACGATCCGATGCCGCGGCCGTTGGCGAGAGTGATGGGCGTGCCGATGCTGGTCGTCGGCGACCAGTTCAGGCCGTCGGGCGACGTCTTGAAGTACACCGGCGCGGTGTTCTTGCTCTGCGACGGCCGGTTGACCACCTCGAACGTGGCGAGGTAGCGGCCGTCGGGGAGCTTGGTCACCGTGATCATGCCGGGCCGGTCGGACTGGTTGTTCGGGGCCGACACGTTCGACTCAGAACCCCAGGTCGCGCCGCCGTCGGTGGACCGCCGATACGACACCGCCTGCAGGACGCCGCTCGCCTTCTGCCGCTCGTCCGAGAAGTAGGCGACCAGGCCGCCCTGCCCGTCGATGGCCAGCGACGGCTCCCACACGGTCGAGGTCGTAGAGGTCGGGCTCGGGTCGTAGACGGCGGGCCCGCCGGTGTCGATGGTGCTCAGATACGACCACGACGTGCCCTGGTTCGTGCTCTTGTAGACGACCAGGCGGCTGCTCGAGCGGTCCTCCGGCATGATCATCCCGGCGAGCAGGATGGTGCCGGCGGCCAGCCCGCCCGTCGCCTGCGAGACCTCGAACAGGAACGGCTGGGAGGTGCGGGTCAGCGTCGGGAACGTCGCGCTCGGCACGACGTCCGTGACGTGCGTCCAGCTGGTCCCGTCGTCGGTACTGCGGTAGATCGGGTAGACCTGCACGCCGTTCACGAGCACGAGCTGGTCGTAGGTGACCAGTTGGGTGCCGTTCGCCGCCCCGCTGTTCTTGAGCACGATGTTCTTCGCGTACGTCGTTCCGGCCGCACGGCCGCCCTCCGGGTTGAACGACGTGCCGGCGGCGGGGGAGTAGACGAGCGATCCGTTGCCGGTCGTCACGGCGGAGGCGGGCGCGGCGGTCAGCGTCGTCGCGACGAGTGCGCCGGCGACGGCGCCGGCCACGGCGAGTGCCCGGAGTCGTCGCCGCTGCGACGTGCCCGATGTGGTGCGTGATGGAAACATTGTCGGTTCCTTCTCTCACTGGTGACCCGTCCGCGGGCGCGGGCGGGCCGTCACGACGTCGGGCTCGTCGTCACGTCTGGACGTCAGGTCAGCAGGCTGACGTCATCGGCAGGCAGAGGGGCGCGCCGGGCGGCGTACTCGCGGAAGCGGTCGGCGACCGGGTTCGGCCGCCGCAGCAACCCGGCGGGCGACTCGACCAGGTCGTGGAGCCCCATGGTCAGCAGGTGGTCGGCGCGCGGCCGGTCGCTGTGCCGCCACGTCCACTCGTACATGTCGAACAGCGGCCACCAGACGTACCCGACCACCGGCTCGCCCTCGGACCGCATGCTCTCCACGAGGGCGAGCGACTCATCCAGCCAGTGGATGCGCTCCTCGATCGTTCCCGTCACGCACGTCTCGGTGACCATCACCGGTGCGCCGTACCGCGAGGCGAACCGCTCGAGCGCCTCGCGGAGGCCCTGCGTTCCGCGGTCGACACTCGGCCGCGGGTCGGCGAAGCCGCCGCCGTGCCGGACGCCCGCCTCGAACAGCTCGGTGGAGTGGCGCGGGTAGTAGTTGACGCCCATGATGTCGGGGCGCACGGCGTGGGCGGCGAACCAGTCCAGCTCGGCGTCCGTGACCGCCGGGGCGAGCCGGTCGCGGAGCGGGTGGGCATCGTCGACCCGGCCGGTCACGAGGTCTTCGACCAGGTGCACCTGGTGGCGCAGCCGCTCGGCCTCCGCGTGATGCTCCGGTGCGATGTCGTCTCCGACGTAGCTGATGGCGGCATCGACGTGCACGAAGGTCGCACGGTCGCCGATGCGGGCGGCCAGAGCCTCCTGGCTGAGCACGAAGCCGCGCGCCAGGTTCGCGGCGATGGTCGCGAAACCCTCGGCGCCGGTCCGGTAGGGCGGCCAGTAGCCGTACTCTCCGGAGAACAGCGCGTGGATGACCGGCTCGTTCACCGGCGTGTAGTCCACGACCCGGTCGCCGTAGCGCTCGCCGAAGCGGTCCGCGAACTCGGCGACATGCTGCGGGTAGTCCGGCGAGGCGAACTGGTCGGCCAGCCAGGTGGGGGTGCCGTAGTGCAGCAGGTCGATGATCGGCCGGAGGCCGGCGCCGAGCAGCGCATCCACCGCCCGGTCGGTCCAGCCCCAGTCCCAGCGGCCGGGCTCCGGCGCGATCCGGTACCAGGGAACGCCCCAGCGCAGCACCTCGGCGCCGACGCCCGCCGCGAGGGCGAAGTCCTCGCGGTACCGGTCGTAGTGCTCGGTGAGCTCGTACTCGTCGATGGCGCGCTCGCCGGGCCGCTCCTGCGGCACGAAGGTGTCCTCGATCCCGAGTCCGAGGTGCAGGCGGCCGTCCTCGAACCAGCGCGGGGCCGTCACTTGAGCCCCGTGGTCGCGACGCTCTCGATGAAGCGGCGCTGCATGATCAGGAACATGACGGCGAGCGGCAGGACCGCGATGAGCGATCCGGCCATCATCGTGCCGTAGGGGATGATGCCGCTCGGCCCGGTCAGCAGGGTGAGGCCCGACGTGATCGTGCCCATCTCCGGCGACGTCGTGAAGACGAGCGGCCAGAGGAGGTCGTTCCAGTTGTTCACGAAGGTGAAGATGGCGAGCGTGAGGAGGGCGGGGACGGCGTTCGGGAGCACGATGCTGCGGAAGATGCGGAACTCGCCGGCCCCGTCGATCCGCGCGGCGTTGTCGAGGTCGCGGGGGAGGGCGATGAAGAACTGGCGCAGGAAGAAGATGCCGAAAGCGTCGGCCGCCCGCGGGATGATCAGCCCGGCGAACGTGTTGACCCAGCCGAGCTGCGCCACCAGCTGATAGACGGGGATGAGGGTCGCCTGGAACGGGATCATCAGGCTGGCCACGATCACGATCAGCACGACCCTGCTGCCGCGGAAGTCGATGCGGGCGAGGGCGTAGGCCGCGAGCGAGTCGAAGACGAGGGCGAAGACCGTCACTCCGCCTGCGAAGACGAGGCTGTTGAGGAAGAGCCGCCCGAACGGGAGGTCGCTGAAGATCTTGGTGAAGTTGTCCAGCGTCCACGTACCGGGGAGCAGTGTCGGCGGATAGGCGTTGATCTCGGACGCCGGCTTGAACGCCGTGAGGACGATCACGATCACGGGGAGCAGCACGATGGCGGTCAGCACCAGGGCGGCGGCGAAGAGCAACCAGCGTTCTGCGGTCCGGCCGACGCGCCGGCGGCGGGTCGTGGTTGCGGCCCGGGCCGGCGCAGCGGGGGCGAGGGTGGCGGTCATGCGAGGTCCTTCTCACGGCGTCCGAAGAAGCGGAACTGGATGAGGCTGAGGAGGAGGGTCGCGGCCAGCAGCACGTAGGAGAGCGCTGTCGCGAGCCCGAGGTCGAGCTTCTTGAAGCCCTCCTGGTAGATCTCCATGACGACGGTCTGCGTCGAACGGTACGGACCGCCGCCCGTCATGACGTAGATCTGGTCGAAGGCCTGGAGGGCGGCGATCATCGCGAACACGACGACGAACGCGAGGGTGTTGCTGAGCTGGGGGAGGGTGATGCTGATGAAGCGCCGCCAGGCTCCCGCGCCGTCGATCTTCGCCGCCTCGTACAGCGACTCGGGGATCTCCTGCAGACCGGCGATGAAGATCACCATGTAGAAGCCGAAGCTCTTCCAGATGGCCACGAGCACGACGGTCGGCATGGCGAGCGCGGGATCCTGCAGCACGTTTCCGAGCTGGATGCCGACGCTGCGCAGCCAGTAGTTGAGGAGGCCGACCTGCGGGTCGAGCAGGTACGTCCAGGCGAAGGCGGCGACGGCGAGAGAGACGATGAACGGGAGGAACAGCGCCGTGCGGAAGAAGCCGCGACCGAGCAGGCGGCGGTTGGCGAGGAGGAGCGCCAGCAGCAGCGCTGCGATCAGCGCCGTCGGGGTGAAGAGCACCGTGTAGAGCGCGGTGTTGCCGAGGGTGGCGAGCACGCGCGGGTCGGTGAAGACCTGCACGTAGTTGTCGAAGCCCACCCACTCCTCCAGGCCGAAGCCGCTCGCGTTCGTGAACGAGAGNCGCAGGGCCGACAGCATCGGCCATCCCACGAANGCGATCAGGACGACCGTCGCGGGGAGCATGAAGAGCAGGGCCATCGGTCCGCGGCGGCGGCCCGAACGCGGCCGGCCGCCGAGCGGGGCGGGCGGGCGATACGGCCTGCGGCCCGTGCGGGAGCGAGTGAGTGTGGTCATGGTCGCTTTCGGAAGAGGGTGGTGGACCGCCGGGGTGCGGCGGTCCACCGGGTGGATCACTTGCCGAGTGCCTGCTGCACCTGGGTGGATGCCGACTTCAGCAGCGCATCCGGGTCGCCGCCGGCGAGGGCCTTCTGCGTCGCTTCGTCGACCGCCGAGAGCACATCCGTGCTGTTGGCGACGCCGGGGAGCAGGGGACGCGCATCCCCGACCAGGTCGGTGAGCGTCGCCACAACCGGGTTCGACGACACGTCGGAGGACGGGATGTCGGTGCGCAGCGGCGGCCACGCCGAGCCGAGCGACCACTTCGTGGCGACCTCCTTGGTGAAGAAGTACGCGAAGAACTTCTCCGCCGCGGCCTTCTTCGCCGCGTCGGCCTGTGCGGTCACCGCGGCCGAGATGCCGATCGCCGAGGCGGCGGCGCCCTTCGGTCCGGCGGGGATGCCGGCGATGCCGTAGTCGATCTTGTTCTCGGTGGCGACGCCCGCCATCCACGGTCCGCCGATCTCCATCGCGGCCTTGCCGGAGGAGAAGAGCTTGTCGGAGGCGACGCCGTCGAGGCCCGTCGGCGAGATCTTGTCGGCGGTGACGGCCTTCGCCCAGTACGACAGCGTCTCGGCGTTCTCGGAGGAGTCGAGCACCGACTTCGAGCCGTCGACGATCTTCCCGCCGTTGCCGTAGAACAGGCTCGCCCAGACGCCGTTGCCCACGGTCGCGTGGTCGGGGAGTGCCAGGCCGTACTGCTCGGGGGTGCCGTCGCCGTTCTCGTCGACGGTGAGCTTCTTGGCGTCGGCNACCCATTCGTCCCACGTCTTCGGGAACTCGGTGATCCCGGCCTTCTCGAAGAGCGCCTTGTTGTAGATGACGGAGAGCGGCACGAAGCCGGTCGGGATGCCGTAGTAGGAGTCGTCGACCTTCTCCATCTCGACCGCTGCGGGCCGTAGCGACGCGCTCTTCGTCGCGCTGCTCGCGTAGAAGTCGTCGAGCTTGGCGAAGGCGCCCTTGGATGCGTACACCGGGAGGGTCTCGGCCGGCATCGCGACGATGTCCGGCCCCTTCTTGGCGGAGAGCGCGGGGAGCAATGTGTCGCCGATGACGGCCCAGGTCTTGGTCGTGGTCTTGATCGTGATCTTGTCCTGCGACTTGTTGAAGTCGTCGACGATCGCGTCGAGCACCTTGCCGTCTGCTTCGGTGTAGCCGTGCCAGAAGGTGAGAGTGACGGGGCCGGAGTCGCCGGAGCCGGGGGAGGTGGAGCAGCCGGCCAGCGCGAGAGAAGCGCCGGCCGCGACGGCCAGCGTCGCGAGCAGTTTCTTCATTGAATGCCTCTCATGGGACCGACCGCTCATCGTCGATCGGATCGGGTTTACAACGATGTAATCAACGTTGTAAATGGGAGTATAGGCAGGCGGCGGAGCGGGCGTCAAGCCGAAAACCGCTCACCCCCCGTTCGGCCGGATCCGGCACCGGGCCCGGATGTGTGTCAGACTCCGCGGCAAGGGGTATGGAAGACGAATCTCGTCGTATGCCAGGACCCCCCGATTCGGGCGGGGGCCTTCGTGGCCGATTCGACATCCACTTCTTCTTCACGTTCTTTCGGCGCGCGCATCGGCGTCGGGGCGACAGCGGCAGCTCTTCTGGCGCTGCTCGCCCTGTGCTTCGGCCCGGCTGCGGCGCACGCGGACACCACCCTCGACGGGCCGGTGGACATCGGGACTGCCGCGCCCTTCGGCGTGCTCGGAGCGAGTGAGGTGACGAACACCGGGCCGACCGTCGTCGACGGCGATGTGGGCGTGTCTCCTGGCTCGTCGATCACCGGGTTCGGGGGCGCTCCCGACGGCACGTTCACCGGAACCCTGCATCAGACCGACGCCGTCGCAGCTCAGGCGCAGAGCGACGTGACGACGGCCTTCAACACCGCCAGCAGCCTCACGCCGACGACCTCCGGCATCGGCGAACTCAACGGGCTGTCGCTGACGCCGGGCGTCTACTCCGGCGGCGCGCTGTCGCTCGCGGACAATGGAGCACTGACCCTCGCCGGCAGTGCGTCATCGGTGTGGGTCTTCCAGGCGGCCAGCACGCTGACCATCGGATCGGCGACGCACATCACGATGACCGGCGGCGCGACCGCCTGCAACGTCTTCTGGAGGGTCGGGTCGTCGGCGACGTTGGGCACGGCCGCGCAGTTCATCGGGACCGTGCTCGCCGACCAGTCCATCACCGCGACGACCGGCGCGACGATCGTGGGCCGCCTGCTGGCGAGCAACGCGGCGGTCACCCTCGACACGAACACCGTGACGGCCCCGACGGGATGCCCGCCGCCGGGCACACCCGTCACGACATCGAGCCCGTCCATCACCTCCGGAACGCCGACCGCCCCGGTCGCCGGGACACCGTACGCGTTCACGGTGACCGCCTCCGGCACGCCGTCACCCACGTTCACCGTGAGCGCCGGCGCTCTCCCGGTCGGTCTCACCCTGAACGGCACCACCGGAGTCATCTCCGGGACGCCGACCACGCCGGGTTCGTCGACCGTGACCATCACCGCTTCCAACGGACAGGGCCCCGATGCATCGGCGACGTACACCTTCGTGACGGCGCCCGCGGCAGTGCTCGTCGGGACGGAGGGGGTGCCGGCAATCGGCTCGGAAGGCGCGACCGCATCACTCGCAGACAGCGGGAGCGACCCCGTCCTGCCGTTCGTCGCGGCTCTCGCGCTGGTCGTCCTGGGGCTCGCGGTGAGCCGTCTCGGAGTGTCCCGTTCGGCTCGCGGCCGGCTCTAGGCGGGCACGTTCGGGCTGTACGGCACGTGGAGCGCGTCGGCGAAGCGGGCGAACAGCGAGGCGTCGCCCTCCAGCTGTACCGCACCGGTCGCGATCGCGGTGTCCGCATCCAGCTCTCCCGCGAGGAGGTCGCGGATCTGCGGGCCCGCGGTGATGACGAGGTCCGGTGCCTCGGCCGCGCCAGGGCCCACGGTGATGACGCCGTCGCGCATGATCAGGTGCGTCACCACCTCGCCGACGCGGACGGTGTAGGCCGTGTCCCACTCCTTCGGCACGACTCCCTCGCCCGCGGCGACCTTCAGCGCTGAGGCGATGGATGCGGTCGTCACGATCTCGCCGTCGCGCGGAGTCCGCATCCCTCCGGCGCCCCAGCGCGACAGTGCGTCCATCGCCGGGCCGAGCTCCTCGCCGCGCGGCGTCAGCCGGTAGACGACCGCCCGCTCACCGCTTGACGGAGCCATCCGCTCGACGATGCCCTCCTCCTCGAGCTCTTTCAGCCGGGAGGCGAGGGTGTTCGTGGGGATCCCGGGGAGGCCGGAGACCAGGTCGGAGTAGCGCTGCGGGCCGACGCTCAGATCGCGCAGGATCAGCAGGGTCCATCGCTGCCCGACGATCTCGGCTGCGCGTGCGAGACCGCAGAACTGCCCGTAGTGCTGGTTCGTCATGAATCTCACTGTAGCACTTGACTTCATTATTTGCAGTGTGCTTTATTTTTTGAAGTACATCCGATGAAGGAGAACGCCATGACCGACACCATCGACCGCGCAGAGCTCGCCAGCGAGCCGACCCCGGTCGCCACCGCAGCACGCAACCGCACCGCGCTCGCCCTGCTCCTCGCCGCCGTCTTCGTCGTCTTCCTCAACGAGACGATGATGGGTGTCGCGCTCCCGCGCATCCAGGAGTCCCTCCACATCGACGCCACCCAGGGGCAGTGGCTCACGACGGCGTTCGCGCTCACGATGGCCGTGGTCATCCCCGCGACGGGCTGGCTGATGCAGCGGCTCAACACGCGGCCCGTCTTCATCGTCGCGATGTCGAGCTTCGTGATCGGAACCCTCATCGCGGCCCTGTCGCCGGTGTTCGAGACCCTGGTGATCGGCCGGGTCGTCCAGGCGGTCGGCACCGCGATCATGATGCCGCTCATGATGACGACGGTGATGACGATCGTCGCGGAGGAGCAGCGCGGCCGGGTCATGGGGCGCGTCTCGATCGTGATGTCTGTCGCTCCCGCGATCGGGCCGATCGTGTCCGGGGCGCTGATCCAGGTGCTCCCATGGCAGGGGCTGTTCTGGGTGATGCTGCCGATCGGACTCGTCATGCTCGCCATCGGGGTGCGCCGGGTGCCGAACGTGTCGGAGACCCGGAAGGTGCGCCTGGACACCCCGTCGGTGATCCTCTCGGCGCTCGCCTTCTCGGCCCTCGTGTTCGGCCTCAGCCAGATCGGCTCCGCGGCGGTCGGCTCGGCGGCGGTCCAGCCGTGGATCCCCATCGTGGTCGGGCTGATCACGCTGGCGTTCTTCGTGTGGCGGCAGCTGGTGCTGCAGCGCACGGACTCGGCGCTGCTCGACCTGCGCACGTTCCTCTCCCGCGACTTCGCGGTCTCGGTCTCGATGATGACCGCCGCCATGGTGTCCCTCTTCGGCGCCTTCATCGTGCTGCCGCAGTTCGCCCGCTACACCCTGGGTCTCGAGCCGCTCTGGGTCGGCGCGATCCTGCTCCCCGGCGGCCTGCTGATGGGGCTGGCCGGTCCGACCGTCGGCCGGCTGTACGACCGGTTCGGGCCGCGGCCGCTCGTGATCCCCGGGTCGATCGGTCTCGCCGTCGCCCTCTGGACGCTGGCGCTCGGTCTCGGCGAAGGGTCGTCGTGGGTCGTGCTGCTCGGGGCGCACATCGTCCTGATGCTGTCTCTGGCGTTCCTCTTCACGCCGGCGTTCAGCTCGTCGCTGGGCTCGCTCCCGCCGCGGCTGTACTCGCACGGCAGCGCCACCATCGCCACTCTGCAGCAGGTCGCGGGCGCCGCAGGAACGGCCATCTTCGTCGCCCTGTACGCGACGGGCGTCGCCTCGACCGGAGGCGCCGACCCGGACCTGCCGACGGCCGCCGCCGCCGCGCACGGTTCGCACCTCGCGTTCCTCGCTGGCGGCATCCTGTCGCTCGGGGTGGTCGTGCTGGCGCTCTTCGTCCGGAAGCCCGCCGCGGGCGCCGCGGAGGTGCCGGAGCTGGAGGTCGCGGAGGCCTAACCGGCCGAGCGTTCGAGATAGGCGCCCAGGGCATCGAGCAGGCCCCGGGTGCCGCTCTCGCGTCCGGGGCCGTCGGCCCAGAACCGGTCGAAGAAGACGCCGTGCTCCACGTGCGTGAAGCGGGTGCCCTGCTCGATCGGGTCGAACTCCAGCGACGCGACGGACGTCGACATGTGGTCTCCGTCGATCCACATGTCGTAGGTGGTGACGATGCGGACGTGCTCGACGATGTCGGTGTAGGTCGCTTCGTACCGAGAGACCGGGCCGTGGTGGAACTTCCCCTCGGCGACGTCCCGTCCGCCGACGCGGAAGTCGAACGACCACTCGCGCGGCTCCATGGCGTCGCCGGCTCCCCACCAGCTGAGCTTCTGCTGCTCGTCGGAGAAGGCGTCCCAGACGCGCTCGGGCGGGGCCGGGTAGTCGCGGGTGAGGGTGAATCCGGCGCGGGCGAGGCGGCGTTCGATCGTCATGGCTGCGTCCTAGCGGGTCAGGGTGACGTGGATGGTGCCGCTCTCGGCGACCTCGGTGGTCACCGTGTGCGTCGAGTCCATGCCGGTCAGGTCGTCGAAGAGCCGATTGCCGCGGCCCAGGAAGATCGGCGTGATCATGAGGTGGAGGTCGTCGACCAGTCCGGCCCGCAGGAAGGCGCGGGCCGTGCGGTACCCGCCGCCCACCCGGACGTCCTGGCCGCCAGCGGCCTCGGTCGCCTCGGCGAGCACGTCCTCCGGGGAGGCGTTGCGGAAGTGGAAGGTCGTGCCGCCGTCCATCTCGATCGCGGGGCGGGGAGCGGTGCTCGTGAGCACGAAGACCGGGGTTCCGAAGGGCGGCGTGTCTCCCCACCATCCCTTCCAATCCGGGTCGTCGGGGAACGAGTGGAGGCCGAACATCCCGGCGCCCAGGATCTCGGCGCCGATACCGTCGAAGAACTCACGGCCGACCCGGTCGTCGATGCCGGTCGTGCCGGCCCCGCTCGTGTCGCCGAAGATGCGCTCGCGGAACGTCCGGGTCGATGCCCAGGCGGCCGTGAGGCGGCCCCAGTCCTCGCCCATCGGAGAGTCGGGGGAGGCGTCGGACGGCGTGTAGCCGTCGAGCGAGGCGAAGAGGTTCATGCGGACGCGGGTCATGTCAGGAGTCCTTCGAGGTCGGCGCCGAGGCGCGGGCGAGGTGGATGCCGAGGCGGTCGGCCTGGTGCTCGGCGGGCGTGCGTTGCTCGCCGAGCCAGAGGTGCAGGATGTCGAGGGCGCCCGGCCGCAGGCTCACAGTTCGGACGCGCCCGTGCTTCTCGGAGGTGATCACTCCGGCGTTCTCGAGCACGCTCAGGTGCTGCATGAACGACGGCAGCGCCATCGGGAACGGTTCCGCGAGCTCGCTCACCACCGCCGGTGACGCCGCCAGCCGCTCCACGACGGCTCGCCGCGTGGGGTCCGCGAGGGCGCGGAGCACGGCGTCGAGCTCGTCGTAATACTTAGGCACATGCCTAAGTGTGGCGGCGACGGCCTCGTTCGTCAACCTGTGGTCAGGGTTTGGCGCCGTTGCTGAACGAACCGTGCAGGGTGGTGTCGGCGAACACCGTGGTGTCGATGACCGCGCGGACCGCATCCAGCGTCGCCGGGTCCGCGCCGTCGACGAGCACCGTCAGCGAGCCGTACTCGACGCGCATGGTGTACGGGATGGACGCCTCCAGTGAGGTGACATGCGGCGTCGCCGCCAGACGCGCGAGGCCCTCTGCGACGTCCGTGGAGGTCTCGATCGGGATGGTCTGGTCGAAGGTCCGGCTGTAGTGGACCGTCGTCTCGATGTGCCCGGGGCCGGCCGGCACCGTCAAGGAGAGGCTCACACCCGTCCACGCGAGATGCTGCGCCATCGTCGTCGGAACTGCCGCCGCCTGAGCCGGTGTCGCCTCCGCCTCCATCACGACGTCGACCTGGCTGGAGAAGTGGTTGGAGACGACCCGGCAGTCCGGTCGGTTCGGATCGTCCGAGGCGGTTCGTGAGTTCGATGTGCGCTCGCTCACCGTGTCGACGCGCGCGAGCTTTCGGACGGCGGCGACGGCCTCCCGGACCTCTCCGGCGACATGCGGATCGAGCGTCGGGGCCGGCGTCGGGGATGGATCCGGCTCGGCGCCGCGGGGAAGGCAGGCCTCCGCAGGCGCGGCGGAATCCCGGCCGGTCGCATCCCGCGCCAGCCCCTCGATCATCGAGCACCCGGACATGAGGGCGGCAGCGCAGACGATGGCCAGGATGGTGGCGGCGCGGCGAAGCATAGGCTCGAGGCTAGTGCGGTGGCCCGTTGCGGGCGTCAGCCTCCGGGATGAGCTCGGCCAAGCGGGTACACCAGGCCGACCCGGCGGCGATCGTTTCGGACCGCGATAGTCGGGTGCGGCGTCCCACGGCCTACCAGGCTGAAAGGCGAAGGAGGGACCGTGATCGCGATTCTCAACCGGGTGGTCGAGGTGATCGAAGACCACCTCGCCGACGACCTCGACCTCGCCGGGGTCGCCCGCGNACTCGGCACCACGGAGTACCACGTCCGTCGCATGTTCTCGTCGCTGGCGGGGATGCCGCTGTCGGAGTATGTGCGCCGCCGTCGTATGACGGTCGCCGTCGCCGACCTGCTCGGAGGTGACGACCTGCTCGCCGTCGCCGTGCGCCACGGCTACGGCTCCACGGAGGCGTTCAACCGGGCGTTCCGGTCGGTGCACGGCGCGAGTCCCATCACCGTGAGACGGGATGGCGGCCCCCTTCGCACGCAACCGCAGCTCAGGTTCCGCCTGACCGTAGAAGGGAACACCCCGATGGACACCCGTATCACCGACCGACCGGCCTTCCGGCTCGTGGGCCACGCAGCTCGCGTGCCGCTCATCCACGAAGGCGTCAACCCGCACATCCAGGCCCTCATCGCATCCATCGAGCCGGAGGAACACGCGCGACTGAAGGGTCTCAGCGACACCGAGCCGGCCGGCCTGCTCCAGGTCAGCGCCGACGTCGATCCCGACTACACCGAAGGCACCGAGCTCACCTATCTCCACGGTGTCGCGCGAACGCCGGACTCGCCGACACCGGACGACCTGGACGCCATCGCGGTCCCGGCCGGGACCTGGGCGGTGTTCCGCATCGACGGGGACTACCCCGCGGCGCTCCAGTCGGCGTGGGCCGCGACGGCGAGCGAG
>Ga0006562J51391_1025705_pt1 | contig 12961 bp, 9 predicted proteins | sample Ararhi6_input_d2_FD_51391 | JGI IMG/M metagenome (IMG submission 51391) | reverse complement strand
GTTCCGACGGATGACGCGCTCGCATCCACCCTCCTCGTCGCGCCGTCGACGACGCTCGCGCCGGGTGACGGCGCGTCCGGCTCGACCACGGCCGCTGCGGCTGCACCGGCGCCCGCCCAGGAGCTGCTGGTCGATGCGACGATCGCCGCCCCCGTCGTCAACCGCGAGGACCTGAGCGCGACCGACGGGCTGCAGACGCTCGCCCGCGTCGGCACCAACGAGGCCTGGGCGAAGCTGGTGCTGATGTTCGGCGGCTGGCCGCAGACCGACGCGAACGTGACGGTGATGCTGCGCTGGATGCGCCAGGAGAACGGTCCGCCGGACTGGTGGAACCGTAACAATCCTCTCAACAACGGCTACGGGTCGGGCGGTGGAGCGGGCCTCGGCAGCTACCCGGACCTGATCACCGCCGCCGAGTACTGCGCGAAGAACCTGCAGCGCGGCTACCCGGACATCGTGGCCGGGCTCGAAGCCGGCACCTCCGCCGATGCGACCGCCGCCGCGATCTGGGCCTCGCCCTGGGCGACCAGCCACTACGGCAACGGCACGCACTGGAGCACGCGCCCGGTCGAGATCGTGCAGGCTCCCGCCTCCGCCTGGGGGCTCTGACCACTTCGGCGCGGGATGGGCGGGTGCGGCGTCAGGACTTGGCGAGCCAGGTGCGCAGGCGGTCCAGCGGCCAGGTCGTGATGATGCGGTCGGCGGGAACGCCGTTCGCGGCGGCGCGCGCTGCGCCGTACGCGAGGAAGTCGAGCTGGCCGGGTGCGTGCGCGTCCGTGTCGATCGAGAAGAAGCATCCCGCGTCGAGGGCGCGCTGGATGAGGTCGTCCGGCGGGTCCTGACGTTCCGGCCGCGAGTTGATCTCGACGGCGACCTGGTTCTCGACGCACGCGGCGAACACCGCATCCGCATCGAACTCCGACGGCGGCCGGGTGCCGCGCGAGCCCTGCACCAGGCGGCCGGTGCAGTGGCCGAGGACGTTCGTGTGCGGGTCGCGGATGCCGCCCAGCATGCGCTTCGTCATCGTCCGCTTGTCGGAGCGGAGCTTGGAGTGGACGCTCCCGACCACCACATCCAATCGGTCGAGCAGCTCGGGTGCCTGATCGAGCGTGCCGTCCTCGAGGATGTCGACCTCGATCCCGCGGAGCAGGGTCACGGAGCCGGTGTCCAGGCTTGCGATGATGTCCAGCTGCTCCTCCAGGCGCTCGGCGCTGAGCCCGCTCGCCACCGTGAGTGTGGGGGAGTGGTCGGTGATCGCCTGGTACTCGCGGCCGAGCGTCGCGGCGGCCGCGGCCATGACCTCGATCGGGACGGTGCCGTCGGACCACTCGGTGTGGCTGTGCAGGTCGCCTCGGAGCTGGGCGAGCAGGTCCGCGCCTGCCGTCTCGAGGGGCTGTGCGTTGCGCTCGCGCAGGTCGGCCAGGTAGTCCGGTACGCTGCCCTCCACCGCCTGCGCGATGACCTGGAAGGTACGGTCGCCGATGCCCTTGGTGCGCTTGAGCCTGCCGTCGGCGACCCGCGCGGCGAGCTCCTCCTGGTCGAAGGGCGCGATCGTGGCTGCCGCGCGGCGGAAGGCCTGCACTTTGAAGCTCGGGGCGAGCTCCCGCTCCAGCCAGAAGGCGATCTCGTTCAGCGCGTCGACGGCATCCATGCGCACCATGCTCCCACCGTGTCGGTGGTGGCCGGTACCGTCGGGCGCATGGGGAGAATCGTCTTCGACACGGCCGCGACCATCAACGGGTGGATCGCCGATGAGCACGACTCGCTGTCCTGGCTGTTCGCGGTGCCCGGCGGAGAGGAGCCGGACGAGAGCCTGNTCCCCCGTGGAGCGACCGTGATGGTCGAGGGGCGCACGACGTACGAGTGGGTGCTGCGCGAGAGCGGCATCCTCGAGGCGCCGGAGAAGTGGCAGGAATTCCACGGCACGCGCCCGACCTTCGTGTTCACCCATCGCGAGCTTCCTGTGCCCGAGGGCGCGGACATCCGCTTCGTCTCCGGCTCGGTGGCGGATGCGCTGCCCGCGATCCGCGAGGCGGCGGGCGACGGCGACATCTGGGTCGTCGGGGGAGGGGACCTGGCGGGGCAGTTCTTCGACGCAGGCGCGCTGGATGAGCTGGCGGTGTCGATCGCGCCGGTCGCGCTCACCGGCGGCGCGCCGCTCTTCCCGCGGCGGCTGGAGTCCGACCGCCTGCACCTCGAATCCGCGGAGGCGGTCGGTCAGTTCGCCCGGCTGCGTTACCGCATCCTGGCCGCAGAATCGACCGCCTGATATACCGTGGGTCGCGTTCGACGGAGGGATTCGACATGACCGCAGCGGCCGACAGCCACGATCTGATCCGCGTCCAGGGGGCGCGCGAGAACAACCTGAAAGACGTCAGCGTCGAACTGCCCAAGCGGCGGCTGACGGTGTTCACAGGCGTCTCGGGGTCTGGCAAGAGCTCGCTGGTGTTCGGCACGATCGCCGCCGAGTCGCAGCGCATGATCAACGAGACCTACAGCGCGTTCGTCCAGGGATTCATGCCGTCGCTGGCCCGACCGGACGTCGACGTGCTCGAAGGGCTGACGACCGCCATCATCGTCGACCAGGAGCGCATGGGCGCGAACGCGCGGTCGACGGTCGGCACGGTGACCGACGCGAACGCGATGCTGCGCATCCTGTTCAGCCGGCTCGGTCGGCCGCACATCGGCTCGCCGCAGGCCTTCTCGTTCAACATCCCCTCGGTCACCGGACGCGGCGCGATCACCGTCGGCGGCAAGACGGAGTCGCGCGAGTTCACGCAGCTCGGCGGCATGTGCCCGCGCTGCGAGGGCATGGGCAGCGTGAGCGACATCGACCTCACCCAGCTCTTCGACGACAGCAAGTCGCTCGCGGAGGGCGCCATCACCATCCCGGGCTACACGGCCGACGGCTGGGCGGTGCGGATCATCGGAAGCTCGGGCTTCGTGCCCGCGGACAAGCCGATCCGTGAGTTCACCGAGCAAGAACGCCAGGACTTCCTCTACAAAGAGCCGGTCAAGGTGAAGATCGAGGGCATCAACATGACCTACGAGGGACTCGTCCCCAAGGTGCAGAAGTCGATGCTGTCGAAGGATGTCGACGCGATGCAGCCGCACATCCGCGCGTTCGTGGAGCGCGCCGTCACCTTCGCGACGTGTCCCGAATGCGGCGGCACCCGGCTGAGCGAGGGCGCGCGGTCGTCGAAGATCGCCGGCATCAGCATCGCCGACGCCTGTGCCATGCAGATCACCGACCTGTCGGACTGGGTGCGCGGGCTCGACGAGCCGTCCGTCCGTCCACTGCTCAAGAATCTGCAGCACCTGCTCGACTCGTTCGTCGACATCGGCCTCGGCTACCTGTCGCTCGACCGGCCCTCCGGCACGCTGTCGGGCGGCGAGGCGCAGCGCACGAAGATGATCCGCCACCTGGGGTCGTCGCTCACCGATGTCACGTATGTCTTCGACGAGCCGACCGTCGGGCTGCATCCGCACGACATCCAGCGGATGAACGAGCTGCTGCTGCAGCTGCGCGACAAGGGGAACACGGTGCTCGTGGTCGAGCACAAACCGGAGGCGATCGCGATCGCGGACCACGTCGTGGACCTCGGTCCGCGAGCCGGCTCGGCCGGAGGCGAGGTCGTCTTCGAGGGCACGGTGGAGGAGCTCCGCTCGAGCGACACCCTCACCGGCCGGCACCTCGACGACCGCGCGCACCTCAAGGAGGCGGTGCGGACGCCGAAGGGAGCACTTGAGGTGCGCGGCGCCTCCGAGCACAACCTGCAGGGCGTGGATGTCGACATCCCGCTCGGCGTGCTGGTGGTCGTCACGGGGGTGGCCGGGTCGGGGAAGAGCTCCCTCATCCACGGGTCCGTGGCGCCGCGCGACGGCGTCGTGTCGGTCGATCAGGGCGCGATCCGCGGCTCGCGCCGCAGCAACCCGGCGACCTACACCGGGATGCTGGAGCCGATCCGCAAGGCGTTCGCGAAGGCCAACGGGGTGAAGCCCGCTCTGTTCAGCGCCAACTCCGAGGGCGCGTGCCCGAACTGCAACGGCGCCGGCGTCATCTACACCGACCTCGGCGTGATGGCCGGCGTCTCGACGGTGTGCGAGGTATGCGAGGGAAAGCGTTTCGACGAGTCGGTGCTCGAGTACCACCTGGGTGGCCGCGACATCAGTGAGGTGCTGGCGATGCCGGTCACCGAGGCCGAGGAATTCTTCGCGGGAGGCGAGGCGAAGCTGCCCGCTGCGCACGCCATCCTGCAGCGGCTGTCGGACGTGGGGCTCGGCTATCTGACGATCGGCCAGCCGCTCACGACACTCTCGGGCGGCGAGCGGCAGCGGCTGAAGCTGGCGACGCACATGGCCGAGAAGGGCGGTGTGTACGTGCTCGACGAGCCGACCACCGGCCTGCACCTGGCAGACGTGGAGCAGCTGCTCGGACTTCTCGACCGGCTCGTCGACGCGGGAAAGTCGGTGATCGTGATCGAGCACCACCAGGCCGTGATGGCGCACGCCGACTGGATCATCGACCTCGGTCCCGGAGCCGGCCACGACGGCGGCCGGCTCGTCTTCGAGGGCACCCCCGCCGACCTCGTCGTCGCCCGCTCCACTCTCACCGGCGAGCACCTCGCCCGCTACGTCGGCGCCTGACCCCTCACCCCCCACCGTCGAGTCCGCACAAATTGCACACGAATCGCCGTCGCGGCGTGCAAAGTTTGCGGACTCGACGTTGGGGATGATGCGGCGGGTTACGGAAGGTTGCGAGGGCGGAGGGGCGCACGCGGCGGGACGGATAGCGTCGGAGGGTGAGCACCCCGATCGAGAACCTGGGCCGCGAGACGCGGCTGTACCGGCCGTCCGAGGAGTTCGCGGCGCAGGCGAACGTCGACGCCTCCGTGTTCGCGGAGGCCGCCGCCGACCCGGTGGCGTTCTGGGAGCGCCAGGCCGCCCGCCTCGACTGGGCGAAACCGTGGCACACGGCACACACGTGGCAACCGGCCGCGCCCTGTGACGACGGCGAGCTGACGGTCCCGCGGGCCGAGTGGTTCGCGGGCGGCCGCCTCAACGCGGCCGTCAACTGCGTCGACCGACACGTCGCCGCCGGCCGGGGCGACCGCGTCGCCCTGCACTTCGAGGGTGAGCCGGGCGACCGCGAGACGATCACGTACGCGGACCTTCAGCGGCGGGTGGCGCAGGCGGCGAACGCCCTCACGGCGTTGGGCGTCGGGAAGGGGGACCGCGTCGTCGTGTACCTCCCCGTCATCCCCGAGACGGTCGTCATCACCCTGGCCATCGCGCGCGTGGGCGCCATCCACTCGCTCGTGTTCGGTGGCTTCTCGGCAGAGGCGTTGCGCTTCCGCGTGGAGGACACGGGAGCCAAACTGCTGGTGACCTCCGACGGGCAGTTCCGCCGGGGATCCGCCGTGGCCGTCAAGGCGAATGCGGATGCGGCGGTCGCCGGCGACAACGCGATCGAGCATGTGCTGGTGGTGCGGCGGACGGGCGACCTGACGCCGGACGTGCCCTGGACGCCCGGACGCGACGTGTGGTGGCACGAGGTCGTCGAGACGGCGCCCGACGTGCACGAAGCTGAATCCTTCGACGCCGAGACGCCGCTGTTCATCATCTATACGTCGGGGACGACGGGGCGGCCGAAGGGCGTCGTCCACACCACCGGCGGCTACCTGACGCAGGCGTCGTGGAGCCACTGGGCGCTCTTCGACGCCAAGGACGACGACGTGTACTGGTGCACGGCGGACCTCGCCTGGGTCACCGCGCACACCTACGTGCTGTACGGCCCGCTGTCGAACGGCGCGACCTCTGTCATCTACGAGGGGACGCCGAACACCCCGCACACCGGCCGACACTTCGAGATCATCGAGAGCTACGGGGTGACGACGTACTACACGGCGCCGACGTTGATCCGCACCTTCATGACCTGGTTCCCGGAGGGGCCGGGGGAGCGTTGGGACCTCTCCAGCATCCGGCTTCTCGGCACGGTCGGCGAGGCGATCAACCCGGAGGCGTGGGTCTGGTTCCGCGAGAACCTCGGTGCGGGACGCGCGCCGGTGGTCGACACGTGGTGGCAGTCCGAGTCCGGCGCCGCGATCGTCGCCCCGCTGCCCGGGGTGACCGCGCTGAAGCCCGGCTCGGCGACGGTCGCTGTGCCCGGCGTCACGGTGCGGGTCGTCGACGAGCGAGGCGAGGATGTGCCCCGCGGCTCGGGCGGCTCGATCGTCATCGACGGCACGTGGCCGGCCATGTCGCGCACGGTATGGGGCGACCCGGAGCGCTACCGCGACTCGTACTGGCGGCCGTACGCCGACCGCGGGTACTTCCTGGCCGGAGACGGCGCCGCGGTCGACGACGATGGATACATCTGGCTGCTCGGCCGTCTCGACGACGTGATCAACGTCTCCGGTCACCGGCTGTCGACCATCGAGATCGAGTCGGCGCTGGTCGCGCATCCCCGTGTCGCCGAGGCCGCCGTCGTCGGCGTGGGCGACGTCACGACCGGACAGGCGGTCGCCGCGTTCGTGGTCCCGTCGGGAGAGACGCCGGGGGAGGCGGACCTCCGCGACCAGGTCACGCGCGAGATCGGGGCGATCGCGAAGCCGCGGCACGTGGTCATCGTCGGTGACCTCCCGAAGACGCGGTCGGGCAAGATCATGCGCCGCCTGCTGGTCGACCTGTTCGACGGCCGGCCGCTCGGCGATACGACATCGCTGCAGGACGAGACGGTTCCGCACGCGATCGCGGAGACGCTGGCCGCACGCGCCCGCTGACCGGTCGGCGTGCGCGAAAGGGAGGTGCCGCGGGCCGACGCGCCGGCGGAATGGGCCGAACGGAGGCGGGTGCGGTGCTGAGGACGCGAATGTCCTCCGTTTCCGGCGGCGGCGGGCGCGGTCAGGGACGCAGGTCGGCGATCGTCAGGGCCGCGTCGATCAGTCCGAGGTGGGAGAGCGCCTGCGGGAAGTTGCCCCAGAAGGCGCCGTCCGCATCCATCATCTCGGCGTAGAGGCCGACGTCGTTCGAGCGGCCGACCAGGTCGTCCATCAGCGTCGTCGCCTCGTCGATCTCGCCGACGCAGGCCAGGGCGGCGGCGAGCCAGAAGGAGCACGCGGTGAACGGGCGCTCGCCCTCGGCTGCCGCGCCGGTGAAGCGGTAGAGCAGCGGACCGTCGCCCAGCTCGCGCCGGAGCGCGACGATGGTGGAGCGCATCCGTTCGCCCCGGTCGAAGCCGCTGAGAGCATGGAGCAGCACCGACGCATCGAGCTCGTCCTCGTCGGCGGCCATCGTGTACGCGCCGAGGCGCTCGGACCAGCACCGCTCGTCCACCCAGGCGTGGATGGCGTCGGCCTCCCGGCGCCATCGCGACGGATTGCCTTCGATCTGGCCCAGCTCGACGAGCTGCAGGGCGGCCTGCAGCGCCTGCCAGCATCCCATCTTCGACGAGGTGTGGTGACGGAGTTCGCTCAGCTCCCACATCCCGGAGTCGGGCAGGCGCCAGATGTCGCAGACGCGGTCGGCCACGTCAGCGACCAGTCGGCGGGTCGGGACGTCGAGCACGTTACCGGCGGCGGCGTAGGCGAGAGCGACGCTGAGGAGATCGCCGTACACGCCGAGTTGCAGCTGGCCGGCCGCCCGGTTGCCGGTGACGACCGGTCCGATGCCGCGCCACCCGGGCACGTCGTGCGTCTGCGGCTCGGCTGTCGACTCCTCCCGCAGCCCGTACAGCACCCGCAGTTCGGAGACATCGCCCTTCACGGCGCGGAGCAGCCACGAGATCGCGGCGTGCGTCTCCTCCCGTAGACCGAAGCGCGCCAGGGCGCGGAGCGTGTACGCGGTGTCGCGGACCCACGCGAAGCGGTAGTCCCAGTTCTTGCCGCCGCGGTCGGTCTCGGGGAGGGAGGTGGTCGCGGCGGCCGCGATGGCGCCGGTCGGCGCGTACAGCAACAGCTTCAGAGCGAGCGCGCTGCGCTGTACGGCGTCATCCCACGGCCCCTGATACGAGAAGGTCCGGGACCACAGCTCCCAGTTGCCGATCGTCCGGTCGATCCCGATGTCGACGTTGGCCGGGTCGGGCAGGTGCAGCGGCTCGTCGTCGGTCGCGACGATGGTGAGCGTCCGGCGGGAGCCCTCGACGACCCGGATGCGGCCGCGGAACCGGGGCGCATCCGCATCGTCCTCGGCGTCGTTGAGGCCGGTGACCCCGATGTTGACCTTCCCGACGCGGAGGATGCGCTTGCCGTTCACGCGCTCCGCCCACGGGCTGCTCCCGCCGAGCATCGTGCCGGGCTCGACCGCCCAGTCCATGACGACCGTTCCGCTGACCCCCTCGATGCGGCGTGCCAGCTCCAGCCACGGCAGGCGTCCGGCGACGCCGGTGACCAGTGCGTCGGTGACCCGCACCGTGCCGTTCTCCGCGATGAAGGTCGTCTCGAGAACGTTGGTGCCGGGAAGGTACCGCCGACGGGTCCGGAACGCGCTGACGGGACGCAGCAGGATGCGGCCTCCGCGCTCCGGATCGAGCAGCGCCGCGAAGGCGGGGGCGGAGTCGAGGTTGGGGACGGGCAGCCAGTCGACCGTGCCGGAGCGGTCGATCAGGGCGACGGTGCGGCCGTCGCCGAGGGCGGCGTGGTCCTCGATCGCGGCCGCAGCCTCCATCCGGTCCGCCGTCACGCCCGCTGCTGGAGACCGGCCGCAGAGATGACCGCCTCGCGGAACAGCGGTGTCAGCTGCTCGGCGGTGGGACGCGGGGCCGGATCCATGGAGGTCATGGCATGGAGGATGCGTGACCAGTCGTCCGGCAGGCCGTCCGGGATGGGCGGCTCGTGCTCCAGCCGGGCCATCGCCGACTCGACGGCGGCGCCGGGGTACGCGACCGAGCGTGTGAAGCACTCCAGCAGGACGAGCCCCAGCGAGTAGATATCGCTCGCCGAGGTGGCCGGCTGACGCATCGCCTGCTCGGGGCTGAGGTAGGCCGCCGTGCCGGTCGTCTTGCCCTCGTCCGGCTGGGAGGGCGTCCCGACGATGCCGCTGGCGATCCCGAAGTCGGTGAGCCGCGCCCTCGCCCGGAAGGTCGTCGTGCCGTACGAGACGAGCATGATGTTCGACGGCTTGATGTCGCGGTGCACCACCCCGTTGGCGTGCACGTACTCGAGCGCCTCGGAGATGTCGTAGGCGACCTCCGCGATCTCCTCCAGCGTCAGCTCCCGCTGCGCCAGCATGCCGGCGAGGTCGGTGCCGGAGACCAGCTCCATGATGAGGAACGGCCGCGGGTCCTTCGGAGAGGAGTAGTCGATCCCGGCGTCGATCAGCGAGACGATGCCGTGGTGGCTCAACCGCGCGAGCGCCGCCTGCTCGGTGCGGTACTGCGCCATCTCCTCCTCGCCGCCCGACCGGTACAGCTTGATGGCGACCTCGCGCCCCAGCAGCTCGTCGGTCGCGCGGAAGATGCTGGCCTCGCCGCCGCGGCCGATGACGTGCTGCGGCCGGTAGCGACCGAGCAGCGCGGGGATGGTGGACTCGGGCATCAGCTGCTCCGCGACCTCAGCAGGGCGAAGGAGGACTCGCCGAGGATGACGCTCTCGCCGTCGGCCAGGGCAAGCTCGGGGTCGCTCGAGAGCTCCAGCTCCCAGTGCGAACCCGGGGCGTCGGGGAGCACGAACTCCACACCGTTGCCGGCCGCGTTCAGCATGAGCAGGAACGAGTCGGCCCCTTCGTGCCGCAGCTCGAACGCGATCGAGCGCGCCTCGGGATCCGCCCAGTCCTCGTCGGCGAACGGCTCGCCGTCCGCCCGGACGATGCAGACGACGTCCGGCCCGCCGACGTCCGGTGCGTGCCGGTACCACTCCGGCCGGAGGGCGGGCTCGGTGCGGCGCAGGCGGATGAGCTTGGAGGTGAACTCGTGCAGCTCCCAGTCGGCGTTCTGCCAGTCGAACCAGGAGATCTCGTTGTCCTGGCAGTAGGCGTTGTTGTTGCCCCGCTGCGTGCGCCCGATCTCGTCGCCGCCGAGGATCATCGGGACGCCGGCCGACAGCAGGACGGTGGCGAGGAAGTTCTTGCGCTGGCGCGTGCGGAAGGCGTTGATGCCGGGGTCGTCCGTAGGACCCTCGACGCCGTAGTTGCTGGAGCGGTTGTCGGATTCGCCGTCGCGGTTGTCCTCGCCGTTCGCCTCGTTGTGCTTCTCGTTGTAGCTGGTGAGGTCGGCGAGCGTGAACCCGTCGTGCGCGGTGACGAAGTTGACGCTCGACAGAGGGGCGCGGCGCGAGTCCTCGTAGATGTCCGGGCTGCCGAGCACCCGCTGCGACAGGGTGGACAGCACCCCGGGGGTGCCGCGCCAGTAGTCGCGGACGTCGTCGCGGAACTTGCCGTTCCACTCCGACCAGCCAGCAGGGAACCCGCCCAGCTGGTAGCCGGCGACGTCCCACGGCTCGGCGATCAGCTTCACCTGCGCGAGCGTCGGGTCCTGCTGGATCAGCGTCAGGAAGGCGCTGTGGAGGCTGGCGTCGCCGCCCTGGCGCGTCAGCGTCGTGGCCAGGTCGAAGCGGAACCCGTCGATGTGCATGTCCTCGACCCAGTACCGCAGAGAGTCCATGATGACCTGCAGGGCGGCCGGGTGGCTCACGTTGAAGCTGTTGCCGGTGCCGGTCGTGTCGAAGTAGTGGGCGGCATCCCCCTCGACCAGCCGGTAATACGACGGGTTGTCGATGCCCTTGAAGCTGTACGTCGGCCCGAGGTCGTTGCCCTCCGCGGTGTGGTTGTAGACCACGTCGAGGATGACCTCGATGCCGGCGGCGTGCAGGGCCTTCACCATGCCCTTGAACTCGTCGACCTGGTGCCCGGTGTCACCGGTCGCCGAGTACTCGTTGTGCGGGGCGAAGAAGCCGATGGAGTTGTAGCCCCAGTAGTTGCGGAGGCCCTTCTCCTGCAGGTGCGCATCCTGAACGAACTGGTGGATGGGCAGAAGCTCCACTGCGGTGACGCCGAGGTTCTTGAGGTACTCGACGGCGGCGGGATGCGCCAGCCCGGCGTAGGTGCCGCGGAACTCCTCGGGCACCCACTCCATCAGCTTCGTGAAGCCCTTCACGTGCAGCTCGTAGATGATGGTCTCGCTGAGCGGGGTGTGCGGGCGCTCGTGGTCGCCCCAGTCGAACTCCTGCGGGTCGATGGCGATGCCGAGGGCGACGTGGCGGGCGCCGTTGGTGTCGCTGCGGCGCTTCGGGCGGCCGAGCTGGTGGCCGAAGACGGCCTGCGTGTTGTCCCACGACCCGGTCACGGCACGGGCCTGCGGCGCGAGCAGGACCTTGGCCGGCGAGAACCGGAGCCCGTTGGCCGGATCCCAGGGTCCATCGACGCGGAGCCCGTATCGCGTTCCTGCGGTGAGGTCGGGGACGAACCCGTGGAAGACGTGGCCCGTGCGCTCGGTGAGCACGGTCTGCTTCTCACGGCCGCGGTGGTCGAAGATCGAGACGATGACCTTGTCGGCGCGCTCGCTGTAGACGGCGACATTCGCACCGCCGTCGCGCAGGGTCACCCCGAGCGGGTACGGCGTAGAGGCGGCCGTCACAGGGACGACCCCTGCGAGCGGCGTGCGCTGGGGGCGGTCCGGCGATAGGGCCGGGGGCAGGGTCGGGACACGGTGCCTCCGTTCGGTAGAACGCCACGATACCTGCGCGGTGACACACCCATCCAGGCATTGACACGGGGGTTGTGGACCGTTAGGCGCGGCTACAGCGGCGAGGTCCGAGACTCCAGCCACCGGACGACCTCGTCGTTTTCGACGCCACCGTCGGCCACCTTACGAATGAAAGCGTCCGCCTCCGGCACCGGCTCGCTGGTCAGGTGCAGGCCGTTGAGCGCGAGGAACGTCTTGGCCACGATCCAGGCGAGTCGCTTGTTGCCGTCGGCGAGCGGGTGGTTGCGATTGAGGGCGATGAGGAGCGCAGCCGCCTTCTCGATATCACCCTCGTACATCTCCTCGCCGAAGACGGGCAGGGGCGAGGCGAGTGCCGACAGCAGCAGATTCTTGTCGCGAACGTGAAAACCCAGTTGTCTGATCAACCCCAGCACATCGCGAGGCTCGAGATACTCGGTCACCGGGAGAGGGCGTCGAGCAGGGCCGCGTCCTCGTCGAGGATGCGGTCCATGATCGCCCGCGTGCGGGCGCTCTTGTCGAGCTGAGCGGCTCGCTCTTCGAGGGCGAGCTTCACGACTTCTGTCTTCGTGCGGTGCTCCTGCCGGGCAAGCGCTTCGAGCAGTTCTTCGTGGGCGGCGTCGAGCCGCAGATTCATGGCCATTTTTTGCTCCTAGTACCAATTGGTACCTAAGCGTACCACCTCGCACCTACCGCCGCGTCACGCGCACGGCCTCACCGAACGCCGCGACCGCATCCGACGGCGCCGCGCCGAGGCCCGTGCCCGACAGGCTCACCTCGACGAGCAACTCGCCGCGGCGGAACCGGAAGACGCCGTCCGTGTACGCCACCTCGGTCGCGGGGGCGTCGGCGGGGATCGTCCGGCGCAGGCCGGTGAGGGTGCGGTACCAGTCGAGCATCCGCGCGTTCTGCGGTCGCTCCGGCTCCGACCAGTCGAGCTTGGAGCGCAGGAAGGTCTCCGGATCCTGCGGGTCTGGCACGATGGCCGGGTCCCAGCCCATCTTGGCGAACTCCGCGATGCGGCCCTCGGCGGTCGCCTTCCCCAACTCGGGCTCGGGATGCGAGGTGAAGAACTGCCACGGGGTCGTCGCGGCCCACTCCTCGCCCATGAAGAGCATCGGCGTGAACGGGCCGAGCAGGGTGAGGGCTGCGGCCGCCGCGAGGCGTCCGGGGTCGAGCGTCGCGGTGAGGCGGTCGCCGGCGGCGCGGTTGCCGATCTGGTCGTGGTCCTGGCTGAACACGACCAGGCGGGTGAAGGGGATGTCCGGGTCGATCGGGCGACCGTGGTGGCGTTCTCGGAAGCTC
>Ga0006562J51391_1101131_pt1 | contig 12980 bp, 11 predicted proteins | sample Ararhi6_input_d2_FD_51391 | JGI IMG/M metagenome (IMG submission 51391) | reverse complement strand
GTGCGGCATCGGCCCGGCGGCCGGTGTGCGGGTCCGGTGCGAGTGGTCCGGGTCGGCGGGCATCCGGAGGTGGGGTGGACGTACGGGACAATGGGTTGCATGCCTTCCGCACTTCCCGACGGTGAGCCGGTTCCCGACGACGGCGCGCTCCCCGCGCACGCGCTCGCCGGCGCCGCCGACCGCCCCCTCGGGTTCTATCTGCACGTCCCGTACTGCGCGACCCGCTGCGGCTACTGCGACTTCAACACCTACACCGCCACCGAGCTGCGCGGCACCGGCGGAGTGCTCGCCTCCCGCGACAACTACGCCGACACCCTGATCGACGAGGTCCGGCTGGCCCGCAAGGTGCTCGGCGACGACCCGCGCGAGGTCCGCACGGTCTTCGTCGGCGGCGGTACGCCGACCCTGCTGGCCGCCTCCGACCTGGTGCGGATGCTGGGCGCGATCCGTGACGAGTTCGGGCTGGCGGCGGACGCGGAGGTGACGACCGAGGCGAATCCGGAGTCCGTCGACCCCGCCTATCTGGCCACCCTCCGCGAGGGCGGCTTCAACCGGATCTCGTTCGGCATGCAGAGCGCCAGGCAGCACGTGCTGAAGGTGCTCGACCGCACGCACACCCCCGGCCGGCCCGAGCGCTGTGTGGCGGAGGCCCGGGCGGCGGGCTTCGACCACGTCAACCTGGACCTGATCTACGGCACCCCGGGTGAGTCGGACGACGACTGGCGGGCCTCGCTGGACGCCGCGCTGGGCGCCGGCCCCGACCATGTCTCGGCGTACGCCCTGATCGTCGAGGAGGGCACCCAGCTCGCCCGCCGGATCCGCCGCGGCGAGGTCCCGATGACCGACGACGACGTCCACGCCGACCGGTACCTGATCGCCGAGGAGACTCTCGGCGCGGCGGGCTACGAGTGGTACGAGGTGTCCAACTGGGCGACCTCCGAGGCGGCCCGCTGCCTGCACAACGAGCTGTACTGGCGTGGCGCCGACTGGTGGGGCGCGGGCCCGGGAGCGCACTCGCACGTGGGCGGCGTCCGCTGGTGGAACGTGAAGCACCCCGGGGCGTACGCGGCGGCGCTGGCGGCCGGACGGTCGCCGGGGGCCGGACGGGAGCTGCTGCCGGCCGAGGACCGCCGGGTGGAACGCATCCTGCTGGAGCTGCGGCTGCGGGAGGGCGTACCACTGGACCTGCTGCGGCCGGAGGGGCTCGCGGCGTCACGACGCGCCCTGGCGGACGGACTGCTCGACAGCGGCCCCTACGACGAGGGGCGTGCCGTGCTCACCCTGCGCGGGCGGCTGCTGGCCGACGCGGTGGTGCGGGACCTGGTGGACTGACCCGGAGCCCGGAGCCCGGAGCCCGGAGCCCGGAGCCCGGAGCCCGGAGCGCCGAGCCCGGAGCGCCGAGCGCCGAGCCGGGAGGGCCCGAGACGGAAGACCCGAGACGGGGGGTTCGGGACGGGTGCGGATGCGGGAAGCTCGAGGAGGGAGACCTGAGTCCGTAAGCCCGAGACCGGAGGTCCGGGGCCGGAGCTGAGGCCCGAGCAGGGAGGGCCCGAGACGGAAGACCCGAGACGGGGAGTTCGGGGCAGGTGCGGATGCGCGAGTCCGGAAGTCCGAAAGTCCGAGCAGGGAGACCTGAGTCCCTAAGCCCGAGACCGGAGGTCCGGGGCGGGAGCTGAGGCCTCGGGCCGGGAGTCGGGAGGGCCCGGGCAGGGAGGCCCGAGTCCGGAAGCCCGGGCAGGGAGCACCGAGTCCGTAAGCCCGGGCAGGGAGACCCGAGTCCGTAAGCCCGAGCAGGGAGACCCGAGTCTGTAAGCCCGAGCAGGGAGCCCCGAGTCCGGAAGCCCGAGTCCGGAAGCCCGGGTCCGGAGGTCCGGGGACCCGCGGCTCAGGGCACGGTCACGAAGTCGATCAGTTCCTCGACGCGGCCCAGCAGTTCCGGTTCGAGGTCCTTGTAGGTGCCCACCCGCTTCAGGATGGCCTGCCAGACCGCCCCGGTGTTCTCCGGCCAGCCCAGGGCCCGGCACACGCCCGTCTTCCAGTCCTGGCCGTGCGGGACCCGGGGCCAGGCCTCGATGCCCACGGCCGACGGCTTCACGGCCTCCCAGATGTCGATGTACGGGTGGCCGACGACCAGGGCGTGCTCGCTCGTGACCGACTGCGCGATGCGCCACTCCTTCGTGCCGGGGACGAGGTGATCCACCAGGACGCCCAGCTTCGCGTCGGGGCCCGGCGCGAACTCGGCGACGATCGCCGGCAGGTCGTCCACGCCCTCCAGGTACTCCACGACCACGCCCTCGACGCGCAGATCGTCGCCCCACACCTTCTCGACCAGCTCGGCGTCGTGCCGGCCCTCGACGTAGATGCGGCCGGCGCGGGCCACACGCGCGCGTGCCCCGGGGACGGCGACCGAACCCGAGGCGGTACGGGTGGGACGTACGGGACCGCCGGACGCGGGCCGTACGAGGGTCACGACCCTGCCCTCCAGCAGGAAGCCGCGCGGCTCCAGCGGGAACACCCGGTGCTTGCCGAAGCGGTCCTCCAGGGTCACCGTGCCCGCCTCGCAGCGGATCACCGCCCCGCAGAACCCGGTGCCGGGCTCCTCCACCACCAGCCCGGCCTCCGCCGGGACCTCGGGGACCGGTTTCGGCCGCTTCCAGGGAGGGGTCAGGTCGGCGGAGTACTGGCGCATTCGCATGACGATAGGAGAAGCGCCGGGCCGAGGGACACACGGTCAGCGCGACACGCCGAAACGGGCCGCCAGCGCGTCGCGTTGCGCCCGTACGAACGCCGCGTCCACCACCGCCCCGTGACCGGGCACGTACTGTGCGTCCTCGCCGCCGAGTTCGAGGAGGCGGTCGAGGGCGGCGGGCCAGTGGGACGGTACGGCATCGGGGCCAGCCTGGGGCGCGCCGGACTCCTCGACCAGGTCGCCGCAGAACACCGTCTCGGGGCTGCCGGGGACCAGGACCGCCAGGTCATGGGCGGTGTGACCGGGGCCGACGTTCGCCAGCAGGACCTGCCGGCCGCCGCCCAGATCGAGGGTCCACTCGCCGCAGACGAGGTGCCGGGGCCGGACGAGCGTGTCCGCGGCCTCCGTCGCCGCCGTCTCGTCGAGACCGTTGCGCACCGCGTCCGCCCGCAGCTCCTCGGCCGGCACGGTGTCGACCCCCACCGCCCCGAAGACCTCCGCGCCCGCGAACGCCGCAGCCCCGAACACATGGTCGAAGTGGGGGTGGGTGAGGGCGAGATGAGTCACACGGGAGCCGGTGAGTTCCTCGGCCCACGTCCGCAGCCGCGCCCCCTCGGCCAGGCTCGACCCCGCGTCGATCATCAGTACCGCGCCCGCCCCGACGACCAGCCCCGCCGTGCAGTCCCAGCCCGGCAGCCGTACCCGTCCCACCCCGGCCGCGACCCGCTCCCACCCCAGCTCTTCCCAAGTCACCGTCATACCGCGACGCTAGCCCTACGACGCTGCGCCGGGGGCCGACCTTGCCCCGGGTGTACCCCACAGCCGTACACTGGGCCGGGGAACGCTGGCACTCGGATGTGAAGAGTGCCAGACGGGGCTCCCAGGGGACTGGGGACGACTGCTGGAGGTGTGCGCGCGATGCTGAGTGAACGCAGGCTCCAGGTGCTGCGCGCCATCGTCCAGGACTACGTCGGCACCGAGGAACCCGTGGGGTCGAAGGCGCTCACCGAGCGGCACAGCCTCGGCGTGTCCCCGGCGACGGTCCGCAACGACATGGCCGCCCTGGAGGACGAGGGGTACATCGCCCAGCCGCACACCAGTGCCGGGCGGATCCCCACGGACAAGGGCTACCGGCTGTTCGTCGACAAGCTGGCCGGCGTCAAGCCGATGACCGGTCCCGAGCGGCGGGCCATCCAGAACTTCCTCGACGGCGCCGTCGACCTGGACGACGTGGTGGCCCGGACCGTACGGCTGCTCGCGCAGCTCACCCGGCAGGTCGCCGTGGTGCAGTACCCGTCGCTGACCCGCTCGACCGTGCGGCACGTGGAGCTTCTCTCGCTCGCGCCCGCACGCCTGATGCTCGTGCTGATCACGGACACCGGGCGGGTCGAGCAGCGGATGGTGGACTGCCCGGCGCCCTTCGGGGAGGCTTCGCTGGCAGATCTGCGCGCGCGGCTCAACAGCCGGGTCGCGGGCCGGCGGTTCGCGGACGTGCCGCATCTGGTGGAGGATCTGCCGGACGCGTTCGAGACCGAGGACCGCGGCACGGTCACGACGGTGCTCTCCACCCTGCTGGAGACGCTCGTCGAGGAGAACGAGGAGCGGCTGATGATCGGCGGAACCGCCAATCTCACCCGCTTCGGACATGACTTTCCCCTCACCATCCGACCCGTCCTGGAGGCACTGGAGGAGCAGGTCGTGCTCCTCAAGCTCCTTGGCGAGGCGGGGGATTCGGGCATGACCGTACGCATCGGTCACGAGAACGCCTATGAGGGACTCAACTCCACTTCGGTGGTGTCGGTCGGCTACGGTTCGGGCGGCGAGGCAGTCGCCAAGCTGGGCGTGGTCGGACCGACCCGCATGGATTACCCGGGAACGATGGGAGCGGTACGAGCGGTGGCACGGTACGTCGGACAGATCCTGGCGGAGTCGTAGGTGGCCACGGACTACTACGCCGTTCTCGGCGTGCGCCGCGATGCGTCGCAGGAAGAGATCAAGAAGGCCTTCCGGCGGCTCGCGCGCGAGCTGCACCCGGACGTCAACCCGGACCCGAAGACCCAGGAGCGGTTCAAGGAGATCAACGCCGCCTACGAGGTGTTGTCGGACCCGCAGAAGAAGCAGGTCTACGACCTCGGCGGCGACCCGCTGTCGCAGTCGGGCGGCGGAGGCGCGGGTGGCTTCGGCGCGGGCGGCTTCGGGAACTTCTCGGACATCATGGACGCGTTCTTCGGTACGGCGTCGCAGCGCGGTCCGCGCTCGCGCACCCGGCGCGGCCAGGACGCGATGATCCGGCTGGAGATCGACCTCGAGGAGGCGGCCTTCGGCACGACCAAGGACCTCCAGGTCGACACGGCGATCGTCTGCACGACGTGCAGTGGCGAGGGCGCGGCCCCCGGCACCAGCGCCCAGACGTGTGACATGTGCCGCGGCCGCGGCGAGGTGTCGCAGGTGACGCGGTCCTTCCTCGGCCAGGTCATGACCTCGCGGCCGTGTCCGCAGTGCCAGGGCTTCGGTACCGTCGTGCCGACCCCGTGCCCGGAGTGCGCGGGCGACGGGCGCGTGCGCTCGCGCCGCACCCTGACGGTGAAGATCCCGGCCGGTGTCGACAACGGCACCCGGATCCAGCTCGCGGGCGAGGGCGAGGTCGGCCCCGGTGGCGGCCCCGCCGGCGACCTGTACGTGGAGATCCACGAGCTGCCGCACGCGCAGTTCCAGCGGCGCGGCGACGACCTGCACTGCACGGTGACCCTGCCGATGACGGCGGCGGCGCTCGGCACCAAGGTGCCGCTGGAGACGCTGGACGGGCTGGAGGAGGTCGACATCCGGCCCGGTACCCAGTCCGGCCAGTCGATCCCGTTGCACGGCCGCGGTGTCACGCATCTGCGGGGCGGGGGGCGTGGTGACCTCATCGTGCATGTCGAGGTGCAGACGCCGAGCAAGCTCGACCCCGAGCAGGAGCGGGTGCTGCGGGAGCTGGCCAAGCTGCGTGGTGAGGAGCGGCCCACCGGGCAGTTCCAGCCCGGGCAGCAGGGGCTGTTCTCCCGGCTGAAGGACGCGTTCAACGGGCGGTGACGGTCGGTGTGCGGGGGCTTTTCCGCCCCCGCCGCCCCTTCCCCTTCCCGTCCCCCGGGGGCTGCGCCGGCAGACCCCCGTATCGGCCCTGAACGGGCCTCGTCCTCATGCGCCGGACGGGCTGGATCTGCCGGCACGTGACAGCACGTGTCAAGGGGAAGGGTCGATTCGGACTTGTTCGGAGGACGTGACAACATGCCGTCATGTCCTCCGCACTGACCGATCTCTTCCCGTATCCGATCGTGCAGGCCCCCATGGCGGGCGGTGTCTCCCTCCCGCGGCTCGCGGCCGCCGTGTGCGAGGCCGGCGGGCTCGGATTCCTGGCCGCCGGGTACAAGACGGCCGACGGCGTGTACCAGGAGATCAAGCAGCTGCGGAGCCTCACCGGCCGCCCCTTCGGCGTGAACCTCTTCATGCCGCAGCCCGAGTACGCGGAGACGGGCGCCGTAGAGGTCTACGCCCACCAGCTGGCCGGTGAGGCCGCCTGGTACGAGACCGAGCTGGGCGACCCGGAGAGCGGCCGCGACGACGGCTACGACGCCAAGCTCGCGGTGCTGCTGGACAACCCGGTGGCGGTGGTCTCGTTCCACTTCGGCATCCCGAGCGCCGAGGTGCTGGAGTCCCTGCGGCGCGCGGGAACGTTCACCCTGGTCACGGCGACCACCGCCGCGGAGGCCCGCGCGGTGGAGCGGGCCGGCGCGGACGCGGTGATCGTGCAGGGTGTGGAGGCCGGCGGCCACCAGGGCACCCACAAGGACAACCCGGAGAACGACCGCTCCGGCATCGGGCTGCTCGCCCTGATCGCCCAGGTCCGCGAGTCCGTGAACCTGCCGATCGTGGCCGCGGGCGGGCTCATGCGCGGTAGCCAGATCGCCGCGGCCCTCGCGGCCGGTGCGAACGCGGCCCAGCTGGGGACCGCGTTCCTCGTCACGCCCGAGTCCGGCGCGCACGCCGTGCACAAGCAGGCGCTGACCAACCCCCTCTTCGTACGCACCGAGCTGACCCGTGCCTTCTCCGGCCGCCCGGCCCGCGGCCTGGTCAACCGCTTCCTGCGCGAGCACGGCCCGTACGCGCCCGCCGCCTACCCGGAGGTCCACCACCTCACCTCGCCGCTGCGCAAGGCGGCCGCCAAGGCGGGCGACGCGCAGGGCATGGCGCTGTGGGCGGGACAGGGACACCGGCTGGCCCGCGAGCTGCCCGCCGGGCAACTGGTGGAGGTCCTGGTGTCCGAGATCGCCGAGGCGCGGACGGCGTTGGCGGAATTCCAGGCCCGTGAGGGCGGTGCCTCGTGACGGCGCCCGTCTTCGTCGTCGACGAACTCCCCGCCTCCCGCTCCGCGTTCGTGCTGGACGGTCCCGAGGGGCGGCACGCCGTCTCCGTGAAGCGGCTGCGGACCGGCGAGGAGGTCGTCCTCACCGACGGCGCCGGGCGCTGGGCGCGGGGCGAGGTCGTCGCCGCCGAGGGCAAGGACCGGCTGGTGGTGAGCCTGGGGGAGGTGGTCGAGGAGCCCGCCGAGGCGCCCCGGATCACCGTCGTCCAGGCGCTGCCGAAGGGCGACCGGGGTGAACTGGCCGTCGAGACGATGACCGAGACCGGCGTCGACGCGATCGTGCCGTGGGCGGCCGCGCGCTGCATCACCCAGTGGAAGGGCGAGCGCGGCGCGAAGGCCCTCGCCAAGTGGCGGGCCACCGCCCGCGAGGCCGGCAAGCAGTCCCGTCGGGTCCGCTTCCCCGAGATCGCCGACGCGTCGACGTCCCGGCAGGTGGCGGAGGTGCTGGCCCGCGCCGACTTCGCCGCCGTCCTGCACGAGGACCGTGACTACGGCAGCGAGCCCCTGGCCACCGCCGCACTGCCCGCCACGGGCGAGATCGTGCTCGTCGTGGGCCCCGAAGGGGGCGTCTCGCCCGACGAGTTGGCGCTCTTCGCGCAGGCGGGCGCGAAGGCGTACCGGCTCGGGCGGAGCGTCCTGCGCACCTCGACCGCCGGCACGGCGGCCGCGTCCCTGATCCTGGGCAGGACCGGTCGCTGGTCCTGACCCCGCCCGTCCTCCGGGAGGACATCGTGGAATTCGTCCAGGTAAGGCTGCTGGTCACCGACTTCGCCGCCTGCTACCGCTTCTACGCCGACGTCCTCGGCCTCAAGCCGCAGTCGGGGGCGGAGCGGGGACCGTACGAGAAGTTCTCGCCCGCCACCGGTTCGACGGGAATAGCCATTCAGGACCGGAAGATGATGGCGGAGGTGCTGGGCGAGCTGGGCGACACGGCGAACGGTCACCGCTCCCTGGTGGCCCTGCGCGTCGACGACCTGGACGCCCTGTGCGCGCGGATCACCGCCCGCGGCGCCGCCCTGATCCACGGCCCCGCCCCGATGGCCGACCGGATGCGCGTGGCCTACCTCAAGGACCCGGAGGGCAATCTGGTGGAACTGCAGGAGTGGTTGCTGCTGCGCGGCTGAGCGCGACGGCGGTGAACAGCTCCCAGCCGTCCAACTCGCCGTCCAGGGGAAGCAGTTCCCGCTTGACGGCCTCGTCGACGAAGGCGCGCACCACACCGGGTCGGTTGAGGTTGAGGTGATGGTGGCGGTCGCCCACCCCGCCGCTGTGCCCGTATGCGACGCTGCCCACGTAACGCCCTTCACCGTCCTGGAACACGATGTGGGTGCGCACCCCGTCGCGGTGGAGGGTGAGCACCTCCTGGCAGGGCCCTCCGACCACGTGCCGGTGGCGGACCGTCCACACGTAGGTGGTCGATTCGTCCACCACGAGGGTTCTCCGGCGGCGCTGATCGCTCATGCGTCCAGCGTAGGACCGGCGCGGAACGTGACCGCATACGGGCTACCGCACCGCCCGCCCGAGTGGCACGCTGCCGTCCATGGGGGCGTCGAGGCGTATTTGGCTTCTCCCGTCGGTGGCCGTGGCGGCGGTGGGCGTCGTGGCGTGCGAGCCGGGCGGGCTGAGCAGCATGTCCGTGGCGTACACCACCGATGAGGCCGCGACGGCCGAGATCCAGCGGCGGGACGTGGACGTGCGCTGGCTGACCTGCACGGCTCGGTACGAGGACCAGGAGAAGGCCGGGGCCGTCGCCGCCGTGGACTGCCAGGGGAAGACCGCCGACGGGCGGGACATCACGGTCGACGGGCAGGTCGCGCGGGCGGTCGACGGGGCCTGTGTGCGCGGGGATCTCACCGCCGTCGTCGGGAAGAAGCAGCTGTTCCGGGTGAGCGGTCTCGGCGACTGCAAGTCCGCGACGCCGTCGCCGGTCGAGCCGTCCGAATCCGACCGGCCCGGCGGGCGGCCGACGGTCACCGTGACCGTCACGGTCACCGAGACGGTGAGCGGGGACGGAGGCGGGGGCGGCGGCGGAAAGAAGTGATCGAAACCCCTGACCTGCGGTCCCGCCGGTGCATACAGTGATTCGGTGACACAGCCCGCGACGCCTGCCGCATACCTCCGATACCCCCATCTGCACGGCGAGTCGGTGGCCTTCGCCGCCGAGGACGACGTGTGGCTGGCCCCCCTCGACGGCGGCCGCGCCTGGCGGGTCAGCGCCGACAACGTGCCGGTCACCCTGCCGCGTATCTCGCCCGACGGCACCACCGTCGCGTGGACCTCCACCCGCGACGGCGCCCCCGAGGTGCACATCGCCCCCGTCGACGGCGGCCCGTCGACCCGGCTGACGTACTGGGGGAGCTGGCAGACCCGGGTGCGGGGCTGGACCCCGGACGGCCGGGTCCTCGCCGTCAGCACCTACGACCAGGCGACCCTGCGCCGCAGCTGGGCCCGCGCCGTCCCGGTCGACGGCGGGCCGGCGACGACGCTGCCGTACGGGCCGGTCGGCACGGTCGCGCACGGTCCGCACACCGTGGTGCTGTCCGCGCCGATGGGACGCGAGGCCGCCCACTGGAAGCGCTACCGGGGCGGTACGGCGGGCAAGTTGTGGATCGACCGGGAGGGCGACGGGGAGTTCGTCCGGCTGCACGAGGAGCTGGACGGCAACATCGAACACCCCGTCTGGGCGGGGGAGCGCCTCGCGTTCCTGTCGGATCACGAAGGCACGGGAGCCCTGTACTCCTCCCTCGCCGACGGGTCGGACCTGCGGCGGCACACCCCGCTCGAAGGCTTCTACGCCCGGCACGCCGCAGGTGACGGTACCCGGGTCGTGTACATGTCCGCGGGCGAGCTGTGGCTGCTCGACGACCTAGACGGGGCCGAACCGCGCCGGCTCGACATCCGCCTCGGCGGACAGCGCACCGACCGCCGCCCGTATCCCGTCGCCGCCTCCCGCTGGCTGGGCGGGGCAGCGCCCGACCACACCGCGCGGGGCAGCGCCGTGGAGGTGCGCGGCGCCGTCCACTGGGTGACCCACCGCTCCGGACCCTCCCGCGCGCTCGCCGCCGAACCCGGCGTGCGGGCCCGGCTGCCGCGCACCTTCCGCACGGAGGGCGAGGAGTGGGTCGTCTGGGTGACCGACGCCGAGGGCGAGGACGCGCTGGAGTTCGCCCCGGCCACCGGCGCGGCCCCCGGCGCCACTCCGCGCCGGCTCGCCGCCGGACGGCTCGGACGGGTCCTGGAGCTCGCGATGGCGCCCGACGGCAGCCGGGCCGCCGTCGCCGCGCACGACGGGCGGCTGCTGCTCGTCGAGCGGGAGACCGGTGAGGTCCGCGAGGTCGACAGCAGCCCCGACGGCGAGGTGTCCGACCTCGTCTTCTCGCCCGACTCGGCCTGGCTGGCCTGGTCCCACCCCGGGCCGCGCCCGCTCAGCCAGCTCAAGCTCGCCAACGTCACCGACCTGTCGGTCACCGAGGCGACCCCCCTGCGTTTCCGGGACTACGCGCCCGCCTTCACCCTCGACGGCAAGCACCTCGCGTTCCTCTCCGCACGCGCCTTCGACCCGGTCTACGACGAGCACGTCTTCGACCTCTCCTTCGTGGCCGGGGCCCGCCCGCACCTCATCACCCTCGCGGCGACGACCCCGTCCCCCTTCGGCCCGCAGCGGCACGGCAGGCCCTTCGAGGCCCCCGACAAGGACGAGACACCCGACAGCGAGGGCACCCCGACCACCCGTATCGACCTCGAAGGTCTCGCCGACCGGATAGTCCCCTTCCCGGTGGAGGCAGGCCGGTACTCCGGGCTCGCCGCGGCGAAGGACGGCGTGCTGTGGCTGCGGCACCCCGTGCGCGGTGTCCTCGGCGCCTCCCGGGCCACCCCGGACGACCCCGACCCGCACACCGAACTGGAGCGCTACGACCTCGCCCAGCAGCGCATCGAGCATCTCGCCGCCGATGCCGACGGCTTCGAGGTCAGCGGCGACGGCAAGCGGCTGCTGCTGTGGACCGACGGCAAGCTCAAGGTCGTCCCGAGCGACCGGCGCGCCTCCGGCGACGAGGACAGCGACAGCAACATCACCGTCGACCTCGGGCGGATCCGCCGCACCGTCGACCCCGCCGCCGAGTGGCGGCAGATGTTCGACGAGACCGGCCGGATCATGCGGGACAACTTCTGGCGCCCCGACCTGGGCGGCGTCGACTGGGACGGCGTCCTGGACCGCTACCGGCCCGTGCTGGAACGGGTCGCCACCCACGACGACCTCGTCGACCTGCTGTGGGAGGTGCACGGCGAACTCGGCACCTCGCACGCCTACGTCATGCCGCGCGGCGGCCACGGCGGCGGCGCCCGGCAGGGCCTGCTGGGCGCCGACATCTCCCGTCACGAGGACGGCAGTTGGCGTATCGACCGGGTCCTGCCCTCGGAGACCTCCGACCCCGACGCGCGCTCCCCGCTCGCCGCGCCCGGTGTCGCGGTGCGGGCCGGTGACGCCGTCGTCGCCGTCGGCGGGCAGCCGGTGGACCCGGTCGCCGGGCCGGGACCGCTGCTCGTCGGCACCGCGGGCAAGGTCGTCGAGCTGACGATCTCGCCGTCCGGCGGGGGCGAGCCGAGGCACGCCGTCGTCGTCCCCGTCGCGGACGAGGAGGCGCTGCGCTACCACGCGTGGGTCTCGGACCGGCGGGCGTACGTGCACGAGGCCTCCGGCGGGCGGCTGGGGTATCTGCACGTGCCCGACATGCAGGCGCCCGGGTGGGCTCAGATCCACCGTGACCTGCGGGTGGAGGTGGCGCGGGAGGGGCTGATCGTGGACGTCCGGGAGAACCGGGGCGGGCACACCTCGCAGCTGGTCGTCGAGAAACTCGCCCGGCGCATCGTCGGCTGGGACCTGCCGCGCGGGATGCGGGCGTCCAGCTATCCGGAGGACGCGCCCCGGGGGCCCGTCGTCGCCGTCGCCAACGAGTTCTCCGGATCCGACGGGGACATCGTCAACGCGGCGATCAAGGCGCTCGGGATCGGGCCGGTGGTGGGCACGCGCACGTGGGGCGGGACGATCGGGATCGACAGCCGGTACCGGTTGGTCGACGGGACGCTCGTCACGCAGCCCAAGTACGCGTTCTGGCTGGAGGGGTACGAGTGGGGCGTGGAGAATCACGGCGTCGACCCCGACGTCGAGGTGGTCTGTGCCCCCCAGGACTACGCGGCGGGGCGGGACGTCCAGCTGGACGAGGCGGTCTCGCTGGCACTGGCCGCCCTCGAGGAAACCCCGGCGAAGACGCCTCCGCTGCTGCCCGGGTCATAGCTCACCGGCGTCGTCGTGACCGTCTCCGGGGGCTGCGGCCCCCGGACCCCCGCTTCGGCCTGAACGGCCTCGTCCGCAAGCTCCCCCAGAGGGGGGGACCCCCGGACGGGCTGGAACAACGCACCCTCACCGCTACCATGCCCCCGTACTGATCAACCGTCTGAGGAGGAACCCGCATGGCAGGGGAACCGCAGGACGACTGTCTGTTCTGCAAGATCGTCGCGGGGAACATCCCGGCGACGATCGTGCGGGAGACCGAGACGACCATCGCCTTCCGGGACATCAACCCGCAGGCCCCCACCCACGTCCTGGTGATCCCGAAGGCGCACTACCGGGACGCCGCCGCGCTGGCCGCCGCCGCGCCGGAGCTCGCCGCCGACGTGCTGCGCGAGACGCAGGCGGTCGCGGACGAGGACAAGCTGGAGAGCTACCGCGTCGTCTTCAACACCGGAGCCGGCGCCGGTCAGACCGTCTGGCACGCCCACGCGCACGTCGTCGGCGGCCGGGGCCTGCACTGGCCTCCCGGATAGGCCGCCGTGTCCGTACGTGAACTGGTGGTCCTCGGCACCGCCAGCCAGGTCCCCACCCGGCATCGC
>Ga0006562J51391_1003932_pt1 | contig 12980 bp, 12 predicted proteins | sample Ararhi6_input_d2_FD_51391 | JGI IMG/M metagenome (IMG submission 51391) | reverse complement strand
GAAGACGCGGTCCCGGAAGACGCTGCGGTACCGCTCGAGGACGGTCGTCGATCCCGCCTCATGCCGGCGCGCCTTCGGCAGCGTCTCCGGCACGAACAGGACGGCGGAGATCAGCATGACGGCGCCGTACAGCGCGAGCACCACGAAGATGCCGCGCCACGGCATCACGGCCAGCAGCGCCGAACCGATGAGCGGGGCGACCACCGGGGCGACGCCGGACACGAGGGCGAGCCGGCTCAGCATGACCACGAGGCGGCGACCGCCGAACAGGTCACGGACGATCGCCATGGCGACGACGCCGCCGGCGGCGGCTCCCATGCCCATCGCGACGCGCGCGACGCTCAGCAGCTCCAGGCTGGGGGCGAGCGCGGCACCCGCGCTCGCGAGGACGTGCAGCGCCGTCACGGCGAGGAGCGGGATGCGGCGGCCGACCTTGTCGCTGAGCGGGCCGACGATGAGCTGGCCCAGGGCGAACCCGATCATCGTGCCGGTGAGGGTCAGCTGGATCGCCGCGGCCGAGGTCCGGAAGTCCTCCTGCAAGACGGGGAACGCGGGCAGGTAGAGGTCGACCGTGAACGGACCGAGGGCCGTCAGAGCGCCGAGCAGGATGATGTACAGCACCCGTCGCCGGGTCGACAGCGCGTCGCCGGGGTGCAGGACGACGGGCGCGGTCGCGGGGTCGCTCCCGAGCGTGCGGATGGCGCCGGTGGGCGAGGGCTTCTGTCCCGGCGTCGGGAGGCGGATCGTATCGGTGTCGCGCACGGCGTGGCCATTTCCGGTGGGGCCGCCGGACACCCGACGAGCTGAAGAGGAGGGGTCGAAACGATTCGACCGACCTATGTTACCGGAGCCATCGGGGCCCCCGGGCGCCAGCGCGCGCCGATTCCACGTTCCCAGCCCTCACACACATGCTGTTGCATAGACTCGTGGTGCCCGCACCTGCCGGTCGGGCGCCCCTAGCCGAGATCGCAGCAGATGACCCCGACTTCGAAGCGCACCAGCGGAAACCCCGCGACGCAGGCGCAGATCAGCACGACCGTCAAGCAGCAGCGCGAGCAGCAGAAGCAGCAGAAGCTCGCGGAGTATCAGCGCCAGCTCGCCAAGCGCCGCCGCAGCAAGCTGACCTGGTGGGTCGTCGGCACCGCCGCCGCCGTCGTCGTCATCGCGCTCGTCGTGGCCTCCTATGTCCTCACCCCGCGTCCGGTCTCGCTCGATCGCGGAGACGGCGACGGCTCGTCGATCACCGGTGTGGAGACGTACTCGCACACCGCGAACCACGTCGACGGCGACGTCGACTACGAGCAGACCCCGCCCGCCGGCGGCGACCACAACGCGATGTGGTTGAACTGCGGCGTCTACACGCAGCCGGTGCCGGACATCAACGCGGTGCATTCGCTCGAACACGGCGCCGTGTGGGTCACGTACGACCCGGCCGTCGTGGGCGAGGCGGAGGTCGAGGCGCTCAAGGCTCAGCTTCCCTCGACCTACACGATCCTCTCGCCATACGAGGGGATGGACTCCCCCATCGCCCTGAGCGCCTGGAATGCGCAGCTCACGGTGACGGATCCCTCCGACGAGCGCATCGGCGAGTTCCTCGCCGCCTACTGGCGCAACGTCAACGGCCCGGAGCCCGGCGCGGCCTGCACCGGCGCGCTGGACGCGCCCGGAAAGCAGTCGTGACCGACGCACTCGCGACCGACGACCAGCGGCCTGTCCGCGTTCTGCCGCCATGGTGGGCGGTGCTCCTGGTCGCCCTCGGCATCGCCGGCGTCGCCTTCGCGATCGGCCGGTTCTCGACGTTCGACGCCGCCCCCGTCACGCCGGGCACCGACTCGGCGGAGGCGGGGTTCGCCCGCGACATGCAGGTCCATCACGCCCAGGCCATCGACATGGCCATGACGATCTACCGCAAGACCGCGGATGAAGACATCCGCGCCCTCTCCTACGACATCGCGACCGGCCAGTCGGCGCAGCGGGGCGAGATGTTCGACTGGCTCGTGCAGTGGGGGCTCCCCCAGGCGGGCGGCCCGACGATGGCGTGGATGTCGGCATCCGACGGCGGGCACGGCCACGGCGCCGGCGCTGATGCCGGCGACGAGCTCGACGAAGACGGGGCGCGTGAGGCGATGGGCATGGCGACGGAGGCCGAGCTCACCGAGCTCGCGCAGGCGGGCGGCACCGAAGCGGACTGTCTCTTCCTGGGCCTGATGATCCGGCACCACGAGGGCGCCATCCCGATGGCCGACGCCGTGCTGGAGCTCGGTTCCGAGCCGCGCACGCTCGCGGTGGCGGAGGCGATGAAGAACGCGCAGCAGTTCGAGATCGACGCGATGACGTCGATGCAGCAGCGCCTGTCCTGCAGCGCCTGACCACGCCTCTGGACGCCGCTGCACGCACGGAAGCGGCGGCGCAGCGCACTCCCCATCGCGCGCCGCACCGCCGCTGACCCGAGCGGAACTTCTGAGATCAGCCCTTCGTCGCGCCGGCGAGGAGGCCTCGCACGAAGAACCGCTGCAGCGCGAAGAACACGATGAGCGGCACGAGGATCGACAGGAACGTGCCCGCGGACTGCAGGAACCACTGGTTGCCCCACGTCCCCGACAGAGATGCCAGGGATTGGGTCATGGGCAGCGACGAGGATGGTGCGAAGATCGTCGCCACGAGCAGGTCGTTCCACACCCAGATGAACTGCAGCACCGCGAACGACGCGAGCGCGGGGGCAGCGAGCGGCAGGATCATCCGGAAGAAGATCTGTCCGTGTCCGGCGCCGTCCACGCGTGCCGCCTCGATCACCTCGGACGGGATCTCCGCGATGAAGTTGTGCAGCAGGAACACCGCGAGCGGGATCGAGAAGATCGTGTGCGCGATCCAGATCGTGGCGAAGCTCTGGTCCACATCACGCAGTTCGAGGCCCGGGAAGATCGACACCCCGTTGATCGTCAGGCCGCGGGAGAAGAGACTCAGCAGCGGCACGAGCGCCATCTGCAGCGGGACGATCTGCAGCGCGAACACTCCGACGAACAGGAGGTTCTTGCCCTTGAAATCGATCCAGGCGAACGCATAGGCCAGGAGGGATGCAACGGCCAGCGCGAAGAACACGACCGGAATCGTGATCGCCAGCGAGTTGAGGAAGGACTGCCCGAGGGTCAGCGTCGTCCCGCCGGAGGTGAGGGCGAGCCGGTAGTTCTCGAAGGTGAAATCCGGGTCGACGAACACCGTCCACCAGCCGGTGGACTGCGTGTCGGCGCCGGGCCGGAACGAGGTGACGAGCAGCCCCAGCGTCGGGATCGTCCAGAGGAAGGCGATCGCGATGGCCGCGATCGTGGCGCCCTTGGACGTCAGGCGCTTCTGCGCCATCTTCTCGTGCTTGCGCGTCTCGCGCGCGACCTGCCGAGCCGTGCGCGCATCGGCGACCGGTTCGATGACCCCGACGCTCATCGGATCTCCCTCTGCTTACGGATCTGGATCACGTTGAAGACGATCAGCGGGATCACGAAGATGAACAGCACGACAGCGAGCGCGGCGGAGTGGCCGTAGCTCTGGAAGCGCTGCTGCTGGTTGACCATCTCGAACGCCAGCACCGTGGTGTCCGAGCGGCCGCCCGTCATGACGGCGACGATGTCGTAGACCTTCAGCGCGCCGATGGCGACGGTGGTGACCACGACGACGATCGAGGAGCGGATGCCCGGGACCGTGACGTTGCGGAAACGCTCCCAGGCGTTCGCGCCGTCCAGCGAGGCCGCCTCGTTCTGCTCCGTCGGCACCGCCTTGACGGCAGCGGAGAGGATGACCATCGCGAGACCGGTCTGGCTCCAGATGAACACCACGAGCAGCAGGAACGTGTTGACGAGGGGCTGCGCGGCGAGCCACGACACCGGCTCACCCCCGAACGCCGTCACGATGGCGTTCAGGAGACCGACCTGCTGCTCCTGCCGGTAGTCGTAGATGAACTTCCAGATGATGCCGGCACCGACGAACGAGATCGCGAACGGCATGAAGATGAGCACCTTGAGGATCTTCTCGCCGCGTGCCCGGTCGATGAAGACCGCGTAGGCGAGTCCGATGACGGTCGCCACGAGCGGCGCCACGATCACCCAGATGATCGAGTTGATGACCGACCAGAACCCCTGCGGGTTCGTGAACGCCCAGACGTAGTTCTCGAGCCCGACGAACTCCTTGCCGGTCTTGTCGAAGAACGACTGGACGACGGTCGCGATCGCGGGGTAGATGAGCCCGATGAGCAGCAGGATGGCGGCCGGCGCACCGAAGAGGATGAGCTGGAACAGATAGCCGGCCCCCTGGCGGGAACGGTAGTCGGCGTAGAACAGTGCGCCGCCGAGGATGATCGCGATCGCGAGGACGTAGATCACCGCGTTCTGGTACGGGCGCAGGAGCATGAACGCGATCACCGGGAGGAGGAAGCACGCCGCGAGCCGGAGCCAGAAGTAGAACCGGCCGGGCCTGGGCGCGTACTCGATCAGCAGCAGGAGCAGTCCGACCACGGCGCCGAAGACGAGGAGGACGAGGGGGATCTGGACGAGGGGTCCCATCCCGCCGAGCCATTGGAAGAAGGAGTTCAGCGAGAAGCCGAGCGAGGTCGGCCGCGCGCCCTCGACGGGTTCGCGCGTGACCATGAAGAGGAAGAGCGCCACCACGAGGATGAGGGCGATCGCGACGACGAGTGTCGTCCGGCGTTGCCTGCGCGCCAGACGGGCGTGCGCGCCGGCCGCGTCGGCGTCAGCGGTGACGGCGGCCTCCGCCGGGCCGGGCGCCTGAATTGTTCCAGTCATGAGTGCCTTCCGAGTTCTTCACTGGACTCCGGGAGGGCCGCGCCGTGAGAGCGCTGCCCGGGGGTGCGACGGGGCCGCTCGCTGTCGCGAGCGGCCCCGTGCATGTGCCTGCCGACCTCAGTTCTCGTAGCCGGCCTGGATGTCGCTGAGCACCGTGGCGGTGTCCTTGCCGTCGATCCAGTCGACCATGCCGCGCCAGAACGAACCGGAGCCGACGGTGGCCGGCATCAGGTCGGACGCGTCGAAGCGGACGGTCGTGTTCGGGTCCTGCAGGAGCTTCATGGCCTCCTGGAGGAACTCGCTGCTCGCGAGGCTCGGGTCGGCGTTCAGGTTCGCGGAGATGTTGCCACCGAGACCCACGCGGGTGTCCGCCCACTCAGCCGTCGACATGTACTCGAGCACCTTGACGGTGGCCGCGTCGTCGGAGAACGCCGTGACGAACTCGCCGCCGACCTCGATGGTCGCCGCGTCCGCCTCGAAGCCCGGGAGCACGAAGGCGTAGACGTCGCCGTCCGGAGCGACGACCGGCGTCTCACCGGCTGCCGTCTGCACGTCGAGGAAGTTCGCCGACAGGAACGACGCCTGGTGGGTGAGCGGGCAGCTGCCGTCCGCGACCTTGGCCGCGACGCCGCCGAAGGCGGTGGAGTTGATGCTCGCGACGTCGCCGAATCCGGCGTTGACCCACTCCGGGTTCAGGAGGATCTCGCCCACGGCGTCGAATGCGTCGGCGATCTCGGGGTCGGTGAACTTCACGTCACCGGCGACCCACTGGTCGTAGACCTCAGGGCCGGACTGACGCAGGACGAGGTCCTCGATCCAGTCGGTCCCCGGCCAGCCGGACGCCGCCTCGGACTCGAAGCCGGCGCACCAGGGCGCCTTGCCGGTCTTTTCCTGGATGGTCGTGGTGAGGGCGAGCATCTCGTCCCACGTCGTGGGAACCTCGACGCCCCATTCCTCGAACGACGCCGGCGAGTACCAGACGTAGCCCTTGATGTTGGCGAGCATCGGCGCCGTGTAGAAGACGTCGTCGAACGTGCCGTACGCCTTCCAGTCGGGGGACCAGTTCTCGTCGACGTTCTTCTCGACGCCCTCCGGGGCCGGCTTGACCTCGCCGGTGTCCACGAGGGTCTTCAGCAGACCCGGCTGCGGGACGATGGCGATGTCGGGGGCGTCGCCACCCTGCACCTTCGTGACGATGTTGCCCTCGAACGCCTTGTCACCGGTGTACTCGACGATGATGCCGGTGTCCTCGGTGAACGCGTCGAAGGACTTCTGCATGTTCTCGGCTTCGATGCCGGTGATGCCGCCGGAGATGCGGACGGTCTCGCCTTCGAGCGAGGCGCCGTCTGCGGGTTCGTCACCGCCTTCGGCGCAGCCGGCGAGAGCGATGGTCGTCACGGCTGCGACGCTCAGCGCCGCCAGCATGTGCCGCCGCCGAGGCGATCGGATTGAAGTCATTTGTTTCCTCCTCAGTGCTGCGGAAGGGGCGGACGCCCATCCTCCGCGTCAAAACGTAGGGAACCGTTTCCATGCTCACGCTAGGGGATCGGCGGACGCGGCACAATTCTCGGATCATCACAACTCGGTAAATGCCGCCACGAGGGTGGCGAAGACGGCGTCTACGCGTCACAATATCCCTGGAACCGGTTCCACAAATGCGACTCCCCGTCGCCGCGGACCGGGTCCCGGAACAGCCGAGGAGGACCGATGGCGGGAATCGCCGATGTCGCACGCGCTGCGGGCGTGTCGAAGGCGACCGCCAGCCGCGCCCTGACCGGTGCCGGGTACGTCTCAGAGGCGACGCGCACCCGCGTGCAGCACGCCGCGAAGGAGCTCGGCTATGTGCCGACGACCAGCGCGGTGAGCCTTGTGACCGGCCGCACCCAGACGATCGGCGTCGTCGTGCCGAACCTCGACCGGTGGTTCTTCGCGCAGGTGCTCGGCGGCGTGCAGGAGGCTCTCCTGGAACGCCGGTACGACCTGGCGCTGTACAGCGCCCCGCCGGAGTCCGACGCGCGGCGCGAGATGTTCACCCACTTCTTGGCCCGCAAGCGCTTCGACGGCGTCATCGCAGTCGGCATCGAACCCACGGCCCATGAGCTCGAGCGACTCGTCGATTTCGGGAAGCCCGTCGTGAGTGTCGGCGGCTACGACGCCGGCACGAGCGCCGTGTCGATCGACGACCACGCCGCCGCGCGGATCGCGACCGAGCACCTCCTCGGTCTCGGCCACCGCGAGATCACGTTCCTGGGCGGCGACCCGGACGGCCGGCAGATGAGCTTCGGAGACGCGCGGAGGCTCGCGGGCTACCGGGCGGCGATGGAGGCGGCGGGTGCGCGGGGCGGCGGGCGCCACATCCCCTCCGAGGTCACGATGCCGGGCGGGTACGGCGCGGCCGTCGAGCTGCTGGGCGACCGCCTCACGCGGCCGACCGCGCTCGTCGCGGTGTGCGATGAGGTCGGTGTCGGAGCGATCATCGCCGCGCGACGGCTCGGCATCCGCGTACCGGAGCATCTGAGCGTCGTGGGGATCGACGACCACGAATACGCCGATATGTTCTCCCTCACGACACTGCAGCAGAAGCCGGACCAGCAGGGACGCACCGCCGTCCGGCTCCTGATGGCACAGCTCGAGGACCCCGCGACGCCCGGCAGCCACACGTACGAGCCGTCGCCGCTGATCATGCGCAACTCGACCGCCGCGCTCGACGACGCCACATCGGCGATCGTCACCATCGGACGCTGAGGCGCCTCGGGGACGACGAAGGCCCCCGGGTGAACCCGGGGGCCTTCGTGATGTGGAGCGTGATTACTTGAGGGTAACCGTCGCGCCGGCCTCTTCGAGAGCGGCCTTGGCCTTCTCTGCGGCCTCCTTGTTGGCGCCCTCCAGGACGGCCTTGGGGGCACCGTCGACGACGGCCTTGGCCTCGCCGAGGCCCAGCGAGGTGAGCTCGCGGACCGTCTTGATGACCTGGATCTTCTTGTCGCCGGCAGCCTCGAGGATGACGTCGAAGGAGTCCTTCTCCTCAACCTCTTCGGCAGCGGCGCCGCCGCCGGCGCCGGCCACGGCGACCGGGGCCGCAGCGGTGACGTCGAACTTCTCCTCGAACGCCTTCACGAACTCGCTGAGCTCGACGAGGGTGAGGTCGGCGAACTGCTCGAGCAGCTCGTCAGTGGTGAGCTTCGCCATGATGTATCTCCTAGTTTGTGGTTTGTGGGAAATCAGCCGCCGGTCGCTTACGCGGCCTGAACGGTCTCCAGCTTTTCGCGAAGCGCGTCGATGGTGGCCGCAGCCTTGCCCATCGTCGCCTTCATCATGCCCGCCGCCTTCGCAAGCAGAACCTCACGGCTCTCGAGCGAGGCGTACTTGTTGACCTCGTCGGCGGTGAGGGGGTTGCCCTCGAACACGCCGCCCTTGATCACCAGAAGCGGGTTTGCCTTGGCGAAATCACGCAGAGCCTTCGCGGTGGCGACGAAGTCGCCGTGCACGAACGCGACGGCCGACGGACCCGTGAGGTCCTCGTCCAGCGCCGTGATCCCCGCGTTGTTCGCGGCGATCTTGGTCAGCGTGTTCTTCACCACGGCGTACTGCGCGTCCTGACGGATGGTGTTGCGCAGCTGCTTGAGCTGGGCAACCGTCAGACCGCGGTACTCGGTCAGCAGAACGGCGTTCGAGTTCTCGAATGACTTCGTGAGCTCGGCAACCGATGCATCCTTCTGCGCCATGGTCACTCCTTATGTGTACGTGACGCTCCGCGATGGCGGGGCGCCGGCCGCAGACCTCTGAACAGCAAAAAAGCTCCGGCGCAAGCGCACGGAGCTGAATTCCGGAGAATCTTCCTGTACACCTGCGTGGGCCCCTGCGATGCAGAGCTTCGATCGTCATGCGCATGCGCGCACACCGATGACCGACGGTCTTTGGCTTACCGATCAGTGTACGCGACCCTCGCCCCCTCACCCAAATCGGCACGGCGGGCGGGCCGCCGCGGGCGTGGCAGGCCACCGGATGGCACACCCCGGGGTTAGCCTCGTGGTCATGACCCCGCAGCTCGCCGCGCGCATCGTCGCCGACTCGCGCGACCGGGTGGCCTGGATCCGCGCCCGCTCGCGCGGCATCACCGCGACCGACGTCGCACAGCTCACGAGCGCCCGCTCGATCCCCCGCGCCGCCCACGCCAAGCTGATGGGCTCGGGGTTCAGCGGCAACGCCTATACCGATCACGGGCGGCGGCGCGAGCCGGAGATCGCCGCATGGGTGGCGGCGACCCATGGCATCCAGCCGTCGTCGGCGCTGTTCCACGCCGAGGTCGAGAAGCGGCACCTCGCGACACCCGACGGCGTCGCCGTCGACGCCGCGGGCCGCGTGACCCTCGCCGAGATCAAGACGACGAACAAGACGTGGCGATCGATCCCCCGCACCTACCTCCGCCAGGTGTGGTGGCAGCAGCACGTCCTCGGCGCCGAGCGCACCCTCGTCGTCTGGGAGGAGCACGACGACTTCGTCCCCGTGGGCGACGAGCCGCGCTGCGCGTGGGTCGACCGCGACGAGAAGGAGATCGCGACTCTCGTCGGCCTCGCGACGAACCTCATCGATGAGCTCTACCGGCGCACGACACTGCAGCGCAGCGGGACGCAGCCGCCTTCCGTGGCGGCACCGGCGGGTCCCCCACGGCCGCGAGAGCCGTTCCGCGCACTCGCCCTCGCCGACTGAGCTCGCCTCGCCTCGCCGTCGCTCCGGTGACGCTTCCGCAGGGATTGTTGACGCCTGTCAACCATTGACGTATAGTTGACTCATATCAACATTTGAACTTTGTCATCTTTCGCCGGCTCCGCCGCTCCACTCCCACGAAGGACCTGCATGACCTCCCCCACACCCACCGCCGGCCGCCCGGCCATGTCGCATCGCCAGGTGCTGCAGGCCCTCTCCGGCCTCATCCTCGGCATGTTCGTCTCGATGATCGCGACGACCGTCGTGTCGACCTCGCTCCCGGTCATCGTCCACGACCTCGGTGGAGACCAGAACGCGTTCACGTGGGTTGTGACGGCGACCCTGCTCACCACCGCCATCTCGACGCCCATCTGGGGCAAGCTCGCCGACCTCATGAACCGCAAGGTGCTGTATCAGGGCGCCATCGTGCTGTTCGTGCTGGCGACCGCCGCGGCCGGTTTCGCGCAGGACACCGGCACGCTCATCGCGTTCCGCGCCGTACAGGGGCTCGGGGCGGGCGGCCTCGCGGCGCTCAGCCAGGTCATCATGGCCGACATCATCAGCCCGCGTGAGCGCGGCCGATACATGGGCCTGTTCGGCGCGGTCATGGCCGTGGCCACCGTCGGCGGGCCGCTCCTCGGCGGCGTCATCACCGACGCCTTCGGGTGGCGCTGGAACTTCTTCGTCTCCCTGCCGATCGCCATCGCGGCGCTCATCCTCGTCCAGACGACGCTGCACCTGCCGAAGCGTGCGAAGGTCAAGGCGCGCATCGACTACCTCGGCATCGTCCTGCTCTCCGCCGCTGTCTCCCTCCTGCTCATCTGGGTCACGAGCGCCGGCACGAGCTTCGACTGGTGGAGCACCGAGACCGTCCTCATGGTCGGCGGCGCCCTGCTCGGCGCCATCCTCTTCGTGATCGTCGAACTGCGCTCGTCCGAGCCCCTCATCCCGCTGTCGCTGTTCCGCAACCGCACCTTCACCTTGTCCGTGATCGCCTCGATCGCGACCGGCATCGCGATGTTCGGCGCGTCGGTCTTCCTCGGCCAGTACATGCAGCTCGCCCGCGGCGCGACGCCCACCGAGGCCGGCCTCATGACGATCCCGATGATCGCGGGTCTCCTGCTGTCCTCCGTCGGCGTGGGCGCCCTCATCACGAAGTACGGGAAGTGGAAGCCGTATCTGCTCGTCGGATCGGTCTCCCTCATCGCCGGTGCGACGCTGCTGTCGACGATCCACTACGACACGAACTTCGCGCTGGTCTCGCTCTACATGTTCCTGCTCGGCGCCGGTGTCGGCATGACGATGCAGAACCTCGTGCTCGTCGTGCAGAACACCGCCAAGCCCACCGAGATCGGCGTCGCGAGCTCCGGCGTCACCTTCTTCCGCAGCCTCGGCGGCACGATCGGGGTCTCCGTCATGGGCGCCGCGCTGGCCACCCGCGTGGCCGACCTCGTCACCAGCACGAAGGACGACATCGCCGCGGCGATCGCCGCCCTCGGCGACAAGGCGCCGTACTGGGCGGAGCAGCTGCAGTCCGGCACGCTGCCGCAGGTCTCCTCGATGCCGGAGGGGCTGCGGGTCCTCTTCGAGGACATCTACGCGCAGGGCATCTCGCACTCGTTCCTCATCGCGGTGCCGTTCGCCGTGATCAGCCTCATCGCGATCATCTTCCTGCCCAACGCGCCGCTGACGAAGATGACGACGACGGAGCGTCTGCAGGCCGGCGAAGCCGACCTCGCGACCGTCTCCGTCCCCGCCGGGATGGGGACCCTCACCGCCACCGGATCGACCGCGGATGCCGCCGCGTCGAGCGCACCCCGTGCGCGTGACGATGGCTGAGGACACCCGCGAGGCCCGCACTGAGGCGGTGCGGGCCCTCGAGGCCGAGTTCGGCGAGCTGGTCAGCCGCTTCCGCAGGATCATCACCGAGAACGCCCACCGGGTCAGCCCGGGCCTTCTGCCCGGCGCGTACAAGGTGTTCACGACGATCGTGCGGCGCCAGCCGGTCACGACGTCGGCCCTCGCGGAGTGCCTCACCGCCGACAAGGGCCAGATCAGCCGCACGGTGCGCGAGCTCGAGGAGCTCGGGCTCGTCCAGCGCGCACCGGATCCGACCGACGGGCGTTCGAGCCTGCTCTCCCCCACGCCGCACGGCCTGGAGCGGCTCGCCGCAGCGCGCGCGCCGCACGAGGGCATCCTGGTCGACGCGCTGGAGCAGTGGCCCCTCGAGGACATCAGCAACCTCACCCGCCTCCTGCATGCGCTGACGAGCGGAGAGCGTCCGGCGCTCTGACGGCCTCGACCTTAGCCGCCCGGTAGCACCCGCGTAACACGGTCGAGACAATCGCCCTGTTGACTGGTGTCCAGACCCAGAGACCAGTGCCGCCGACGCCGGCCGGCGCGCGGAAGGAGCGACCGATGAGATTCCGGCCGCTGCGCACAGCACCCGCCCCCGACGCCCCGAGCATCGACGTCGCCGAGCCCCCCGCCACCATGCGTGCCGTCGTCTTCGACGCGCCCGGCGGCCCCGACGTCCTCCGCGAGGCGGCGGTCCCCGTCCCCTCGCCCGTCATGAGCGAACTGCTCGTGCGGATCGTGGCGGCCGGCGCCAACCCGATCGACGCGAAGACGCGCGCCGGCCGCGGTGTCGCAGGGGCCATCCCTGCCTTCCCCAGCACGCTCGGCTTCGACTTCAGCGGTGTCGTGGTCAAGGCTCCGTACGAGGCCCATCCGCTGCCGGTCGGCACCGAGGTGTTCGGCATGGCCTCGTTCCCGCGGTCCGGCGGCACGTACGCGGAGTACGCCGTGGTGCCCTCGCTCTCCGTGGCCCGGAAGCCCGCTTCGCTCTCGCACGTCGCGGCGGCCGGAGTTCCCCTGGCTGCCCTCACGGCGTGGGGGCTCGTCGTCGAGACGGCGCATGCGCACGAGGGCCAGCGGATCCTCATCCACGCCGGCAGCGGCGGCGTCGGCCATTTCGCGGTGCAGCTGGCCGCGTACTTCGGCGCCCATGTGACGACGACCGGCTCGGAGCGCAACCTCGCCTGGCTCCGCGAACTGGGGGCGTCGGTCGTCATCGACTACGCCACGACCCGGTTCGAGGACGTGACCGGCGACGTCGACGTGGTGATCGACCTCGTCGGCAACGTGCACGACGACACCGGCAGCCGTTCGCTCACCGTGCTCCGCCCCGGCGGCCTGTATGTCATGGTGCCCTCCGGCGGCTGGCCCGAATACGCCGCGGAGGCCGCTGCCGCCGGCGTGCGGGCGACGTCGTACAAGGTCATCCCGGACGGCGGCGTCCTGTCGACGATCGCCCGGCTGCTCGATTCGGGTGCCATCCAGGTGTACGTCGACCGCGTATTCGACCTCTCCGACGCGGCCGCGGCGCACCGGGAGCTCGAGCGCGGGCACTCGCGCGGCAAGATCGTGCTGGCGGTCGGCGACGCGTAGACCCGCGCCGCGGCCGGCGACGCGTGCGCCGGC
>Ga0006562J51391_1006215_pt1 | contig 12985 bp, 12 predicted proteins | sample Ararhi6_input_d2_FD_51391 | JGI IMG/M metagenome (IMG submission 51391) | reverse complement strand
CTACAGCTATTTTTTCAATAGACATTCCTAACATAAGAGGAAACACTAATCCTAATGAAAACCCGTTCACGCTTTGAATGATACAAAGCAAAAGTTTATTTTCTGTCATAGGAATCATACAGGTAAAGAATGCAGCCAGAAAAAAGGCGGCCTTCAAGATGCTCCATTTTCCAAAGCGCCAAACAAATAGCTTTTCCATAATAAGAGGAGCAGCTGCATGAGGGATCATAAAGGAAAAGACAATCAAACTCAGCTCGCTCTCTTTAAATCCTGCGCTTAATGCGTACGCGGGAGTAAAACCAAACATGGTCGTAAAAATAATGCTGTGTGCTAGAATAGACAGCAGCGAAATTTTTAATAGCGATAGCTCTTTTATTACGCTCATTAATTCTTTAAGCTTTATAGGCGAGCGGCTTACGCTCTCTTTAGGTTCGTAAATAAAAAGAGAAAGAACGGCGCCTATTACACTCAAGATTGTTCCTATCCAAAACGGAGCATGCCATCCCCACTCACTCACAATGTAACCGCTTAAACTCATACCCAAAAGCTGAGCCAAAACCACTATAAACGAAATGATATTCATAGCACGAGTAGTTTTTTCACGTTCAAAGTAGCTTGAATATAAAATCGTAAAGGCAACCCACGTTGCCGCTGCCAATCCAGCCAAGCAGCGTGATATAAACACGCCTATTAAGCTATCGGTCAACGAAAATAGCAGGCAGCTTGACATGCTGGCTATCATGCCGAAGATAACAAACGGTTTTCTCATTTTCACAAAGTCTGAAAAGATCCCGAGCGGCAGGCGACATAATAGCTGCATGAGTCCATAGCTGCTTAACACTATACCAATAAAGACATACTTGCCTCCCAGCCCTTCCATATAAGGAGATAAAATGGGTACGTAAATAAACTGCGAGAACCAAAAGATAAATGAAACGGCTGCAAAAAGATACTTATTTTTGACGGTACTTATAGCACTCAACTAATCACTTCCATTTTGTTACTGCAAAAAAGCCGACTTTTATTTTTTTATACGATTGTACTACAGGGTACTAGCAAATGTCGCTAGTATCCCATAGTACGATAAGTGAATTCTTAGTAGCGTGCCGTAACCATTTTCTTTCTTGTATAAAACTCTACGCCGTCCGTACCGTTGGCATGAAGATCGCCGTAGAAAGAGTCTTTCCAGCCTGAGAATGGGAAGAACGCCATAGGTGCCGGCACCCCTACGTTCACTCCTAGCATGCCTGACTCAATATTTTCACGGAACTCACGTACGCTTGCACCGCTGTCTGTATAGATACAAGCTCCGTTTGCGAATCGAGAGTTATTGGCAATGTCAATTGCTTCTTCTAACGTTTTCACACGCACGATAGAAAGCACCGGTGCAAAGATTTCGTCTTGCCAGATTTTCATTTCTTGTGTAACGTTATCAAAAATAGTGGGTCCAACAAAATAGCCGTTCTCTTTTACCGCGTGATCTTCTCGGCCGTCACGAACTAAGCGAGCTCCTTCTTCTACGCCAGCTTCAATATAGCTAAGCGTACGTTCTTTATGGTTTTCACGAATAACCGGCCCTAAGAAAACATCTTTTTCTAATCCGTTTCCAATGACGATGTTGTTTGACTCTTGAACAAGTCGTGAGATTAATTCATCTGCCACGTCTTCTTGCACCGTCACGACAGATGCTGCCATGCAGCGTTCACCTGCTGAACCGAAAGCAGCTCCGATAATTTGTTTTGTTGCTACGTTTAAGTCAGCATCGTTTAGTACGATTGAGTGGTTTTTAGCACCCGCTAATGCTTGAACACGCTTTAAGTTTTCTGTACCTTTTTTATACACATATTCAGCTACTGGCTGTGAACCTACAAACGAAATTGCTTTCACTAATTTGTGTTCAAGAAGGCCGTTTACCACATCATGCGCGCCGTTTACAATGTTTAATACGCCTTTTGGCAATCCAGCTTCTTCAAATAATTCTACTAATCTTGCTGCTAAAAGCGGCGTGCGCTCAGACGGCTTTAATACAAATGTATTACCGCAAGCAATTGCAAGAGGGAACATCCAGCAAGGAACCATCATTGGGAAGTTGAACGGCGTGATCCCTCCAATAACCCCGATTGGATAACGATACATGCCAGACTCAATGCCCGTTGCAATATCAGGAAGCTGTTTACCCATCATTAACGTAGGAGCACCGGCTGCGAATTCTACGCATTCAATTCCGCGCTGTACTTCTCCGCGCGCTTCATTAAAGCTTTTTCCGTTTTCAAGTGTCACAAGTTTCGCTAACTCGTCCCAGTTATCTACTAATAGCTGCTGATATTTAAATAGAATACGCGCACGTTTTGGCACCGCAGTTTTTGCCCATCCTTTGAAGGCTTCATTCGCAGCTTGTACCGCTTGATCTACATCTGCTTTTGTTGAAAGAGGAACCTCTGCAATGACTTCACCCGTTGCAGGGTTATAAGCTGGTTCTGTTAGACTTGTAGATGAATCCACCCATTCGCCGCCAATATAGTTTTTTACTGTTTTTACTGTTGTTTGTGTCATGTTCATTCTCCTCTCAATTTTTGATTACGCTTGCTGCAGTACTTCTTCAGCTGTTTCCATAAACTGCTTAATTTCTTCTACCGTTGGCATTGCATCTGAAGAACTGTGTTTTGATATAACGATGGAAGCAGAAGCACCGCCAAATCTCATCGCTTCAGGAATTGTAAACCCTTGCATTAACCCGTAGATAAAGGCAGATGCGTAGGAGTCGCCAGCTCCAAATGTTTTGAGCACTTTTGTTTTAAAGATGCCGCCTCGATGAGACTGGCCGTCTTTTGTATAAGCAATCGACCCTTCTCCTCCGTGCTTGATGACAACAATCTTAGCATGATGAGAAAACCATCGTTCAGCTGTAACTTGATCATTTGATTCTTCATAATTTAAAAGCTTTTCCATCATATCGAATTCTTCTCGCGTACCGATAATTACGTCTGATTTTTCTGCCGCTAAATTATAGTAGACGGCAGTCTCAGCTTCTGATTCCCACGTATACGGACGGTAGTCGACATCAAAGAATACAACTACGCTATGTTTTCTCGCATATTCAAGAGCAAGAAACACGGCTTCTCTTGAAGGACTTTTAGCAAGAGCTGTTCCAGAGATAAGCAGCGCTTTTGATTTCTTAATATACTCTTCAGAAACTTCTGTTGGATGGAGCTTTAAGTCTGCCACGTTATCACGGTACATCAGGATGCTGCACTCTTCAGGACTTTTAATTTCAGTAAAGGCCAGTCCTGTTACGGCTCCTGTTTGATCAACTACAATGCCTTCCGTGTTAATGTTATTTTGGTTTAAATATCTAGTGCTGAAGCGGCCCATTTGATCGTCTGACACTTTTCCAATAAAGCCTGTCTTCATTCCAAGCCTTGAAAGACCAATAGCGATGTTAGCAGGAGATCCTCCTACGTATTTTGTAAACGTCATCGTTTCTTCCATTGGGCGATTAAATTCATTTGCATTTAAGTCGATGCAAAGCCTTCCTACTGCAAGAAGGTCAAATCGCTTTTGCGAATCGAATGTTAAATAACTCATAGTCACGTCGTCTCCTTACTTTAATGCTAATTTTTCTTCCATAATCCATTCATGATCTTTGCTATTGTTAAATTTCCATGTTCGCACAGGACCAGCCATGACGTTTAAATAATAAACTTCATAACCTGGAGGAGCTGATACCGGGTGATAGCCTTTAGGAACCAAGACTGCATCTCCATCTTTAATGATCATTGTTTCATCTAGAGATTGATCGTCCGTATATACCCGTTGAATCGCAAATCCATGTCCTGGGTTGATTTTATGGTAATACGTTTCCTCTAAATACGATTCATGCGGCAAGTTATTTTGATCATGCTTATGAGGAGGATAGCTTGACCAGTTTCCTTCCGGCGTGAATACTTCTACTACTAGCAGACTATCAGCCGGCTTTTGTTCAGGAAGAATATTATGGACTTGTCTCGCAATATTTCCTGCTCCGCGATGCTCTACGCCCACATCCTGCGGTGCAATTAAACGAGCAGGGTATGTACCTTTTCCAGGCGCTGCGCACACCGCAATTTCTAAATCGGTTACAGCTTCTACTTCATAGTGATCATCACTTGATACATATACGGAGTACGGAGGGATTTTTTCAAAGATATTCATTCGCTGTCCGATGTCTTCCCATTTCTCTTCTTTTGTAGAAATGTTGGACTTACCGGTTAAAATCACAATACAAATCTCTTGATTTTCCGTGTTCTTTTTAAGCTTTTGACCTTTTTTTAATGAGTAAACGTCAAAGCCAATGTACTCCCATCCTGCAGATTGTGGAGTGATGCTTAGTACGTTTCCATCACTGTCAGCAGTTTTTGTTGGTACGATTAAATCAGCCATTCCTTTCCACACCTTTCTATTTCTTATTTTTTAACGTGTTTATGCTAGGGGCACTCTTTAATCAATCAAACTGGATATTCTAGCTTTTTAAAAGATTAATATTTTCTTGCTTTTTGCAACTGGCTTTCTTTGCCTTCAAACGCCGTTTGAACATCTGAGCTTTCAGATACGGCTGCTACTCCTACATGCCACCAAGAATCGTAGCCGTCCGTCATTGTTTTTGGAAGAACTTTAATGTCAATCAGTGTACTAACACTTTGTTTTTTTGAATCTTCAATGGCATATTCAAGCTCTTCCATTGTATACACTTCGTATGTTTTGGCACCGTACGCAGCTGCAGATTGAGCAAAGTTGATGCGCATAATATCTCCATCAAGCTGCCCCGTCTGCGGGTTACGAACGCGGAACTCTGTGCCGAAGCTTTCAATTCCATTATCCATTTGCAAGTTGTTGATGCAGCCAAAGCCGGAATTATCAAAAAGAACAATATTTATTTTAACTCCTTCTTGAATGCTCGTTACCAGCTCACTATGAAGCATTAAGTAGCTTCCGTCTCCTACCATCGCATACACTTCTTTATCCGGCTCAGCCATCTTAGCGCCCAAAGCAGATGCAATTTCATAGCCCATACATGAATATCCGTATTCAAGGTGATACGTATTACGTTCATTTGAAATCCACATGCGCTGAAGGTCACCCGGGAGGCTTCCCGCTGCACATGTAATAATAGAATCAGATGCAATTAGTTCGTTTACTTTGCCAAGCACAGTCGTTTGGACAAGTTCGGTGCTTAGGCTATCTTTATACTCCGACAGGCTGTGATCAAAATGCCCTTTAATTTCTGGAATAAATTCTTCGTCTGTGTATGCTATATTTTTTAGACGAGTCAGCTCTTGATTCCACTCTGATTTGGCTTCTTCAATTTCAGTTTCATAGCCTGATTTATAGCCTTCTAATGCAGACGAAAGAGCTTCAAGACCCACTTTGGCATCCGCGACAATTTTAGTAGCCTCCAATTTTGATGCGTGAAATTCAGAAATGTTAATAGTTAATACATCCGTCTCAGCGTAAAACAGCTTTGAAGAAGTCGTAAAATCTGTAAAACGTGTACCCACGCCAATAATTAAATCCGCTGATTGCGCTATTTTATTAGCAGCGCTGTTACCCGTTACGCCAACTCCTCCTAGATTTAAAGGATGATTGCTTTCAAGACCGCTTTTTCCAGCTTGCGTTTCGCTAAATGGAATATGAAACTTTTCAGCAAATGCAGCAAATGCATCCGCAGCCTCTGAATAACGAACGCCGCCGCCGAAAATAAGAAGAGGCTTTTTCTTTGATTTAATCAGCTTCACTGCATTTCTAATACTTTCTTGCGAAGGCTCGCGGCGTTCAATAAGATGGGTACGCTCGCGGAAGAAGCTTTCTGGAAAATCCCACGCTTCCCCTTGTACATCCTGCGGCAGCGCGATTGTAACGGCTCCTGTATCTGCCGGATCTGTTAATACACGCATCGCATTGATCATAGCCGACATCAGCTGTTCTGGACGGCTGACTCGATCCCAGTACTTGCTGACAGACCGGAAAGCGTCATTTGTAGAAAGAGATAAATCGTGCGTTTGTTCAATTTGTTGAAGTACCGGGTCCGGCTGGCGAGTTGCAAACACATCGCTTGGCAAAAGCAGCACCGGAATATTGTTTGCAGTAGCTGTCGCAGCTGATGTAACCATATTCGCTGAACCTGGGCCAACGGAAGAAGAGCAGGCCATGATTTGCTTTCGATGTTTTTGTTTGGCAAAGGCTACTGCAGCATGAGCCATTCCCTGCTCGTTTCTGCCTTGATATACTTCAAGGTCGCCTGGGTTTTCCTGCAGCGCTTGCCCGATCCCCACCACATTTCCATGTCCAAAAATGGTGAATACTCCTTTGATGAAGCGCTCTTTTTTTCCATCAAACTCTACATATTGCTGATTTAGAAATTTCACTAAAGCTTGACTCGTTGTTAACCTTATTGTTTTCATATACCTTCCTACCTTATCTTCTGAAATTAATCACCATCAGATTGATTTTTCTACCCTTTTTTCACATTTTTAAATGAAATCGATTTCATCCGATGTAATAAATGAGGTTCTATCCTCTTACTTCCTAGCTCTTTCCTTTGTTTCAGCTGATATTTAGCGATGAGATAAATACTTTCAATCTCTGCACTTTTTAACGCTTGAAGATGGAGAAAAGCTCGAAAATTCATCATAAATTCCACTTTCAAATGAAATCGATTTCATTTGGTGTTAAAAAAATATTTTTTCGAACTCCATCCTTAACTTCCCCAACATTTTTATGCTTTGTCTTACCTGTAAAACCAATCTTATTATACATGTAGCTTCGTTTAATGAAATCGATTTCATCTGATTTTAAAAGCGCTTTCTTATCTATGAACCTAGTTTATAATATTCAGTTTACTTTGTAAACACTTTTTTAAAAATTTTGTTAGTTTATCTTTTTATTCACTGTAAACGCTCTCTATAGGAGCACGATGTGAAGAAAAAAGAAAAGGCATACTTCTTTTGTATGCCTACTGGCTCTAAGTCTACGCATATGTATAATCACTCAAAAACACTTATTCTTCCGCAAGGATAAGCGTAATCTCATTTTCTTTTGCATAGTGCTGATAGCTGACGTCCACTTTATCTGTAATTAAATAATCTACTTCATGCAGCTGACAATACGTAATCATTGCATACTTATCGAATTTTGTATGATCTGCTAATAAAAACACTTTTGTACTTCTTTTTATAACCGTTTCTTTGATTTCACTTTCAACGGGCGATGAATTGGTAACGCCATTTGATATGGAAATACCCGTAGAAGCCATAAATACTTTATCAAAGTTGTAGTTTTTTACCGGATTGGCGTGGTTAAAGCTTGAAAATGATTGAGTTTCACGCTCAAGATAGCCGCCCGTAGAAATTACTTTTAACGCATCAAAAGGCAAGGCTTTTACTATAACCTCTAAACTATTTGTAACAATCGTTATCGATTTGTCTTTTAGAAATTCGATCATTTCTAACGTGGTAGTTCCTGAATCAATAAAGATGACGTCTCCGTCTTCTACATACTGAGCTGCCGTTTTGGCAATTAAACGCTTTTGAAACTGATTTCTTGTTTGTCTTTCATTAAATGATTCAAGCTTCACATGATTAACGGCTACTCCGCCATATACTTTTTTAATATGCCCTTCATCCACTAACTTTTGAACGTCGCGTCGAATCGTGTTTTTGGAGACTTCAAACACCGAAACCAAATCATCTAATGAGACAGATTCATGTTCAAAAACATACTCTTGAATTTGTTGAATTCGCTTCGTTTTTAACATTTCTACCTCCCCCGTTTACCTTTTTTTCGCTTTTTTATTACTTACTATTATAACCTTCACAAAAGGCATTTTCTAGAAGAGTAATTGCTAAAACAAAGAGAGATTGAGACATAACTCCATTATTTCCAGCTAAAGACAAACAAGTTAGATACATAAGCTAGAAGCAACTCAATGTATTAAATTCCTACCAAAGAAAAAATCCGAACGAGCTGGATTCTCTATCAAGAATCTCCATTCATCGTTCGGATCTTGCTTCAACTGTAACGTTTTTGCCCCAGCCTCTTTTTTATTAAGCTTTATGACTTGTATGAAACTCTCTCATTTTCTCTTGTACAGTCGCCATAACCGCTTCTTTTCCGGGTGTAAGAATGGTTCGCGGATCATACACGTCACTGTCGCTTTCCAACGTGTGACGGACAGCGCGCGTCCAGGCCTGAAGGCACTCGGTGTTCACATTAATTTTTGCATGGCCAAGAGCTATTGCTTTTTGAATTTGGTAGTTTGGTATACCAGAACCTCCGTGTAACACCAGCGGCACATCTGTTAAGTCAGCTATTTCTTTCATTTCATCAAAGCCCAGCTGCGGTTCGCCTTGGTACTGTCCGTGAACTGAACCTAAAGCAGCTGCCAAAGCATCGACTCCCGTTTCTTTTACAAGACGCAGACATTCAGCGGGATCAGCGTACACGATGTTGCCAACAAGCCCGTCTTCCATGCCTCCAACTGTTCCGACTTCAGCTTCAACGGAGACATATTGAGCGGCAGCATAGTCTACTACTTGTTTAGTCATTGCAATATTTTCATCAATTGGATAGTGAGAACCGTCAAACATGACTGAGCTAAACCCAGCGTCGATAGCTTTTTTACATCTTTCTACACTCATACCGTGATCTAAGTGAAGCGCGACAGGAACGGTAATGTTCATTTCCTCTAACAGGCCTTCGATCATGCCTACTATCGTTTTAAATCCGCCTAAATAGTCCACAAGCCTGTCTGAAACGGCTGCAATGACAGGCGCTTTTTCCTCTTCGGCAGCTTGTAAAATAGCCTGTGCCCACTGCAGGCTGTTAATATTATACTGACCAACCGCATAGTTTCCTTTTTTAGCTGCATGAAGCATATCTTTCATTGATACTAGTTTTGAAGATACTAACGTCACTGACTGACACTCCTTATCATGAATATGATTTTGTTGTTTTAAAGCTGTAGTATTCCGAAATAGCCTTAGCGGTTGTCTCTTTAGCCGTCTTAATTGCTTCTTCCGCGTTTAATTGATAATATTCAGGTCGAAATAGCTCCACAGATACCGCGTCATTATAGCCTTTTTCTTTTAATGTTGAGAAAATAGCATCTAAATCAATCGCTCCTAGACCTGGCCATACTCGGTCTTCATCTGTTAAGAAGCCAATAGGAAAATCTTCCGTGTCATCAATATGAACGATAAATATTTTAGAAATATCCGCTTGTTTTAAGTCTTCCAACTTTGATCCCATCGCATGGAAGTGGAAGCAGTCAAGTACTAATCCTACGTTATCTCGGTTCACAGTTTGCACAATGTCATACGCTTGATCAAACGTATTAACCGTACACTGAGGGTGTCCTACAAACTCAACGGCGATTTTAACTCCGTAAGGTTCAGCCAATTCCGATAATTCATTCAGCACTTGTACGCAGCTATTTTTAATCTCTGCTTTTACGATTTTTTGTTCCGTTACTAAAGGAACGGCTACGATATACTGAGCACCTATCTTTTGGGCGGTTTCTAGCATACCCTTAAACTCTTCTATCACTTCCTGGTACTCTTTTTCACTGCGGTTATTAAAGAAAACTAAAGCATTCAACGCCAGCGGTTTAATATGATTTGTATTAAAAAACTGCGCTAAATCATCCATTGAGTGACTTTCTAAATACTCAGGGAGTTTATCCATTGTGCGAATTTCGATATAATCATACCCGTGCTTGTTGCAATACTCAAGGTCCTTTACAAGATTTGAATTTTCTAATGTTGTTGCTTCGTTAAAACATAGTTTCATAATGATTCTCTCCATTCTTTACTTAAATAATTTTATTGTCATTTATAACGTCAGCGTCTTCGTTATCATAGCTGCGGAACCTTTGTTCCAGTTCTTCAAGTGTAAGCCCTTTTGTTTCCGGTAAAAACTTTTTAACAAATAAAATCGCTCCGATTCCGAGTACAACAAAAACAAAAAACGTAGTGGATAAGCCAATGCTGGATAGTAAAACAGGAAACGTTAACCCTACAAGGAAGTTAATTCCCCACAGACAAAATACGGTAACCCCCATCCCTAAGCCTCTTAATCGTAAAGGGAAAATTTCTGAAAGCATTAGCCACGTTACCGGAGATATAGCTCCTTGCTGAAACGCGAGGAACGTAATCGTTAGTGCTAATACGATATATGGAAGTGCTGCGGACCCCTCAAATACAAGAGAAAATATACCAATCAGCAGCAGGGCAGTAGTCGTTCCTACCAATCCCGTTATAAGCATTGGTCTGCGTCCAACTTTACCTAGCAGCCAAATCCCTACAAACGTTGCTAAAACAGAGATGACTCCATTTCCGATATTTCCAATAAGAGCAGCTTCTGTTTGAAAACCTGCGTCTTTTAAAATTTCAGTTCCGTAATACATGATGGAGTTTACGCCGGTAATTTGCTGTACGACAGCAATTCCAATACCAAGGAAAACGACTCTTCGAACCCACGGAGTTGTTAAGTCTTTAAACGTTGCTTTTTCCATTTTTGCTTCTTGCTCGTAAGCGCTCTCAATCTCCTGCAGCTCTGATTTGGCTCTTTTACTTTCTCGTATCTTTTGAAGAACCGTTAGCGCTTCGTTATTTTTCCCTTTTGAAACAAGCCAGCGCGGGCTTTCTGGTACTCTAAGCATGCCAAAGAATAAAAAGACAGCTGGAATAGCAGCGATTGGCAGCATATATCGCCAAACGTGAGGGTTTTCTCCTAGCATATTTCCGATAATCGCGTTAAACGTAAAGGCAAGAAGTTGACCAGTAACAATCATAAGTTCATTTTGAGTTACCATTTTTCCCCGGCTTTCAGCTGGTGACATTTCTGCTAAATATGTCGGTACGGTAACAGATGCGCCTCCTACAGCAAGTCCTAATAGAAAACGGCAAAGAATCATAACGGCTGCGTTTGGCGAAATTGTACACCCAATTGTGGAAACAAAAAATAGAATGGCAAGATACAGAATCGTTTTACGCCGCCCGTTATAATCTGCTAGCCTGCCGCCTACTACCGCACCAAATGCAGCACCAAATAAAAGCGCGCTCGTCACAAGACCTTGAGTAAAAGAGTTGAGGTTCAATTGATCAGATTCAGACATATAAGGCAGTGCCCCATTAATAACTCCCGTGTCATATCCAAAAAGCAGTCCACCAAACGTAGAAACTAAAATGATCGTACGTAAAAATGAATGTTGATTTCCCTGTTTACCCATGCTAATTCCCCCGTCTTATTTTAAGAATGAATAACTAACTTTTCGTTAATGTACTTTCGGGCCATTAAAGCATATTCCAATGGATGCGCAATGGAAGGGTCCTGTTCCGCCTCAACCACAATCCATCCTTTGTAATTGTAATCAACTAACGCTTTATACACGTTTGTAAAATCGACACATCCATCACCAGGAACGGTAAACATACCCGCCAGAAACGACTGCAAAAATGACTTTCCTTCTTTTTTGCACTGCTCCAGCACGTTTCTTCTTGCATCCTTAAAATGAACGTGTTTAATACGATCTATATGTTTATGTAATAGCTCCATATAGTCTCCGTCAGAAACGTAAATATGTCCCGTATCATATAAAAGATGAACATGATTTGCGTCGGTTCCTTCCATTAATCGATCAATTTCAGCTAATGTTTGTACACCTGTCCCCATATGGTGATGATAGACAAGACGTAAACCGTATTGTGCTGCGATTTTTCCCAGCTCATTTAATCCTGCACATAAAGCTTCCCATTCTTGATCACTGAAATAAGGTTTTTCAGCAAAAACATTTCTTTCAACCCCTTGAACACTATAAGTTTGCTCAGATACGACCGCCACATCAGCATGCACTTCCTGCAGATACTGACAATGTTTGTGAAATAAATTTGACGTCTCCTCTATCCCATCACGAATGATAAAACTGCTAAACCATTGACCTGCAATTTTTAAATTTCGAAGCTCAAGCTCTTTGTTTAATATGCTTGGTTCAGGAAAAAAACCTCCCACTTCCGTTCCTTGAAAGCCCGCTACGACGATATCGCTTAACAGATGCTGCAATGTGTTTTCTGCACCAATTTCAGGAATATCGTCATTTCTCCAGCCGATTGGAGCAATTCCCCACAGAATATTTTCGTTTCCCATTTTGATTCCTCTTTTCCCCTTATTGTGTAATGCTGCCTCACTAGAAATAGATAGTGATAAAACTTACCAATCCTATAACTTTACAAATGAAATCGATTTCATTTGTAGATAAAAAAACTCATGTGTTATGTGTTGGTTAAATATTGGTTAAGTTTGAATTAATATTAATATTAAAAACGCTTTCAGTCAATAATAAAATTTCAGAATTTTTTATACACTGCAATTGCCTAAAAGCTCATGTCTTCTAAAAATGCTAGTTATAAAAGATATCGTCTCCACTTATATAACCACATAAAAAAGCTTTATCTACTGTTATTTCAATAATAGATAAAGCTTTTATGAGCAAAGTTATATTTCTTATTTTAATAGTATGATTATTTAGTATGAATTTATGGAATGGATTTATAAAAAAAGACATGCACCTTTTTATAATCAGTTTCCTTTTACTTTTATAATAGCTTCTCCGTAGCTTGTCATTGACGTTTTAAATTCAGCTATGAACTTCTCTACTTTTGAAATAGATTTTTTCATTTCATCGTCCCCTTTGCCTCTTATATAGCTCTATTATCAACAATTGTCTGCTGTTTGACAAAGTCAGTGGAAACGGAAACATTCCGCATGAAAACGTACACATATCTGTTAAAAGAGGCAAATCTTCTCATTTACTTAGTATTTCATCATTTTCCTTTCTTTTTTAGGGTTTCTTCTTACGTATTTTGTTCATCCAACAAAAGGATTTACGAGAACTTTCCTTTAAAATCGGCTTTATACTTCGTTCACATTCCCTCGTACTAACAGCAGGATCACT
>Ga0006562J51391_1000132_pt1 | contig 12995 bp, 10 predicted proteins | sample Ararhi6_input_d2_FD_51391 | JGI IMG/M metagenome (IMG submission 51391) | reverse complement strand
ACCCGGCTTTTTTTATGCTGATGTTTTGCTGCCTTCTTGAATAGTAGATCCGTCTTCTAATACGAACTTAGGAGCCGCTTGATCACGAACAGTTTCACCTGTGATAATACATTTTGTAATATCATCACGTGAAGGAAGATCAAACATTACATCTAACATAATACCTTCAATGATTGAACGTAGACCACGAGCACCTGTTTTACGCTCGATTGCTTTTTTAGAAATTTCTACTAAAGCCTCGTCTTCGAACTCAAGTTCAACGTCATCAAGTTCAAGCATTTTTTGATATTGTTTCACTAGTGCATTTTTCGGTTTTGTTAAAATCTCAACTAGCGCTTCTTCATCAAGAGGCACTAAGCTAGCAGTAACCGGTAAACGACCAATAAACTCTGGAATTAAACCAAATTTTAATAAATCTTCCGGTAATACTTTTGCTAGTAACTCTTTTTCTGTAAAGTCTTGTTGTTTTGTTTCTGAACCGAAACCAATTACTTTTTTACCTAGACGACGCTTAATAATAGGTTCGATTCCATCAAATGCACCACCGCAAATAAATAAGATATTTGTTGTATCAATTTGAATAAATTCTTGATGAGGGTGTTTACGTCCACCTTGAGGAGGAACGCTTGCTACAGTACCTTCTAAGATTTTAAGAAGAGCCTGCTGCACACCTTCACCTGATACATCACGTGTAATAGATGGGTTTTCAGACTTACGCGCTACTTTATCAATTTCATCGATGTAGATGATACCTTTTTCAGCTTTCTCCACATCGTAATCAGCTGATTGAATTAATTTTAATAAGATGTTTTCAACATCTTCTCCTACATAACCCGCTTCTGTTAGAGATGTTGCATCTGCAATCGCAAACGGTACGTTTAAAATACGAGCCAATGTTTGAGCTAGTAAAGTTTTACCGCTTCCTGTAGGTCCAATTAATGCAATATTACTTTTTGATAACTCAACGTCATCAATTTTGCTGTTTGAATTGATTCGTTTGTAATGGTTGTATACCGCAACGGATAACGATTTTTTCGCATCCTCTTGACCAATTACATACTCATCTAAAATGTCACGAATTTCTTTTGGTTTTGGTACATCTTTAAATTCTACTTCTTCTTCTGTACCTAACTCTTCTTCTACGATTTCCGTGCAAAGTTCAATACATTCATCGCATATGTAAACACCTGGACCCGCAACTAACTTGCGTACTTGTTCTTGTGTTTTACCACAAAATGAGCATTTTAACTGCCCTTTTTCATCGTTAAATTTAAACATAATTTTCACCCCTTGTAGTATTTACTAAAGTGCTCGAAGCTGATTTCTATCCGCGCTATAGCCCAACAACATGAACAACTCATCTATTTGTAGGTAAATGCCCCTCTTTATTACATAGTAAAAGCGCTATGAAAAGATTTGTATTGCATTTTACCATACATTTTCTTGAATAGATACTAAAACGTTTTATGTATATGTTGTTGATGAGCATAACAGAATGGAGATCTGCTATTATATAGTGTCCTCTTATTGGGCCTATTTCATAACCACGGATTTCAAACAATGGGTTAAAGCTGCTTCTACGGTGTTGGTTATGATATAAAAAAACTATTGAAGTTTATAAAACAAGGCACGATCAAGTCGCGCCTTGTTTCTTACTTACTATTATGCAACAGCTTTGCTGTTTTCTACAAGAAATTCAACTGCTTTACGTACTTTCATGTCTTCTTTAATGCTATCAAGACTGCCAAGCACTTTCTTAATTTCTTCGACAGGCATGTTGTACATTCCTGCCATGTTTTCTAATTCTTTTTCTACTTCTTCTTCGCTTACTTCAAGATTTTCAGCTTTTGAAATAGCTTCTAGCGTTAAGTTGATTTTCACACGCTTTTCAGCATCCGGACGCATTTGGTCGCGAAGAGCTTTTTCATCTTGACCTGAGAATTGGAAGTAAAGTTCAAGGTTAAGACCTTGCATTTGTAAACGTTGTTCAAACTCTTGCATCATACGATCCATTTCAGTGTTGAACATTGCTTCTGGAATTTCTACTTCAGCATTTTCAGCAGCTTTTTCTACTAAAGTGTCGCGAAGAGCTGATTCCGCTTGATTCTCTTTATCGCTTTGTAATTTTTCTTTTGTTTTTGCTTTTAACGCTTCTAAAGTTTCTACTTCTTCATCTACGTCTTTTGCAAACTCATCGTCTAAAGCTGGAAGCTCTTTAGATTTGATTTCGTGTAATTTCACTTTGAATTTAGCAGCTTTACCAGCTAGCTCTTCAGCGTGATACTCTTCAGGGAATGTTACTTCCACTTCTTTTTCAGCGCCTACTTCAAGACCAACTAGTTGCTCTTCAAAGCCAGGGATGAATGTGTTAGAACCGATTTCTAAAGAATAGTTTTCGCCTTTTCCGCCTTCGAATGCTTCGCCATCAACGAAACCTTCAAAATCGATTACAGCTGTATCACCTTCAGCTACAGTTCCTTCTTCTTTAACAACTAGTTCAGCGTGACGCTCTTGAAGTGTTTTTAATTCAGCTTCAACGTCTTCGTCTGTTACAGTTGTATCTACTTTTTCTACTTCTAAGTTTTTGTATTCGCCTAATTTAACTTCAGGCTTAACAGTTACTTTAGCAGTGAAAACTAGAGGTTGTCCTTTTTCGATTGTTTCAACATCGATTTCTGGACGATCAACCGGCTCGATACCAGCTTCAACAATTGCATTGCTGTAAGCTTCAGGTAATAAGATGTCTAGTGCATCTTGGTATAAAGATTCTACGCCAAAACGTTTTTCGAAAAGTGGACGAGGCATTTTACCTTTACGGAACCCTGGTACGTTTACTTGTTTTACAACTTTTGTGAATGCTTTATCTAAGGCTTTATCAAACTCAGCAGCTTCAACTTCTACTGTTAAAACGCCTTGATTTCCTTCTTGTTTTTCCCATTTTGCAGACATGAATGTTTCCCTCCAAAATCATTTTAAGTAGTGATTTCTAAATTAGATAATGCAGATAGCCTATCAGTTCAACCCTCAATCATTATCTATTTAACTCCCTATTACTTTAAAGTAAGTAGGAATGTAATGTAAAGATGAAATTCTACTATACGTATTTAAGTGCATTTTACAACCATTATATTATAACATACAACAATGACGTTTCAACTAAACACCACATTTTATATAAAAGAAATTTCTTCAATTTCTTTTAGCTCTTGAATTGCCTTTCTTAATTCAGCTGCGGAGAAACTTCCGTCTTCCTCTGCTACAGCTGCATCTGACTCTTCTCCTTGCATCATCAGACTAACAGCATACACCGCTGCTGTCCAAAGTTTTACATTATCACCCGGTAAAAACGGAAATGTAATAAATAAATGACGCTGCCATATCTCAACGGCAACCTGCAGCAATGTAGGATTTTCATGCTCCAGCTTTTCCGTCAGCTGCGCTTCTACTTGCTCGGCAAACAAATACGGTGTTGTTCGTTGAAGCTGAAGCGCATTTACTTTTTTCGTCTCTCCAAACTTAGTAATCATAAAATCAATGTCTACTTCTTCTTCCATGACTGTTTTTAAAGCGACTGTTTTTACGATTGGGTGAACAGATTCAGATGAAAATAGCTGTTCCAGAAAGAAGCGCTGCTTTTCAATTCTCTTTGTTTTTAATGAATGAACCCATTCAAGCTGATCTTGAATATTGTCTAGAGCTGTGAATGATTTAAACTGCTCTAGCTGTTCTTCTTCTGTTTGTTCTTCTATGACTTGTTCTTGATTCATTCTATTTTTGCAGAACTCCAATAGCTGATAAAGCTGTTCAGCATGTTCAGAAGGGAGTTTATGTTCTTGAATAACTGCTTGTAGAGTGACGTATCCTTCATGATAGTGACCAAGCTGAATTAACACCATGAGGTACATTTGCAAATTATGATAATAATCGCCAATATCTTCTTTCAGCATTTGCTCACACAATTCCTTAGCTATGCCTGCATCACCGAGCTCCACGTGACAAATAACAAGGCCAAGCAAGATTTCATGATGCTTATTATCAAGTTCGTAGGCCTGCTCAAATAAAGGAAGTGCTTCTTGAAATTGCTTGTGCTGCATATGATCTGTAGCTTTTTCAACCAACCGTTCTTTTAATAGAGGAAAAGCTACAATTTTGTTTTGTTGTTCATTCGACATGTTTTCTCCCCACTTCGCGGTCCATTTGCTTTACAGTTTAGCAATTCGATTAACGGAACGCAAAAAAATCGAGCAAAATCATAATTTTGCTCGATTTTTGGTTAATATCTTACCGTTTTTGCTTCATAAGCAGAAATGTCGTCTTCAAAAGAAAGCGTATAGCCAATTTCATCATATCCGTTAACAAGCATGTATTTCCAATGGCCATTGATATCAAACGTACGTTCAAAACCTGCTTCATCGGTAATTTTTTGCTGATGAAGATCGATTGTACAGGCGTAAGAAGCACTTTGAGACTCTTTCATTAAATAGGAAACATCTTCTTTTGGTAAAACAATAGGTAAAATACCATTTTTTAGACAGTTTTGTTTAAAAATATCCGCAAATGAAGGTGCGATAATAGCACGAAACCCGTAGTCTAAAAGCGCCCATGGAGCGTGTTCACGTGACGAACCACATCCGAAGTTCTCGTCAGCTACAAGAATTGTTGCTCCTTGATTTTGAGGCTGATTTAATTCAAACGTTTCATTTAACGTTTCATCTTCATTATATCGCCAATCAAAAAATAGAAATTGGCCAAAGCCAGTACGCTCAATTCTTTTCAAAAATTGCTTTGGGATAATTTGATCAGTATCTACGTTTGCTCGGTCGAGACCTGCTACTTTCCCTGTGTGGATTGTAAAAGCATTCATCTGTGTTCTCCTCCTTATCGCACCGCTTGTTCTTGTAGTTTGCGTACATCAACAAAATGTCCATATACCGCTGCCGCTGCTGCCATTACCGGACTTACTAAATGCGTTCTGGCGCCTTTTCCTTGACGTCCTTCAAAATTCCGGTTAGAAGTGGACGCACAGTGTTCGCCTTGTGGAACTAAGTCAGAGTTCATGCCTAGACACATGCTGCAGCCTGAGTCTCTCCAATCAAAACCTGCTTCAATAAAAATTGCAGATAGCCCTTCTTCTTCAGCCACTCGCTTTACTTTTTGAGAACCTGGTACAATGATCGCTCGCACATCTGGTGACACTTTCTTTCCTTTAATAAAGGCTGCCACGTCACGAAGATCAGACAAACGAGCATTCGTACATGAACCGATAAATACATGCTGAACTGGAATCTCTTCTATAGCCATGCCAGGCTGTAAGCCCATATACTCAAGTGCTCGTGACAAAGACTTTCTCTCAGCTTCTGTTTTACACTCTTCTAATGTAGGAACTTGCTTGCTAACATAAGAACTCATCGCCGGGTTTGTTCCCCATGTTACAACAGGTTCAATTGTATCTGCATTAATTTCCAGCGTTTCATCGTACGTTGCACCTTCATCTGTTGCTAAAGCTGCCCAAGCTTCCACTGCTTTTTCAAACTGTTCTCCTTTAGGAGCATACTGACGTCCTTTAATATAAGAGAACGTGACATCGTCTGGACTGATTAAACCAGCTTTTGCACCGGCTTCAATAGACATATTACAAATGGTCATACGCTCTTCCATTGAAAGATCGCGAATACATTCGCCCGTAAATTCCACGATTGAACCCGTTCCAAAATTCACGCCGAATTTTTGAATTATTGCTAACACAATGTCCTTAGCATAAACGCCAGGCTGCTTTTTGCCATTCACTTTCACTTGTAGCGTTTTTGGTTTCGCTTGCCATAGCGTTTGTGTTGCTAAAACATGCTCTACCTCACTAGTTCCTATCCCAAAAGCAAGCGCTCCAAATGCACCGTGAGTAGATGTATGACTATCTCCGCACACAATGGTTTTTCCAGGCTGAGTTAATCCTAATTCCGGTCCAATGATATGCACAATTCCTTGCTCTTCACTTGTTAAATCTAAAAGCTTCACACCAAACTCATGACAGTTTTCAGATAGTTTGTCTACTTGTTTCTTTGCAATCGGATCTTTAATATTAAAACGGTCAACCGTTGGAATGTTGTGATCCATTGTAGCAAACGTTAAGTCTGGACGCTTCACTTGGCGATTTGCCACGCGAAGACCTTCAAATGCTTGAGGAGACGTTACTTCATGAATAAGATGAAGATCGATATATAATAAGTCCGGCTTCCCCTCTTCTCGACGTACAACATGTTGTTCCCAAAGCTTATCAATAATTGTTTTTGGTTTCATACTGCTCCTCCTTTCTGATTATGAAAAACGTTTCTCACAAAACGTGAGAAACGCATGATTAACTGTAAGCTGTCATAATGCTTGAAATGGCAGAATCATTGGCAATTACCGCAGTTATCGCCTCCACCATTTTATCGGTACCTAAATAATGATTACCGTCTGCTAAGTCAGCTGTTCGATGACCTGCATGTAATACACTTTCAACCGCTTGTTCAATCACTGCTGCTTCTTTTTCTAATCCAAACGAATGTCTAAGCAACATTGCTGCAGATAAAATAGCAGCAATCGGATTAGCTTTGTTTTGACCAGCAATATCTGGTGCAGAACCGTGAACCGGTTCGTATAGAGACGGACCATTAGCCGTTAAGCTCGCAGATGGCAACATTCCTAACGATCCTGTCAGCATAGAAGCCTCATCACTCAAAATATCACCAAACATATTTTCAGTTACCACTACATCAAAATACTTCGGATTACGAATTAACTGCATAGCAGCTGAATCTACAAGCATATGCTCAAGCTCTACATCCGGGTAGTCTTTTGCTACTTCTTCAGCTACTTCACGCCACACTCTACTAGACTCAAGCACATTCGCTTTATCAACAGACGTTACTTTTTTACGTCGATTTACAGCCGTGTCAAATGCTTGGCGAATAATTCTTTCTATTTCTGTACGCTTATAAAATAATGTGTCGACAACTGTTTCTTCATTTCCTTCTGTTCGGCGCTCGCTAGGCTTACCAAAATATAAGCCTCCTGTTAGCTCACGGACGATAACGAAGTCAACACCTTCAATGTATTCTTTTTTCAGAGGAGAGGCATCCGCTAAGCTATCATAAAACGTCACTGGACGAAGATTAGCATATAAATCCAGTTCTTTTCGAATAGCTAGCAAACCTTTTTCCGGTCGCAAATGTGAAGGGTTACGATCCCATTTTGGCCCTCCAACCGATCCAAGTAATACAGCATCCGCCTGCTTACAAGTCTCAATTGTACTTTCTGGAAGAGGTGTGCCCGCCTCATCAATTGCAGCTCCGCCAATTAGTCCATACGTAAACTCAAATTGATGATCAAAGCGCTCTCCAATTGCTTTTAAAACGGCAACAGCGCCTTTTGTTACTTCTGTTCCTACGCCGTCACCCGGTAATACAGCGACTTTTTTTGTCATGGTGGTCTCTCCCTTCAGTTCACATTACTTCTTGCTTTGTACGATGCTGCTGAATAGCGATTAAACGATTAATGGCGTTCAGATATGCTTTCGCTGACGATTCTAATACGTCAAATGCTACTCCGCGTCCGCTTGCTTCAGTTCCTTCGCTTTCAACCTTCACAAATACTTCAGCCAGTGCATCCGGTCCACCGTTAATAGACTGAATACGATAGTCTAATAGTTTTACATCTTGTTCAACACAGCGCTGCAGCGTATTATAGATAGCTTCCACGCTTCCAGATCCCGTAGCTGCTTCTTGAATCTCTTCGCCGTTTTCTTTGCGAAGCGTAATCGTAGCCGTTGGAATATTGTTCGTACCATACTGAACTTGCAGACTTTCAAGCTTATATTCACTGTCTTTGCTAACTTGCTTTTGAATGACTAATGCCAATAAATCATCATCGGTAATGTCTTTTTTCTTATCTGCTAAGTCTTTAAACTTCTCAAAAAGCACGTTTGCTTCTGTATCTTCCAATGTGAATCCAAGCTCTACTAAGCGTGTACGGAACGCATGACGGCCTGAGTGTTTACCAAGCACAATTGGATTTTGTTTAACACCCACAAGTTCTGGGGAAATAATCTCATATGTTAACGGATTTTTTAAGACGCCATCTTGGTGAATACCTGATTCATGAGCAAAAGCATTTTTTCCGACAATTGCTTTATTTGGTGCAATATTCATCCCGGTAAGCTTACTGATAATGTCACTCGTACGCTTGATTTCAGGCAAGATAAGACCTGTGCTCGCTTGATAGAAATCTTGACGGACATGAAGCGCAAGGGCTACTTCTTCAAGAGCTGCGTTACCCGCACGTTCTCCGATTCCGTTAATCGTTCCTTCAATTTGAGTAGCTCCTGCTTCAATCGCAGCCATTGAATTGGCCACAGCTAGCCCTAAGTCATCGTGACAGTGAGCTGACAAATCAACTTTATGAATATTTGACACATGTTCTTTTAAGTAATTAAATACTGATTGATAGTCACCAGGAGTGATAAATCCTACTGTATCTGGAATATTAACGACCTTTGCACCAGCATCAATAACGGCTTCTACAATTCTAGCTAAAAACGGTAAATCTGTTCGACATGCATCTTCAGCAGACCATTGAACAACCGGGAATTTTTTACTTGCGTATTTCACCATTTCCACTGCTGTTTCAAGTACTTCATCAGGTGTTTTTTTCAATTTATGCTGCATATGAATTTCGGAAGTAGCGATAAAAACATGCAGTCTTGGTTCTGCACTTTCTTTTAACGCTTCCCATGCAATGTCAATATCTTTTGTAACAGACCTTGCAAGGCCTGTTACAGAAGAATTTTTGACAATAGACGCAATTTCTTTTACGGATTGAAAATCACCTTTTGAAGAAGCGGGAAATCCGGCTTCAATGATGTCGATACCTAATCGCTCTAACTGCTTAGCAATTTCAAGCTTTTCTTGTAGGTTCAAATTGACTCCAGGTGACTGTTCACCATCGCGTAGCGTCGTGTCAAATAGTTTAATTTTTTGCACTAGCGATCACCGCTTCTTTCTTTTGTTTTTTAACAAATGGCATCATTTCACGTAATTGAGCGCCAACTTTTTCAATTAAATGTTCATTTTCACGGTTATTGATAGCTGTAAATTCTGGACGATTTGCTTGGTTTTCTAAGATCCAGCCTTTTGCAAATTTACCTGTTTGGATATCTTCAAGCACTTTTTTCATTTGTTCTTTTGAACGCTCATCTACAACGCGTGGTCCTGAAACGAAGTCACCCCATTGAGCTGTATCAGAGATTGAATAACGCATACCTTCCATTCCGCCTTCATACATAAGGTCAACAATTAATTTTAATTCGTGTAAACACTCAAAATATGCAACTTCCGGTTGGTAGCCAGCTTCTACAAGCGTTTCAAAACCAGCTTTAACTAATGAAGTTAAACCACCGCAAAGTACTGCTTGCTCACCGAAAAGATCTGTTTCTGTTTCTTCTTTAAATGTTGTTTCTAATACACCCGCACGAGCTGAACCGATTGCTTTAGCATAAGCTAACGCTACGTCTTTTGCTTCGCCAGTTACATCTTGGAATACTGCGAATAACGCCGGTACACCAGCTCCTTCTTCATACGTTCTTCTTACAAGGTGACCAGGGCCTTTTGGAGCTACTAAGAATACGTCAACAAATTCAGGTGCTACGATTTGGTTAAAGTGAATGTTGAAACCGTGAGCAAATACTAAAGATTTTCCTGGTTTTAGTCCTGGAAGAATTTCTTCGTTATAAACTTTTGGCTGATACTCATCTGGAAGTAATACCATTACTACTTCTGCTTGTTGAACTGCATCTTTTACAGATAATACAGTGAAACCGTCCTGCTCTGCTTGATCCCAAGATTTACCTTTACGTAATCCTACTACCACGTTTACTCCGCTGTCGCGTAAGTTTTGTGCGTGAGCGTGACCTTGTGAACCATAACCTACGATTGCTACTGTTTTACCTTGTAATAATTGATCCTTTGCATCTCCGTTATAATATACCTTTGTCATAATAAATCTCTCCTCTTAGTTTATATAGTTTTATATAGTTTACTTTTTAGTAACTAGCTAGAATTAAATGATTGATGAAAGTTTGGCTGCTGCTTTTTGCGTACCGCGCGGAACAGCTACTGTTCCCGTGCGCGTTACTTCTTTTAATCCATAAGGCTGAAGCAGATCAATCATCGCTTCAATCTTGCTGGATTCACCTGTTACTTGAATAATTAGGCTGTCGCGACTTACATCAATGATGGTTGCACGAAAAGGTTCAATTACTGCATAAAGTTCGTTACGGCTCGCTGGTGTAGAGGCTACTTTCATTAAAGCAAGCTCTCTTGATACTACCGCTTGATCCGTAATATCTTGAACCTTCAACACGTCAATCTGCTTATTTAACTGCTTAATCACTTGTTCAGCAGCGTTATCATGCTCTACGTTCACAACAAACGTCATGCGTGATACATCTTCAGATTCAGTGTGACCTACCGAAATACTCTCAATATTGAAATTTCTTTTTGTAAATAACCCCGTCACGCGATTTAATACGCCCGCACGGTTTAATACAGTTGCTGTAATAATTCGCTTCATGGTTTCACCCCTACCATTTCATGTAATCCTTTTCCAGGTGCAACCATTGGATATACGTTTTCTTTAGGTGCGACAAAGAAATTTAGTAGAACAGGTCCATCTGTTTCCATTGCTTCTTTCAAAGCCGCATGCGCTTCTTCTTCAGTAGAAGCTTGTAAACCTTTGATATCATAAGCTTCTGCAAGCTTCATTAAATTAGGCTGATTCGGAATTAAAGAGTGTGAGTAGCGTTCTTCATAGAAGATTTCCTGCCACTGACGAACCATACCAAGCGACTGATTGTTAAGTACAACCACTTTTACAGGTAAATTTAATTCTCTAATAACTCCTAATTCTTGAAGCGTCATTTGAAATCCACCGTCACCAACGACTGCTACAACTGTTTTATCTTTGTTTGCCAGCTGAGCGCCGATTGCAGAAGGTAATCCAAAGCCCATAGTGCCAAGACCACCTGAAGTTACCCATCGATCTGGATTATTAAATGTGTAGTATTGAGCTACCCACATTTGATGTTGCCCAACGTCCGTTGTAACCACGGCATCTCCATTTGTATACTTGTGAAGCAACTCAACTACTTTTTGTGGTTTTAACACGTCCCCTGAGTTCTGATACCATAATGGATATTCTTGCTTCCACGCCGCTAATTTCTCATGCCATTTCGTATAATCTCCAACTTCTCCTTCTTGCAGAAGCAATTGCTTCAATACTTCTTTTGCATCTCCAACAATTGGAATCTTGGTCGGAACATTCTTTCCAATTTCCGCTGGGTCGATGTCAATGTGCGCAATTTTTGCATTTGGTGCAAAATGCTTTAAGTTACCTGTTACTCGGTCATCAAAGCGTGCACCGATACTAATGAGAAGATCACTCTCATAAATTGCCATGTTTGCTGTGTACGTTCCGTGCATGCCAGCCATTCCTAAATGAAGCGGATGATCTGCAGGAAAACAGCCTAATCCTAAAAGCGTATTAATAACGGGAATATTTTGACGCTCGGCGTAATTTTTTAATTCTTCTGAACCTTTACTCAATAACACTCCCGCACCTGCTAGGATAACAGGTTGTTTTGCAGCTGCTACTGCGTCTGTTAATTTTTTAACCTGCAGCTGATTTGGAAAATAAGTTGGCTGATAGCCAGGTAAATCAATTTCTCCTTCGTAATTAAATGTTCCATCACCCTGTGCCATATCTTTTGGAATGTCGATTAAGACTGGACCAGGTCTTCCTGTTGTCGCAATATGAAATGCCTCTTTGATGATTCTCGGCATATCGCTGATATTGCGTACTTGATAGCTATGTTTTGTAATTGGCATTGTGATCCCTAATACATCTGCTTCTTGGAACGCGTCAGAACCAATTACACTTGAAGCTACTTGACCAGTAAAAACAACTAAAGGAAGTGAGTCAATCATGGCATCTGCCAAACCTGTTACGATATTTGTTGCACCAGGACCACTTGTTGCGATAACTACACCGGGTTTGCCTGAAATTCTTGCGTACCCTTCTGCTGCGTGAATTCCACCTTGTTCGTGACGAGCAAGTACGTGAAACATTCCTGAACCATATAGCTTATCGTAAATCGGTAAAACGGCTCCCCCTGGGTAACCGAAGATGACGTCAACATTTTCTCTTCTTAGAGATTCAATCAACATGTCAGCTCCATTCATTTGTGCCCCAGTGCTTACAGGTTCTTTCGTTTGCATATTGGCTCCCACTTTTCTCATCCTTTCGTTTTCTAGATAAAAGAAAAAAGACTTCTCACCCCTAAATAGACCCTATCAAATGATATAGGTCAAGGGGCGAAAAGTCTTTTGTACTTTACGCGGTACCACCCTCGTTTGTAATCGTAATGATTACCTTATGAATGTATACTGTACATTCTTTTTGATAACGAGTGCTTTGGAAGTACACTCGGTCGCCCTTACTGAATTTCAGGGTGACACTCTGAGGTGAGTTCATTTTGAGTTGGTAACATCGGCTTCCAGCAACCCGACTCTCTGTTGATACCTAAACATCAAAACTACTTATCCTCTTCAACGTTTTAAAACGCTATATGCTTTTTGAACAATGCTTTACACATCATATTTTAAATTAATTACAATTAATTAAAATTTTTAGAAAACTTATATTTGAGGACTATCTTACGCCCATTTCTATGCATAGTCAACCACTTTTCAAGATTTTTTTAGACAATTTAGACTAAACAGAATATTTGAATGCGTTTTCATTATTGATGTAATAAGGGTTTACAGCAGTTCAAAAAGTTTTTCTGAAACGTTCATTTGTACACACTGAATGAACAAACATTCATTTTTAAGATGAATAAAAAACCTGGCTTTTACTAAAAAGTAAAAGCCAGGTTTTTCTGGACGTCCCAGGAGAGATTCGAA
>Ga0006562J51391_1092071_pt1 | contig 13000 bp, 14 predicted proteins | sample Ararhi6_input_d2_FD_51391 | JGI IMG/M metagenome (IMG submission 51391) | reverse complement strand
TCCACAGGACGAAGAGGCCGGCCCATCGGGCCGGCCTCTTCGACGTTCCGGGGGCCGCGTTCGGTAGGGTGCCGGAATGGACCTGCGCGTCGCGGCGTACGCCGTCATCATCGACGACAGCGACCACGTGCTGCTCGCGCACTGGGTCGAGGGGCGCCGCGCGGCGTGGACTCTGCCCGGCGGCGGACTCGAGCCCGGTGAGGATCCCGAGACGGCGGCACGACGCGAGGTGCGCGAGGAGACCGGCTTCCGGGTGCAGCTGGACGGACTCCTCGGCATCGACTCGCACGTGATCCCGGCGTCCCGGCGCGTGCAGCCGGGGCACACGGAGGCGCTGCACGCCCTGCGCATCCTCTACCGCGCCCATATCACCGGGGGACGGCTGCGCAATGAGGTCGACGGGTCGACCGACCGGGCGGACTGGTTCCCGGTCAGCGCCGTCCCGCAGCTTCCGCATGTGAAGCTCGTCGACGTCGGGCTGCGGATGGCGGGCGTGCTGAGCCCGGACTAGGGGATCTCCTGCGAGATGTCGGCGACGATCCCGTCGTACGCCGCGATGAGCGCATCCGCCTCGACGAACAGACTGTAGCCGTGGGCGCCCGCACCCATGGCGATGCGGCGGCCCCGGATCGACTCGTCCGCGTAGACGGGCCACGGCGTCGTGCTGCCGATGGGCACGATCGTGCCGCGCTCGTAGCCGGTGGCGGCGAGGGCGAGGGCGGGATCGGGCAGCTGCAGACGGTTCACACCCACCACGGCACGCAGCTTCGGCCACGAGATCGCCCGATCCCCGGGGATCAGGGCGAACAGGTAGGTGTCGTCCGCTCGCTTGACCACGAGCGTCTTGGTGATGTCCGCGGGCTGCAGCCCCAACAGCGACGCGGCCTCGACGAGACTGCGCGCCTCCGGACGGGGGCGCAGCTCGATGTCGAGGCCGCGTTCTGCTGCGGCGGTTCTGACCCGGTCGAGCGGGTCAGGCATCCGGTGCGCGCAGCGGGTCGTCCGCCACCCACAGCTCGTCGTCGGCGCGCAGCGTCTGCCACGCGGCGTAGAGCACGCCCAGGGCGGCGCCCACACCGAGGATGATCGCGATGACACTTCCGGCACCGAGGCCCTTGGGTGCCGGAGCCTCCCGGATGGTGAGCCGCTTCGCGGCATCCTTCCCGTGCTTCTCGGCGCGCTTGGCGAAGGCGGCGAAATCGACCGGGCTCGGCGCGCGGCCCGCGGCGAGACGCTCCCGCGTGTCGTTCGCGGCATCCCACACCGACAGGGCAGAGCCGACGACGGCGCCCGCCGCGGGGACGAGCTTCCGGTTGTAGACCTGCTTGGAGGTCGTCACGCCCTTGTCGACGTAGGGTGCTGCGTACTTCTCGTACGTGTGCTGCACGGTCGGCGCCACCTGCTCACGGCTGTAGTTGCCCAGCTGGCGGCCGGCTTCGCGGGCGACCGCACCCACCTGCCCCAGCAGAACCTGCTGCGACTCCCACAGGTTGTTGGCCTGCTCTTGAAGCTTGCGGAGTTCCTTCTTGCGCTTGCGGCTCAGGCTCACGGGGCCCTCCTCTAATCGGAGACGTTTCCCCCCATCTTGCCAGACCACGGCGAACGCGCGAGGGGTTGACAGATGTGAGAATGGGAGGCATGGCCCTTCACACCGCTGTCGCGACTCTGCACACCAACCACGGCGACATCGTCGTCAACCTCTTCGGCGATCACGCACCGCGCACGGTGCAGAACTTCACCGGCCTCGCAGACGGCACCGGCGCCTGGACCGACCCCGCCACCGGCCAGCCGGGCGAGGGCCCGCTGTACAAGGACGTCGTCTTCCACCGCATCATCCCGGGCTTCATGATCCAGGGTGGCGACCCGCTCGGCCAGGGCGTCGGCGGCCCCGGCTACACGTTCAACGACGAGATCAGCCCCGAGCTCGACTTCACGAAGCCCTATGTCCTGGCGATGGCCAACGCGGGTCTGCGTCGCAACGCGATCACGGGCAAGCCCGAGGGGACCAACGGGTCGCAGTTCTTCATCACGACGGACCCGACCCCCTGGCTGCAGGGCAAGCACACGATCTTCGGCGAGGTCGCCGATGACGCGTCGCGTGCCGTCGTGGACGCCATCGCCGCCGTGCCCACCGGCGCCGGCGATCGCCCCGTCGAGCCGGTCGTCCTCTCCTCGGTCGACGTCGTCGCCGTCTGACGCACCGCGCGTGAGCTCCACCGACTACCGGAGCAACCCGGAGAACTACTGCTACCGGCATCCGGATCGGCAGAGCTTCGTGCTGTGCCAGCGCTGCCTGCGCACCATCTGCCCGGAGTGCCAGACGCAGATGCCGGTCGGCGTCATCTGCCCGGAGTGTCTCGCCGAGCAGCAGCGCGGTGCGAAGGCCGCGACGGTGACGCGGATGCCGCGGCGCCGGGCGCGCGGGCAGTCCGACCGCCCCGTCGTGACCTACGCGCTCGTGATCCTGACGTCGGCGCTGTTCCTCGTCGGATTGATCCCCGGTATCGGCGGAGTGATCCGGTCCGCGCTGGCCTTCAACAGCCTGTACGTGCTGCCGGTGTACGCGTTCGAGCCGTGGCGGCTGGTCACCGTGACGCTCGTGCACGCGGGGATCTGGCACGTCGCTCTCAACATGCTGGCGCTGTGGGCGCTGGGCCGGAGTCTGGAGCCCTTGCTGGGGCGGATGCGCTTCCTCGCGCTCTACCTGCTGAGCGCGCTCGGCGGGTCGGTGCTCGTCGCGCTGCTGGCCCCGGGGACGTGGGTCGTGGGAGCCTCCGGTGCGGTCTGGGGTCTGCTCGGCGCGATGTTCGTCATCGGCCGGCACCTGGGCGCCAATGTCACCGCGATCGCCGTGATTCTGGGCCTGAACCTCGTGATCACGTTCCTGCCCGGATCGAACATCTCGTGGCAGGCGCACATCGGCGGCGGGCTCGTGGGCCTGCTCGTGGGATTCGTGTTCGCCCGCACACGGGCCATCCGTCAGCAGCGTGCGCAGCTCTGGCTGCTGATCGGGATCGCGGTCGCGCTGCTGGCGCTCCTCGTCATCCCCGCGTTCGTCTACGCCTGAGCGAGCGGGGAGTTATCCACAGGTTCATCCACAGGGTGGGGATGAATCACACCGGTGTAATTCACAGCCTGTGAGTGGATGTGTGGGAAGTCGGTGCTCGTCAGCGCCAGCGTGTCGTCATGAGGAAGCCGACGAACGCGATGCCGAAGCCGATGACGAGGTTCCACGGGCCGATGCCCGGGATGGGGAAGGCCATCGAGCTGAGGTAGAACACCAGCACCCAGGCGAGACCCAGCAGCATGAGGCCCAGCATGATGGGCTTGAACCACACCGGGTTCGGAGCAGCGCCACCCTCGGTGTGCTCGACCAGCGGTTCGTCGTCCTTGCCTGAACGTGCCATGCGTGTGATTCTACCGGGCGCGGGGCGCCGCCGACCCAGCCGCGCCACAGGCCGCCCTGAGTACAATCGGCCTGTGGGTGACGAGACGACGAGACGAAGCCGGCGGGCCCGCCCCCGGACCTCGGTCCTCAGCATCCTGGGCGAGGTGCTCATCACCCTCGGCGTCGTCGTCCTGCTGTACGTGTCCTACCAGATGTGGATCGGCGATCTCATCATCGGCAACCAGAAGCACGCCGAGGCCTCGGCGCTCGTCGAGAAGTGGCAGAGCGAGCCGGCACCCAGCCCGACGACCGCGCCGGAGGAGACCGCGCCCGAGGCCGCTCCCAGTGCCCCTGCGGAGACCATCATCCCCGTCCGGGCCCAGCCTGAGCACGGCGAGCAGTTCGGCGTCATGTTCGTGCCGCGGTTCGGCGCGGACTGGCAGTTCACGATCGCCGGCGGCGTCACGCGCTCCGACATCCTCGACCGCGGGGAGATCGGGCACTACCCCGACACCGCGATGCCGGGCGAGGTCGGTAACACCGTGTACGCGGCGCACCGGTGGACCTCCGGCGCGCCGTTCGACCCCATCGACCGCCTCGTCGTGGGCGACGCCATCGTCATCCAGACCCAGGACGGCTGGTACACCTACCGCTTCCGGACCCTCGAGTACGTGCAGGACACGGAGGTCGAGGTGCTCTCGCCCGTTCCCCAGCAGCCCTCTGTCGCGGCCGACGAGCGCTACCTCACGCTCACCAGCTGCGCACCCAAGCTCAACATGCTCGAGCGCATCATCGCGTACGCCGTGTTCGAGGAGTTCACGCCGGTCGCCGACGGTCCGCCGGCGTCCCTGACCGAGGGGGTGGCCGCCTGATGTACGCGGCACTGTGGCGTGCGCTGCCGGGCCCGGCCTGGCTGCGGATCATCCTGCTGACCCTCGCCGTGGCGGCGGTCCTGTACGGCCTGTTCTTCCACGTCTTCCCGTGGGTGTCGCAGTTCCTGACCCCCACCGACTCCACGATCGGCGGCTGATGACGGACGCTTCGCGCGTCCTGGTCGTGGACAATCACGACAGCTTCGTCCACACCCTCGTCGGCTACCTCGCGGAACTGGGTGCCGCGTGCGACGTTATCGAAGCGGATGCCGTGACCGACGTCGCCGGAACGCTCGCCGGCCGGGCCGGGGTCGTCATCTCGCCCGGTCCCGGAGCGCCGGCCGACGCCGGCGCGTCGGTCGCGGTGGTGCACGAGGCGGCGCGCACCGGCATCCCCCTGCTCGGCGTCTGCCTGGGGCACCAGGCGATCGGGGAGGCGTTCGGCGCGAGAGTCGTGCACGCGCCGGAACCCGTGCACGGCATGACCTCTGCCGTGCACCACGACGGCACCGGCGTGTTCGCAGGCCTGCCCCGCCCGTTCCCGGCGACGCGCTACCACTCGCTCGCGATCGACCCGGCGACCGTCCGCGCCCCGCTGCGGGTGACGGCGACGACGGCATCCGGGGTCGTCATGGGCGTCGCGCACGAGAGCCTCCCGATCACCGGGGTGCAGTTCCACCCGGAGAGCGTCCTCACCGAAGGGGGCTACCTGCTCCTGGGCACGTGGCTGGAGGGCATCGGGTTCACGGGCGCCGCGGCGCGGGGCGCGAACCTGCACCCGCACCGCGCGATCGTCTGACGGCCCGGACCGACCCGCTCAGGGCGCGCCCGTGCAGACGGTCAGGGCCACCTCGGAGTGGATCGGCACGTCCCCCGCGGCGAGCGACTGCGCCGTCACGACGGGCGCGGCGGGATCGCCGGCGCAATCCGGGTTGTCGATGCGCGTGGCCGTGAGGCCGATCCCGGCGAGCTCGCGCTCCGCGCCCTCGAGCGAGTAGCCCTCCAGGTTGACGAGGGTCACCCGGCCGCTGGCGACCTGCAGCGACACGCTCGTACCGAGGGGCACCTCCTCGCCCTGGGCGTACCCGGCGCTCATGACGGTGTCGGCGGGCAGATCGGGGTCGTTCGCCGTCGTGACGGGGCCGAGCCGCAGACGCGCGCCCTCGAGCGCGGCGGTGGCCTCGGCGCGGGTGAGACCCTGCAGCGGCGGCACGGCCGCCATGTCCTGGCCGGTCGACACGTACACGCGGATCTTCTGGCCCACCGCGACCGACGTCCCCGTGCTCGGGTCGGTGCGGATGACGTTGCCCTCGGCGATCGTGTCGTTGCTCTCCTCGAGGCGGACGGCTTCGAGGTCTTCCTCGGTGAGGATCTCCTCGGCGCGGTCCCACGACATGTCGACGATGTCCGGCACGATCCGCGCGTTCGCGGGCATCTGGGTGCCGGGGCGGATCGTCATGACCCAGATGAGCACCGAGATCAGGAGCACGGCGAGCACCGCGACGCCCGACCAGATGAACGCCACCGGCGGACCGGCCTGCGTCCGTCGCATCGTGGTGTCGGTGCTGAGCTGGCGCAGCGACCGCGCGGTCTCGGCCGCCTGGCGCGGGTTCGCGCCGTACAGCTCGCTCGTGAGCTGACCGACGTGGCGCTTGCTCGGGGAGCGGCCGTCGACGGCGGCATCCAGGGCCTCGCGGAACGACGCGGCGTCCTGGAAGCGCTGGAACGGGTCCTTCGCGAGGGCGCGCAGCACGATGGCATCCAGGGCGCGCGGGATCGTCTCGACGACGTCGGACGGCGGCAGCGGAGCCTCGCTGACGTGCTGGTAGGCCACCGCGACGGGCGTCTCCCCGCGGAACGGCGCCCGCCCGGTGAGCAGCTCGTAGAGCACGACGCCCGCCGAGTAGAGGTCGGCGCGTCCGTCGACGGGCTCGCCCTTGGCCTGCTCGGGCGAGAAGTAGGCGGCCGTTCCGATGATGGCGGTCGTCTCCGCGACGGTGGAGGAGGAGTCCGACACGGCGCGGGCGATACCGAAGTCCATGACCTTGACCTGGCCCTGCGGGGTCACCATGACGTTGCCCGGCTTGATGTCGCGGTGCACGACGCCGGCGCGGTGCGAGTACTCGAGGGCCTCGAGGATGCCGTCGGTGTAGCGGATCGCGTCGGGGACCGTGACACCGCCCGCCGAGATCATGTCCTTCAGGAGACGCCCGCGGACGAGCTCCATGACGATGTACGGGAGCGGCTCCGTCGACCCGTCCGGCCTCGTCTCGACGTCTTCACCGGCGTCGAAGACGCGGACGACCGCGGGATGGGCCATGCGCGAGGCGGCCTGCGCCTCGAGACGGAAGCGGGTGCGGAAGGCGCTGTCGGCGGCGAGCTCGGGCTTGAGGATCTTGATCGCGACCGCGCGCCCGAGGGTGAGGTCCTGGCCCCGGTAGACGCTCGCCATGCCGCCTCGCCCGATGAGCTCATCGATGCGGTAGCGGCCGGACAGCACACGCTGCTCTGCAGACACTTCACTCCCTGGGCTGGACAACAACCCAGCGTAACCGACCGCGCCTGGGAGCCTCCGGGAGATCAGCCCTCGGTGCCGGGGGTCGGGTTCTCCTGGGCCGGCGCCGTGATCGTCGAGGATGCCTCGGGCGCAGGCCCCGACGGACGCTGCGCGCCGTCGCAGCTCACCGTGTACGAGACGATGAGCAGCTGCGTCGGCTCGCCCGTGACGGTCACCGCCACGGGGCGGTCACCGCCCTGGAACGAGCCGGTCGTGCCGCCGTTGGAGAAGGTGCCGTTGATGAGCGTCAGGTCGTAGGACGCGACCGAACCCGTGCCGGACGGGCACGTGTACCCGTCCCACACGACCTGGACGACGGCGCCCTGCTCGACCGTCTCCGCCGTCGTGCCGTCGACCTGGATGCGGGCGGGCGTGGGGGTCGTGAGCTCGGTGGCCGCGTCGTAGGCGGTGAGCGTGATGCGCTCGTCGAGGTCGACGTTGCCGCCGACCGGGTTCATCTCGTAGACCTTGCCGACCTGGTCGTCGCTCGGCGCGGGCGAGCCGATGCCGCAGGACACGTTCGTCAGCTCGTTCTCGGTCGCCAGGGCGAGCGCTTCCTCGCACGTCTTGCCGAGGAAGCCGACCGAGGCCAGATCGATGCTCGTGGGCTCCGCGACAGGGGTGTCCGAGGGAGTGGGCTCGGCCTGCGTCGCGGTGTCGCTGGGCGTCGGCGTCTCCTGGGCGCCACCCTGGCCGAACAGGGCGAACAGCGTGCCGCCCAGGACGAGCACGAGCAGCGCGATGAGCGCGACGAGCGGCCAGGTCCAGGGGCTGCGCTTCTTCTTCTCCGCGACCGGCTGCTCCTCGGGGATGACGGCCGTGGTCGGCATGATGCGGGTCGCGTCCTCGGTGGCGACCCCTGCGGTCAGCAACCGGGTGACCTCGTCGACGCTCGCGGCGCCGGCGATCGCGGGCACGATGGCGGCGGCGCCCGCGACATCGCCGCGACGGAGAGCCGAGGCCGCGCGCGCGACGGCGGAGGAGGACGCCGGCCGATCCTCGGGCTTCTTCGCGATCATGCTCATGACGAGGTTCTGCACGGGTTCGGAGACCGTCGGCGGCAGCGGCGGCGGGGCGTCGTTGATCTGCGCCATGGCGATCGCGACCTGCGACTCGCCCGTGAAGGGGCGCTTGCCGGCCAGGGACTCGTACGCGACGATCCCCAGCGAGTACGTGTCGGTGGCGGGGGATGCCGGATGGCCCGAGGCCTGCTCGGGGGAGAGGTACTGCACCGTCCCCATGACCTGGCCGGTCGCCGTCAGCGGCACCTGGTCGGCGATCCGGGCGATGCCGAAGTCGGTGATCTTGACGCGGCCGTCGGGGGTGATGAGCAGGTTGCCGGGCTTGATGTCGCGGTGCACGAGACCGGCGGCGTGCGCGGCCTGCAGGGCGGCGGCCGTCTGCGCGACGATGTCGAGCGTCTTGTCGGTGGAGAGCGGGCCTTCCCGCTCGAGGATCGTCGACAGGGCCTCGCCCGGGACGAGCTCCATCACGAGGAAGGCGGAGCCGTTCTCCTCGCCGTAGTCGAAGACGCTCGCGATGCCCTCATGGTTGACGAGGGCGGCGTGGCGGGCCTCGGCGCGGAAGCGCTCGAGGAAGCCAGGGTCGCCCATGTACTCGTCCTTGAGGATCTTGATGGCGACGGTCCGGCCGATGACGTGGTCCGTGGCCTCCCACACCTCACCCATGCCGCCGACGGCGATCCGCGAGTCCAGCTCGTAGCGCCCGCCGAAGCTCACACCCTGTGTCGGTCTCATCTGCTCAGCACCGCCTCCATGACTTTCTTCGCGATGGGGGCCGCGATCCCGTTGCTCGTGCCGTTCTGACCGAGCCCACCACCGTTTTCGACCATCACGGCGACGACGATCTCGGGGTCTTCCGCGGGAGCGAATCCCGTGAACCAGAGCGTGTACGGATCGCCTGGGCCGTGCTCCGCAGTGCCGGTCTTCCCGGCGACGTCGACGCCGTCTATTCTTGCACCGCTCGCCGCACCGTTCGCGACGTTGGCGGTCATCATGGTGGTCATCTGGGCGGCGATCTCCTCGGTCAGCGCACGGCGGAATTCCGTGTCGTCGAAGGTCTGCTGGATGGTCAGATCGGGGGCGACGACGGTGTCCACCATCCGCGGGTTCATCACGACGCCGCCGTTGGCGATCCCCGCCGCCACCATGGCCACCTGCAGGGGCGTGGCGATGACGTCGCCCTGACCGAACCCGCTGAGCCCGGTCTGCGGGTCGTCGAGCGCCGGCGGGTACACCGACGGCGTGGAGTCCAACGGCATCTCGAACGACGAGTTGAAGCCGAACTTCTCCGCCTCCGCGCGGATGACGTCGTCACCCAGCGCGATCGCGAGCTGCGCCATCGGGATGTTGCAGCTGAGCCGCAGCGCGTCGGCGAGCGTCACGGTCTCGCCCTCGCCGCACGTGCCGCGGTCGAAGTTGCTGATCGCGGTGTCGGTGCCCGGCAGCGTGTAGGTGGCCGGGTTCGGGAACGTCGACGCCGGCGTGTACTGGCCCGAGGACAGCGCGGCCGCGGCGACGACGAGCTTGAACGTCGACCCCGGGGGTTCGAGGTTGCCCCCGATCGCCCGGTTGTAGAGCGGATTGCGCGCGTCGGCGACGAGCTCGTCGTACGACGCGCTCACGGCCCGGGTGTCGTGCGTGGCGAGGCGGTTGGTGTCGAAGCTGGGGCTCGTGGCCATCGCGAGGATGCGCCCCGTGCTCGGGTCCATCGCGACGACGGCGCCCTCGTAGCCGGCGAGGGCGTCGTAGGCGACGCGCTGCAGCTCCGGGTCCAGGCTCACGATCACGTTCGAGCCGCGCGGGGCCTGACCCGTGATGATCCGCTCGATGCGCGCGAGGAACTGCGAGTCGTCGGTGCCCGCGAGGACGGAGTTCATCGCCTGCTCGAGGCCCGTCCGATCACCCAGCACGGGGTTGATGTACCCCGTGACCGGTGCCCACATCTCCGCGTCGGTGTACGTCCGCATCCAGCTGAACACGTCGTCGCTCGGGACGGACTCGGCGATCACGCTCCCGCCGGCGATGATCGATCCGCGCTGCACCTCGTACGAGTCGTACAGGGCCCTGCGGTTCTGCGGGTTGGCGGTGAGGTCGCCGGCGCCGAGGACCTGGATGAAGGTCGTGGACCCGAACAGGGCGAGGAACATCACGAGCATGACGATGCTGAGGCGGCGCAGTTCCTTGGTCATGTCAGCCGATCACCACCCGGGGCCGGGAGCGGACGGCATCCGACACCCGCAGCAGCAGGGCGACGATGAGCCAGTTCGCGACGAGGGACGAACCGCCGGCGGCGAGGAACGGCGTCGTGAGGCCGGTCAGCGGGATGAGGCGCGTGACGCCGCCGACCATGATGAACACCTGCAGCGCGATCGTGAAGGACAGTCCGGTCGCGAGGAGCTTGCCGAAGTCGTCCTGACCGGCGATGCCGATGCGGATGCCGCGGCTCGTGAACACCATGTAGAGGCACAGGATCGCGAAGGCGCCGATGAGGCCGAGCTCCTCCCCGAGGCTCGGGAAGATGTAGTCGCTGTGCGCGAGGGGCGTCAGGCCCGGGCGGCCCTGACCGAGGCCCGTGCCGAGGAGCCCGCCGTGCGCGAGTCCGAAGATGCCGCTGACGAGCTGCATGCTCGAGTTGTCCATGAGCTCGGGGTTGAACGCGTCGAGCCAGTTCGTGAAGCGCGCGCCGACGTAGGGCAGCACCTGGGATGCCGCGAGCGCACCGGTGACGGCGAGGGTGACGCCGAGGACGACCCAGCTGGTCTTCCCGGTCGCGGCGTAGATCATCGCGATGAACATGCCGAACATCAGCAGCCCCGTGCCGAGGTCGCGCTGCAGCACGATGATTGCCATCGACGCCAGCCACATGATCAGGAGCGGGCCGAGCTCCCGCGCGCGCGGCCAGGTCATCCCGAGGAACCGGGTGCCGACGGAGGTGAGCGCTTCGCGCGTGCGCACGAGGTAGCCGGCGAAGAAGATGCCGAGCGCGATCTTGGCGAGCTCGCCCGGCTGGAACGAGAAGATCCCGCCGATCGAGACCCAGACGTCGGCGCCGGCATCCGTGCCGAGACCCGGCACGAACGGCAGGAGGAGCAGCAGGATGCCGGTGAGGCCGAAGAGGTACGTGTAGCGGAAGAGCACGCGGTAGTTCTTCAGGAACACCACGACGGCGATGGCTCCCGCGATGGCGATGGCCGCCCAGACGAGCTGGCGGGTCGACAGCGCCTCCCAGCCGGTCAGCTCGTCCTCGATGTCGATGCGGTAGATCATCGCGAGACCGAGGCCGGAGAGCACCGTCGCGATCGGGACGACGAACGGGTCCGCGGAGCGGGCCGTGAAGCGGAGCACGACGTGCAGGGCCAGCACGAGGACCGTGAGGCCGCCGCAGTAGTACAGGAAGGTCCAGTCGATCGCGCCGAGGGCGCCGAGCTGCACGAGCGCGACGGCGGCGCCGTTGATGAGGAAGGCGAACAGCAGCAGTCCGAGCTCGCGGTTGCGCTGCGTCTGCGGCATCCGGAGGCGGCGGAGCGCCTTCATGACCGTCGTGTCGGTCGAGAGCTGCGTGTCGGTCATGGCACCTCCGTCACGGGGCGGAGGTTGTCGACGATCGCGACGGCGTCGGCCAGCGAGCGGGCCGAGATGGTCTGCTCGACCTCGTTGCGCTGGTACGCGGGCAGGTCGGCGAGCAGGATGCCGGTGTCGTCGTGCACGGAGGACAGGCTCAGGGGACCGATGTCCTGCTGTATCCCGCGGTAGATCACGACCGTGTCCTCGTCGGCGCCGATGAAGTAACGCGTCTGCGTCCAGGAGTACGCGCCGAACAGGGCCACGGCGAAGGCGGCGAGGATCACGACGAGACCGACGATCCACCACACGCGGCGGCGGCGGGCGCGGCGCCAGTCCTCCTCGATGAGCTCCTCGAGGAACTCCGACGACGGCTCGTAGTGGGTGGGCTCGTTGGCCGCGACGCGGCCCGGGTGGAACCACCCGCCGCCCGTCCGCCCGGAGCGCGCCGCGGGGATCTCGATTCCCTGCGGGTTCGACGCGGAGCCCACGATCGTCGGGGTTCCGCTGACGAGGGGATGCTGTCCGCCGACGTCGACGATGACGATCGTGACGTTGTCGGGGGCCCCCGCGTCGAGCGCCTGCTTGAGGAGCAGGTCGGCGGTGCGGCCGGGGGCGAAGCCCTGGTCGAGGGTCTTCGAGGTGTGCGCGTCGTCCACGACGCCGCAGAGGCCGTCGGAGCACAGCAGCCACCGGTCGCCCGGTTGCGTCGGCATGATGAAGGTGTCGACCTCGGGGTCGGGGTCCATGTCGCCGAGGACCCGCATGAGCACGGAGCGGCGCGGGTGGTAGCGCGCCTCCTCCGGTGTGATGCGCCCGGAGTCGACCAGCCGCTGCACGAACGTGTGGTCCGTCGTGATCTGCGTGAGCGCGCCGTCGCGGAAGAGGTAGATGCGCGAGTCGCCGATGTGCGCGATGACCGCGTGGTCCTCGACCATCATGAGGGCGCTGACGGTCGTGCCCATACCCGCGAGCTCGGGGCGCTCGGCGACCGTCTCGATGAGCTGCCCGGCCGTCTCGGCGATCGCGTCGCGGAGATCGCGCTCCGCGTCGGCGGTGTCGATGTAGCCGTTCTCAAGGTCCTTCAGGCGATGGATGGCGATGCTCGAGGCCACGTCGCCGCCGGCGTGCCCGCCCATGCCGTCCGCGACGATGAACAGGTTCGCGCCGCAGTAGCCCGAATCCTGGTTGTTGGAGCGCACCTTCCCTGTGTGGGAGATGGCGGCGCTCGAGCCCTCGAAGACCATGGTGGGCGGCCGCTACTTCCGCAGTTCGAACGTCGTCGCGCCGACCTTGATGGGGGCGCCCACGACGATCGGGACGGGTGTCGTGACGCGCGCGCCGTCGTGCCAGGTGCCGTTCGTGCTGTCGAGGTCCTGGATCATCCACTTGTCGCCCCACAGCAGCAGGCGCGCGTGGTGGCTGGAGGTGTAGTCGTCTCGGATGACGAGACCCGATTCGCTGGAGCGGCCGATCGTGAGGGGCTCACCCCCGAGTGGCAGCTCGAGCCCGGCCTTCGGGCCGCTCGTGATGACGATGCGGGACACCGCGTCGCGGGTCGCGGGGACCGGGCCGGACGTGCGCGGCGGGCGGGGCGGGG